>Ga0302319_10000500_pt1 | contig 88272 bp, 71 predicted proteins | sample Bog_T0_2_FD_203319 | JGI IMG/M metagenome (GOLD analysis project Ga0302319, IMG submission 203319) | Peat permafrost microbial communities from Stordalen Mire near Abisko, Sweden - Bog_T0_2 | ecosystem: Environmental > Terrestrial > Soil > Wetlands > Peat | place: Sweden: Abisko, Stordalen Mire... | reverse complement strand
AAAGTTGGAGGGAAAAGCGTCCCTCGGGGGCTAAAGCCCGGCTCATTCCAGCGTCTTTGCGGCACAGCTGAAGCCGTGCCCTTTCAAAACTGCCCTGAATCAGCAGTTCTTGGACAGGTTCTAAGGGAAGCGGATAGAAGCAACCAACCGTCTCAAAGAGAGTGGACGCTCGCTTCCACCCCCGCGAACTCCGCTAAAATTAGACAGTGACCGCCGACCCCAGACCCAGATTCACCCTGTCCCAGCTCCTCGTCCTCGTGATCGTTCCTCGCCTGGTCTGGGCGCTCCTCTCGGTCATCGGCCGCACCTGGCGCTTTGAAGAAATCGCTGAACCAGGCGTCACCCCGCTCCTCTACGGCCGCGATGCCGGGGCACGCATCTTCTGCTTCTGGCATCAATGCGTCCTCCCCTGCGCGATCTACTTCCGTACCACGGGCGCAACCATCCTCATCAGCCGCAGCTTCGACGGCGAGCTGATCACCCGCATTCTCAACCTGTTCGGCTTTCATGCCGTGCGCGGCTCCAGCTCCCGAGGCGCGCGCGAAGGGCTTCTCGGTCTGAAGCACGTCATCGAAAGCGGCCAACCCGCGATCTTTACCGCCGATGGCCCCCGCGGCCCCATCTACCAGACCAAAATGGGCCCCATCAAACTAGCCCAGACCACCGGCGCGCCCATCGGCGCATTCCACCTCGAGCCCGAACGCGCCTGGGTCATGAAATCCTGGGACCATTTCCTGGTACCCAAGCCATTCACAAGAATATGTGTCAGTTGGGCCGCATGGACAGAGGTTCCCATCGACCTGGGCGCGGACGACTTCGAGCCAAAGCGCCATCAACTTAACGCCGCCATCGAGCGCGCCCGTCTGAACGCTCTCGCCCACTTCGGAAAAGCGCCGCAATGAGCGATCTCCGCGTATCCGACTTCGATTTCGATCTCCCGCCCGAGCTTATCGCTCAGCAGCCTCCTGCTGAGCGAGGCCAGAGCCGCATGCTGGTAATGGACCGCACCACCGGCGCATTGCGCGACGCGAGTTTTACGGACCTCCCATCACTCCTGCATCCCAGCGATCTCCTCGTTCTCAACGACAGCCGAGTCATCCCCGCCCGCCTCTACCCACACCGCATCACCCAGCGCGATCAACAAGGGGCCTCACAAGCCTCCACCGGCCGAATCGAAGTCCTGCTCACCGAACCCGCCGGCGAAAACGAGTGGCGGGCATTAGTCAAGCCTGGCAAAAAAGTAGCCGTTGGCGACCGCCTTGCATTTCCAGCCGCATCCGGCGAAATTATCCTCCAAGCCGAGGTCCTCGACCGGGGAGACTTCGGCGCGCGCCTGCTCCGCTTCGAGCCAGCAGAAGACTTCTTCGCCATCCTCGACCGCATCGGCCACATGCCCCTGCCGCCCTACATCCGCCGCGACGACGCACAACCAGACCGCGAGCGCTACCAGACCGTCTTCTCCCGTGAGCGCGGCTCCGTAGCCGCGCCCACCGCCGGCCTCCACTTCACCCCACAAATTCTCGAATCACTGGCTGTGAAAGGCGTAGAAGTCGCGCGCATAACCCTTCACGTCGGCCTGGGAACCTTCGCACCGCTCCGCGTCGACAGCGTCGACGAAGTCCATCTCCACCGCGAGCGCTACACGCTCAGTCCCGAAGCCGCTGCCGCCATCAACACTGCCGTAAGCAGTGCCCGCCGCATCGTTGCCGTCGGCACCACCGTCGTCCGCACCCTTGAGCACTGTGCGCAGCGGGCAAATCGCCGCCGCCTGCAACCCCACTCCGGCGAGACGGACATCTTTATCTCCCCCGGCTACAGCTTCCGCCTGGTCAGCGCCCTGCTCACCAACTTCCACCTGCCCCAATCAAGCCTGCTCCTGCTGGTCAGCGCCTTCGCTGGACGCGAGAACGTCCTCGCCGCCTACGCCCACGCCGTCCGGCAAGAATACCGCTTCTTCAGCTACGGCGACTGCATGTTCCTCTCCTGAGGGGCTCCCGCTACAGGAATACTGATTCGGTCACAGCCGTGGTTGTAGAGATGGCTGGAGGTGTCGTCAGGTTAAGAAAATCCCCGCTCGTTGAGCGCAAAAGCTCGCCTGCACCCGCAGTGGGGTTGATCGCCTCCACAGTGTAAGACCCCGTGATCGCATCCAGCACCGTGGTGGAAGCTGGAGGTATTACCCAGTAATAAGGAATCGAAACCGTGCAGGTTGCGATTGATCCGCTCACCGTGGCAGGGCTAGAGGCTAATTCTTCGTATTCCGCCGCGACACTGTAGGGCGACAAATTTGTGGAAATGGCTGCAACAGACGCGGTGCAGAACAGGTTCGTGCCGCTGGGAAACGTCGATTTGATCTGGATGTTTATCGTCAATCTGATCGTGCCATGTGAGGGAGAGATGGATGTGTCGGGCTCTGCTTTCATCAGGGGATGGAACGTGCCGGTTGCCGAATCCTGGTATCCGAGGACGCGATGATGGGGGTTCGAGGAACCAGTGGACTGCGCTGTGGTGACTGCGGGAAACGCCACCAACGCTGCGACAGCTGCTGCCAGAATCAATTTCTTCATGTTTGAGCCTCCTTTGGCGCGGTTCCCGAATAGTAGCGCGATCTCGCAAGCCTTTTCAACGAAAATCCCTTCCGTTCCGAGTTCTTTAGCCATTCCTTTCATGCTCAGTGCCTGTGCGTCCCCCCATTTATTGACAACTGACAACTGATAACTGAACACTGATAAACTCGGTACCGTGACCGACCAGCCCAAGCCGCCCGTCTTCCTTCTCGACACCATGTCGTTCATCTTCCGCGCCTACCACGCCATGCAGCGCTCGCGGCCCATGTCCACGCGCGGCGGCCAGCCCACCGCTGCCATCTACGTCTTCGTCAACATGATCAAGAAGCTCCGCCAGGACTTCGCCCCCGTCTACTTTGCCGCAGTCTTCGATGTCAGCGGCGCCGTCTTTCGCGACGAGCGCGCGAAGACCATGGGCCCCCTGCGCAAGTGGGACGGCAAGTCGCAAAGCTTCGTCGAGGTCGGCTACGACGGCTACAAGGCCAATCGAGAGGCCATGCCGGAAGACCTGCGCCGCCAGATTCCCTACATCCGCCGCTCGCTTGAGGCGCTGCACATTCCCATCCTCGAGGCGGAAGGCTTTGAGGCCGACGACGTCATCGGAACCCTGGCCCGCGAAGCCGCCGAGTGCGACTACGACGTCTTCATCATCTCTGGCGACAAGGACATGATGCAGCTCGTCACCCCTCGCGTGAAAATCCTCAACCCGCAGAAGGACAACCTCATTCTCGACCCCGCCAAAGTTCTCGAAGTTCTCGGCGTGCCGCCGGAGAAGGTCATCGATGTGATGGCCCTGCGCGGCGATTCGGTCGATAACGTTCCCGGCGTCCCCGGCATCGGCGACAAAGGCAGCGTAAAGCTGATTCTCCAATTCGGCAGTGTCGAAGCGGTGCTCGACGGTGCCGCCGAGGTCGGGGGGAAAATCGGAGAATCCCTTCAGCTCAACCGTGATGCGGCTTTGCTGTCCAAGGAACTCGTCACCATCGACTGCCATGTCCCATTGGCGCTCGATCTCAATGCAATGAAGACGCAGGACCCCGACTTGGAAGCCTGCCGCGAGCTCTTCACCGAACTCGAGTTCACCTCCATGCTCCGCGAGCTCTCCCCCGCGGCCGACGCGCCGCTGGTCGAGCTCATTCAAGAGCCAACGCCCGAGCAAGCCGCCACGTTTTATGCCGCGGCCCGCGAAACCGGCTTCGCTTTCGCTCTCGACGCCGCTTCGCCCGCGCCGGTCGAAGAATCCGAAGAAGCCCCACAGCAGAGTCTCTCACTGCTGGACGTCGCCGAAGCCGCCGACAAGCAAGCCAGCTTCAGCGTCGGCGTCTGCGCCGCAGCCGGAACCGCCCTGCGCTTCGCCCTCACCCCCGGACTCCGCGCCCTGCTCGAAGATGCATCCGTCCCCAAGCTTGTACATGACTGGAAGCTGGCTCTGCACGTCCTGACCACGCAGGGCGTCGCTCTCCGTGGAGCAGTGGAAGACACCATGCTCCTCTCTTACGCGCTCAACCCCACCCACGCCACGCAAGCCCTAGCCGACGTAGCCGCGCGCCACAACCAGCCCGCGCCATCGTCACTCCCCGCCGCTGCCGCAGCCATTCATTCGCTAGTTCCCGCGCTCAAAGCCGAAGTCGAAAAGACCGCCGTAACCTCCGTCTACCACGACATCGATCTGCCCCTGGCCCCTGTTCTCTTCCGCATGGAGCAGGCCGGCGTACGCATCGACAAGGCCGCGCTCGACGTTCTCTCCAGGCGCTTCAGCAGCGAACTGGAGCGAGTGGGGGAACGCATCTTCGAGCTCGCCGGCCGCCGCTTCAACGTCAACTCGCCCAAGCAACTCGGCGAAGTTCTCTTCGTCCATCTCGGCCTGCCCGCCCCCGCCAGCCGCGGCAAAAGCAAGGCCGTCTCCACCGCGCAGGACGTGCTGGAAGCTCTCGCGGCCCATCACGACGTTCCCCGCCTGGTGCTCGAATACCGCCATCTCTCCAAACTCAAGTCCAACTACATTGACGCGCTCCCGTTGCTGGCCGACGCCGACTCGCGCGTCCACACTACCTTCCAGGCCGCGGCCACGGCCACTGGCCGTCTCTCTTCCGTCAATCCCAACTTGCAGAACATTCCCATCCGCAGCGAACTTGGCCGTGAAATCCGCGCCGCATTTACGTCTTCGCCCGGCACGCAACTGCTCTCCGCTGACTACTCGCAGATCGAGCTCCGCCTCCTTGCCCACTTCAGCGGCGACCCGCTTCTGACCCGCGCCTATTCGGAAGAAATCGACATCCACGCGCTCACCGCAAGCGAAGTCTTCGGCGTCCCGCTTGAATCCATGGACAAGGAGACGCGCGGCCGCGCCAAGGCTGTCAACTTCGGCATCGTCTACGGCATCTCGCCCTTTGGACTGGCCACGCAGCTTGGCATTCCTCAGGCCGAAGCGCGGGCCTACATCGACAGGTATTTTGCCCGCTATGAAGGGGTGAAGTCGTTCATCGAACGCACCCTGGAGCAGACCCGCCGCGATGGTTCCGTGCGCACGCTCTTCGGCCGCGTCCGCCCCATTCCCGACATCGAAAGCCGCAACCCCAACCAGCGCGGATTCGCCGAACGCACCGCGATCAACACGCCGCTGCAAGGCACCGCCGCCGACCTCATCAAGCTGGCCATGATTGTCATCGATCGCGAACTCACCGAGCGCAACCTCAAAACCCGTATGGTCCTGCAAGTCCACGACGAACTATTGTTTGAAGTTCCGCTGGGCGAGACCGCCGAGATTGAAAAACTGGTCGAGACGGCAATGGAAGGCGTGGTCAAGCTCAACGTACCGCTGGTAGCCGACCTCGCCTTCGGCTCAAACTGGCGTGACCTCTAGCGCCCAGACCTCTCGCTCCCAACAATGAGTTGTCATCCTGAGCGAAAGGGGCCCCAAACGTTTTTCAGTTTGGGGGTGGTGAGTCGAAGGACCTGCATTTCCAACACCCAACGAGGCAACCAACTCCGTGATTACACAACCAGCGCCGTATCCCCCACTGGAGCCCTCGACGCCACCGCATTTAACTCTAACCAGTAATGGAACCCATCCACAATCGCCATCAGCGCGGCCTGGTTCAAATCGCTGCTCACCCCCGCCGTCGTCCACGGCTCGTGCCCATCCGCATGGAAGCTCAGCGTCACGCGCACATGGGCCGCCGTGTCATGCGCGGACACATCGATCGCCGTCACGCTGAACCGCCCGAGGTGCATCTTCGCCACAGCCGGATACCACTTCTCCAACTCCTGTCGCATGGCCTTGGTCAGCGCATCCACGGGCCCAGCGCCTTCTGCGCGAGTGGTAGTTACAACCGAGTTATCGACCGATAACAGCATCGAAGCCTGCACATATCTGTTCTTAGTTTCGTCGGACTCGTCGATAACTCGCCAGCTCTTCACATGGAACCGATCGGGAAGCGTTCCCAGCACCTTCATGCACGCAAGGCGGAACGATACTTCGCTGGTTGTGAATCCGCCGCCATCAATCATTGCCTGGTTCGCATCCAGCAACGCCTGCGCCTGCGCCCCATTCAGCGCCACGCCAAGCGACTCAGACAGCAGCACAATGTTGGCCTTGCCTGATTGCGCGTTCACCCCAATCACCGGGTTCGCGCCCACCAGCGCCGGATCGCACCAGAGATAAGCGCCCGGGTTCTTACGCTCGCTGCTGCCGTGCATGCCGGCCCAGGTGCCAAACGCCCCCGTGCCCACAATCGGCGCCCCGTGCGGCACCTCCAGCGAGAAGGCAGCACATGCCGACTGGGCCAGGCCCGTAAGCCCAGTCAGCGATTCGGGCGCAACAAACTCAGCCTCGCCGCGCAACTGCATGCTGCCGATTACCGTCGTCAGATTGACATTGCCGCAGCGCTCGCCTATGCCGAGCAGCGTCCCCTGCACCTGCACCGCTCCAGCAAGAATCGCCGCCCTTGTGTTGGCAATACCCAGCCCTCTGTCTGTATGTCCGTGAAATCCAAACCCCATCCCCGGATAAGTCGAAGTTAGTCGCTCAAAAACGCCGGTAACTTCTTCCGGATTCGCCCCGCCCGTCGTATCGCAAATAACGATTCGACTTACCTGCTGACCTACGCACTGCGCCGTCAGCTGGTCAAAGTAATCAAGACTCCGCTGGTTGAAATCCGGGTCGCATGGGTGGCCATTTTCCCGCCGCCCGCATTTGGCATCCATTGCGTGCTCAAAGTCCAAGATCACGTCAAGCCCATGATCCTGAAGACACGCAATGGTCTCATAGGCCATCAGCAGGTTCTCTTCCGGCGTCGTCTCCAGCGAACGATTCACGTCCAGCAGCCGCGACTTCACTACCAGTACGGCCACCGGCACGCGCTGCTTGCGCGCCACGATGAAGTGCACATCGGGCCAATCGTCCACCTTCATTCCGCGTCCGCGTGTCCTGCCAAACAGCGCCAGCTTCATCGCTCCGGTATCGACAGAATCAAGCGCAGAGGTGAGCCCAGTTACAAACTGGTTGGCGCCCGCAAAGCCGATCTCGGCGAATTGCACGCCAAATCCGGCCATGCGTTGCAGCAGGCTCACGGCGCTGGGCAGGGAGATATCGACGTTGGGCTGTTGCATGCCGTCGCGCAGGCTGGTTTCAAACAGCTCCACGCGCGGAGGGTTCGTTGGTTTCATAAGGCTTCGATTCCTGGCGGAATGCACACTTACCAGATGGAATTCTTGGCAGCACGCTTCCAATCAAACATTCTACCGTTTGTGCCGGATTTCCGCCCTCAATAGCCCGGATGGGAGAGGTCTCTTGCCGCAGGCACCAGTTCAACATAGGTCGAGCGCGGCAAATTCGTCTGCCAGTGTCCGCTCACCTTGGCGTATGCCGAGACTCCGAAGAAGATGCACGCCAGCAGCGCAACCACGGCCAGCGGTGACAGCGCCCGGCGCGTCCACCGTGTCGCAACCGGCATTTTCTTCCACGCCGGCAGTGCAAATTGCAGCGCGTTCTGAGCCGAACATGCCGCCACGCACACCATGCAGCCCGTGCACTCCGCCGAGCGAATCTGTACCAGCTTGTCCACCTGCAAATGCGAAGGGCAGGCCTTGGCGCACTTTCCGCAATCGACGCAAGCCTCCGTGTCGCGGCGGATCTTTACCGGGCTCAGCAGCGAAACCAGCCCCATCAGCGCGCCATAAGGGCACAGGTAGCGGCACCAGAAGTTCTGCACAAACACTGACAACACCATCAGCAGGCCCACAACAACCGCCGCGGTCACGCTCATGTGCACAAAGAAGTTGTACATCTTCACGTCCGCCACCAGCGCATACGGCGCATGCATGAAATCGTCCAGCGCCTCGGCGGACATCGATCCGATGATGAACGCAAAGAATCCCAGCAGCAGGTACTTCAACCCGCGCAGTGGCAAATCAAGCCAGCGCGGCAGCGCAAAGTTGCGGCGGAAGATCTTTCTGCCCATCCTCCACAAAAATTCCGAGAGCGTTCCCACCGGGCACAGCCACGCGCAAAAGGACTTCTTGAGCAGCAGGCTCATCGCCAAAAACGCCATGAATAGAAACATCGCAGCGGGATGAATGTCTGGGATGCGTCCGGTCGAGACGAGGCATTTGAAGTTCATCAGCCCGGCAATGGGTAGCCACCCATCCACGCCCGCCGGCCGCGCAATCTCCGCGCCGCCTGCCTGCTGAAATGATCGGACCCAAAGGAAGAACTCCAGCCCCAGCCAGAGGTTGAGCGCCGCGAACAGCCCCTGCACCCCGTGCCGGATCACTTGCGACCGGTCAACGCCCACGCGGCGGACAAGCTTGTTCCTGACGGGCTGCGGGGAGGGAAGTTGAGTCTGTGTGGCCATAACCTGTCCTTACTCAAGAACAAGCCTAGTGAAGGAGCCGCTCCAGCGACGGTGATTTGAATCACGCACCGGTTTTGCGACCGTGCGAGGCTAAATCCCCAGCTCCGCCCGAATCGCCGCGGCAATCGCCTCGGCATGGAAACGCATCGCCGCCTCCGACTCCGCCTCGATCATCACTCGCGCCAGCGCCTCAGTCCCCGAGTAGCGAATCACCACGCGCCCAGAGTCCTTCAGTTCGGCTTCCGCCGCGCGAATCGTTGCCTCAACCGTCGGAATGGCTTCCAAAGGACGCTTCTCCCGCACCTTCACGTTCACAATCACCTGCGGAAACACCTTCAAATCGGCGGTCAGATCATCAATGGACTGCCCCGTGCGCCCAATCAAATCCAGCACGACGAGAGCCGTCAACAGTCCGTCGCCGGTCGTGGCCAAGTGCGGCAGCAGGATATGGCCCGACTGCTCGCCCCCCAGCGCCGCCTTGTGTTTCAGCATCTCCTCCAGCACATAGCGGTCGCCCACCGGAGCGCGCAGCATGCGGATGCCGCTGCGCTTCAGCGCAGCCTCCAGGCCCATGTTGGACATGGTTGTGGCCACCACCAGGTCGCCTGTCAGCAGCCCGCGCGCCTTCAAATCCCGCGCCGCCGCCAGCAGAATCGCATCGCCGTTGAGCACGTTGTTGTGCGAGCCGGCCATCATGCACCGGTCCGCATCCCCGTCAAACGTCAGGCCGATCTGCGCGCCCCGCTCCACCACCTGCGCCGCCACGCTCTTCGGATGCAGCGCCCCGCAGTTGTCGTTGATATTGCGGCCATCCGGTGCGATATTCTGCAGCGTAATCTCCGCCGCCCCGTTCGCGTTCAGTCGCCGAAACAGCTCCGGAGCCACTGCCGCCGCCGCCCCATTCGCGCAATCGGCCACAATGCAAAGCCCGTCCAGCCTCAAGCCCGGCACGGTGTCCACGAGGAACTGAATGTAATCGCCCTGCAGGTTCGCATTGTCCTCAACCGCCGGCAGCCCAGCCGGATCGGGAGCAACGATCCGCGCCGCATGGTAAAGAATCTCTTCCTCCATCGCCAATTCCACCGCGTCCGGCAGCTTGAACCCGTCCGGCCCGAAGAGCTTGATGCCGTTGTCCCGCCACGGATTGTGCGATGCGGAGATGACCACGCCCGCTTGAAATCCATGCGTTTTGGCCAGGAATGCGACAGCCGGAGTCGGCACAATTCCCGCGCTCTCCACCCGTGCGCCTGCCTCGCGCAGCCCTGCCGCCAGCCTCGCTGCAATCCACGGGCTCGACTCGCGGGTATCTCGGCCAAGAATCACCGCCGGCTGGGCGGCCGAATCTCTTAAAGAGTGTGCCAAAGCCAGGCCGACAGCAAAAATCGTAGTCGGATCGAGAGGCGTTTCACCGGCGACGGCGCGAATGCCGTCCGTGCCAAACAGCGTACGAGTTGCGGTTGCGGTCATAGTCTTAATTATCGCTTGAAGAACTCGGCCCAGGCTCGCTCGGCGCCGTAGCTTCTACCCGGCTCCGGAACTCCCCGTCTGCCAGACGCGTTACCAGCGCTTCCCCCACTGTCAACTGCGCAGTCGAGCGCACCAGCCCTCCATCCGCGTCCATCACCAGCGCATAGCCGCGGTCCAGCACCGCAATCGGCGACAGTGCATGAAGCCTCGCCGCCAGCCCACCGATCTGCACAACCCCTCGCTGCACGGTCCGCTCAATCGACCGCTGCGTCCGTGTCTGCGCCATCTGCAGCCGCTGCCGTGCGCGCGCCATTGCCTGCCGCGGATCGTGCCTCAGCACCGCGGCCATCAGTCCCGCAACTTGGTCCTGCCTGCTGCGCAGTTCTCCCACAAGCGCGGATTCCTGCCGAGAACTCAGGTCGTCCAGCCGCTGCGCCTGCCGCAGCAGCAGCATGGAAACCCGCGTTTCCACTCGGCTCACCGGCAGCCGGCTCAATTGCTGCCGTGCCTGCAAAAGCTGGTACCGCACGGCGCGATCCATGCGGTTTGCCTGGTTCGCCAAATGCTCAGCAATCTTGTGCTGTGCCTCGGTAATCAACTCAGCCGCGGCGGAAGGCGTGGGCGCTCTCAGGTCTGCCACAAAGTCGGCAATCGTAAAATCCGTTTCGTGACCTACTGCGGAAACAACAGGCAGTCCGCTGGATGCAATCGCCCGCGCCACGCGCTCGGAGTTGAACGCAGCCAGATCCTCCAGCGACCCGCCCCCGCGAGCCAACACAATCAGGTCGACTAGTCCTGACGCATTCAGACTGGCTATCGCCGCCTCAATCTCTTGAGGCGCCTGCTCGCCCTGGACGGATGCTGATGAAACAAGCACATTCAGCCCCGAGTGCCGCCGCCCCACTATGTTTAGAAAGTCGCGAATCACGGCCCCGGTCGGCGAGGTCACAATCCCCACCGTTCGCGGAAACGCCGGAAGCGGGCGCTTGCGGTCGGCGTCAAACAGCCCCTCCGCCTTCAGCTTTTCCTTCAGTTGCTCAAAGGCCAGTTGCAGCGATCCTGCGCCCACCGGCTCCATGGTCTCGGCCACCAGCTGCATCTGCCCGCGCTGCTCATAGACGCTGACCTTGCCGCGCACCAGCACGTGCAGCCCATCCGCAGGCCGGAACCGCAGCAGCATGGCCTGACGCCGAAACAGCACAATCGGCAGCTGTGCGTTGGCGTCTTTCAGCGTGAAGTAAACATGCCCCGAGGGCGCGGGACGGAAGTTTGAAATCTCCCCTTCCACCCACACATCGCCAAACTGTTGCTCCACCAGTTCGCGAACCTGCCCCACCAGCTCGCCCACCGGCCAGATGCGTCGCGTCCGGGCAGGTTCTTCAAAGCTGAAATCGAGCTGCGGCACAAACCGATCGCGCGGAGGCATACTGCTTTGCAGTGTAACGCGTGGGCCGCTGCCGCGCCGCTACTCTGACCGCAAAGCATTCACAGGGTTCACCGTCGCCGCCCGCCGCGATGGCAGGTAGCAGGCCAGCCACGCCGTTGCCAGCACTCCCGCAGTGATCGAGCCGTAGGTCAGCGGATCCACCGGGCTCACGTTGAAAAGAATCGACGACATCACCCGCATCGCCGCAAAGGCAATCGCAAGTCCGCAGCCCGCCCCAATAGCCGTCAGTACCAATCCCTGCCGTACGAACAGGTTTGTAAGCGTGCTGCGCTGCGCACCCAGCGCCATGCGTATCCCGATCTCTCGCGTCCGCTGCGACACCGTGTAGGCAATCACGCCGTAGATGCCCACCACGCCCAGCAGCAGCGCCATTGCGCCGGCCACGCACAGCAGCACCAGCGTGAACGACGTCCGCGCCATCGACTTCGTATACATCTCGCCCACCGTCGTCGGGTTAGCCAGCGGAACGCTGGAGTCGACCGACCACACCTGCTGCTGAACCTCGTTCATGAACGCCTGCGAACCGGCGCGTGGGCTGCGAATGACAAAGGCCACGCCGCGCCGCAGTTCCAGCTTTTGGCCCTCGAAGTTCTGCATCATCAGCGGCCAATAGACGGTCGTCGGCGGCGCCTGATCCATGCCGTTGTCATGCACGTCCTGCACCACGCCCACAATCTCGCGCCATGTGTCCGTGCTCGCTACGCGAATCATTTTCCCCAGCGCGCCATTCGCATCATGCCAGTACTCGCGCGCGAAATTCTCAGAGATGATTGCCACTGGATGACTCTCGTATTCATCGGCCCAGGTCAGGTCCCGGCCCGCAACCATCTTGGTTTCGAGTGTTGAAAAATAACCGGGTAAGATGAACTTGAACCGGCGAATCGGCGGCAGCGTTCCTTCGCCAACTGCATGATCCTGCGCGAAGAGCACGTCGTTGCTGGCATTCCCGTCTAGCGGGACGCCGTTGCCCACAGCCACCGAGGTTACTCCAGGCAGCGAGGCAATCTTGTTCATAATTTCCTCGTCCTGGCGCACTACCCGTTCCGCCTGTGTGTCTGGAATCGCCGTGTCCGGCACATAGAACCGGAAGGTCTGCAAGGCCTCTGGCCCGCTGAAGCCGGGATCCACATGCATCAGCGCCTGGAAGGTGCGAATCATCAGCCCGGAGCAGATCAGCAGCACCAGCGCCAGTGCCACCTGCACCACCACCAGCGCTTTGCGAGCCCTGTGCCGCTCGCGGCTCTGGCTCAGTCCCCGTCCACCTTCGCGCAGGCCGCTGGTGGCCTTCACACCGGCATATTTGAACACTGGAATGGCGCCAATCAAAATACTGGTAAACACGGCCAGCCCCAGCGTGAACAACAGTACAGGAATATCGATGCGAATCTCCTGCAAACGGGGCAGCCCGGTGGGCGCGGCTGCAACCAGGGCACGCAATGCTCCGTATGCCAGGCCAAGCCCGATCGCGCTTCCCACAATCCCCAGAAACAGGCTCTCAAACAGCAGTTCCCCAGCGGTGCGCTTCCACGGTGCGCCCAGCGCTGCGCGAATCGCCAACTCCTGGCGCCGGCCTTCCACACGCACCAGCAGCAGGTTCGCCACGTTGGCGCATGCCACCAGCAGCACCATTGCAATCGAGCCCATCAGCACCCACAGCACCGTGCCGATATTGCCCACCACATCCTGTTTCAGGGGGCGAAGGTTGGACTGAAAATGAGCCTTCTCAAAAAGCGCCGGGCTGAAGCCATCCGGGGCAGGGAAGCTTCGGATAGTGATCGGAATGAGCCTTTCCACGTCGGCACTGGCCTGCTCCATCGTCACCCCGGGCCTCAGCCGGGCCATCGCCTGGTAGCTGAAGTTGCCCAGCTTGGTCTTGCTCCGGTCCCACTGCATCGGGATGACCAGCTGGACGTCGCTGTAATCCAGAAACTGAAAGTTGCGCGGCAAAACTCCGATCACCTGGTGCGCGGTGCCGTCCATCGCGATCGTCGAGCCCACCGCCGACTGTGCCCCGCTGAACTTTTTCTGCCAGTATGCATACGAAAGCATCACTGTCGCCGGCGCGGCCGCCGTATCGTCCTGCCGTGTAAACACCCGGCCCAGCGCAGGTCTTACGCCCAGCATCGGCAGTGTCCCGTCGGTCACATCCAGCCCGTTCACATGTTCCGGATTCCCGGACCCGGTCACCGTAAACGCGTCCCCGTTATACACGCCCACGTCTTCCAGCGTCGTGTCCTGCTCGCGGAGAATGAAATAGTTCGACGGGGAAATGTTCAGGTCTTTGATGTTGATTCCCGGCGCCGTGTACCACACCCCGATCAACCGCTCAGCCTGCGGATATGGCAGCGGCTTCAACAGCACCCCATTCACCACGCTGAAGATCACTGTGTTCGCGCCCACTCCAATAGCCAGCGTGAGCAGCGTAATCGCGGTGAACATCGGTGCGCGGCCAAGCCTGCGCACAACCTGCTTCAGTTGACTGAATAGTCCTGCCATGTGCCTGTCCTCCGGGGAGTTTTCGCTGCGGGTGCGTGAATGCAGTGTGAGCTTATACGTCCTGAGAGCGCCATCGGTTCCAGCGCGAAGGGCTTTCCCATTCACTCGGTGCATGCACTTCCCCCACCAAAGCGATCAGGGCAATCCAGCGGGAAAGTGTCCCGTTTTCTGCAGAGTCCATTGCGTCCGAGGACGTTGAGCCGTTCGATTCCGCACATCCGTGTGCGAATCCGGACACCCCAATCCACTCTCTCTCCGCCCCTCAAAAAAACTGTCATCCTGAGCATCCGCCTCGCGTTCTCGCAAGTTACACCTGCAATGAACGCCAAGATCGCCCAGCGTCTTCATTACTGCCACACTGTCATCCCGAGCGCAGCCGAGGGATCTGCGGCCGCTTTTCGGATTTGTTCATGAGGAGCAGACTGACTCGCCAGGTCGCGTTACGGCGTGAAATGAACAGTTGCCGGAGATCGAGTCCTCCGCGAACTCGCCAACTTGCTATCGCGGCGAAGCCGCCGCTAACTTGCTGATTTTGTTCGACCGAGTTTTTTGTTCATGGGGAGCGAAAAAGGCCCCAGGCGTAATTCAGCCCCGGGGACCCCAAAGAGGGGTCCTTGGTCTTTGGGGCGGAGCTTGGGGGTGGTGAGTCGTAGGACCTGCATTTGTTCTTCCGTAAGGTTCTGAATCGCCTACATCGCCCCGTGCCCGCGCAGCACCGCCGGCACTGTGCCGATCAGAATGCGCAGGTCCAGCATCAGTGTCCAGGAGTCGATGTACTCCAGGTCCTGGCGAATCCACCCGGCGAAGTCTGTGTTGTTGCGCCCGCTCATCTGCCAGATGCAGGTGATTCCCGGCTTTACGCTGAAGCGCCGCAACTGGGCTGAATCCTCAATCCGCAGCACATCCCGCACCGCCAGCGGGCGTGGCCCCACCAGCGACATCTCTCCTGAAATCACGTTCCACAACTGCGGCAGCTCATCGATCGACGTCTTGCGCAGAAATTTCCCCACGCGCGTGACCCGCGGGTCGCGGCGAATCTTGAATACCGGCCCGCCCAGCTCATTGAGCGACTCCAACTGGCTCTGCTGTGCCTCTGCGTCCACCACCATCGTGCGCATTTTGTATATGCGGAACCGCTTCCGATACAGCCCATAACGGTCCTGCGCGAAGAACACCGGCCCGGAGCTTGACATCTTGATGGCCACCGCCGCGGCCAGAATGATCGGCAGCGTCAACAACAGCAGCGTCCCGGCCCCAGCAAGGTCCACCGCACGCTTTACATAGCGGCGCGAATCGTCCCGCACCATCCGCAAAATGGAGTAGCTGCGTCCGCCATCCATCGCGCGGTCCAACCGGGCGATGCTGGTTTGAAACAGGTGCGACGGGTGCCGGACCTCGACGCCAATCCGCTCGCATACTTCAATGACCTTCTGAATCGGCGTATACATCGACTTCACCGGCAACGCGCAGAAGACAATCGAAATGGGATGTTCTCGCAGGAAACCATCCAGGCGCTCAAGTCCGCCGAGATAGTGCTCCTGCATGGCAATTCCCAACGGCGAAAGTTCGTCCGGCGATGCGCTGGCGCCGACAAAATCATCGTCCAGTACCCCCGCCACGTGATAGATAGGCGAGTCCAGCAGTTCCTCAAATACCGCTTGCGCCGCCGGGCCAGAGCCGACAATCAGCACCTCGCGCCGAGCAATCAGGGTCTCAAAGCTGAACCATCCAATCAGGCATGTCACCGCCAGAAGCGCCAGGCTCAAGCCGCTGCTTGCCGCGAAAAATCCTACCGCCACCCGAAAACCCCGCAAACCGCCAAACCGAACTGCCAGCACCGGGAAAATCAACAGCGCGGACATGAAAGCGGCCAGCAGGTTGGCGGAGATTTCCCGGTGGATCAGCTCTTCGTTCGATCGTCGCGCCGCCCGCGCCGTGAGTCGCGACAAAAGCGTTACCAGCCCAAGCATCCCGATCTCCAGCAGGCTCACCCGCGGCAGGTACCACCAGTCAGAACCGTGGAACATCACGCCAGGGTGCTTCCAGAACCAGTAGAGGCTCAGCACCGCGGCAGGCACCAGGTCGCGCAACAGTCTGTAGACGCTCGCGTGCAGCGCGCCAACATCGGCCAGATGGCCTTCCAGCTTCTTCCAGTCAAACCTGCGTCTGGACGATGGCCGCTCGATTGGCGAAGAGGTCGCCTGTGTGGGAGAGTCGATCATTTCTGGTCCTGGCCTCCGACTCCTGACTCGGCTCCGGTCGTCGGAGCATTCGTGCCCTCAAATGGCTGCGATTCAGGATGTCTGTACTTTCTATAATCGGCCTTTGCCGCGAAAGATTAGAGGAAGCAAAGTATTCATTAGGAACCACAGTAATAAGTTTATCTGCACTCTAGTTCCCTCACACGAGGTCCCCGATGCTGCGCAGGCGCTCAATGACCGTTGTCGATTGCCGTGTGAGCTTTCCCCAACGCATACTCCCGGGCCAGATCAAATGTGGGAAACTCCTCGCCCAAGTGCTCAATCCGCATCGATCGTTCCGGGCGTTTAATCAGCGTGTAATCGCACCGCCATTGCGCGTGTGCCTGCTGATGCATTTCCATTTCGATCTCGATCCCTTTGTAGATGGCCTGAATCACGGGATTCTCCTTTGCTCGATAAGCCCCTTACCGCACTTCTGCCGTTTAACTTTCCGGAGTCTTCATTCCTGGCTGGCTAGCCCGATAGGCTACCTCCAGCAACCGGTCGACCGCCGCCGCCACATCGGCCGACGTATCCACCTCGGCGAATTCCTTGATCGGCGATCGAGGCAATCCGGACTCCGTGGACGGCGTCATTCCAACCTTCACGCTGTACCCCATGGGAAGGGTCTCATGCGCCTCGATCGTCATGTCCCAGTCCCCAAGCTCATGCTTCTTGATGAACAGGTTGAGCGCGGCCCGGCAGCAGTTCTGCTGCCTCTGCGACAGACCGCCTATCTGCGTGTTAATTCGACTTGGCATCATTTGGCATTGCTCCCGTCCAGCGCCCGTTCCTACTGCCCTGAGCTGGCTTTGCGATCTTTGGTCACCTGGATATCGTTCACCACCTGGTGCACGTTCGGCACACCCGTCGCTAGCTGCGCAGCCTGATCGCGCACATCTTCTGAAGCCACCCCGCCGCTCAGGGTAACCACGCCGTTCTTCACCGCGTACTTCACGTCATGGTGCATCTTGTTCAGAATCAACACCGCATCCAGATTCTTCTCGATGCCCGCGTCCAGATCCCGGTTTACGGCGTTGACGTCTTTGGCCTGGCCGGCGGGAATCACTGCAATTTCGTCGGCAACCACCTGCGTGCCGGCAATGGACTTCGCAAGTGTCTCGGCCTGCGTCTTGGCGTTGGCATTGTCGACTGCCCCGCCAAGCGTGACAATCCCCTTGTCACGGTCCTCATTGACGGTGACATCTTTCAAACCGGCCTGATCAAGTGACTTGCGAACGTCGCCCGAAACATCCGGCGACGGGGAAGGCGTCGTCTTGCAGCCCGCCATCGTCCCAATCGTGAACAGCGCCACCACGCACAGCAAAAGTCTCGTCTTCATCTTGTTCCTCCAGTTCGCGCGGCCAGGCGCCGGAGTGCGGGCACCGCCTGCCCAGTCATCCTGCACATGACCATCCAGCCCCAGCTTCGCCTGCTTTGCATTCGATGGTCTGAGCAGAATCGCTCGCTCCCCCACCATTCGGCGGGTGTAAAACCGCGTTTCACAGCCGCCTGACATCAGACCCCCAGCGCCCACATTGTGGAAACAATTCATTTTGCTTATCGAAGCGGCGAAACTATCATGAGCATGTAGGCCGGTTTTCCAAGAGAAAACCTTGCTCGCCAGCGAGCCGCAATCCAGAGATTCAATTAGCGACGCAGGATGCCCAGCGGCAAAAATCAAGCCGGCACAGCCTGTCGCCAAAACCCAACCGCCATCTTCACCCAAGGCAAGGAGACTTAACCATGTCTGATGACCAGACACAGCACCCCGGACCGCCCATAGTCGATGATCAGAACGCCATGTCGGGCGATGCAAAATGCCCGTTTGCGCACGGCGCGCGCAAGCACACAGTCGCTGGAACTCCAACCATCGCCGACTGGTGGCCCGATCAGCTGAACCTGAAGATCCTCCACCAGCATTCGCAGCTGTCCAATCCCATGAGCGAGGATTTCAATTACGCCGAGGAGTTCAAAACCCTGGACCTGGATGCCGTGATCAAGGACCTCCACGAGCTGATGACCAGCTCGCAGTCCTGGTGGCCCGCCGACTTCGGCCACTACGGCCCCTTCTTCATCCGCATGGCATGGCACAGCGCAGGCACCTATCGCATTGCCGATGGACGCGGCGGCGGCGGCTCGGGGGCCCAGCGCTTTGCCCCCCTCAACAGCTGGCCTGACAATGTAAGCCTCGACAAGGCTCGCCGCCTTATCTGGCCCATCAAGCAGAAGTACGGCCGCAAGCTTTCCTGGGCCGACCTCTTGATTCTCACCGGCAACGTCGCCCTCGAGTCCATGGGCTTCAAGACATTCGGCTTCGCCGGCGGACGCCCCGACATCTGGGAGCCGCAGGAAGACGTCTACTGGGGATCCGAAACCAAGTGGCTTGGAGATGAACGCTACAAGGGCGACCGCCAGCTCGACAATCCTCTCGGCGCTGTCCAGATGGGCCTCATCTATGTGAACCCCGAAGGTCCCAACGGCAACCCGGACCCCATCGCCGCGGCGCGCGACATTCGCGCGACCTTCGCGCGCATGGCCATGAATGACGAAGAGACCGTCGCCCTCATCGCCGGTGGACACACCTTCGGCAAGACCCACGGCGCAGCCGACCCCAACAAGTACGTCGGCCGCGAACCCGAAGCCGCACCCATCGAGGAGCAGGGCCTGGGCTGGGCCAGCACCTATGGCACTGGAAGCGGCGCAGACGCTATCTCCAGCGGCCTGGAAGTCATCTGGACCTCCACCCCGACCAAGTGGAACAACGACTTCTTCGACAACCTCTTCAAGTTCGAGTGGGAGCTCAGCAAGAGCCCGGCCGGCGCGCATCAGTGGAAGCCCAAGGGCGAGGTCGGCGACGACGATCTGGTGCCAGAGCCGTTCGATCCGTCCAAACACCGTCTGCCTACCATGTTGACCACCGATCTATCGCTGAGGTTCGACCCGGACTATGAGAAGATATCGCGGCGCTTCCTTGAGAACCCGGATCAGTTCGCCGATGCCTTCGCCCGCGCCTGGTTCAAGCTCACCCACCGCGACATGGGCCCGCGTTCCCGTTACCTGGGACCGTTGGTGCCAGGGGAAGAGCTCATCTGGCAAGATCCCATTGCAGCCGTCGATTTTGAGTTGATCGGAGACGAGGAAATCGCCGCTCTCAAGGCAAAGATCCTCGATTCCGGCCTTCCCATCTCCCAACTCGTCTCCACAGCCTGGGCCTCCGCTTCCACCTTCCGCGGCAGCGACAAGCGCGGCGGCGCCAACGGCGCCCGCATCCGCCTGCAGCCGCAGCGGGACTGGGAAGTCAACCAGCCGGACGAACTGGCCAAGGTACTGCATACGCTGGAAGCCATCCAGAGAGACTTCAACGGCAACCAGTCAGGCGAGAAGAAGGTTTCGCTCGCTGACGTCATCGTTCTCGGCGGGTCCGCAGCCGTCGAGGCAGCCGCAAAGAAGGCCGGCCACGATATCAAGGTGCCATTCGCGCCAGGCCGGACGGACGCCTTTCAGGACCAGACGGATATCGCGTCCTTCGCCCCGCTGGAGCCCATCGCGGATGGCTTCCGCAATTACCTCCGCCCCGAACACCAGGCATCTGCAGCCGAACTGCTCGTGGACAAGGCAAACCTGCTCACCCTCACCGCTCCCGAGCTGACCGTCCTTATCGGCGGCCTGCGCGTGCTGGGCGCAAACTACGGCCACACCCAGCATGGCGTCTTCACCAAGTGGCCGGAAGCCTTGACCAACGACTTCTTCGTCAACCTTCTCGACATGAGCACCAAGTGGCAAAAGTCCGCCACAGATGGCGTGTTGGAAGGAAGAGATCGCGCCACCGGCGAGCTCAAGTGGACCGGAACCGTGGTCGATCTGGTCTTCGGCTCCAACTCGCAGCTCCGGGCTCTCGCGGAAGTCTACGCGGAAAGCGATGGCCAGCATGAGTTCGTCAAGGACTTCGTCAAGGCCTGGACCAAGGTGATGAACCTCGACCGCTTCGACCTCGCGTAGTCCACTAACCCACTCACCAAACAGGGTGCCCCCGGTCTCGACTCTGAGGCCGGGGATTCCACCGAACCACAATCAAATCCGACGCACCACCTGAATATGTAGCGCCGGCCTCCCGGCCGGCTATCGCGTGGACCTCCCGGTCCACGCCGCAATCCACACCAATTGAAACCGATTTTGCGGCCAATTTCTGCGACTCGCGTCCGGCCCGTATTCATCCAGGGTAAAACCGCAGCAAAGCTTGAGGATGCGGCGAACGAATCCCGCACCTTGTTCGCCGATGAGTAGCTGCCTGGTGGGCGACAATTCGAATGGAACAGGGAGCCTGTACACTAATAGCGATTGGAGACTTATTGCTCATGCCCTTCGGTGATCGGCTGGAAATCCTTATGAGTGAAGGTGTGGAGGCTTGCCAAGGCCGGGAACGCAACACCTTTGACGAATTCACCGGAGGAAGTACGCGCATAGTTCTCTTTGGCGCTGGCGGTCTTGGAAGAAAGGTTCTGGCCGCCTTCCGAGAAGACGGCATTGAGCCATTGGCGTTTGTTGACAATAAACTGGCGGGGCAAACTGTTGACGCTCTCAACGTATTGACGCCTGCCGAAGGAGCAGCAAAATGGGGCCAGTCCGCAGTCTTTGTTGTGACTATTTGGGCGGCATGGGCTGACACAATGCAGCAGCAGGTTCAGTCACTCAGGAAGCTAGGGTGCGCGAACGTATCCTCCTTTATTCCTGTTCTTTGGAAGTATTCGCACTTGCTTCCGCATGTTCAGGTTGACCTGCCGAGCCGGGTGCTCGCTCAGAAGTGCCAAGTGATGGAAGCCTTTGATTTATGCGCGGACGAAGACTCCCGTGGTGAGTTCGTGGCTCAAGTGCGTTGGCGATTGCACGGGGATTTCGAGGCGCTGAATCGGCCGATACGTGATCAATACTGGCAAGGAGACGTTGTTAGGCTGAAGCAGAACGCCGTCTTCGTGGACGCTGGTGCGTTCGATGGCGACACATTCGCGCAATTCGTAGAGTTTTGTGGTGGCAAATTTCGCGCTGCCTACCTCTTCGAGCCTGACCGTGGAAACCTCCTCTCTCTGCAAAAGCGTTTGAGTGCAATGCCTGAAGCAATTCGCGATCGGGTCCACGTCCTCCCATCTGCTGTGGCTGAGGATACCTACGACGTGTCCTTCCATGGCGGCTCGGGACCAAGCTCTGCGCCGGGAGCTGGCCGCGAAGTCGTACATTGCGTGTCCCTCGACCACGCGCTTCCGGAACCACCGGACCTCATCAAGTACGATATCGAAGGATTTGAGCTGTTGGCTCTGAATGGGACTCGTCTAATCATTAAGGAACACCAGCCGACACTCGCTGTTTGCGCTTATCATATCCAAGATCACATCTGGCAGATACCGTTGCTGATCAAGTCAATCCACCCAGGTTATCGATTCTACCTGCGGCCACACGGTCAGATATGGGAGACAGTATGCTATGCGGTTGCTTAACTAATGGGGAGTTTTCCTACCGCACTCCGCTGTGCCGTGCCATGCAGTCCAACGAAAGGGGCGTCACGTCTCCTCAACCGCGAAGCCAATCGCAGAATCGGCGTAACTGGCAAATGACCGGCCATCCTTCCATTGCTCGATTGTCGGCCACCCGCGGTTGTTTTCGGGGCTAAGATTTGGTATTGGGAAGGGTAGCCAATATGCGCTCGAACTTCGAGCTGAATCCTTGAAAAATGCGAAGAATTTGCTACCCTAAGTCAGATCTTCGCGAGGAGACACTTATGAAGCCTTTCCTTCGCCCCCTCTTGCTTCCGCTCGCATTCATCGCCGCAGTTTCAGCGCCGGCGCTGGAGCCTATACCTAAGATTGCTCTTGCCGCAAAGACCGTCGCCATTCTTAACGACACCAAGACGGGAGAAGTATCCGATGGCGCGTTGGAGCAGTTGAAGCGCTGGGGTCATTTCACCGTTGTGGACGATATCGACAGCGCCGACATCGTTCTCCGCTTCGACAAGAAGACGGACCATGAAAAGCAAAACAGCCAGTCGACGGATGACAAGGGCACTACCTCCTATTCGGCCACGTTGAGCTTTTCCTCCCAGGTTCACATGCGCGCCTACCTGAAGGGGGCGGATTCGCCTTTCTACACCACGAAAACCGACGATTCGAAGAGAAAAGCCGGTATAAGCTGCGTGACAAGCTTCGAGAGGGCTTGGATCGAGACGCGCTAGCTCAAGGACAGGGTCACAACGCATCGCTCATCGAGTGGCTGCGGCCCCACGGCTTTACCGAGGTTGCCGCAGGATCATCAGCTATTCGGAAGTGACTCACCGATGACCAGTGTCGCGTAACCGCAGCCATGTAGCCTCTGGCAGAAGACTAAAAGGGTACTGTACTGGGAAGGGCCAGACTGCCCCTGATGGCCGCAATGTTGAGTCTACCCCTTCATTGATTTGATCAATTCAGGACTACTTCCGCGAAGCCACAATCGTCCTTAGCTCCGCCGCGATCTCGGTCAGCTTTCCGGCCAGCGCCGGGTCGGGCCCGTTCTGCCGCGAGTACATAATCTCCAACTCCCGCGCCAGCACCGTGCCCCGCGTCAGCCCAAACGTCCCCAGCACCCCGGCGAGCTTGTGCGCCGCGGACTGGGCCGCCTCGTGCTGTTCTATGGAGAGATGGTCTTCCGAGAACGCCCTCGCGGCGGTTTCCAGAGCTGCAACCCGTTCCTCCGTTAGCGGCAGATACTGCACCCACATCCGGTCAACGGCCGCGGCCAGCGCGACTTGCGCGTCTGTGCTCATGTCACTTCCAGCCCAGTACGGTGGAAATCTGATCCGACAGCGTCATGGGGTCAAACGGCTTGAAGAGAATCGCCTGCACGCCCAGGTCGGCAAAGCGCTTCTGATCCGAGCTCTGCACCTTGGCCGTCAGCAGGATCACCGGGATACTTGCAGTCGCGGGATTCTTGTGCAATTCACGAAAGGTGCTCGGCCCGTCCATACCCGGCATCATCACGTCCAGCAGGATTGCGTCCGGCTGTACTTCCACCGCACGTGCCAAACCCTGGCTCCCGGAGTTGGCCGTGAAAACCTGCCACCCTGCAACCGTCTCCAGGCTAAGCGCCGCCACCTCGCGGATATCGTCTTCGTCATCGATGATCAAAATACTGTGCGACATTTGGAAACTTCCTCGCGAAACTATAGTTGAAGATAGTTGAATTAAGTGAGCCAGTTAGAGCCATAGGTTTCCCGGTAAGGCTCCTCTTATTCTCGGATGTTTGCCCGGTTCTGTCGATGCCCCCGCTCCTGGAGCCCTTCGAAACCCCAGCCTCTCCGCTGGCCTCAGGGTCTCTCTCCGGGCAGCTCGGTCACCCGCCCTTCTTCTACCAGACGCGAACTCCGCAGCATAGTCAACACCAATGCTTCAAGTTGCTGCGGCTGCACCTGCGCCTTGGCTAAGAACTGCGTTGGGCCCAGGGTCAGCTTTTCGCAGTCCTCGTGGCTCAATTCGCGTCCGGAGTACACCACCAGCGGGAGCCGTGCCAGGTTTTCATGGGTCCGCAGCCAGTCCACCAGGTTGAACCCGTCCCCGTCCGGTAACCCGATGTCCAGTACCAGCAGGTGCGGCTGGAAGTTGAAACAGCAATCCAGCGCATCCTGCAACGAGTGCGCCAGCTTCACTTCGATCATGTCCCGGCTGAAGACTTCACCGATCACCCGGGCCAGGTCAACGTCGTCCTCCACAACCAGGATTCGTGCACTCTCCCCAGGTCCGCATAGCACCCGGGCCAGTTCGCCCAGCAGAGACTCTTCGCTCATCCGGTTGGCGACCCATCCCTCGGCATCCACCGGCAGCGCCACCGGATCCTGTCGCTTATCCACACTCAGCAGCACAATGGGAGTGCGGGATTCTGGATGCAGCCGGCGCAGCAGCGGCAGAATCTCCCACCCGTTCATACCGTCAAGCGAGGTATCCAGCAGGATTGCCTCCACCTCGTCATGCGCCGCCGCAAGCGTCTCTTCCACGCTCGCTGTTTCCACCACCCGATACCCGTGCCCGGTCAGCAGTGCGGAAATCAGCGGCCGCGACAGGGGATTCGCATCGGCCAACAGCACCGTTCCATTCCCGATCTCCTGGTCCAGCACTGCTTTCGAGTTGTCGACCGGCGGAGGATCATAGGGCAGAAACACCCGGAAAGTCGAGCCGCGCACCTGGTTCCGCTCCGCCCAGATCCGCCCCGAGTGCTGCTGCACAATCGTCCGGCAGATCGCCAGCCCCAGCCCGCTGCCGCCCTTCTGTCTCGAATCGGAAGCATCCACCTGCTGGAACCGCCCAAAGATGGCCTCCAGCTTGTCCGCCGGAATCCCGCGCCCTTGGTCGATTACCGATAGCGTTACACCGCTTGTCCCCGGCCGCAGCATCACAGACACCGTCGAGCTTGGCGGCGAGAATTTCACCGCGTTCGACAGCAGATTGGTAATCACCTGCAGAAGCCGGTCCGGGTCCGCGCCAATCTCAGCCTGTGTCGTATCGTGGATCAGCTGCACTCCCGCTGCATCCGCGACCGGCACCATGCCATCGATTGCCTGCCGCACAATCTGTCCCAGCTGGATCTTGCGGAAGGCCAAAGGCTCCTTGCCGCTCTGGATTCTCTCCAGGTCCAGAATGTCGTTGATCAGCCTGACCAGTCGATCGGAGTTGGTCAGCGCAATCCTCAGCAGGTTCGACGCCTTGTCGCTCATTGCCCCCAGCATTCCGGATGACAACAGCCCAAGCGCCCCCCGAATCGAGGTCAGCGGCGTGCGCAACTCGTGGCTCACCGTCGAAATGAACTCGTCCTTCAGCTGGTCCAGCGCAAACCGCTGGCTGATGTCGCGGAAGCTCAGTACCGAACCGGAAAAATGTCCCTGGTCCGCAATCGGAGTCAATACGTAGTCGGCCGGGAACGAAGTGCCATCGACACGGAAGATCGTATCTTCGCCCGAAACCGCCTTCTGCCGCCCCGGCGCCCTGCGAAGCGCGCACTCTTCGCCGCAGTGCCAATCCGCGGGCCCTGATCCGTGCAGCACCTCGTGCACCGCGCGACCCGTCAGCTTATCGGCATTCGCGCCAAGCAGCAGCGCCGCGGCCGGATTGGCAAAGCTGATCAGCCCCCGCCGGTCCACTCCGCAAATCCCGTCCGCCACTGAATTCAGCAGAATCTCCTGCTGCCTGTAAAGCTCTTCCGCGCGGCCCCGCTCCGCGGTACGCGCCATCATCTGTCCCAGCGACGCGGCTACTGTCTCCACCGCCGCCAATGCCTCCCGGTCCTCCTGCAGCTTGAAGTGGCAGAAAAATTCGAGGACCGCCAGCACCTGCTTGCCCTCACGAACCGGCACCGCCCAGCCTGAGACCATCCCGTTGCGAAGCGCGGATTCGATGCGTTGGCTGGCCGGCATCGACTTGAGGTCGGTGTACCAGACTGGCCGCCCATCCAGCCAGGCGCGCCCCGGAAGGTCAAGCCCCAGCGGGAGCGCCAGGCTCATGCTCTCCTGAATAAACGTTTCCACGCCTCGCCCTGGTGCTCCCCACGCCGAGCGGAATTCCAGCCGCTTTTCCTCGGCGTTCACTCCCCACTTCAGCGCCATGTCCCAGCCCTGCGCCATGCACAATGCTTCAAGAATGCGTATCGCCGCCAAATCGGGCGAAGCATTTTCGCCAACGATCTGGCTCACCAGCAGCTGCAGCGCCAAGCGGTTTTCTCGCTGCTTCTGATAGGTCGCATCCCGCATCAGGCAGCGTATCGCCAACGGCTTGCCACCCTTCTGCCGCCTGCTCAGGCTCAGTTCCAAATCCAGCACGCGCCCGTCAGCCGTGTGGTGCCGCAGCGGCACCCGGTCCAGCATCTCTCCATCCAGCGCGCGCCGGAAAAGTGCCTCGACCTCTGTCCTGGCACTGTTCGAAAACAGCTCTTCAAACGAGTTCAGTTCCAGCAGTTCCGACGGGTTCTTGCCGAAACTTCGCCTCCAGGACGGATTGGCATACAGAAACTTCCCGGCCGGACTCAGCGTCGCAATCATCTCGCTCGAATTCTCAAAGAGGTCGCGATACCGCTCCTGTGACTCGCGCTCGGGAGGGTCCTGACGCATCGTCGCTGCCTGGTCGATAGCCACAGCCACCAGCCCGGAGACCACTCCTTCCTCGGTGCGTTGCGCCGACATATGCAGTGTGATCGGGACTTGTTCCCCATCCTTGCGCCGAAGTTGTATGTCGAAACTGGGCACGTGGCTGGGAGGAAGCGTGCGCACACAATCCATGTAAGCCGCCATGCGTCCAGCAGGCGTAGCCGCCGGCGGACGTTGAATTCCGCACAGCTTCTCCATTTCCGCAACCAGCCGGATCCCTTCTCCGGGCCCCAGAATCTCGACGGTTGCCCAAGCCTTCATCAAGTCTGCGGCGTGATACCCCAGCATCCGCTCCGCCGCCGGGTTCACGTAGGTCAGGCGGCCCTCCAGATCAATGGCTACAACCCCGGGGCCTGCGGAATCAAACACATCCTTCAGCGGGTTTGCAACGGGAACTGGGACAATTGGCTCGGGGACCGGTTCTCGTACCGTCAGGCGCAGCAGAACAACCACCGAGGATGCCGCCGACGCAAACAGAACCAGCCCGCTCCAGCGCGGACCGTCTAAAACCCAGGCGATCACCGAGCCCAATGTCAGCATCAGCGACAACCCTGCCAGTGTCGGCCACACCTGCGAAACCGCGCGCCACGCTGCAGATGCGGCTGGCTCGGCAGGGATTGTGTTCAGGGCGCTTGTGCCTTCCTTCATGAGTGTTCTCAAGCCTTGCTTCCTGAAAAATCGTCTATCATACGGGGCTATCCCGCACCCCGCCGGCAATGTGTATCGCGTCGCCATTCCGCGCCTGAAATAGAGCGCGGAATATTGTATGAATAGTAAACTGGCGCGATTATAAAACGCCCGTTTCCGGTGTCCCAAAGCAAATCCGTATCAGTTTCACTCGATGAAACGCGAAAGTAACGGTTACCCATCAGAAACACGGAATGGAAACGAACAGGCAAGTCTTTTTGCATCAGCTGCGGGCAGCACAACCACCTGAAACCTCACATGAAGCCGTTTTCCTGAAGCGAGTGGTGGAGTTTGTCAGAGCCCGCCACTCTTGCATCTTGTCCGAGAAAAAACGAGAAATCGCGCGGAAGAAGCCTCCGAATCCTCCGACACAATAGTAATCTTAAGTCAATCGAAAGTAACATAAGAATTTGGCTTGCGTCTAAAGAGTGAAACCTCAGCCCCCACCATGCCATGACCTCACTCTTGAAGGGGGAAAACCTGACCTAAAAACTATACCCCGCCCCACCAGCACCCATGTCACCCCTCCCAAAGGGCTGTCATCCTGAGCGAACGGGGCCCCAGGCGTTTTTCAGCCTGGGGGTGGTGAGTCGAAGGACCTGCATTTGTCGTACCATCCCCGCAAAATTGCGGGGTGCTTCCGATCTCGCTTTTGAGGCCGGGGAAACCGCAAGCCTCGCCGAGCGGACTTTATACTTGCCCCATGGCCAACGCATCGGTTTCCTCGCGCCTCCTCCAGAAAGCCTTCGCCGCAACCTCGCTGCTCTGCCTCATCGTCCAGCCGCCAGCCGCCAACGCCTGGGGCAATGAAGGCCATCGCATGATCAACCGCGAAGCCGCCAGCCACCTGCCCGCCGATGTCCCAGCCTTCCTCCGCTCCGAAGCCGCACTCAACGAGATCGAGTACCTCGGCCCCGAGCCCGACCGCTGGCGCTCGCCCGCCGAGCCCGAGCTCAGCGCCGCCCAGGCCCCCGAGCACTTTATCGACCTCGAACCCGCCGACGCCCTCGGTCCGCTCCCCCGCCGCCGCCTCGACTTTGAAGCCAAAGTCTTCGCCGCCGGCCAGCGCCCGGAGAAGATCGGCCTCCAGCCCTGGGAAGCCACCGAAATCTGGGAGCGACTGAAGGCCGCGCTGCGCGAATATCGCACCATGAGCGCCGCACACGAAGACACCCGCGGCGTAGAAGCCGCTGCCCTCTTCTACGCCGGCTGGCTAGGCCACTACGTCGGAGACGCCTCCCAACCCCTCCACACCACCGACAAATACAACGGCTGGGTCGGCCCCAACCCCAATGGCTACACCACCGAACACAAAATCCATTGGCAGTTTGAAGGGCCTTTCGTTGCCGCCAACATCAACTCGCACGAAGTGGCGGAAAAGATGTCACCGGCCAAGGCCATCGACGGCGACATGTTTGACGCCTATGTCGCCTACCTGCGCCACACGGCTACGTATGTCGAAAAGGTCTACCAGTTGGAGAAGGCCGGGGGGTTTGTCGGCAAGGGATCGCCCGAATCGAAGGACTTCACAGCCGAGCGACTAGGCGCCGGAGCATCAATGCTCCGCGACATGATCTACACCGCATGGATTGAGAGCGCCAAGCCGGTTCCCGATCCATACGCTGGAAAGTAACTGCCAGATTAACTGGCCGCTTCCGCCGCGGCCACAGCCGGAATGTGCCGCAGCACCTTGGTCAGAGTGAACGTCAGCACCAGCACGGTGGGGACGGCGATCACAACCCAGGCCAGAAGCGCTTGCTCGGCAAGAGAGCCCATCTGCGTCATCAGCCGCAGCGGCGAGGTGTGCAGCAGCGTTCCGGCAGCAAGCGCAGTCGGATTGCTTCTGACCGCTAGCAGCCACCCACCCAGGCGCACAAAGGGCACAATCAACAGAAGTTGCAGCGGCATCACCGCGTAGTTGGCAGCCTGAATGGCCGGCAGATTTAGCCGCAACCCCAGGGCCAAACCTGCGCAAAGAACAGTAGGAATGCCGACCAACGGAATGCACCCCACAGCGCACCCCAGAGCCAGGGTCAGCGCCAGCCTGCGCGGCGAGATACCCTGCTTGAGCCACAGCCCCGCGTTGCGCTTGACGGCGTCAAGCGACTGGGCAAACTTCTCCCGCAATCCGGCCTGGCTCATGGGCATGGTCCGGCTCATCTCCACCCTCACATTAGATGTACGAGTGAAGCCTTCTGTTGGATTTAACGTGAAATTCGGCGAAAGGTTCCGCAATGATTAGCAAAAAGATGAAGAATTCATCCAATTGACAAATGGGAATCCCGCATGCCGGGAAGCAATCGAGGCTCCTCAGCCCGCGCCGAGCAACAGCCCGCGATCCCGCATCTCCGTCACCACCCGCTCCACCTTCCAGTCCAGAGCGCCTGTTCCATCCACCGTGAGATCCGCGTGTACCGCCGAAGGCCGCACATAAGCAAAACTCGATGGCCGCACCGTTGCGTCATACTGCTGTCGTACGGACTCGCGAGTCCGCCCGCGCTGCTCCATGTCCCGTTTCAACCGCCGCTCAAAGCAAAGCTCATCCGGTGTGTCAATGTGGACCCGCAACTGGTAAAGCGGCAGCAATTCCGCATAGTACAGCGCAAACAACCCCTCAACCAGTACAAACGGGCCAGGCCGAAACGTCTCCGTCTTGTCAGGTATGCGGATGTAGGTGGCAAAGTCGTAAAGCGGCCGCTCAATCGCCTCGCCCCTTGCCAGCGTCGCGACATGCTCAATCAGCAGCGGGCTTTCAATCAGCGCAGGGTCGTCGAAGTTCTGCTTCGCCCGTTCCGCCAGCGGCATGTGCGACAAATCCCGGTAGTAGCTGTCGAAGTGGAAGTGCACGCCGCCAAGCGTCCGCGCCAGTTCCGCCGCCAGCGTGGTCTTGCCCGACCCGGAACAGCCCGCAATGGCCAGTACCACCGGCGGAAAGGGAAGGTGCTTCGCCTCGCTCACAGTGCGGTCTCCGCTCCGGCAATCTTCGGTAAAAGCCGTTCGAATAGCCGGGCCAGCCGATGCTCCACGGCCCTGCCTGCCTCGAAGACCTCTTCGTGGCTCAGTTGCGTCGCCCCCAGGCCGGCGGCGAGATTCGTCACGCAGGAAATGCCAAGCACCTCAATCCCCATGTGCCGCGCCACAATCGTCTCCGGCACCGTGGACATGCCCACCAGCGTAGCCCCCAGCGAGCGAAACGCACGGATCTCGGCCGGCGTCTCAAAGCTCGGCCCGGAGACAGCGAGATAAACTCCTTCAGTTAGCGAGAATCCCTCCGCCAGCGCCGCCTCTTTCGCCAGCGCCCGCAGCCGCTTGGAGTAGCCCTCCGTCATGTCGAAGAACCGCAGCCCCGCCCCCGGCGTCACCGCAAACCGAGGCTCATTTGGCCCCACCAGCGGGTTGAACCCCATCAAGTTGATATGGTCGGCAAGCGCCACCAGTTGCCCAATGTGATAACCCTCTGCAATGCCTCCGGCCGCATTGGTCAGCACCACCGTCCGCAACCCCAGTGCCCCCAGCACCCGCATGGGAAACGTCACCTGCTGCGGCGTGTACCCCTCGTAGTAGTGCACACGGCCCTGCATCACCACCACCGGTACCCCGCCCAGCAGTCCCGCCACAATCCGCCCCGAGTGGCCCTCGACCGTCGACTGCGGGAAGTGCGGAATCTCCGCGTAAGGCACAAGGACGGGATCGGCCACCGCGTCAGCCACCGCCCCCAGCCCCGAGCCGAGAACGATGGCGGTCTTCGGCGCGAGCCCGCCAAGCTTGTACTTCCCAAGCTTAGCCTTCAGGAATTGAGCAGCTTCTGCAACTTGATCGAAGTAGGTCATGGTTTGAGAGGCGATACGCTTCTGGTGATTTTACAGGGCTGATTCTAAAGGCGCACGGAACGGTTGAAACAGGCGATGATAGTTGAAGACTCTTCAGGCCGCTTTTCGAACTTTGGAGGTGCGCAGTCAATGTGCCGCAATATCAAGATGCTTTTCAACTTCGATCCCCCGGTGACCGGCGAGGAGATTCGCGCCGCCAGCCTGCAGTTTGTGCGCAAGGTGAGCGGTTTCACCAAGCCCTCCAAGGCCAATGAGGCGGTATTCGCCCTGGCCGTTGACGAGATCGCCGCTGTCTCCGCCCGCCTGCTTGCGTCGCTTGAAACCAACGCTCCGCCGCGCAGCCGCGAAGATGAAACCGCCCGTGCCAAGGCCCGCAACGCCGTGCGTTTCGGAGACGGGAGGCGCGCCGGATGATCCAGATCTTTGACTGGCTGTTCGGCCTCGGCCTGGGCTGCAACGCGTTGCTGTTTGTCCCGCAGGTGCTCGCCGTCTGGCGCAAGAAGACCGATGAAGGCATCTCGCTCATCACCTTTGGCGGATTCAGCTTCCTGCAAGCCATCGGCATCGTTCACGGCGTCAACCACCACGACTGGTCGCTGATCCTGGGTATGGCCGCAAGCCTGCTGACATGTGGCTCGGTGACCGGGTTGACCATCTTTTACCGGGTCCGGCGTCTTCGCAAGCGGGCCTGACCGCACCTCTACTTCGGCAGGAACCTCGCCAGCACAATGCCACCCACACCATCCTGGAGGAAGTGGGCCATCATTCCAGGCCGCAGGCTCTTGCGCCACCAGGCAAGCCAGCCGAACATGCAGCCGAAGACCGCGATAACAATGACCATGCTCAGTCCCTGGTACCCGTGCGCCAAACCGAAGACGATGCCCTGGAGAAGGATTGCGGCGATGGCATTGCCGGTCCAGGCCGCGAACTGGCGCTGCAGGTAGCCGCGGAACATGATCTCTTCGCAGATGCCGGCCGTGAGTGACAAAAGCAGGTAAAGCGCAATCTCCAGCGCGGTGTGCGGCACCATGTTCTTGAGAACCGCATTGGCGTGGGATGGAAGGAACCGGCTCAGTACCGCTGAAATGGTGCCAAGAATCACCTGCGCGGCAAGTAGATAAGCGATGGCGATGCCCAGGTCGCGAAGCACCGAACGCCAGGTCGGCGCAAAGCTGCCCACAAGGGTCCGCAGAGGCGCTTTGAAAGCGATGAAGCCCACAATCAGCCATTCCGCAGCCATGCTGACGAGGTAGCCGAGAGCGCGGTGCTTTCCCTGTGCCGCGGGATTCATCATGCTCATTCGCAGGCTGAGTGCGCCGATTGCGCCGAGCAGCAACAGCACACTCACGGTGTGCCAAACGGGCGCGACTGCAGTCACGGAAGGCTCTGGTTCTTTGAGCACTCCGGGAGAAGCGAGGCTTGAATGCATTTCAGTCCCTAACTGGCGCTACGAAATACACTTACGCAAACCCGCGGTGGAAAGTTACAACCGCGGGCGAAAAAAGTCGATGACTACCCCAAAAACATTCCCGCAATCGATGCGGAAATCAGATTCGCCATGGTTCCTGCCAGCATGGCGCGAATGCCCAGCTTGGCCAGGTCGTTTCTCCGCTCCGGCACCAGTGCTCCAATGCCGCCAATCTGCATCCCAATCGACCCAAGATTTGCAAACCCGCACAGCGCAAATGTCGCGATCGTGAAGGACCGCGGGTCCAGCGTCGCCTTCTGTGCGCCAAGCGCGATATAAGCAATCACCTCGTTCAGCGCCATGCGCGTGCCAAGTAGATTTCCAATTGCGAGGCAGTCGTGCCACGGCACACCGATCAGCCACGCCACCGGCGCAAACGCATATCCAAGAATCTGGCCCAGGCTTCCCGGCACAAATGCCAGGTAGCCGTGCGTCCACAACAACAGCGAGTCCAACAGGGCCACGAGAGCCAGAAAGCTGATCAGCATGATGGCTACATTCAATGCCAGCTTGCCGCCGTCGATAGTGCCTCGGGCGATTGCCCCGATCAGGTTTTCTTCGGCGTGCATCTCGTCCTTGGGAATTACCACCCTGCCCTCGGTGGCTGGCACCTCTGTCTCCGGCACAAGCATCTTGGCGATGAGAATGGTTCCCGGCGAAGTCATGATCACTGCCGACAGCAGGTGTCGTGCCTCAATGCCCTGCGAGATGTACATGGCCATGATGCCGCCCGACACATGCGCCATGCCACTGGTCATAATCACCATCAATTCAGAGCGTGTCGCCTTCGATAAAAACGGCCGGATGGTCAGTGGCGCCTCCGTCTGCCCCATGAAGATGCTGGCCGCCACGTTCATGCTCTCGGCACCGCTGATGCGCATCGTCTTCAGCATCACCCAGGCCATGCCGCGAATGATGATCTGCATCAGGCCGATATGGTAAAGCACCGCGAAAAATGCGGAGATGAAGATGATCGTCGGCAGAACCTGAAAGGCAAAGATCGACCCCAGTGAAGTATTCGGCGTGCCCAGCGCGCCAAACAAAACCTTGGTGCCGGCGGCCGTGCAGGCCAGCATCGCATTCACCACGCCGCCGGCCCACGTCATAGCACGCTGCCCGTAGTCGAAGCGCAGAACCAGAAACGCGAAGCAAACCTGCAAACTGAGGCCCCAGAACACCGTCCGCCAGCGAATCTGTCTGCGATTTGTCGAGCCCAGGTAAGCCGCAAGCAGCACGGCAAGAATTCCCAGAATTCCAGTGAATCGATACAAGGTTGCTCCTTGAGGAACAGTGGTCAGTGCTCAGATATCAGTGGTCAGTTCCCGGCAGCTTGCGCCTGACACCTGAAAACTGACAACTGAAAGCTTTTTCGTATGCAAACTACCTTACAGCATCGCCCAAGTATGCTTCAGCATTTTCCCGCGTGAAGATGCGCGTGATCAAAGGAACCGGAACGGGTGCCTGGGGCGCAATGGAAATGGCCGCCCGCAGCAGCGCGACCGACTCGGGCAATAACTCGACAGACGTAGCATAAAGCGTAGCAATGGGCTGGCCCTCTTCCACATATGCACCGCGCCGTGCGTGGAACTGAATGCCGGCCTGCGGGTCCACGGGTTCGCCGGCCTTCTCCCGCCCCGCGCCAGTGCGCTGCACCGCCCAACCAATTGCCGTCGTATCCATGGTGGAAATGTATCCGCTCTTCCAGGCTCTCAGCACTTCAGTCGCACCCGGTTTGTGGATCGCTCCCATCTCGTCAAACACGCTGGAGTCTCCGCCCTGCGCCGCCACCATCTTGAAGAAAACCGCCAATGCCGAGCCGTCTTCGAGAGCCGCTTCCGCAAGCTGGCGTCCGGCTTCCGCCGTCTCAGCTTTGCCGCCCAAATGGATCATCCACCCGGCCAGAATCAGCGAAAGCTCGCGCAGGTCCTCGCTCTCTGGTGGGCGCAGGTTGCGCAGCAACTCCACTGACTCCATCAGTTCAATCCAATTGCCTGCCATGCGTCCCAGTGGCTGGCTCATATCCGTCATCAGCGCCACCGTGCGCGTACCCGCCGCTTCGGCTGTGGCCACCATCAGCGCCGCCAGGTATTCCGCGTCCTCCTGCTTGCGCAGGAAAGCACCAGACCCAGTCTTTACGTCCAGCACCAGCGCGTCCAGTCCCGCCGCCAGCTTCTTGCTCAATATCGAAGCGCAGATCAGCCCAGGGCTCTCCACCGTCCCTGTGCGGTCGCGCAGCGCGTAGAGCACGCGGTCTGCCGGAACCAGCGCCGCCGTCTGGCTCACGATCGATGCGCCGCAATGCTCCAGTACCGCTTCGAACTCGGCAAGCGTCATCGCCGTTCGATAGCCCGGAATCGCCTCGAGCTTATCCAGCGTTCCGCCTGTATGGCCCAGCGCACGGCCGCTGATCATGGGCACGGCCACACCGCACGCCGCCGCGATTGGAGCGACAAGAAAACTCGTCTTATCGCCGACTCCGCCAGTGGAGTGCTTGTCGACGGCGGTCTTGCCCAGCCGCGAAGGATCGAACCGCTCTCCCGAATCGCGCATGGCCAGCGTAAGGGCCCGCGTCTCGTCCTGCGACATTCCACGCAGCCACGCAGCCATCAGCCACGCGGAAAGCTGCTCCAGCGGAATCGATCCCGTCGCCGCGCCAGTCACCAGAAACCCAATCTCGCGCCCGTCAAGCGCCAGCCCGTCGCGCTTCTTGCGGATCAGGTCGATCATGTGCAGCGGATTCTCACGGGACTCGCTTTGCGTCATGGATTCCTGCCCCTTCATTTCAGTTTCATCTCGAATGCCAGCGGCAGAATCGCAGAGAACGGCATCGTGCGCGTCCCCTCCGAGGCCGGAAACACAACCGGAGCCTCGGGAAGGATGAACTCCGCAAGCACCTGCCGGCAAGCGCCGCAGGGCGGGCTCGCAGCGTTGTTCAAATTGGCCACGGCAACAGCCTCAATGCGAATGTCCGGTCCAAACTCGGAGACAGCAGCCACCAGCGCCGACCGCTCCGCGCAAATGGTCAGCCCGTAACTTACATTTTCCACGTTTGTTCCGGTGACCACGCTGCCGTTGGTCAGCCGCAGCGCAGCTCCCACGCGAAAGCCGGAGTAAGGCGAATAGGAGTGATGCGCGGCTTTGTGTGCCTGCTTCAGCAATGCCTCAAGGGTCGTGTCGGCCGGGTTTGTCTCAAGAATTGGCATGAGTCTTGAGGTTAAGACATTTTGCTGCCGCGTGTACATGCCATCGAAGTTCGCCAGGTTCTCATGTTGTGCTGTTTGCTACCGATAAGGAGGGGAGAGCTTACCCTGCCCGGCTCCTGATCCGCGCAGGCAAATGAGTAGGTGCCATGGCAATGGATGAACTGACACGAGAGTTTTTGATCGAGAGCCAGGAAGGCCTGGACCGCATGGAGCGGTGTCTCACCGAACTGGAAGAGCGGCCGGAAGATGCGGGGCTCATCGGAGACATCTTCCGTTCTGTACACACGATCAAAGGAACCACGGGGTTTCTCGGCTTCAAGCGTCTGGAGAAACTGGCTCACGCCGGCGAGAACCTTCTTGGTCAGCTGCGAGAAGGAAAACTGCGTGCAGACGGCCCGATTACAACTGGCCTGCTGCAGCTGATGGATGGGCTGCGTTCGATCCTGAAGACAATTGAGACCCAGGACTCAGAGGGCGAAGGCGAAGATACCCTTCTCATTGAGCGCCTGGAGGAACTGCAGATTCCTGCGCAAGCAAAGCAGGTGCGTGTCCGCGCTGGCGCCCACGCCGCCGAACCGCCGACGCAGCCTCCGCATTTGCAGCACGGAACCTGGCAGGAGCAGGCCGCAGGACTGGAGCCGCACCCAGCCACTGCGCAGCCAATGCTCGCCGAAGCCGCGACCCCCGCTGCTCCTGCGCCGGAGCAGCCACTGCAAGCAACCCCACTTGCAACCCAGGAGAAGTCGCCAGATGAGCCGTCAGCCGAAGCTGCCAAACCCCGTACGCCGATCGTGGGCACGGCGGCCGAAAGCACGCTGCGTGTCGACGTCACCTTGCTCAACCGGATGATGAATCTGGTGGGCGAATTGGTGCTCACTCGCAACCAGGTTCTGCAGGCCACGGCCTCCGACCCCAACCTTACACTGCTTTCCCGTCGCCTCGATATGGTTACAGCCGATCTGCGCGAGAGCGTGATGAAGGCGCGCATGCAGCCTGTCTCCAATATCTTTTCCAAGATGCCGCGCATTGTGCGCGATCTCTCGCAGTCGCTCGGACGCAAGGTCCGCCTGCAGATGGAAGGCCAGGAGACCGAACTCGACAAAAGCCTTCTGGAAGCCATTAAAGACCCGCTTACGCATGCAGTCAGAAACTCGCTGGACCACGGCATCGAGCCGCCGGAGGTGCGCCAGGCGGCTGGCAAGGACCCGGAAGGGACGCTGCGCCTGCGGGCTATGCAGGAGGGCAGCCATGTAGTCATCGAAGTCTCCGACGATGGCGCCGGAATAGCCGTCGAAAAGGTGCGCCAGAAGGCTGTCGAGCGTGGCCTGATAACCGCCGAGCGCGCCGCGCAGATGGTGGATAGGGAACTGCTTCAGCTGGTATTCCTGCCCGGCTTTTCGACCGCCGCAGCGGTCACCAATGTCAGCGGCCGCGGCGTAGGGATGGACGTGGTCCGCACCAACGTGGAGAAGATCGGCGGCAAGGTCGAAATAGATTCGCGCGCAGGCAGGGGAACCACGCTCAGACTAAGGATTCCGCTGACCCTGGCCATCATCCCGGCCTTGATTGTGCGCAGTCTGACGCAGAGTTTCGCGCTGCCCCAGGGCGCTCTGTCGGAACTGGTGCATATCCCTCCGGAACAGGCACAGGCCTTGATCGAATGGATGGAAGGTGCACCGCTCTACCGGCTGCGCGGCAAGCTGCTTCCGCTGGTGTTTCTTGACCGCCTGCTCATGCCTGGCGGTACCCACAAAGCATGTACGGAGCGGGACAACTTCATCGCCGTCCTCAACGCGGATGGCCGCCAGTTCGGTCTCGTCGTCGATGGTCTGGCGGATCCCGAAGAGATTGTGGTCAAGCCGCTCTCGACGGTTCTCAAGAACATCGGCCTCTATTCGGGAGCCACAGTGTTGGGCAATGCCGACCTCGCGCTGATTCTCGATCCCAGCGCAATTGCATTGAAGGCCGGCATCACCATGAGCTCTCAGGTGCAGAAGGGCCGCGGCGCCGATGAAGAGTTGGAGGCCGAGACCGCCAAGGGTTCCGAGTACCTGCTTGTTGAAGTCGCCGACCGGCAGGCAGCTGTTCCGCTTGCCGACGTTATGCGCATTGAGCAGCTTAAGGTCGACCGGATTGAATACATCGGTTACCGGCCGGTACTCAACTTTGAAGGCCAACTGCTGCCGATTGAGGACTCCGGCGGCGTGCTCGCTGCGGTGGCCGGCAACCCCGAGGCGCAAATCATTATCGTGGTCTGTCGCGAAGGCAGCCGCCAGGTTGGAATCGCGGTATCGCATGTTCTCGATGTGGCCGCGGGCGGCGACCTGTTTGAAGCCGGAACCAGTGCCCGGGCCGGCGGCGTGACGCTTCTCAAGAATCGTGTAACGGGCGTGGTCGATCTCGGCGGTGTGCCGCCTCTACCGGTAGACGAAGCCGCGCCGGCCACATGGAATCAATACGCAGACGGTGTTGCGGAGGCGGTTCGATGAGCAATTCGGTCGCAGTCATGAGACGCAAGGAAAAATCGACGGCAGCACTGGTGGAAATGTGCTCTGTGCGGCTGGGGACCACCTTGTTCGGCGTGCCCATCCAGCACATTCTTGAAATTGTCGGCGGCGCGCGCCCGCAGCCGGTCCCGCTGGCGCCCAGTTATGTGGGCGGCCTGGTTCACTATCGTGGCGACGTGCTCACCACAGTCAGCCTGCGACATCTGCTGGATATGCCACCGCGCGACGGCCCGCAGGACATCCTGGTCCTCGAGTGTGCTGGCGGCTGCTTTGGGCTCCTGGTTGACTCGGTTGGCGAAGTGCTCACTGTCTCCTCCGCCGACCATGAGCCAAACCCATCCACCCTCGATGAACGGCGCAGGTCGCTGTTCGCCGGCGCATACAAGCTCAAAGACAGCCTCCTGGTAATGCTGGATCCGGATCGTCTGGACCCCATGCGCCTTGAGGCTCTGCGCCCTGGTGGCGCACAAGCGGCTTGAAGCGAACAAATGGTTCCGATTCGGTATGGAGGTGGACATGCGTGCACTGATTGTCGATGACTCCCGCTTTGTCAGAGGTTTTCTGCGCGGAATGCTGGAAGAACGCGGCATAGAATGCCTGGAGGCTGGGGACGGCCAGGCCGGCCTCGACGTTCTCCACGCGCAGTGCAACAACGGAGCGCCGCTTGATCTGGCGCTGGTGGATTGGAACATGCCGGTGATGGATGGCCTGGAGATGCTGAAGCAGCTGCGGGCAGCAGGTTTCAACAGCATGAAGGTCATGATGGTGACTACCGAAGCTGAGAATGAATTCATCCTGAAAGCCCTCGACGCGGGCGCGGACGAGTACCTGATGAAGCCCTTCGACGACGAGGCGTTGTGCGAAAAACTGGCCATGCTCGGCCTCGTGGAGGCGTGAAAGTGGAGCCCAGCACCATGGCGCCCCGTCGCCGCATCCGAATCCTGATTGTCGACGACTCTGCCGTCATGCGGAACCTGCTGCGCTCTGTGGTTTGCACTGACCCTGCTTTGGAAGTTGCCGGGACCGCGGCCGATGGTGCCTCTGCGCTCAGCAGCCTCGGCGTTTTGCTGCCGGACCTGGTGCTGTTGGATGTGGAGATGCCGGTCATGGACGGATTGGTCACACTGCGGGAGCTTAGGCGGAGAGGACACAAGATGCCGGTGATCATGTGCAGTTCGCTCACCCAGCGCGGCGCCAAAGTTACACTCGAAGCCCTGGCAGGCGGCGCATCGGACTATGTGGCCAAGCCCGCAGGCCATGCCAACCGGGAAGAAGCCATGCGCGCGCTCAGTCAGGATCTGGGCCCCAGGATTCACGCTCTGGCGGGCTCTGGTCCGGTAAGCCATCCACCCTCGCCTTTTCAAGCCTCCCTCCCGGCTGGAGCAAGCTTTCCTGTTGGTTCACGCCCCCCGCTTTTTCTGTCGTCGGCGCAACCCCATCGACCCCAGGCAATTCAGTCCCGGCCTACCGTGCTGGTTATCGGCGTTTCTACCGGAGGACCTGCCGCCCTCGATGTCCTGCTGCCGGCTCTGCCCGGGAATTTTCCCTTGCCGGTGCTGATTGTCCAGCATATGCCCGAGTTGTTCACCAAGTTGTTTGCCGAACGGCTCGATGGCCGCTGCCGGCTGCGTGTCCGTGAAGCCGCCGAAGGGGATCCAGTGCGGCCCGGCACCATCTTTATCGCTCGCGGCAACTGGCACATGGAAGTAGTTGCCGCCGCGCGCACAGGTGCGCCGCCAACCCTTCGTCTCCATCAGGGGCCTCTCGAAAACCACTGCCGCCCAGCTGTCGATGTGTTGTTTCGCTCCGCTGCCGCCGTCTACGGCCCCGGTACGCTGGCCGTTGTCTTGACCGGCATGGGCTCCGATGGCATGCTGGGCTGCCGCACGATCCGCGAACATGGCGGCGCGGTAATCGCCCAGGATCAGGCCAGCAGCACCGTGTGGGGCATGCCTGGCGCGGTGACCAACGCGGGATTGGCGCACCGGGTTCTCAGCCTCGGCGACATTGCCCCGGAAATCCTTCGGCTCATCAGCCGGACGCACAGCGAAGCCTCAGAGCTTCGGGAATCGATGGTCTAGTCATGCAAACATCCCAGAGCGTGGACTACGGCTATCTTCGCCAGCTGGTCTTCGGACTTTCTCAGAATGTCCTCGATCCTTCGCGCGACTACCTCTTTGAAACGCGGCTCACCAGGGTCCTCCGCAACCAGGGCATGACCCACCTGGAAGAACTTGTCCAACACCTCAAGCTGCGCAAAAATCCCCTGTTGGAGCGGTCCATCGCCGAAGCGATGACCATTAACGAGACCAGCTTCTTTCGCGACAGCAGACCCTTTGAACTGCTGCGCACCGAGTTGCTGCCGAAACTGATTGAGGCCCGCCGCCACACGCGCAGCCTCCGCTTCTGGAGCGCCGCCTGCTCCACCGGCCAGGAGGCTTATAGCATCGGCATGCTGCTGCACGAACACTTTCCGCTGCTCGCCGGCTGGCACCAGCGCATTGAGGGGACTGATATCTGCGCCGATGTTGTAGAGCGCGCCCAGGCCGGCTGCTATCACCGCATCGAAATCAACCGCGGCCTGCCCGCTCGCTTCGTCGTGCGCTACTTCGATCACCTGGGAGAAGACTGGGTGGTAAAGCCTGAAATAAAAAAGATGGGCAACTTTCGCCAGGCCAACCTGTGCGGCCCGTCGCTGCCCTTCAATCGGGCCGAAGACCGCTTCGACGTCATTTTCCTGCGCAACGTCATGCTCTACTTTTCACAGGAAACGCGCAAAATATTGCTCGCCGGCATTCACCGCATTCTCGCGCCCGACGGAATCCTCTTCCTAGGCTCCAGCGAGCAACCCGCGGATCCTTCAATCTGGACCACGGTGCTTGCAGGCGGCACCTGCTACTTCCGCCCGCGCAAGCCAAGCTGAAAAAGCACAGCTCTTAGCTATTAGCCTTTAGCTTCCAGCTTTGTGCGACTTTTTGCGATCGTTTTTTGATCCCCCAGGCCGGAAGCAAGAACTCAATCACCAATCCTTCACAGGAAGTTCTTCCTTGAGCTTTCAGCTCAGAGCTAAAAGCTAAAAGCCAACAGCTAAAAGCTAAAAGCTAAAAGCTAGAAGCTGCCCTCCAGCAGCCTCTTCACCTCGTGCTGAAGCTTCGCCGCGATCGCGCTCTCGCTTTCCTCCGGTGCGAAGCGAATCGGCCCGCCAATCCGCACCTCCACCGTGCTGGACCGGAACCAGCCGAGACCCCTTACCTTCAGCTCGCCCAGCCCGCGAATCGCCATCGGTAATACCCGTGCCGACGTCTGCTTCACGAGCAGCCCAATCCCCGGCCGGAACGCCGCCAGTTTGCCCTCGGCCGATCGCGTCCCCTCAGGAAACAGCAGCACATGCATCCCCTTGTCCAGCGCCTCGCCTGCGTGGGCAAAGCTGCGCTGAAAGTCCCGCTGCCGTGGCAACGGAAACACGTTGAACAGCGCGGTCAGAAGGAAGTAGAAAAGCGGGCCGGGAAGAAAGAATCTTCCCTCAACGGAAGGCTGATTCGCATTCCGGAAGTGCCGATAGCTGTCCAGCATCTCGCCCGACATGGCCACCGCAATGCGCCTCCGAATCGCGGCCGGCAGTGCATATTCCAGCAGCGGACCGTCAAAGCTGGTTACGTGGTTGGCCACGATCAGCATCGGCTCGGCGCTGTCGATCACGCCACTTGCAACAACCTTCGGGGTGCTCATCAGCCAGACCAGCGGGCGCAGGATCGCTTCAACAAACGCCACGCGCAACCAGCGAAACGGTAAACTCCACGGCCAATGGGGATAGATGTGCATTGCAGAAGCCATCGGCGTTACGGCCTCATTCGGAACCACGACTTCAAGTGCGTCAGCCTGCCCCGTTGAAGCGAGTGCAAATTCCGGCGCGGATTCGGCTTTCAGGTATCGTTGCGGGACGTTCGCTCCCAAACTGACCAGTTTGCGCAGGTCTCCAATCGTTTTCACGCCTTCCAGCAGCCCACTCTCTGTCGCAATTCCCAGCCGCTCCTCAATCGCCGCCGCAAGCTCCACGCGCCCCAGGCTGTCCAGATGCAAATCTTCCGTCAGAAGGGATTCATCCCCCACCCCCGATGCGTCTTCGCCACTGATTCGCGCAATCAGGCTCACCAGCCAATCCGCCGGAGCCGCAGGCAAATGGCTACCGTTTGAATGTCCATTTCCATTCAGCCTGCGCCCATTCCCGTTCCCTCGATGGACGTTCGCGAAGGCCGAGCTCTGAATCTGCGCCAACTGCGCAGCCACCACAGTACGGCGAACTTTGCCCGTAGATGTGCGCGGCAGATCGGGCTCCGGCCACACAATCCACCGCCGCAAACGCTGAAACTCGGCAAGATGTGTGTTGGCGCGCTCAATCACTCTCGCGGCTTCTGCGTGGCCCTGCCCAATCTGTCCGCGTAATGCCAGCACAGCGCACGGCTCTGGGCCGTCAGCGGTCTCGACGGCGACAACCGCGCAGGCCGCCACGGCGGGCTCTAGTTCAATTGCCGCTTCCAGATCCTCCGGGTGCAGATTGAACCCAGCCGCGGTGACAATCACTTCGCTCTTGCGGCCCAGAAACCGCATCTCCCCGGTAGCCTCGGTCTTGGCCAGATCGCCCGTGGCCAGCCACTCGTCGGTCCTGGGGCGCAAAGTTCCATGGGACCATGTCGCAGTGGAGATGACCGCGCCACGCACCAGCACCTCGCCATCCGGACCCAGCTTTACCTCGCGCCCGGCGAGCGGCTTGCCGATGCTGCCCTGGGCCACGTGGAACGGATGATTCAGCGTGATCAGCGCCGTGGTTTCCGTCATTCCGTAACCCTGCACCAGCACCAGCCCGACAGAATTCCAAAAGCGCTCCAGCGGCCCCGCCAGTGCCCCGCCGCCGGAGATCAGCGCCCAGAACTTAAGTCCAAAGGCGCGATGCACGTCGCGGAAGCGCCACCAACTGCGCAGTGCAGAGACCCCTTTGCGCACCAATCCAGACGAGGATTTCGGTGCATGGCCAGCGGATGCCTCTCCAGTCTTTCGCTCGCTTTCCGCCGCAACCAACCGCTCCGTGAGCCCGGGCAGTGTTGCTTCAAGATGCGCCTTCAGCAAAGTGTGAACTCGCGGTACAGCCGCCAGCACCGAGATGCGCTCGCGGCGGATGGTCTCCACAATGCGCCCTGCCAACAGGCGATTCTCAAAGTGCAGTTCAGCCCGATAGATATGCGGAATCCAGAGCCCCATCGTCTGCCCAAAAACGTGGCTCAGCGGCAGCGTATGCAGAATGCGCAGCGGATGGACCAGCCCCATATAACGCAAATAGGACTGCGACGCCTGCTCGATCGGTCCGAAGCTGGCCAGCACATTTCCATGGGTGAGAACGATGCCCTTCGGGTCGCCGGTGGTGCCCGAGGTGAAGAGAATTTGCAACGGAGTGTCGCCGGAAAGCCCTTCGACTGGGCCAGCCTCGTCTGCCGGCAGGGCGCTTGGCCAGTCTTCGAAGGCCATTCGGGCAATCCCCGTGGGTAGCTGGTTTACCCGCGCCGCATCCCCCACTGCAAGGCTGGGGTCCACGTCGGCTGCCACCCGTGCGGCAAAATCGGCGGTGCCGGTAGCGTCCAGCGGAACCGCGAGAACCCCGCGCAGCATACACCCATGAAATGCGGCGATCCACTCCGCGCTGTTCCCCGCCCAGATCAGCACCCGGTCGCCCCGCACAATGCCGCGACGCGTAAGCAGGGAAGCGAACCGCCCTGCAAGCCGCGCAATGTCGCCATAGCTCGTCTCGCGGCGACGCACACCCCGATAACTGACCACGGCAATCTCACCGTCATAGCGGCGGAAGTCGTCGAGGAGTGTAGCCAGATGGTCTCGCATGGGCGCTCCAGTCGAATTCACATTGTTCGATGCAGAACAACGGACTTCGTTCCTGATAAAAACAGAATCCCGAGCGAGATTTAGCCGGATTGTGACACTATTCGGGTCTGCACATACTGGCTGGCGCGGCTGAGAGCTGAAAGGGGTTATTCCCTTCGAGAGCAAGCCCTTCAGGGGTTAGATTGGGTTCAGAGGAAACCTCCACGGATGCCATCGAGAATGCTCTATCGGCCGACCGGCGAAAAGGAGCTTGAATTGATCCGCGCAAGCGGCTGGCGAGCGTTCCCTCCGCGCCTACCGGAACAGCCCATCTTTTATCCGGTGTTGAATGAGGAGTACGCAGCTCAGATCGCCCGCGACTGGAACACGCGCGATGGCGGACGCGGCTATGTGGTTCGGTTTGAGGTGGATAGCGATTACCTGAAGCTGTCTCCTATTCAGCAGGCCGGAGCCCGAATCCACCAGGAATATTGGATTCCCGCCGAGGAGCTTGAGGAATTCAACCGCCACATCGTCGGCCCAATCGAATCAATCGCCGAGTTCCCGGCCCGCGACCCTGGTCCGTAGCCCGGAGTCCCCAGTCCCTATTGCCTATTGCCTGTTGCCTGTTGCCTATTGCCTGTTCCCTGATCCCTGCATTTTCGCTTCCTCTTCGCCGCCCCATGCGCTATTCTCAAAACAACGTGCTGCCCGGCAATCCCAACCCGGAGATCGACCCCTTCGCCTGTTTCCACCCCGTCACCGCCGAATGGTTCAAAGCCGTCTTCGATGCGCCCACCGCCCCGCAGCGCACCGGATGGCCGGTCATCGCTCGCGGAGAAAGCGCTCTGATCCTCGCTCCCACCGGCACCGGCAAAACCCTCACTGCCTTCCTCTGGTGCCTCGACCGCCTCATGCTCCACACGCCGCCGGGGGGCCGCAAGCCAGGCTGCAGAATCGTCTATGTCTCGCCCCTCAAAGCCCTCGCTGTTGACGTGGAGCGAAACCTTCGTTCGCCACTGGCCGGCATTGCCAACATGGCCCGCCGTCGCGGCGTCGACTTTCACGAGCCCACCATCAGCGTGCGCACCGGAGACACGCCGCAGCGCGAGCGCGCCCGCTTTGCCCGCCATCCCGCCGAAATTCTCATTACCACTCCCGAGTCGCTTTATCTGCTTCTAACCTCGCAGGCCTCCGAGGCACTCCGCACCGTCGACACGGTCATCATCGATGAGATTCATGCGCTCGTGCCCACCAAACGCGGCGCGCACCTCGCCCTGACCTTGGAGCGCCTTGAAGCTCTCACCAACCGCCGTCTCCAGCGCATCGGCCTTTCTGCCACCCAGCGCCCTCTCGAAGAAGTAGCCCGCTTTCTCGGCGGAGTGGAAACGCAGGGAACAGGGAGTAGGGAACAGGGAATAGGAAAGACAGACGAGGCGAGCGACGCATCCTTCGATAGTGCCTCGTTGACCGGGTGGGGCTCAGATGTGGAGGGCAACAAAGCCTCCCTGATCCCTGTCTCGCCGGCAGGCGAGACCCGCTACCGCCCCGTCACCATCGTCAACGCCAGTGCCCGCAAGCAGTTGAAGCTCCGCATCGAAGTTCCCGTCGAAGACATGGCGCGCCTCGGCGAGCAGGAGTATCTGCCCAGCGGCCCCGCATCGCAGGCCCCCAAGCGCGTCTCCATCTGGAATGCCATCCATCCGCGCCTGCTCGAAATCATTCGCGAGCGCAACTCGACCATCCTCTTTGTCAACAGCCGCCAGGTGGCCGAGCGCCTGGCCGGCGCGCTCAACGAGCTGGCTGGCGAGCCCATAGCGCGCGCCCATCACGGCTCCCTTGCCGCCGCACAGCGCTCCGTTATCGAAGAGCAGCTCAAAGCCGGTCAGATTCGCGCACTCTGCGCCACATCCACACTAGAACTCGGCATCGACATGGGCGCAGTCGACCTGGTCATCCAGATTGAAGCTCCTCCATCCGTCGCCAGTGGCATGCAGCGCATTGGCCGCGCCGGCCATCATGTCAATGCCATCAGCGAAGGCATTCTCTTTCCCAAATATCGTGCGGACCTTGTGGCCTGCGCCGCTGTCACCCGCGCCATGCACGACGGACATATCGAGTCCACCCGCTTCCCGCGCAATCCCCTCGATGTGCTTTGCCAGCAAATCGTAGCTATCGTCGCCCACCCGCCAGGAGCAGCCACTTCGCGCAAACATAAGGTCCTCAAAAGCACACGCAAAGCAAAAAATCTCGGCAACGCTTTTAGTTTTCCAGACCATTCGGGTGCCCCCGGTCTCGATTCTGAGACCGGGGATAGCGCAGCCTTCGGGTCGTCCAGTATCCCGAAGCCCGAAGTCAGCGTTGATGCCTTGTTTGAACTGGTCGGTCACGCCGCACCCTTCGGCGCACTCACCCGCGCAGCCTTTGAAGGCGTCCTCGATTTGCTCAGCGGCCGCTACCCCTCAGACGAGTTCGCCGAACTCCGCCCGCGCCTCACCTGGGACCGCGTCCGCAACGTGGTCACCGCCCGCGACGGCGCTGCCCGCCTCGCAATTCTGAATGCGGGCACCATTCCCGACCGCGGCCTGTATGGTGTTTTCCTTGCACATAGCGAAGGCAAAGCTGTCCGCGTTGGGGAACTCGACGAAGAGATGGTCTTCGAAAGCCATCCCGGTGAGACCTTCATCCTCGGCGCATCCACCTGGCGCATTGTCGAGATCACGCACGACCGTGTGCTGGTAACGCCGGCTCCCGGCGAGCCCGGCAAAATGCCTTTCTGGAAAGGCGATGGCCCCGGCCGCCCGTTGGAGTTTGGACGCCGTATCGGTGCGCTCGTCCGCGAGTTGCGCGCCCTGCCACAGCCCGCCGCGTTAACCCGCCTGGTTAACGACCACGACCTCGATCCAGGCGCCGCCGAGAACCTCCTCCGCTTCCTCGCCGATCAGGCCGAAGCCACCGGCTCAGTGCCTGACGATCGCACTGTGGTCATTGAGCGTTGCCGCGACGAATTGGGCGACTGGCGCGTCTGCGTTCTCACGCCCTTTGGCAGCCGCATCCACATTCCCTGGGCCATGGCGGTCAGCGCCCGCATTCGTGCCGCCGGCGGTCCAGAGGTCGAAACCCTATGGGGCGACGACGGCTTCGTCCTTCGCTTCCCTGACACCGACGAACCGCCCGATCCCGATTGGTTTCTCGTTGAAAGCGCCGAAGCCATGGCGCTTGTTCTCCGCCAACTTGGAACCACGGCTCTGTTTGCCGGCAGATTCCGCGAAGCCGCCGGTCGCGCCTTGTTGCTCCCGCGTCGCCGTGCCGATGCCCGCTCGCCGCTTTGGCAATTGCGCAAGCGATCTTACGATCTGTTGAGCGTCGCCTCGCGCTATCCAAAGTTCCCGCTGCTGCTTGAGGCATATCGCGAGTGCCTGCGCGACGTCTTCGACATGCCTGCATTGATTGAAACTCTCCGTGCCATAGAACAGCGCCAGTTGCGCGTGCATGTCGTGGAGACACGCAAGCCATCGCCGTTTGCCGCTTCGCTCCTCTTCAGCTATGTGGCAAACTTCCTCTATGACGGAGACGCTCCGCTGGCCGAACGCCGCGCCCAGGCCCTCACCATCGATCAGGATCAACTGCGTGAGCTGCTCGGCGAAGCCGACCTCCGCGAGCTTCTTGATGCCGATGCCATTGCCGAAGTGGAAGAGATAGCCCAGTGCCTCACCGAGTCGCACCGCGCACGCTCCGCCGATGGCATTCACGACCTGTGCCTGCGCCTCGGAGATTTGACGCGGGCCGAAATTGCTCGGCGAGTTGCCGACGCATCCTTGCTCGAATCCTTAGACCGACTGGTGCGATCGCGACGCCTGCTTGAGCTTCGCATTGCCGGTGAGCGCCGTTTGATTGCCGCGGAGGATGCGGCGCGTTATCGCGACGGCCTTGGCACTCCGTTGCCGCCCGGCCTGGCCACGGCGCTGCTTGAGCCCGTTGCGCATCCCGTCCTCGAACTTGTGCGCCGCTACGCCCGCACCCATGGCCCATTCACGTCGCGCGCGGCCGCTGAGCGCTTTGCCCTTGATTCAGCGATTGTCGAGAAAGCATTAGCCCATCTTGCCGCGGAAGGCCGTGTACTCGAAGGGGGATTCATCCCCGGAGGCCTGCATCGCGAGTGGTGCGATGCCGAAATGCTCCGCCTCATCCGCCGCAAATCCCTCGCCCGGCTCCGTCGCGAAGTCGAGCCCGTTGAGCAGCACACACTCGCCCGCTTCCTCGCCCATTGGCAGGGCTTGCTCATGCCGCGCCGCACCGGGACCGCGAATCTCGACGGCCTGCTCGACGCCATCGAAAGCCTGCAAGGCGCGCCTCTTCCTGCCTCGCTGGTTGAGACCAGCATTCTCCCCGCGCGCATTGCCGAGTATCAGCCTGCAGGCCTTGATACGCTGATCGCAGCCGGCGAAGTTGCCTGGGCCGGGGTTGAACCGATTGGCGAGCGCGACGGCCGCGTTGCGCTCTTTCTCGCTGACAAACTCCCCCTGCTCGCCCAACAGAGACCGCAAGTGGAACCGCTCACCGAGCGTGAAGAGAAACTCATTGCCGTGCTCGAGTCAACCGGCGCCAGCTTCTTCGATCCGCTGCACCAGGCTCTGGGCGGCGGCTATCCAGGCGAAACGATCGAAGCTCTCTGGAGCCTTGTTTGGCGCGGCCTCATCACCAATGATTCGCTCCACGCGCTCCGTGCCTACACCGCGCGTCCTGAGACCGCCAGAACGCCGCGCCGTCTGCAAACCGGCGTCGTCTTTCGCTCGCGCCGCACCACCCCGCCCACGGCGCAAGGCCGCTGGTCGCTGCTTCCGCTCCGCGCGCAGAAGGGAAGCGACGGCCCCACGACCACCGAAGCCAGCCATGCACTCGCGCTGCAACTGCTCAATCGCTACGGCGTGCTGCTGCGCGAACACGTCGCCGCTGAAAATGTCCCCGGCGGATTCTCCGCGGTCTACGATGTGCTCAAGGCCCTCGAAGAGAGCGGCCGAATCCGCCGCGGATATTTTGTCGCCGGGCTGGGTGCAACCCAGTTCGCCCTTCCAGCAGCCATCGACCTCTTGCGCCAGCTACGCACTGCGCCCCCCGATGAGAAGCCCGAGTTTGTTCAACTCGCCGCCACTGACCCCGCCAATCCCTACGGTTCCGCGCTGCGCTGGCCGGAGCTCCCCGTTGCCGAAGAAGATTCTGAAACTGCTCCCCGCGTCTTGACCCGCGCAGCCTACGCCGAAGTCATCCTGCGCAACGGCCAGTTGGTCGTTTGGCTCCGCCGCGGCAATCCCAATCTGCTTGTCTTCCTACCCCCCGAGGAGCCGGAGCGTTCACAAGCCGCAGCTGGCCTTGCCCACTTCCTCTGTTCGCGCGGCCAGGATCGTTTGCGCGGCGCCAGCCATCAGGGAGTCCTCATCACCACCATCAACGGCCAGCCTGTCGCGGCTCATCCCATGGCCCGCTTTCTCATGGATGCAGGCTTCCATCCCGGCCCGCTCGGAATGCATCTGCGCCGCATTCCCCTCGCAATTTCGCAGCGTGAGCAGCCCCATCACGAGGTGCAGTAGCCCATGCCCGAAGGGGATACCATCTTTCGCACAGCACGAGCTCTGCGCCGAGCCCTTCTCGATAAGCCGGTGACCGTCTTTCGCTCCACCTATCCCTTGCTCACCCGCTTCAATGACGACACGCCGCTGGCAGGACAGACGGTCCAAACCATCGAGTCCCGAGGCAAATGGCTTCTCATCCAATTCTCCGGTGGCGGAACGCTGGCTACTCATATGCTCATGAACGGAAGCTGGCACATCTACCGCCACGGCGAGCGCTGGCAGCAGCCCCGCACCAACATGCGCATCGTGCTTGAAAACTCCGAGTACATCGCGGTTGGCTTTCGCGTTCCCGTAGCAAGGATCATGAAGTCGTACGAGATCGAGCGTGTCCTCAGAATTCCGCCTGCCGCCATCGACGTGTTAAGCCCAGACTTCGACGCCGAGTACGTTACGCGCCGCGTGCAGACGCACAGCAGCGAAGAAATTGCCGATGTCCTGCTCCATCAGGAAGTCATGGCCGGTGTCGGCAACGAGTTCAAGTCGGAGATATGTTTTATCGCCGGCGTCAACCCCTTCGCACGCGTGGCATCTTTCTCTGACGACACGCTGGCCGGCATCGTCGCGCTTTCGAGACGCCTGGTCAAGGCGAACATCCTTGAAGACTCAACCGACTCGATGGTTACCTACGGCGGCTTGCACCGCCGCACAACACGCAGCAGTGATCCCGCGTTACGAGCCTGGGTTTACGGACGTGCCGGCGAGCCTTGCAGAAAGTGCGGGTCAAGTATTCGCAGGCGCATTCAAGGCCCGGATGCACGCATCACCTTCTGGTGTCAGCGATGCCAGCCCATGCCCGATGGGTCGGAAATCGACGGATAGATTTGCTCGAAGTCAGTTCCCCGGCTTGCCGATCCCAAAAAGCTTCTGCAGGATATTCCGCTTGTCCGGCGGATGGCCGCATGTATCCGACGGCGCCGTTCCGTCAAGGAAAGCAATATCCACCCCCCCCGGGCAAGTATCGTCGCTCAGCAGATTGCTAGCCTTGTCGATGCTCACGATTTCCACGCCATCCGGCACCGAAAACTCATGAGTATCTGAGTATTGCGGCAGCTGTACCGCCTTCTTCATGAATTCGGCCCAGATTGGTGCGGCGGCGTCCGCACCCTGCATCTTGATATCGGTGTAGTCGTCGTTGCCGACCCACACGATGCACAGCAAATTCGAAGTGTAGCCGGCGAACCATGCGTCGTGATCGGTCCCGGTTTTGCCTGCGGCGGGCGAAGTGAAGCCACGCTGACGCGTTGCGGCGCCGGTGCCGTGGTTGATAACGTTCTCCAGCATATTCGTTGTCAAGTAAGCCACGCGCGGGTCCAGAAGCTGTTTGGATGTCGGCGTGTAATCGGTAATCACGTCGCCCGTCGAGGTGCGTACGCTGGCCAGCATCCAGGGATCGAGATGCAACCCCTTGTTGGCAAAGATTGTGTACGCGCCCGCCATATCAATCGGCGTGGCGTCGTAGGAGCCAATGGCCACCGACGGCGTTCCACGCGCACTCTTGACGCCCGCCTCGCGCGCGAGAGACGCGACCCGATCGAATCCCACCAATGCCGCTAATCCAGTGGTCGCATTGTTGAGCGACTGCTGCAGGGCATATCGCGCTGTCACCTGTTCGTGATACTCGCCTTCAAAGTTGTGCAGAGTGTGTTCCTGGGAGGTGCCTTCACCGTAGGTAGTCTGCTCATCGCTCAGCATCGTGACCTGGGTGAACGGCTTGGTCTGGCCGGAGAGATCGGCGCCTTCGAGTGATGTGTTGAAAGCCGTGGCATAAACAAATGGCTTGAAGATCGAGCCAGTAGGCCGTTTGGCAACCGCATGATTCAACTGCGAATTGCCATAGTTACGCCCGCCCACCAGCGCAAGAACCTGGCCGGTATGAGGATTCAGCGCCACCAGCGCCACCTGCGGATAGTCCCAAGTCTCGCCCGGCTTATGGTTTTTGTGCCTCTTGTCTACTCTCTCATCCACCACATGAATCGTTGATGCAACCGCCTGTGTCGCCGCCCGCTGCAGGTCGGGGTCGAGCGATGTGTAAATGTGCAGGCCTTCGCGGTTAAAGTCGCGCTCGCCCAGCTTTTGCAGCAACTGTTCATGAACCAGGTCTACAAAATAAGGAGCCTCACTTGCATCGACACTGATTTCGGAAAGATGCAGCGGCTCGGCCTTCGCGCGCTCGGCCTGCTCCTTGGTGATTGCGCCCGTCTCCACCATGGAATCAAGAACCAGATTGCGGCGCTCGATAGTGCGGTCGGCATGGCGGAATGGGTTGAAGTAATTCGGCCGCTGAATCATCCCCGCCAGCATCGCGCTCTCGGCGAGATTCAGTTGTTTCACGTCCTTGCCAAAGTAGGCCTGCGCCGCCTCGCCAAATCCATCAATGGAAAAACTACCGCGTTGCCCCAGGTTGATCTGGTTCGCATACATTTCAAAAAGCTGCTTCTTTGAGAAGCGGTGTTCAAGTTGAAACGTAATCACAATCTGCAGAAACTTGTACTTGAACGTGCCATTGTCGGAAAGAAACAGAAGCTTGGCCAACTGCATGGTCAGCGTCGAAGCACCGCCCCGATGCTTGCGGTCCCCGACCAGGTCATGCCAGCCCCAACTCGCCATGCTCACGTAGTTCACGCCGCTGTGCTCAAAAAACTTTCGGTCCTCAATCGCCAGCACGGCCTGCACCACGTTCGCTGGAATCTCATCGTAAGTGATCAGCCTGCGCTTGGCCCGATTGGCATCGTCGCTCAGTCCCGTGATGAGCAACGGCTCGAGCTCATAACTTGCGAGTGGCTGGCCATGGTCGTCCGTAATCGACTGCACCACACCGCCAGCGATACTGATGGTTGCGCCGTCCTGCGCGTGGTACGACTCCGGCCCGGGGTGGACAGTGATGCTCTGTACAGTCTCGGAGTAGGTGCCCAACTGCGAAGCCTGCGCCCCATCGATGGAGTAGCCCGCATTGCGCAGTTCGTTGGCCAGCAGATTCACGCTCAGCTTCTGCCCCGGCCGCACCTCGCGCGGTGCCGCGTAAATCTTCGCCGTGTTGGCAAAAATCGGCTTCTCCAGCCGCTCATCCACAATGTGCTGATACTTCACGTAGAAATAGCCGAAGACCGCAAAGCCGGAGAGAAACACGACCGCCATGACCAGCAAGGCTATCCGCAACGCCAAAGATATCCACGGATGCCGGCTATTGGATCGTGCGAATCGGATCTTCAACGCCATTGCGGCTCCTCAGCTTCCAGATGACAGATTACAGCAAGGCCACACCAGTCTTTTATTGCGCGTCTTCCTGCACCCGCTGCTTCAGCAACGCCACCGCTTCACTCAGAGGAACGTCGACACTGGTCGATGTGGCGCGCGTAACCAGCTCCACGACGCCGCCGGCAGCCTTCTTGCCCACGTTGATGCGGTAGGGAATGCCCACCAGGTCGGCGTCTTTGAATTTGACCCCGGCCCGCTCGTCCCGGTCATCCAGCAACACGTCAAATCCAGCAGCATCAAGCTCGGCAGCCAGCGCAGCCGCAGGCACAGAGAGCGCGGCATCCGATGAATTAGTCACTGTCACCACCACCGTGAACGGCGCAATCGAAGGCGGCAGCCAGAATCCGTTCTTGTCGTTCGATTGCTCAATTGCCGCAGTCAGAATGCGCTCAATCCCAATCCCGTAGCAGCCCATGATCGGCATCACTTCCTTGCCATTCACGTCAAGCACGCGCGCGCCCATCGACTCGGTGTACTTATAGCCAAGCTTGAATATGTGACCCACTTCCACAGCCTTGCCCACCACAAGTTTGCCGCTGCAGGGGACGTTTGCAGACGTAATTGCCGGGCAGTCCTCGCCCTCGTTCACGCTGCGAATATCCGCCGCGAGCGTCCATGTAAAGTCGCGCCCCGGCACGACGTTGCGCAGGTGATAGTCCAGCTTGTTGGCGCCGGCCACCAGGTTCCTGCGACCTTCCAGCGACTTGTCCACCACCACCGTCAGCCCCTCTTCCAGCGGCTCCGCAACATGCTTCAACCCCACAGGACCAAGAAATCCAGCAGGTCCATTGAAATATTGCGTCAGCTCCTCAGCCTGCATCGTCCGCAGTTCCGCACCGCCCACAGCTCCCAGCAACTTGGTCTCATTCACCTGGTGGTCGCCGCGCAAAAAGGTTGCCACGCCGTGCCATGCATCCGGCTTGCCCTTCGCGCCGCGTTTCAATGCCATATAGGCCACGCACTTGATGTCCGATGCCGGCGAAATCTTGAAGAACTCAGCCACATCGCTGATTGCCGCGCACCCCGGAGTTAAAACCAGCTCCGGCGTTCCCTCGCCCGTCGCTTCCATCTCCACCACCGGTGCAAGCCGCGAAGTTGCCTTCTCCAGGTTGGCCGCATATCCGCAAACCGGACAGCTCGCAATCAGGTCCTCGCCGGCATCCGTGTAGACCATGAACTCCTGCGACTGCGATCCACCCATCGACCCGGAGTCCGCATCCACGGCTACAAATTTGAGTCCGCACCGCGTAAAAATCCTGCGATACACGGCATCGTGCAGGTCATAGCTCTTGTCCAGGCCGGCCTTATCAATATCGAAGGAATAGCTGTCCTTCATCGTGAACTGGCGCACCCGCAGCAGTCCGGCCTTGGGCCTCGGTTCATCGCGAAACTTGTTCTGAATCTGGTACCAGATTTGCGGCAACTGTTTATAGCTGCGCAGCTCGTTGCGCGCAATCGACGTCATAATCTCTTCATGCGTCATGCCCAGGCAAAGCTCCGCGCCCTTGCGGTCCTTCAGGCGAAACATGTTCTCGCCCATCCCCGCCCAGCGCCCGCTCTGCTCCCACAACTCGCGCGGATGAATCGCCGGCAGATAGAACTCCTGCCCAATCCTGTCCATCTCCTCGCGCACAATGCCGATGATCTTGTTCAGCGACCGCTGCCCGAGCGGGAGGTAGTTGTAAATGCCCGCGCCAAGCTGGCGAATATAGCCGGCGCGGAGCAGAAACTTGTGGCTGGCCACTTCGGCATCTGCCGGGGCCTCGCGAAGAGTGGGAACAAACAGTTTCGACCAGCGATGCATAGAGATAAAAACAAACTTTCCCGTCCGATAGGGCGGACGAAGCTCAAATCTGCGTTTCAATTCATTCTAAATGTTCTTAAGGAGGAGGCGTTTTCAGACAAGCGTACGCAAGTCGCAGAGACTGAATTCATTATTTGCGTTGCACGCGGCCACTACTTGCCTTTCGTTGATCGAGTTGACTTCCGCGAGGCAACTGACTGCGAGACAAGTTTATAGGAAAGAAACAAGAGCCCCAACGCGGCAAGAATAGCAACGAGATTCCCACTCCCAAGATCCTTGAAAAATGGAACGGCAAAGAAGCCAACGCCCAGCACGAAGAACAGAACGGCATAAATGAGCGGACTCGGGCGCGATTCAGGGTTGCCTTGCCACAGAGAAGCGCATAGATTCTGAGCGTTTGCCTGCTCGTCCTCCCAGAGAATATTGCGCTGTTTGGCTTCATACTCCCTGCGGATTTGCTCCAGGTCGTTTCCCTGAGCCATAAAGCACCGCCTTTCAGATCAACTCAACACCCCACAAATCATGCAGATGCAGCACGCCTTCCACAGTCTCGTCAGGCCCCACAACCACCAGCGAAGTAATCTTCCGCTCCTCCAAAATCGCCAGCGCCCTAGCCCCCAGCTCGCCCCCCGCAATCGTTCTCGGTGCCGCGTTCATCGCCTCGCCCGCCGTCCTGCCCAACGCAGCCCCGCCCTCGCGCTCAAGCAGCCTTCGCAAATCCCCGTCGCTGATCACCCCCAGCAGCCGTCCCTGCTCCTGCACCGTCGTCATCCCCAGCTTCTTTGACGACATCTCATAGATCACATCGGTCATCATCATCGCCGGAGTCACCACCGGCACCGCATCTCCGGAGTGCATCAGGTCGCGCACCAACGCAAGCTTCTTGCCCAGCGTGCCGCCGGGGTGCAAATCCGCAAAATCCTCCGCCCGAAATCCTTTGCGAAGGCTAACAGCGATAGCCAACGCATCCCCCAGCGCCAGCATGGTCGTCGTCGAAGCCGTGGGCGCCAGGTTCAGCCCGCAAGCTTCCCGCTCCACGCTGCAATCCAGCGCCACATCGCTAGCCTGCGCAAGGGTCGAGCCCATATTGCAGGAAAAGCTGATCAGCGCGTCGCCTTTGCGTTTCAGCGTTGCCAGCAGCCGCAGAATCTCTTCCGTCTCCCCGCTCGCCGAAAGCGCAATCACCACATCCCCCGGCATCAGCACGCCCAGGTCTCCATGCACCGCCTCAGCCGGATGCAAAAACAGAGCCGGAGACCCCGTCGAGCTAAGCGTTGCCGCAATCTTCTGCGCAATAATCCCGCTCTTGCCCATCCCCGTCACCACCACGCGCCCATGCGAGTCCCCACACCGCAGCACCAACTCCACCGCGCGCGCAAAATCCGCCGCCATCGCGCCCTCCAGCCGGGCCGCCAGCGCCATCAGCGCCGCCGCCTCCGTCCGCACCAGCGCAGCCGGCTGAAAACAATCGTCTTCGTGCAAAGTGCCCATCGGTTTCTGATCCTACCACTTGCAGTCTCACGGCTGCCGGGGCGCTGTTTCAACCTCAAGGCAATCGCATCCGTCCAGGTAAATACGCACCACAACTTTATTTTCCGGAATTTGCAGTTTATTTCGCGGAAAAGAGCACGATTAAATCATGACCACCACGCCGCTGCACAAAGCCGCCAATCCTACGCCTGACAAACGCGCCCGGTCTACGCGCCAAAGCGCGGAAGTATCAGAGGTGCAACTAGCTTGTGTTGTTGTAGATAACCAAGGTCTAAACAGCGAAATAGCCCCTGCCCCCCCAAAAAATTTTGGCTGCAACCTCATCAAACGAAAAGAATTAGGCCAGAAAAGCACGCTTTGAGTGACTCAAACAAAGGACTTACAGGCCAACAAAAAGTTGAAGCCCCGCAAATTCTCAGTTTTGGCCTGATTGCTCGTACAATCGGGATGAGGTCTTGCCCGTCGTGAAACGAAACACACTTGTCCTCGGAGCGGTTCTACTCATCCTGTCCACCTTTGCCTGGGCGGGCTGGGCCAACTACGAATATCGAAAACAGGCCGCGGAGAAGCTTCTGGCATCCGTCGCCAAAGGCGAGCTAGTTGTCGACGCAGCCAGTGGCGATGCCAAGTACACATCCCCGCTCACTGGCAAGGCAGCCCCAGCCTTCGCTCTGGAAGACCTTACCGGCAAAAAAGTCTCGCTGGCAGACTACAAGGGCAAGGCTGTCTTGATTAACTTCTGGGCCACCTGGTGCGCCCCCTGCAAAATCGAAACACCCTGGCTCGTCGAGCTGCGAAATCAATATGCCACGCAGGGCTTTGAGATTCTCGGCGTCTCCGCCGACGACCTCGACAAGGACGACGCCAAAAAGCTCGCCGACGAGAAGAAAGAGATTGGCCGCACCGCCGGCCAGCTCCACATCTCTTACCCTGTCCTGATTGATGGCGGCTCCATTGACACCGCCTATGGCGGCCTCGACGAGCTGCCCATGTCGTTCTACGTCGATCGGAGCGGCACCGTAGTATCCGTGCAAATGGGCCTCAGCTCAAAGGACGAAATGGAATCCAACATCAAGAAGTCGCTCGGAAACTAGGAAACCCTTGAACAAGTCAATGTTTTGAAGGGGCACGACTTTAGTCGTGCCGCAAGTGGCCCAGAAAGAATGCGGGCTTTAGCCCCTGAGGGAAGATGGATGGCTGGTTCAACAATTCTGGCTTGCATTACCGTCGCTCTGCTTGCTGTCGCCGCACCCGCGGCCTGGGGCCAGGCAGATTCCATGAGCCATTCCATCCTGGCAGGCTCATCTGTAGAGTTCGAGTACCCCGAGCAGATCACTGTACCCGCCGGCAAAACCACGGAAGTGGCACTGCACTTCCGCGTTGCCCAGGGCCTGCACATTAACTCCCACACCCCTCGCGATCAGTACCTCATCCCTACCACTTTCTCCATTGCCGACGGGGCCGGCGTGCAACTCACCGATGCACTTTACCCGCAAGGCAAGGACTTCGCCCTCCCCGCAGCCCCCACGGACAAGCTCAGCGTCTACACCGACGAGTTCGTAATCCAGGCCAAAATCGTAGCTTCCGCCGGCAACCACCTCGTCCAGGCAAAGCTCCACTTCCAGGCCTGCAACAACGCCATGTGCATGCCCCCCAAGACCATCCCGGTAGCCATCGACATCATCGGGAAATAGCAGCAAGCCGATAGAGCAACGGTGATCTGTCATTCGCATCAGATGAAGACTAGAATTCAGGAAACAGGAGGTCGCAATGGCAACTGAATCCGCGGTTCGAAAGCCGAACGACAGCGATCCAGAGCCCGATCAAGCAGCCCCCCAAGCGGCTTATCTGAAAAAGATGTACTCCCCTGATTACCTCGCCGAGCACGAAGCAGTGATGGCGAGGGTTCGCGAAGAAGGCGCAATCCGCATTCGTCGCTCAGTTGAGAAAGCCATCGCAATGGGCATCATCGACAAGGAAGGCAACCGCCTCAAAAAGAAGCTCCCCGCAGACATGCAGCCCGGCGCAGATCGCGACTTCGGTGGATAGCGGATGCCGACCATGTACGTCGTTGCCGGGCCTTCCGGCAGTGGAAAGACAAGCGCGTTCCCCGGAATTCGATTCGGCTGTGATTACTTCAACGCAGATGACCATGCGGCTCAGTTCAACGGCGGTTCTTACATCGGTATTCCCAGGTCGATTCGTGCGATCGTAGCACCTATCTGCGAAACGTTCATTCAAGATCACATTGGCGCCGGCAACGACTTCGCAACCGAAACCACTCTGCGCAGCACAATCGCTTTCGATCAGATGAGACAAGCTCATGATGCCGGATTCGGCGTGGAATTCATCTACGTGTGTGTAGACAGCATTCCGAAGTCCATTGACCGTGTTGCGACCAGAGCAGACATGGGCGGCCATAGCGGTTCAGAAGATACAGTTCGAAATATACGCTCAAGCAGCCTTGGCAACCTTCCCCGCGCCTTTACAGAGCTTGGAAAAACCATCGATCTCTTCGACCTGTACGACAATTCCGCATTCGGAATCTCGCCAAGGTTGGTGGTTCCTTCCTGGGACGCGAAATCACCTTTCTTGCCTTTGAACTTCCAACATGGATGGACGAAGCCCTCGGCCAGACTCCGTACTCAACCGAAAATCTCCGCGAGCTCTTCGAGAGAGGGAACCCCTTGCCGACTACCTGAGATTCCAGCTCTCAGATCCAAAGCCCGGGGCTCCCGACTTTCAGAGACTGTCAGACCGGGACCACTCGTCGCCGGCCGCGTGTGCCCAAGATTGAACAGCATGCAGAGTCCAAAACTGGAAAACTCTAGTGAAATCTGGAGGTGAGCCCCATGAGAACCGGAATCGCCCTCATCGCGACAATTTCAACCGCTCTTCTGATGCTGGCGGTGAGTGGGCACGCGCAAGCGCCGCAAACGCCCGCCACGCTCGTGGTCGCGGGACATGCCGGCGAGGCAAAACTTATCCAGGTTGGCGGAAAGTCGTATGTCGAAGTTGAGGCGCTTGCGCGTTTGACCAAGGGCACCCTCTCGTTCAAGGGCAATCGGACAACTCTCACGCTTCCTCCCGCGGATGCCGAGGCGCCGCCACCCCAGCCACAGGTAAAAGCGGGGTTTTCAAGAACCTTCGTCCAGGCGGGCATCGAGGAGTTGGGGTCGATCCGTGAATGGCGAACCGGGATCGTCAGCGCAGTGGAGAAGAACATTCCATTGTCGGAAGAATGGGCATCTGCGCAGCACAGGCAGGCGGAAAAGAACCTGGCTCTCGCCTCCGCCGCCGTGTCCACAGACGACGACCGAAACGCATTCCCCCTGCTCTCTTCTGAATTCGACCACATGCTAAAGCTGAGCGATTCGTACCTTGCACTCCGCGCGAAGTCCGCCGCAATGTCGCCGGATAGCTTCGGCAATGGCCCCCTTGAAGATCAGATCTTGAGTTGCGCCACTGGCTTTGTAGCCATGACGGAAGCTCGCCAATTTCAGGATCAGGCTGCATGCCACTAGAGCATTTCAGCAAATAGAGCAAACCTTTTTTGGCGAAACTCCGCGACGAATACATGCATGGCCAAACCCTTTGGGGATGATCCGGGCCGTAAGTCGTTGCTCGCTTTCGATTAGGGCGAGGGAACGCTTGGTGAGTTTGTTGCCCGCATCGCGACGATCGCGCCGGACCAACCGATTTTCTTGGACGAAAGCAGGGTCACTCCCTCGATGACCCGACTCTATGCGCGCAGCGCCGAAGGCGGACGCATCTGCGGAACAGCGCCCTGGGGAGTCTGGAAGATCACGACCATTCTGGGCGCCAAGGGCCTGCGCGGAACCATTGCATCCATGACTATCGAAGAGGCACCCGACGGCGGCATCTTTCTGGCCTGCGTTGAGCACATCCTTTGTGCAGCGCTCAAACCGGGCTGTCCATGTTTAAAAAAATGCCTCTCCTCTCATCTCGTAACATTCTGTTCAACTTCTGTTCATGTTGGAGTCACAATTCCCACGTAATCTCCGAGGAGCAAGGACTGCCCCATCCCTTGCTGAATCTTCCAGGAGATAACACAAATGCATCGACCCATCAGCGGATGGCTCAAGCCCCTCCCTGTCTACGCAGTCATCCTTTTCGCGCTCATCGTAGCGTCCACCAGTGCCCAAAATGGAAATGGAATCGTAAAAGGAACCGTTGCTGACTCCGCCGGCAAATTGCTCGTCAACGCCTCTGTGACCCTTGAAGATGCCGCAGGCAGCGCGGTACAGCGCGCCTTGTCTGACAAGGAAGGCTCCTTCTCATTCACAAATGTCGCCGTCGGCCGCTACACCCTCGCTGTCAGCGACACAGGCTTCGGCACCGAACTACGCCCCATCACTGTAACCGGAAGCGAGCAGAAGTTCGACTTCAAACTCGCTCTCGCCTCCGTTGCAGAGGAAGTGGTTGTCGAAGCGGAAGACAACTCCTCGCTCGCCGTTCAGTCCGCGCCCGTCAAGGCTCTCCTCGATGCAGCCTCCGCCCGTACTGAGATCTCCAGCAACTACATCGCAGAGTACACCTCTCCGGTTACCGACTTTGCAGACATTATCCAGGCTGCTCCTGGCACCGTCAGCTACACCACCAACGGCGTAGGCAACGGTCAGGCCAAAATCTTCTTCCGCGGCTTCGTTGACGACGACTACACCATGACCTGGGACGGCGTGCCCTTCAACGACTCAAACGACCCAAGCCACCATTCCTGGGCGTACGTCCCAGCCGCTGCCATCGGTTACGTCGACTTCGACCGAAGCCCCGGAACCGCTTCCGATATCGGTCCCTCCAACTTTGGCGGCTCCATCCACTTCTTCTCTCCCCGGCTCAGCGATGAGCCTCACATCAGAATGGAAGGCACTTACGGCTCCTGGAATACATCCCAAGTCATGGGCGATATCAACGCCGGCGCCTTCATGAAGGGCAAGGCCCATTTCTGGCTTAACAGCGATTACCAGACCTCCGATGGTTACCAGACCTTCTCATCCAAGCAGGACGTCGCCGCCACCGCCAAGTTTGATTACAAGTTCAGCGACCGGACCGACCTCAGCGTCATCGGGACCAACATCATCGTCGACGCTTTCAACAACAATGACCCCACCCGTCGCCAACTCTTCCATCACGGTGACAACTACCTCTACGACAACAACATGTTGAACCCGGACGGCACTTACAACGCCCAGTTTTGGCGTTACTCGGTCTACCACGTGCCCACTTTCTTTGACATCGTTTCCTTTAACCACGACTTCGGCAAAACCTGGAAGCTCGATACCAAGTCCTATACCTACGGCTACTCCAACCATCAGCACTATCAAAACACCACTGACAACGACCTGATCACGGACTCGGTCCTGACCAAGCCGATCGAAGAAAAGGTTGGCGGCGATGACCAGCCAACGTCTTCCGTCAATTACGACAAGAAGCCGACCGGCGTAGATAAGCTCAACCAGTACGGCCGATACGGCGAGATTGATGCCCTCAGCTATGCCACCAAGTGGGGCGTCTTCCGCGTAGGCAACTGGTTCGAGCACACCGAGACGCTCCGCTACCAGATCTACACTGACCCCATCACCTGGGTCGATTCTCCCTATATCAAGAACAACAAGTTCCATGAGCACTTCCTTACCTATGCCGCCCAACCCTATGCTGAGTTCCAGTTGGTCGCCATTCCGCGCTGGACCATCACGGCCGGTCTCAAGGACGCCTTCTTCCGGATGGCGCTGACACAGTACCCCGATGGCAAGACAGTCGGCCCGCTTGGCTGCACCTCTCTTCTAACGGCAGACTGCAGCATCACCGTCCAGCACTCGCAGGATTACAATTCCATCCTGCCCTCGGTCGAGGCGAATTACCGCGTCAATGACAAGTGGTCCGCCTATGGTCAGTATGGTCGCGGCACAATTGCTCCGTTCAGCAGCGTCTTCGACACAACCGGCGCACAGGTTGCCGTTACGCCGCCGCCAACCATCGCCAATACCTACCAGGGCGGCACGGTAATCAAGCTCAACCGCGTCACCTTTGATGCGGACGCTTACCACATCCACTTCACCAACACCTACTCCACCTACACACCATCCAGCGGCCCCGACGAAGGCTTTGCCTTCTACTACGCCAACCCGAACTCCGACACCAACGGTTTTGAGGCCGAGGGCAACGTCGCTGTTACGCGCAGCCTGAGCTTCAACGCCAACGGCACCTTCGGTGTCGCCAAGTACGAAGCAGCAGGTGCGCAAGCCGCCACGGCAACCGCGCCCGCCACCCCGGCAACCCCGTCGGCCTCGGTCGCCAGCGCTCCGCACGATACCGAATCCATCGGCATGACCTATCGCCAAAAGGGTCTCGACTTCGGCATGTTCGGCAAGCGCATCGGTTCGCAGTGGAATGACATCAGCAACTATCACCAGACCGTTCCCATTGACCCGTTCTGGCTGAGCAATCTCTTCGTCAACTACAACATTCGCGGCAACTCGATCTTCGCTGGATCGAAAGTCAAACTCAGCGTCAACAACGTCTTCGACAAGCACGACATCGTCAACATCGGCGCAGCCAATGACGGAACCACGCTGGCCACGCCCTACACCTCCAACCCTGCCCTTGAAGTCTCCCAGAGCCTTCAGGCATACACCCCAAGCTGGAATGACTCCCTCGAGAAGCAGGCTGGCCGCGCCGTCATGATCACCTTCCAGATCGGTCTTACCCACCACGAAAAGTAAACCTCAAACAAAATCCCCAGGTCTCATTCTCGAGACCTGGGGTTTTTTCCTGGAGATGAATCGCGAAATCGCTATCTGCCTTCTTTTTTCTCAACTTTCGCCCAGGTATCCTTCAGCGGCAGCGTCCGATTAAAAACCAGCTTCTCCGATGTAGAATCCGCATCCAGACAGAAATATCCCACTCGCTCAAACTGAAGCGGCGCTCCCACCTGTACCCCGCCCAGCGAAGGCTCCAGCTTAGCGCCAGTGACGATCTCGAGCGACCCAGGATTCAGACTGTCGAGCACGTCCTTCCCCTCTTCCACATCGCTCGGATCGGCCTTCGTGAAAAGCTTGTCGTACTGCCGAATCTCCGCGCCGATGGCGTGCGCCGCCGAAACCCAATGCATCGTCGACTTCACCTTCCGCCCGTCGGGAGAGTTGCCCCCTTTGCTGGCCGGGTCGTACGTGCAATGGACCTCGACGACTGCGTTCGCCTCGTCCTTCACAACGCTTTGCGCCGTCACGAAGTAGGCCCCCCGAAGCCGCACTTCCTTCCCCGGCGAAAGCCGGAAGTACTTCGGCGGAGGAACCTCGCGAAAGTCGTCCTGGTCGATGTAAATCTCCCGCGAAAAGGGCACCTGCCGAGTCCCTGCCGACGCATCTTCCGGGTTATTGGCAACCTCAAAGTACTCCACCTGATCAGCCGGATAATTGCCGATCACCAGCTTCAGCGGATTCAGCACCGCCATCGCCCGCCTCGCCCGTCGGTTCAGGTCGTCGCGCTGGTAGTGCTCCAGCATTTCAATGTCGGTGCTGCCATTCGTCCGCGAAGTCCCAATTGCCGCGCAGAACGCCCGCAACCCCACCGCCGTAAACCCGCGTCGCCGAATCCCCGCCAGCGTAGGCATCCGCGGATCATCCCACCCGCTCACGCGCTTCTCCGTAACCAGCTGCAACAGCTTCCGTTTCGAGAGCAACGTGTAAGTCAGGTTTAGCCGATCGAATTCAAATTGCTGTGATGGAAAGATGCCCAGCTGCTCAATAAACCAGCGATACAACGGCTGATGATCCGCAAATTCCAGCGTACACATGGAGTGTGTGACCCGCTCAATTGAATCCGATTGCCCGTGCGCGTAGTCGTACATCGGGTAGATGCACCAGGCGTCGCCAGTTCGTTGGTGCGTCGAGTGCAGGATGCGATACATCACCGGGTCGCGCATATTGATGTTGGGCGACGCCATATCGATCTTCGCCCTCAGCACGCGAGTCCCATTCGGAAACTCGCCAGCCTTCATGCGCGTGAAAAGATCAAGATTCTCCTCAACCGTCCGATTGCGATACGGGCTGTCCTTCCCCGGCTCAATCAGCGTCCCGCGGTGCTCGCGAATTTCATCGGCGGAGAGATCGTCGACGTAAGCTTTTCCAGCCTTGATGAGCTGGACTGCCCACTCGTAAAGCTGCCCAAAGTAGTCTGAGGCGTAACACAGCCGCTCCCACTCGAAGCCCAGCCAGCGCACATCCGCCATGATCGAATCGACGTACTCCTGCTCCTCTTTTTCGGGATTCGTATCGTCGAAGCGCAGATTCGTCTTCCCGTCAAACTCGTCCGCAAGCCCGAAGTCCAGGCAGATGGCCTTGGCGTGCCCGATGTGCAGATAGCCGTTAGGCTCGGGAGGAAACCGCGTCTGCACCACTGCGCCACCGAACTTTTGCGAGCGCACATCCTCATCGATCTGGTCGCGAAGAAAGTTGGATGTGCGGGTATCTTGACTCGGTGTAACTTGATTTAGCGTGGCAGAAGATTCCGGATTTGCGTCGGTCATAGCTGCCCTTCATTATTTCACGTGGGCTCAGTCCGTAAGCTGAGGTCGATAGCGCTGCTGCAGCCTCCATGCGGAATGTGCTTGACGCGCCATCGGGCATGAGTACGGGAAACCTCCGCGAACTTGCAGTCGGTTCCGCCGTGCAAATCTCAGGGGGGCCTCAGGTTAGCCCTGGGGAGGATAGGGCGGCTGTGGCGGAAACGGCGGCGGAGGCGTCCAGCCCACCGGCGGCGCCGGAACCACCTTCCACTCCGCAAAGGCCAGCACATAGAGCAGAACCAGCGTCCCAAACGGCACCAGGTTGATCAGAGAAAGCCATGACGAGAATCCGGCCTTCTTCAAAATGAACCAGAAGGGAATAATGATGATCACTACGGCTACCACCAGGATGATCAGGTAGATCGCGAATATTGCGGCCAGAATGCCACCTGCATGTTGCGGATCGTTCATAGATGTCCTTCCCAATGCTGAATTTGGCTTCGTGCCAAGGTAAGGCCAAATAGAAGAAACTGCAATGGAAATGATTACTGTTCCTAATCCCTAATCCCCAATCCCTAATCCCTAATCCCTGTCCTTACGTAATGTCTTCCGTATCGAATGCCGGCGTAATCGTCCGCTTCTTCGGCACCCCATGCACTGAGCTCAACAGGTCCTCGACCACATCCTCAAGCTGCCGCTGCGTCTCGATCACCGCGCTCATGCTCTTCAGCTCGTCGGAATCGATCACCCGCTCCACCAACGCAACCGCATGGCACTGCGCCACATGGTCCAGTCCCAGGCCTTCTGGCGTCTTCGCCTTGATGCTCACCTGGTCAATCTCCACGCAAAGCAGGTCCGCAACCCGCGCGCGCATCTCCCCGGCAATGGGGAAGATCTTGGGCGCGGCCAGCACCAGGGTCGTGTCAATGTTCACGATGCGGTAGCCGGCGTTCTGCAGCTCTTCAATTGCCAGGTTGAGAAAAATGGCTGAGTCGGCGTCCTTCCAGCGCGGGTCGCCCGGCGGAAAGAAGGTGCCGATATCGCCCGCCGCAATTGAGCCCAGCAGTGCATCGGTAATGGCGTGCAGCAGCACGTCGCCGTCGGAGTGGCCGGCCAGCCCCTCGGGGTGTTCAAGCGTGAGTCCGCCAATCCGCAGCGGGACGCCGGGCTTGAAAGCATGCGAGTCCCAGCCAAATCCAATTCGTGTATCCATGCGTCTCCGTGCCTGCTCTTTAGACTCTAACCCTTTGCCATCCCGGCAAACCGGTGTGTCCCGGGTTCACCGCGCTCTTTGCCGCAGATAGAATTCGGCTAGTGCCAGATCTCCCGGCTGGGTAATCTTCAGATTAACCTGAGAGCCGTGCACAACCGCAACGGGATGTCCGGCCCGTTCCACTACGGAGGCTTCATCGGTGCCGATAAACCCGTCGGTGGTAGCCTCGGCAAAGGCCTTTTTCAGCAAACCGTAGCGAAAACCCTGCGGGGTCTGCGCCAGCACCACGTACTCGCGCGGAATCGTCGAGGTGATAAGCGCGCCATGGGCCGTCCGCTCCACCTGCTTGATGGTATCGACGGCCGGCAGCCCTACAATTGCCGCGCCAAACTCGATCACCGCGTCGATGGTCCGTTCGATTGTCGCGGCGTCGATCAGCGGCCGCACCGCGTCGTGTACCAGGACAATGTCGTCGGCTTCGGCGGGCACCGCGGCCAGCGCGTTCAAGACAGACTCCTGCCGGTTATCGCCGCCCTCCACAACCTTCACCCTGCCCGAGAACCCGAACTGGGCCACTTGTGCCTCCACGCGCTCCATTTCCGTGGCGCGGACGGCAACGTAAATGGCGGTAACCCGCTCCACTGCCGCAAAAGCGCGCAGGGAGTGGATCAGGATCGGCAGCCCGTCGAGGAAGAGGAACTGCTTCGGCTGGGGCCCCGCCATTCGTGTGCCGAGGCCTGCCGCGGGAAGAATCACAAATACTTGCATAACGGGTGCAGTATACATCTACCCGCGATGTGGCCGGAGCAGGCCTACCGAGAACACCACTAACAAAGGCCCCGCGCCGTATGATTCTCAGGATGCGACCCGCGCTCGGCAACTCACTTCCAATGAACACTTCGCTGCTCAAGCCGGGCATGCGGCTCGCCGTCGGCGTCTCCGGCGGCGCCGACTCCGTGGCCCTCATGCGTGCGCTTCACACACAGAGCGCCGCCCTGGGCCTCGTCCTCCACGTAGCCCATCTTCACCACGGCTTGCGCGACACGGAAGCCGACGCCGACCTCGAGTTTGTCCGCGCCCTTGCTGCCCAGCTCGAATTGCCCTTCCACCACGCGCAGGTCGACGTTGCGGCCGAAGCCGTCCAGGCCGGCGAATCCATCGAAGAAGCCGCCCGGCGCCTCCGCTATGCCTGGTTCCGCCAACTTCTCGGGGAAATTCCGCTCGATGCAATCGCCACCGCCCACACCCTCGACGACCAGGCCGAAACCGTCTGCGCCAAATTCCTGCGCGGCGCCTGGACCGAAGGTCTCGCCGGAATTCATCCGGTTGTTGAATTCCCGGAAGGCTGCATCCTCAGGCCAATGCTGGAAGCCGGCCGGTCCGACGTTGAGGCATTTTTGCACTCTCTCTCCCAAAGCTGGCGCGAGGACTCCTCCAACCGCGACTCCGCCTTCACCCGCAACCGCATCCGCCATGAGCTGCTGCCGCTGCTCGAAACCTGGAATCCTCGCCTCCGCGACCACCTCGCTCAAATGGCTGAGCTGGCGCGCGACGAAGAATCCTGGTGGCAAGCAGAACTCGCCCGTCTCGCCCCGCAGCTGATTCTGCCTGGAAGGCCGGTCCGCGGAGGTGGCCGAGCCTCCGATGCCGGGCTGGCCCTTGATGTAACCCGGCTGGCGGCCCTTGCTCCGGCCATGCAGCGCCGCCTGTTGCGCCATGCCGCCGGCCAACTCGGTGCAGAGCTCGATTTCCCCGCAACCGAGGCATTGAGAAGTCTTGCCCTTGACGCTCGTGCCGGCAAGAAAAGGGAACTGGCACAGGGCCTGCGCGCCGAGCGCACCCCGCGCGAGCTGCGCCTGAGCCTTGAAGCACCCACAGGCTCCGAGGAGGGAATCCCCGAATACTGCGTCCCCATCCCGGGCGAAATCCAGGCGCCGGCCTTTGGAATCTCCCTTCGCATCCAGCGCCCGGCAGACAGCGATGGACCACTCCCCGCCACTACCGCGACCCTGCGCAACTGGCGCCCCGGCGACCGTGTCCAGCTGCGCTATTCCAGCGGGCCGCGAAAAGTGAAAGAAGTGCTCGAGCGGCTGCGGGTAACTGGGACCAGCCGCGCCATTTGGCCGGTATTGGAGCTGGATGGCCGGATCGTCTGGATGCAGGGGGCGGAAGTCGAGCCGCAGCAAGGGGTTGCAGTCTTCACAGCTCCTCTTGCGGCCCTGCTTTGAGCATCGCACCAGAACGCCATTGGCCATTGCACTTTTGAGTGAATGAAATGACCCAGATGCCGGGTAACAATCATTAACTCAGTCGTTACAGTTCCCCGTGCTTGGGAGTACAATCTGAGTTGCTGCTCTTTCTCGCGGCTGAGCAGTCGTGTAGGCCAACAGGATAGCTCGTACTTATTGTGACTTTGCACATGTTTCATGCGTCTAAGGCTGGTGTGGGCGGGGACGAAGCTTCCACTGAGTGGACTTCGACCGCCGGGAAAGAGGGGTCCTGGTGAATTCGACCGTTAAAACAGTCATGTTCTGGATATTTATCCTTGTTTGCTGCCTGCTGCTGTGGACGGTGGTGACAAGAAACTCCGGCATGAATAAGTCCACGGATGTGGGTTACTCCGATTTGCTGGACAAGATCGACGCTGGGCTGGTAGGGGATGCAACCATCCAGGGTACGGATGTGCATGGCCATATCAAGGGCCAGAAGGACGAATTCCACACCACCATCTCGACCAACAACGTTGACAGCCTGACCAAGGAACTCCGCCAGTACAAGGTGAGCTTCAACATCAAGGAGCCGCAGAACAGCATGCTCTGGCCCCTGCTGCTCAACATCGGCCCCTTTGTGCTGCTCGGTGCCATCTGGTTCTTCATGCTCCGGCAGATGCAATCCGGCGGCAACAAGGCCCTGTCCTTCGGCAAGAGCCGCGCCCGCCTGCTGTCCATGCAGCAGAAGAAAGTCACGTTTAAAGACGTAGCCGGTGTGGACGAAGCCAAGGAAGAGCTGAAAGAGATCATCGAATATCTGCGCGAGCCGCAGAAGTTCCAGAAGCTGGGCGGCCGCATTCCCAAGGGCGTCCTGCTCGTCGGACCTCCGGGAACCGGCAAAACCCTCCTCGCCCGCGCAGTTGCCGGCGAAGCCAATGTGCCCTTCTTCTCCATCTCCGGTTCTGACTTTGTCGAGATGTTCGTCGGCGTCGGCGCCAGCCGTGTTCGCGACCTGTTCGAACAGGGCAAGAAGAACGCCCCCTGCATCATCTTCATCGACGAAATCGATGCCGTCGGCCGTCATCGCGGCGCAGGCCTCGGCGGCGGACACGACGAGCGTGAGCAGACCCTCAATCAGCTTCTTGTCGAAATGGACGGCTTTGAGTCGAATGACGGTGTCATTCTCGTAGCCGCCACAAACCGCCCCGACGTGCTCGATCCCGCCCTGCTTCGCCCCGGCCGCTTCGACCGCCGCGTGGTTGTCGGCTTGCCTGACGTTCGTGGCCGCGAAGAGGTCCTTCGCGTCCACGTCAAGAAGGTTCCAGTTTCCGACGACACCAATCTCAACGTCCTTGCTCGTGGAACACCGGGCTTCAGCGGCGCCGATCTGGCCAACATGGTCAATGAAGCTGCTCTCAACGCCGCCCGCATGAACCGCAAGCAGGTCACCATGTACGACTTCGAACTGGCCAAGGACAAGGTCCTGATGGGCGCGGAACGCAAGTCGATGCTGCTCACCGACGAAGAGAAGCGCGTCACGGCCTATCATGAGGCAGGCCACGCTCTCGTCTCGTTCCTGCGCGGCGATTCGGACCCCATTCACAAGGTCACTATCATCCCTCGTGGCATGGCTCTCGGCGTCACCGTCTACCTTCCTGGTGACCGTCACAACTACACACGGGAATACCTCGAAACGCGGCTGGCGACCCTCTACGGCGGTCGCGTAGCTGAAGAGGTCTTCCTCAACCAGATGTCCACCGGCGCAGGCAACGATATTGAGCGCGCCACGGAACTGGCCCGCTCCATGGTCTGCGAATTCGGAATGAGCCGCCTTGGCCCGCTTACCTTCGGCAAAAAGGAAGAGCAGATCTTCCTCGGTCGTGAAATCGCACAGCATCGCGACTTCAGCGAAGAGACGGCCCGCCAGATCGATCTTGAAGTGCGGCGTTTGATCGACGAGGCTTACCAGTCGGCACACACCCTGGTCGAGACTCACGGAGATGCAATGCACCGCATCGCCGCGGCGCTGCTTGAGCGCGAGACCATCGACGCGGAAGAAGTACGGATGCTCATCGAGGGCGAAGAGCTTTCCCCGATGCGCTCCATCCTCGCTTCGCCTACCGACACCGGGAGCGGCAGTTCGCAGCAGGTTCTCAAACCCGAGCCCCGGGGCGGCCCCGGCTTCCCGGAAGGCTCACCAAGCCCAGCGTAACCGCAGGGATCAGTTTTCAGTTGTCAGAGATCAGACAGGCCGCCCCCCCACCGGGCGGCCCTTTTCTTGTCTTCAATGAAAACCCCACGCCACTGGTTGAACCATTAACGTCTCTCCTTCGACCTATCAACGAATGCAAAGAGAGATCCAGGATCGAGCCCTCTACGAATGGATCGCACTGCGGTGCCAGTCCGGAGACGCAAGCGCATTCGAAGACCTGGTCGCCGCCATGGAGCGCCCTTTGCTCTACTACGCCACTAGCCTGACCGGGAATCCAGACAGCGGTCTTGATGTGCTCCAGGAAGTCTGGATCAGAGCATTCAGCGGCATCGCAAAGGTCAAAGACCCTGGCGCCTTGCGCTCATGGCTCTACTCCATCACGCACGGCATCGCCGTCGATCGTGTCCGCCGCAACACATCCAGAGAACGCGCCGAGCAGGCGGAGCTGGAAGACTTTCAGGAGGCCGAGGAACCATCCTTTGCCGCGGAAGATGCCGCCGCAATTCATCAGGCACTCGCTGAAATCAGCTTCCGGCAGCGCGAAGTGCTGGTGCTGCACTTTCTTGAAGATCTGTCGATCGCCGAAATCGCCAGGGTCGTCGACTGTTCGGAAGGCACAGTCAAATCCCGCATGCATTACGCCAAACGGGCAATGAAACAAATTCTAAGTGGAGGAAATTATGGAAAAGGGAAGTGATGGATTGCGTGAGCGCCTACTGGCACGTTTGCCGCAGCCGGAAAACATTGCAGCCTACCGGGAAGAAACCGAATCCTTGCTGGGCAAACACAAGAAAGCACTCTCCACCGAGAAGTGGTCGACCTATGCGCTTACCATTTGCGTCTACGTCCTTGCCATGTTGGTACTAAATGGGTGGGCGGCGAGGCACGGAGTCGCAACCATGTTTGGAGGGATTGCAAGTGTCCTGTTTCTCATTGTGATTTACATGGGACTTGAGCGTGTCATACACAAGTACCAGGTGGATACGTTGAAAGAAATCAAGCAGGTCCAACTCCAGATGCTCGAACTCCAGGCCGCTATGCGGAGAGACGAGAGTCGCTAGGCGCGAGCGCGTCTTCTGCACCGCGGGCGCCTACTTGATCCCAAACACCCGGTAAGCCACGCCAATGCTCAGCCCGTAGGGCTTCAGCGTATACGTCTTTGCGGACCCCTCCGACCAGCTCGGCCACATCTGGTATTCAAAGTCCGGCGCCCGCAGCGTAAGCCGCTTCGACATCCTGATGTCCAGACCGCCGCCGAATGCAATAGCAGTGTAGCGACCCCAGCCATTGCCGTTTTCAAAGTTCAGCTTGCCGTAGCCAACCAGGCCCTTCGCGTACGGAGTTGCCTTCCAGAAGTGAAGCTTGTAAATCGGAAGCCGTGGCCCAATCAGGTAATTGTCTTCGTAAATGCCGCCATCCGGCTTGTTGAACCGCATCCAGCGGGCCTCGCCCTCGAACTGAACCCAGGGCGTCACCTTGACATCGACATAGGTTCCGACGCCGGCCATGTATCCATGAATCCCAGCCTGCGCGGGAAGCCCGGTTCCGGTGTAATTCGGCTGGAACCCTGAAACCTCGCCGCCTGCTCTGATTTGCAGCCCGCGGGCAAAGGCATCCGGGACCGTTTGCGCCTGCGCGCATACGATGCTGCCCACCACCAGGAAAACAAATGCGGGAATGAATCGCTTCACAAAGGAATAGATCGGCACAAACCACTTCCTGTCCGGGGATATGCTTCGCTTGAATCGCAACCCCCTGATCGTTAGAGGGGCCGGCTGCGATTTTATCCCAGCCGGCCCCCGAATTCAGAAGTCGGTTCTACTGCGGAGTAGGTGCCGGAGCGGCAGGCTGCTGCTGCGGCGTGTTGGGGTCGGCTGCCGGCGCTTGAGCCGGAGGTGCCGCCGGCGATGCTGCTGTGGTGTCGCCGGTCGCCGGTGGAACCGCAGTCGGCTGTGCTGCTGCAGTCGGCGCCGGAGCCAATGCCGCTGCCGCCGCGTCATACCGTTGCAGCTTGAAGAAGATCGGAGTCACCTCGAACGGCATCTTGTCGCGCGGGTTCATATACGCGTAGATCTTCGCGTTCAACTGGTGAACCATGTCATCCCAGGGGTCGGTCTTCAGCCAGCTGCCCAGCGGAAGCGCCGGTCGCTGCTGCAGATCGTCCCAGTTCAGCTTCGGAGACATCTGCTTAAGGTCCGCCATCCAAGGCGTGCCATCGGTCTTCAACAGTGAGTCGCCCAGCTTCGGCGTGTTCAACTGCTTCAGCGCTTTTTCACGATCCACAAGCTGCGCCAGGTAGATGCCCGCATCCCCAAGCTGATCCTTGTAAAGCGAGTTCTTCAGATACTCCGTCGCCCGCTTTGCGGCGTCAATGTTGTCGTGGTCCGTGTGATACATATCGATGCGCTGGAAGGTCGCCGTATCCGGGAACATCAGCCGGTCGTTGAAAGCGTAGCGTGTGTCGATGTGATGGCCCATGGCAATGTGCGCCAGTTCCATCGCGATTACAGACGCAATCGCCGGCTCGTTTGGCAGCGAGTCGATGAGGCCCTTGCTGACCAGAATCGTGTTGCCCACCGTGGTGGTTTCAATCGTGTCCGTCAGCAGAACGCGGGTGTGAATCTGGTCGGTAAACGCCAGGTTGTTCGGCACCTGCAGGTTGATGACGATCTGGTCCAGAATCTTGTGTTCGTAGCCGTTAGGATCAGGATTGAGAGGCGCAACCAGGCCGGCCTGCACCAGGCGGTCGATCACGTTGTTCTCGGCCTGCGTGACCCATGCGCGCGACGCCTGCAGCGGGCCCACATCCTGAGAGTCCGAGCTGGTATCCACCGCGTCGTCCACCTTTACGCTTACGTTTTCGCTGTCGCGCGTGGGCAGCTTCAGGCTGTAGCCCCAGAAGTGCGTCTGCGCCTTCAGACCAACCGTCTTTTCGCCTTCGATGCGCGTCGTCTCCTCAACGTAAACCGCTACCGGCAGCCACTCGCCCGGTTGCACGTTCATGCGCCAGCTGTCGAAATGGAAGTAATACTTGCTCGAGTCTTCCGCATTCGGCCCTGTATAGGTTCCGTTGAAGCGGACCACGTTACCATCTTGATCCTCAATCCAGATGCGGCCAAAAAAGCGGCCCATTCCCTTCACCTTCGGCTGCACATCGAAGACCGCCGTGCGTACCGTGCCCAGGAACTCGCGGCGAACATAGCTGAACTGGTAGTGGTTCTTGTCGAAGCCCGTCGGGTCAAGGAACATCATTTGCATGAAGCCGTTTGGATTATAAGTAAACTTCTCCAGGCCCAGCGCCTTGCTTAGGCCCAGCATCGCATCCAGCGATCCTTTGAAGAATCCCTTCGCGCCCTTCTGCTGTTTCACGGCGCGATCGTCAAAGCTCTTGTCCACAAAGCCCTTGGCAAAGTCCACCCGGCTCAACATGTACTGGTCATCCACAGGCACCATGTAGAGCTTCACGTCGGGCTTGGTGTTCTGGATATAGGTCTCCACCAGCGGCGTCCGCTTGCGGATAGCCTGGATCAGCACCTTCTCCTGCGAGATAGCCTTGTCCACCAGCGCCGACTGCTCCGGCGTGAGGGGATGCACAGCCTCATACTTGGGTTCCTTCTTCGCGTTCGCGCAGGCCACGCCCACGGTCACCATGAGGAAGACAAGGGCGATTTTTCGAAACGTCATGTAAAACTCCTGGCTTGATTTGTTCCCGCTCTTTCTCTGCCCGCAAGCCACTTCAAGGCCTTGACCGGACGAGCACTCCATCCATTGCTTCAGCAATTTCCGTCTCCAGTCCCGATGCTACTACGCTAGCTGAAAGGTGATTGTGATGTTCGTTGTCTTGTCCACGGGACGGCCGTTCTCCGTAGCTGGCCGGAAGCGAATCTGCTGCGCAACACGGGTGGCTTCTGCGTCCAACCCATGGCCCAGGCCTTTCACCAGACCCTGTACCACCACTTGTCCCGCCGCGGTAAAGGTCACTCGCAATACAACGTCCCCCTGGATCCTCAACTGGCGCGCTTCGCTGGTGTACTGCACCGGTGGCTTGGAAAGTACTTCGATATTCGTCCCTGCCGGCGCCACAGGCGCTGCCTGCACCGGCGCGGCTGCTACTGCCGCAGTCTGGAGCCCGGTCGATGCCACATGGCCGCCGGTGAAGCCTGTCGTCGCAGTTCCGCCGGGAAGACCCGCAGAGGCCACTTTACCCACCACGCCGGCATTGGAACCAGACTTCAGCCCGTTTCCGATCCCCGTTGAACCCACCACGCCGTGCGGTGCAACTGCGGGGCCCTGCATCCCGCCGTATGGATTGCCAATCGCCGCCACCGTCGCGGGACGATTCGCATTGGGATTCGGTGTCACACCAAACGCGTCGCCAAGATGAACCGGCGCCGTCGAAGGTTTTACCGCGCTGTTCTGTGCGGGCATGGCCGCTGTCATCGCCGCCTTGGGCTGCGGAGCCAGAACCACCGCTGGCTTCGCGGCCTTGATCACAGGCATATTCACCTTGGCTTCCATCTGGATCGGCTTCGGCTCTGGCTTGGGCTCCGGCTTCGGCATCACGATCTTCGGCTGCTCAAGCTTTACCTCAATCTTGGGCGGCTGGGGTGGCTCAATCTTCGGCGGCGTGGGCAACTTTACCTTGGGCGGTGGCGGAGGAGTCGTCGGTACAACCAGAATCGTCTCCTCATACTTGTGCGTCACGAGCTTCTTCACCTGCGTACCGAGATAAATTGCCATAAGAACGATCAGTCCATTGATCACCATGCTCGTGAAGAAGGAAGCAGGGCTCCTCTCCGGTTCTGGGAGCAAGCCGAAGTTCGTCCGTCCTGGGGTGTAGGGAGCGCCTGGGGTGGATAGCTGGGGCATGTCGTCAGTCCTCGTGGTTGTACAGATAAGTACGGGGGTTAGAACCGCCGTCACAAAGTGTATCGGCAAAACCCGGGCGCTTTTCAGTGCGCTCGGTCATTACTCGATTGGGGACTCCATCACCTGCGGCAAATGAATATTCGTGCTTCTGCGCCACCCAGGACAATGCATCCTGCTTTGGCCAAAAAACACACCTGAAAGAAGATTTCGAAACGCTCCGGCTCGCCACTGAGCTGAATTCCGCCCGTTTCCCTGCCGAATGGTGCGATTTTGGGCTTGCAACGGCACCGCGCATTCATCCCTCTCCTAAGTAATATCCAAGGCTATTCGAAGGTAACCGACAATCCCCCGTTTTGGTCAGCAGTCTCTCCGACAGGGTACGTTTAAACCAAGATGGCCGCAAGAAAAGATCCAAGCAGCCGGGAAGCTGCGGACCAAAGTGTATAAGTCAAGCCGCCTATCGGCGGTCGTGGGCTGAGGGGACCCAGAGTTTTACAGCCACATCTATTGTAATAGACTCGATCTATTCCCAAGTGTTCAAGGAAGGATAGCTTTTTATGAAGATACTGGTTACAGGTGGGGCAGGTTATATCGGCGGTACAGTGGCCGGTCTGTTGACCCAGAGGGGTCATCAAGCCGTTGTCTATGACAACCTTAGCCACGGTCGCCGGGATCTGCTGCCCCCCGGTGTGGAATTTGTCGAAGGCGACATCGCAGATCGCGAGAAGATTGAAAACCTTTTCATCGCAGCAAAAGCGCAATCCCAGCCCTTCGACGGCGTTCTTCACTTTGCCGCCCTCATTGAGGCCGGCGAGTCCATGGTCCGACCGGAGACCTTTTTCCGCAACAACACCGCATCCACCCTCAGTCTCCTGGAAGCAATGCTGGCACATGGACCCCGCCGCCTGGTTTTCTCATCCACCGCTGCGGTCTACGGGGAGCCGGAGAAGGTTCCCATCGAAGAAAACGCCCGCCTCAAGCCGACCAACGCCTACGGCGAATCCAAGCTGCTGGTCGAGCACATGCTCGGCTGGATGCACCAGATCCACAGTCTTCGCTCAGCATCCCTGCGTTACTTCAATGTGGCTGGCGCTCCAGACGGACCCAACGGCGTCACCCGCGGCGAAGCTCACGAGCCGGAGTCTCACCTCATCCCTCTGGTCTTGGATGTCGCCCTTGGCAAGCGTGCCTCCATCCGCATCTACGGCGATGATTACCCCACCCCGGACGGAACCTGCATCCGCGATTATGTCCACGTCTCCGACCTTGCCGAAGCCCATCTCCTCGCACTGGCTGCTCTTGAAAACGAGGAAAGTGCCAAGCATCGCCTGGTCTTCAATCTCGGCAACGGCGATGGCTTCAGCGTCCGCGAAGTCATCGAATCCGCTCGCCGCGTCACCGGCCATCCCATCCCCGCGGAAGTCCATCCCCGCCGCCCCGGCGACCCCGCTTTCCTCGTCGCCAGCTCCGAAAAGGCCATCCGTGACCTCGGCTGGAAGCCCCGCTACACCAAACTGGACGACATCGTTCGCACCGCCTGGATCTGGCACCAGAAGCGCTATTCGGCCTGATTTCGCTGGGTGTGATGAAATAACTTGACATTCCAGCCCTCGTCCAAGCACCTTTGGTGGCAGATTTCAAACTCCAGACGGATGCCCCAATCTCCTGTTCCGGAATTGGTGCGTCCCTGCCAGAGGTGTCTCGAAATGGCTTCCAGCAGCTATTCCCGTCCCGGTGTGGACGGAGCACACGGTATCCCGCGCGTCATCCTAGGCTCAGCACTCGGAACCATGATCGAGTGGTATGACTTTTACATCTTCGGATCGCTCGCGACAGTCCTCTCGCTCAAGTTCTATCCGCCCGGCAACGATACCTTCGCTCTTATCGCCTACCTGGCCACCTTTGCCGTAGGGTTCCTCGTCCGTCCCTTCGGCGCGCTGTTCTTCGGCCGCCTTGGCGACCTCGCCGGCCGCAGAATCGCCTTCATCCTCACCCTCACCATCATGGGCTTCTCCACCGCCTCCATCGGCCTGCTCCCCACCTACAAGACCGCTGGCCTGTTCTCGCCCATCGTCCTCATCCTCATCCGCATGCTCCAGGGCCTGGCTCTCGGCGGAGAATACGGCGGCGCCGCAGTCTTCGTCGCCGAGCATGTGCCTGACAACAAGCGCGGCTTCTACACCAGCTTCATTCAGATCACCGCCACTCTCGGCCTGTTCATCTCCCTGGCAGTCATCGTGGCCACCCAGCAAAGCATGGCTCCGGCCACCTTCCAGGACTGGGGATGGCGCCTGCCCTTCCTGCTCTCCATCATCCTGGTCGGAATCTCGCTTTACATCAGGCTCAAGATGAAAGAGTCGCCCATCTACAAGCAGATCAAGTCCGCCGGCATGAGCTCCACCAAGCCGCTCACCGACGCCTTGACCAAGTGGTCGAACCTCAAGCTCCTGCTCATCTCCCTCGCCGGCGCAACCGCCGGACAGGGCGTCGTCTGGTATACCGGGCAGTTCTACGCGCTCTTCTACCTGCAAACTGTGCTCAAGCTCAACGCCAAATCGGCGAATATCGACGTGGCCATCGCCCTGCTCTGCGCCATGCCCTTCTTCACCGTCTTCGGTGCGCTCTCTGACCGCATCGGCCGCAAAAAGCTCATGATGTCCGCGCTGCTCCTCTCGGTCATCTTCTACATCCCCATTTACAAGGGAATGCAGCAGGCCGCCGGCAACAACGTGGTCAGCGTCAGCTCCGTCCAGGACAAGGTCACCAAGGCCTACAAGCTCACCCCGCTCACCATCGACGAATCAACCGGCAAGACGGTTCCCGCCAAAGTCGCCGAAAACGCCAACCACCCCATGCTGGTCCTCTACGTCTGGCTGCAGGTAATTCTCGTCTGCATGATCTATGGCCCCATCGCCGCCTACCTCGTGGAAGCCTTCCCCGCCAAGGTCCGCTACACGTCCGTCTCGCTGCCCTATCACATAGGCAACGGCGTCTTCGGAGGTCTGTTACCGCTTATAGGGCTGGGTCTCTGCGCCTCCACCGGCAACATCTACGCCGGGCTCTACTACCCCATCGGAGTAGCCGCCATCAGCTTCGTCTGCGGCGTGCTCTTCCTCAAAGAAACCCACGGCACCCTGATTTGGGCCGAAGGCCAAAAGAAGGCCTGATCTCATCTCGCTGCCGCTAGCTCCGGCCGCCAAGAACTGCCTTAGAACTGAAGGCAAGACGCCCCTGTTCATCCAGCCGAACCGGCATTCGTGTCAGCTCTGCAAAGGACTCCAGAGATGGCAAAGTGAAGCCGGGCAAGGTTTCGAATCCGGGTTTGGCAAGCAGGTATCCCTGCATCAGGCGGATACCGCAGTTTCGGATCGCAGTATACTCCTCGACCGTCTCAACTCCCTCTGCGACTAGCTCGCAACCCAGCGCTTTTGCGAGCCCGACCATCGCCCGCACGATGGCCAGTGCAGCTGGCCGTTGCGGGAGATTCCGGGTCAGTTCCATGTCGAGCTTGACGATATCGGTGGGCAGGTCGGCTAACAAAGCCATGCCGCAGTAGCCCGCTCCGAAGTCGTCCAGTGCCATTTTGAATCCGTATTTCCGGTACTCTGTCACAATGTTGCGTAGGTGCTGCCGGTCGGCAACCTGTTCCGCCTCGGTAATTTCGAAGATAAGTCGGTCCAGCGGAAAGCGGAACTCCCGGGCGGTGGTTAGCGTGAGCTGAATGCAGGCGGCTGGGCTGTATATCGCTGCAGGCATAAAGTTGATCGAGAGCCGGGCGCCTGTTTCTGCAAGACCGAGCTGGGACGCAAGGGAAATTGCCTTCACGCGGCAGCTTTGGTCAAAGGAGTATCGATTGACCTCTGTGACCTGCCCCAATATCGACCCAGCGGATTCGCCGTTTTTTCCGCGAACCAGTGCCTCATAGGCAAATATTTTCCCGGCTTCGACATCCACGATCGGTTGAAAGGCCATGGTGAATGGGAACGGCTGGCTGACGCCACTCTTGCACGCACTGCAAGGGCGCGGATCGATGGGGGGATTCATAGAGTCTATCCATCGGCAAATCTCTCGCTCGCCTTCAAAACAACTTCCCCTTGAACAAATAAACCAGCTCGATCACCAGAATCACCACCACCGTCAACTCCAGAAAGAACGCCCGGCTCTGGTTGAACTGGTCCACCATAAATCGATACAACTCCTCGGCTGTGTGCACCTTGCGCGTTACCAGGTCTTTGTAGTCCGGAACGCCCACCTTCAGCGCGGCCAGCTTATACAAACGCGCGGAAAACATGTCGCTGAGAAATTTGATCGCATTGTCCGAGTGCTCTGTAAGTTCCGCCACATCCAACAGCACGGTATGCAGCGTGGTGGCCGACCGCGCCAGGCGCCACTGCGCAAACACGCCCGTTCCCTCGTCAACCAGCTTGTAAACCCGCTCGAGCTCTTCGGTCAGCAGGTCGTCATAATGCCGAAACTCCAGCAGCTGCGAGTTGGCATACTCCAGCAATTGAATCGCCGTTTCCGCCCCGGCGGTCGAGTCGTAGAGGAACGCCGCATTCCAGCCAATCACCGTCAAGTCGTTGGCATAGTAGGAGATCCTGGACTGCAGCACCTCGTTGATCTCGGACTCGGCCAGCTGGCCCGTGTCGCCGCGGACGACCTGAGCGATGCGTGAGCCATTCTCCCGGATCAGTTCTGCCACTGAAGGCGCACCCAAAATCTCCACAATGTGAAAGATCAGGTAGTCCTCGCTCAGCCACTCCTTATACGGCTTCACCAGCGCCGGAGCCGCCCGCTCCAGGCTCCGCTGCACAATCGCCGTCGCCTGCGCCGCAAAATCTACCTCCCAAACCCATCGGCTGGCCAGCCGGATCAGCTTGCCCCACCCGTCCGCAAACGGCAGCTCGTACACCACGCTCACCACACCGTAGTCGTAGTACTTGATCTCCCCCTGCAGGCGCTCGCCGCTCTCCAGCTCCAGCGTCTCCAACTGCACCAGCACCGGCGGCCTCTGGTAGCGCACGTACCCTGGCGCAGGATGCTTCAGGCTCGGTTGCTGCACCGTTCGCGCCCGAATCAGCTCCTGCAGCAGGTCTAGCCGGATCGCCTCCGCCACGTCAAATTGCAGCAGCACCAGCACCGACCCTCGCAGGGTAGTTTCGGGATTTCCCGTATCCGGCATAATGGCTTTGATCTTACAAGAGGCAATGCAGCGACTCAGCATCCAGAAGCGCAGAGGACCCGGGGGAAACCGTTCCAACCTGCCCTCTCCGCCCTGCAAACGGCGGATTGAACCCAGCCCAAACTTTCTTTTCCAAATTTGCAGTCTATTTCGCGGAAAAGCGCACAATGAAAACCATGACCACAAATCCATCGCTACAGCACCCCGATTCACTCGGTCATCTACCGGTCCCGTCAAATTTCCGAGCCGCACCCCCCACCCCCCTATGCCTTTTGTTGATGGCAAAGCACTTACGAAAATACCCCATCGAAATAAAGGGCTTACGGGAGGCGTACGTAGCAAAACCGCCCCGTTTGCACCAGGAATGCAGCATTTTAGGTCGACGAAAAGGGCGGTATTTTGAAAGGGCACGGATTTATCCGTGCCGCAAGTCAGGCGATATGAGCACCGCTTTAGCCGCCGAGGGGAGGTTTTCAACTTTTGTCAGAAGTCTGATTGAATGCGACATTTTCTCAATGTTTTTCGATTCTTCGCTATTCAAGGCCGGCAACACCCATGCCGCAGTAAAGGCACATAGTACGCATCCAGCCACCAGGACAGGCAGAACAGCACCGCCATTCCACCCACCCCGCAAAAAAACAGCCGAACCGGCAGCGTAGCCAGCAGCCTTTCGCCCTGCGCCTCCCGCCGATATAGCAGCCCGCTGGCAAAGCAGAGGCACCCTGCAACAGCAAGTCGCAGCAGCGCCATCCAAACCCGCTCCTCCCACCGCGTCCCCTGCACAAAAAATGCGCTCACCAGCACCGGATACAGCGAGAGCATGCTCAGCAAAAACGAACCCGGTCTAAGCAGTTCCAAAAGCATATGCCAGCCTCATCGGCACATTAGGCTCGGGAGGATTGGTGCCAGTTTCCGAGTACTCAACCTCAAATCTCCACGCCAACATCTTAATCCCGCTCGTCAGAGAGCGCCCTTCACTTGCCGACTGTGCCTCCCTCCCGTTACAGTGACTCCCACACGCAGTTATCTTCGGAAAGGCCTATCTCCGGAATGCTGCATATCTTAACGACCATTCTTCCCCAGAAGGACGTTTTCATGCCTCCCGTTCCCGTTCCCGCTTTAGCCAATCAGGACATCGACTCCACTCTCCGTGAAAACCGCGTCTTTCCGCCTCCTGAAGAGTTCAGCGCCAAGGCCCACATCAAGAGCCTCGCCGAGTACGAAGCCCTTTACAAGCAGTCGATCGACGATCCGGAATTTTTTTGGGCCGAGGCAGCCGGCAATTTGCACTGGTTTAAGCTTTGGGACAAAGTCATGAAGGGTAGTTTCCCCAACGTCCAATGGTTTACCGGCGGCAAGCTCAACCTCAGCTACAACTGCGTTGACCGCCATGCCCTTGGCGCGCGCCGCGACAAGAAGGCCCTCATCTGGGAAGGCGAACCGGGCGAGATTCGCAGCCTCACCTACGCCGAACTCCACATCGAAGTGCAGAAGTTCGCCAACGCCCTCAAGTCGCTCGGCATCAAGAAGGGCGACCGCGTCGCCGTCTACATGGGCATGACGCCGGAGCTGGCCATCGCCCTGCTGGCCTGCGCCCGCATCGGCGCCGTCCACTCCGTCATCTTCGGCGGCTTCGCGGCCAACGCCATCGCCGACCGCGTCAACGACTCCACCTGCGTCGCCATCGTCACCCAGGACTCAAGCTACCGCCGCGGCACCGAGATCAAGCTCAAGGCCACCGTCGACGAGGCGGTCAAAGCCTGCCCGACCGTGAAACACGTCGTCGTTTACAAGCGCAGCGGCAGTCCCATCCCCATGCATGAAGGCCGCGACCACTGGTGGCACGACCTCATGGCCGATGCCTCGCCCGAATGCCCCGCCGCCGAGCAGGACTCCGAAGATCCGCTCTACATCCTCTACACCTCCGGGACCACTGGCAAGCCCAAGGGCCTGGTGCACACGACAGGTGGTTATGCCGTCCAGACCTACCTCACGTCAAAGTACGTCTTCGACCTGCGCGACGAGGACGTCTACTGGTGCACGGCCGACATCGGGTGGGTCACCGGCCACTCGTATGTTGTTTATGGGCCGCTGCAGAACGGTACGACCGTGCTGATGTATGAAGGCGCGCCCAACTGGCCCGACTTCTCGCGTTTTTGGAAGATTGTCGACGATCACAAAGTCACCATCTTCTACACCGCTCCCACCGCCATCCGCGCCTTCATCAAGTGGGGCGACCAGCATGTCGAGAAGTTCTCGCTCGCCTCGCTGCGCCTGCTTGGCACCGTCGGCGAGCCCATCAACCCGGAAGCCTGGATGTGGTACCGCGAGAAGATCGGCCACAACCGCTGCCCCATCGTCGATACCTGGTGGCAAACTGAAACCGGCTCCATCCTCATCGCGCCCATTCCTGGCGCAGTTCCCACCAAGCCCGGCTCTGCCACCCGCCCCTTCTTCGGCATTCAACCCGAAGTCGTCAACAAAGATGGCGAGCCCGTCCCGGCCGGCAGCGGCGGCCTGCTCGTCGTTCGCAAGCCCTGGCCCTCCATAGCCCGCACGGTCTACGGCGATCCAGAGCGCTACCAGCAGACCTACTTCAGCGACGTCCCCGGCTGCTATTTCACTGGCGACGGAGCCCGCCAGGACGCTGACGGCTACTTCTGGCTGATGGGCCGCGTCGACGACGTCATCAATGTCAGCGGCCACCGCCTCGGCACCATGGAGGTCGAGTCCGCCCTTGTCGCCCATCCCAAGGTCGCCGAAGCCGCCGTCGTCGGCCGCCCCGACGAACTAAAAGGTCAGGCCATCTCCGCCTTCGTCTCGCTCGAGAGCGGCTACCAGCCCAGCGAGCAGTTGAAAGACGAGCTGCGTAAGTGGGTCTCGAAGGAAATCGGTTCGCTCGCCCGCCCAGACGACATCCGCTTTACTGAAGCCCTGCCCAAAACCCGCTCCGGCAAGATTATGCGGCGTCTGCTCCGCGAACTTGCCACACACGGCGAAATCAAGGGCGACACGACAACGCTGGAAGACTTCACGGTAATCGCCAAGCTGAGAGAGGCGGAAGAAGGATAAATTCGTAGCGAGACCTGGCCAACGGCACCGCGCTTACCGTTTGACCACGGCTCCGGATATCATGACGAAGCTAACGTGCTCCACGGCGGTAATGTCGTTGAGCGGGTTGCCGGGAACGGCGATGACGTCTGCGTAGTAGCCCGGCTTCAGCTGGCCGATTTCGTTTTCCCATCGCAGGATCTTTGCGCCGTTGAGCAAGTCTGCCTGCAGGACGGCCAGGGGCTTCATCCCGTATTTCACCATCAGCTCAAGCTCGCGAGCCTGCGTCCCATGCGGGAACGGGCCTACGTCTGAGCCGACGGCGAACGGGATTCCGAAGGCGATCTGCTTCTTGAATTCTGCGATCTTGTAGTCGAGCATGGCGGCTTCCGCGGCAGCCTGATCCTGCGTATCGCGGTGATTCGCGAAGTACTCGAAGATGGTGAAGGTGGGGACCGCTGGGATGCCTTTCTCCTTCATCAGGCGCATGGTTTCTTCGCTGAGTTGCGTGGCGTGGTCGATCGACGCAACGCCGGCCTGCGCGGCGTAGAGCGTTCCAGGCTCTCCCATGGCATGAACGCCAACGTTTACGCCCAGGCGATGAGCCTCCTCAACGGCGGCGGTGAGCTGGGCGGCGGTGTACTGGTAGGGAGTGTGCAGGACTCCATCGATCATCTTGTCCGCGCCGGTCTCGTAGATTTTGGCGAAGTCTGAGCCTTCCTTGTGCTGGCCGCGCATGACTTCGACGATTTGGTCCGCGGAGTTGGCGTAGTCGGCGTTCGAAAGCACATGCTGGGCGGGGTTGTAGCCGATTGCGTCTTCGTGGCCTCCCAGCAGGTCAATGGCATTGCCGCTGATGCGCAAGCGCGGGCCGGGGATGAGTCCCTGGTTGATGGCGTCGCGAATCGCGGTGTCGGCGGAACCTGCGCCCTCGGTGCCCATATCGCGCTCAGCGGTGAATCCCGCCATCAGGTCGGCCTTGGCGGCCTGTTCGGCGAGAATGACACGCCAGGGTGTGGACTCCTCGACGGTCTGCAGATCTTCAGCGCCAGGATGGAGGAACAGGTGGACGTGTGCATCAATCAGGCCAGGAAGCAGGGTGGAATCGCCAAGGTCGATGATTTTTGCGCCCTGGGGGTGGTCGACAGACACTCCGACCGCGCGGATGCGGTCGCCGACTACCAGGATCTCACCAGGGGTAAGCAGGTTGCCGGTTTCCACCTGGAGCAGGCGTGCTGCGTGGAGCACGATTGGCGATGCGGTGGGTTGCTGTGCAAGAGCGGCTGAACAAGCGGTGAGAATGCAGAGATTCAGTGCGGCAAGCAAAGGAAAACAGGTCGGCATGAGGCTGGGCATGACATAAGGATATTCCGCAGCAGGGCCGGGTTGTCGATGGTTGTTTTTGCCCGGGCTGCTAGCGGGATATTCCGGACGGTGTGGCGAGGCCAAGGCTGGCGTGGCGTTGTGGGAAGACTGTGGGATAGGGGCCAGTGTCGCCAAGAGTCCAGGCTTCGCAGATGCGGCCGGCCCTGTTTTTGGTTTCGTACATTCGCAGGTCGGCTTTGATGCAGAGGTTCTTTACGTCGGTTGCGTCTTCCGGGTACACGGCGATGCCGATGCTTGCGCCGACACTCACGGTGCTTCCGGCGAGCTCAAGGGGCTGGCTGATGAGATGCATCAAAGTGCGCCCGATCTCAAGAGCTTCCTGACGTCCGCTGGTCTGTTCCAGGATGATGCAGAACTCGTCGCCGCCTGTCCGGGCTACCGTATCGCAGCGACGAATGCGGGACGAGCAGAGGTTAGCCACACGCTTGAGCAGCAGGTCTCCGACATGGTGCCCGAGAAGATCGTTGACGTCCTTGAACCCGTCCAGATCGATGACCAGCAGTGCAGCGTGGCCGCGGATGCGGCCTGCGCGATCTAAAGAATGGGCCAGCCGGTCCTGAAACAATCGCCGGTTGGGGAGGTCCGTGAGGTGGTCATGAAGTGCGAGGTATTTGTTGTGTTCGATCTGGTCTTCAAGCACCATCAGGATCATGCCCAGGGCCACAACGTATTTGGGCAGGTTCCAGACCTCGCTCTCGATGGGAACGGTGGGCCACCAGAGCGCGAAGGCGGGGCTAACGACGAAGACCAGCGCCCATGCCAGGAATCCGGCGATGGTGATGAAGGCGCCGGTGGTGGCGCGCTTGTACATGTACCAGAAGTGGAGGCAGCAACCGAAGTAGACGGTGAAGAGGATTGCATTCTCGGCGAGAAAGTCGCCAAAGCCGGGATGGTGCTGGACCAGCAGGAGGAAAATGGAAAGCGCAAAGTAATGGGCGACCATGCCGCGCCGGAGCGGATGCTTGAACTTGCGCCAGTTAACGGCCGCAATGGTGAGGGGAATCCCTCCGAGCATGGCTGCCACGGGATCGAGCGCCCAGGAAGCCGAGGGCCCAATCGTAAGCAGGGTAACGTAAATGGTGTTTAAAGCAAGCAGGGTAGCCAGCAGCAAACGGCTATGCACTTCAAGGCGATCCGGGACGGCGGCCCACATGAAGAGCAATCCCGCCCAAATCAGGGCGGTCATTCCGACGGACTGGGCGATCGTACCCCAGATTCCTGGAGCCGGGAAGAAGACGGAGGCACAGAAGTGCAGGCCGATCATGGACCAGGCGATCAACCAGAGCCTTGAGACCTGGCTCGGGTTGCGGCGCGAAACGGAGGCAAATGCGATGGTCAGCAGCGCAATGGCTGCGACATCCGGGATGGCGGTCCAACTGATCACACACGCTCCGAGAGGGGATCTCTGAATGTGAATAGATCATTGTGCGCCTGGGTCGTGGAATAGCTCTTCTGCGCCATATCGTTCCAACGGGCCGCGGCGGATAGGACGATCAGGGAATCTGGCGGATAAAAGGCTTCTAATCAGGTGGATGCCCGGAGGTGGTTCCGGGCTTTACCGGGGACTTGCTGGCGGGACCCCGGGCGCGGGGCCTTGCGTAAGTCCTTTGTTTCGACAGGTCAAACGGGTTTTCTTCGGTGTAACCTGCTTTGTTTTCATGGGGCTGGAGCCAATGTCGGGGGGGGCGGGGCTATGTAGCAGTTCAAGCCGGGGACATTCCTGACAGCCGGAACCTTTTGGCGCGGGCGGAGGCATGTGAATTGGGACGTCATGAATCGAGTGTGCGCGTTTCGGCGTATTAATCTGCAAATTCTGGAGGGTTATTTTTGGGGTGGGCGAGCATCTCGTCTGGCTCCGGGTTTCCGGGGTGTGTCCGCGCGCGGCCCGGAGAGCGCCGACAACATTGCCAGTCGGGTATCAAGGCCGTGCGCAGCGCGGCGGCGCGCCGCTTGGTCCTGGCGGCGCGTGCCTTTGCGCTGTGTCCGCGCGGCTGAGGCCTGGGTGGAGGCGCGGGCAGGTGGTGGCGGGCTTTGCCCGCTGAACCTGTCCACGCCGCAAGCTGGGCCGGTGGCTGGCGCGGGGCTTGCTTTGTGGGAGTGGCTTCGGAGTTACTGACGAATAGCCGACAAGACACCAACCGGAACGGCTCTGAGGAGTCGGCCTATGCGCAACGAAGATGTTTCCATATGATTGCATCGGGAGAAATGAACAAGATGTTCTCGTTGAATGCTCATCAGCGGCGGTTGTCGATAAAGCACGACAAGCATGGGGCATTCTCAGTAACAATCTCGCGGAACAACAATGCGAACACCTACATATTCATGTTGATTCTTTGTACAGGCATCTTTGTCTGGTTTGCGTCGTTGTTTGTTTCAGGGCTCATGCGACGGCCGCTCTCAAGCAATGCGTTGTATATCCTGCTTTTCGCCGCTTTTATCGTGCTGTGGTACTCAATTGCACTACGGGTGTCTCTCTGGCGTTCATTCGGAACCGAGGAAGTAGTCGTCGAAGGCGGCAAGCTGCACTGGACGCGCAAGGCGCTTTTCTGGGTCCGTAGACTTGAAATTCCGATCCAAGGCATCACGGGTGTGGACGCTGTCACGCCGTGGCACGCGCTCAGTAATCGCGTTGAAATCACCGCGCTCGGAAGACGCCAAAAGATCGGAGATATGCTTCTCCGCGATGAAGCCATGGAATTGGCGCGACGGTTGCGGCACGCAATCGGCCTTGCGCAATGATTCAGCAGTAGCCTTTTTGCGGGTTCCGGGCCAATCACCGGCTACTCGGAAGTTACTTTTTCGGCAACAGGGGCGGCGCTGGCGATTCTGCCAGGGGATAGGCTCACCTGGTGGGCGCTGGCGCGTCCTGGGGCGACGTGGCGGGCGGCGCTGGGGTGGTTTGGGGCTTGGGGGCTTGCTGGGCTGCGCGCTGGAGTTCGCGGGCTTTTTCAAAGACTCTATGGATTGCCAGGCCGGTGCTCATGGGGTGCGGCTCCTTTCAGATCAGAGAATGTCCATGCGGTCGAGGATGCGGGCCAGGTGCTTGCGGGCTGGGGGAAGTGTGTAGCTGAGCTTGCGGACTGAGCAGCTGAGAACCTTGGACACCACTTCGAAGTTCTGGCGCTCGCGGTAGACGAGCACCAGCGGGGCTTGCTCGTCTTGGGTGAGTTGGGCGAGGGCGCGCTCGAAGTCGAGGACGCGCACCAGGCGGGCGTTAAAACCCGCCCCCATTTCAGCATCGTTTCGGCATGGCCAGACGGCTTGGTGAAAAAGTCGCCATTTCAAAAACGTAGCCCAATTGGATTTAGCAGGGGCTGAACAGGCCGCGGAAAAAGGGGCTGTTCTGGCGCGAAAATCCCAAGACGGGACCCTCAGGGGCTAAAGCCCAGTTGATTCTATTGCCTTTGTGCCGGGGATAAATCCCCGGCCTACCGCACGAATGAGTTCTTCCGCAGCCTGTGAAGCCCAACATCGATTTGATTGACCTTATTGGCCTGACTGAAGTCATGCTCCTGTTGCAAAGCCTTAGAACCTGTCCAAAAACTGAGCGATGAACCTCGGAAGGAATATGCGGCAGGGATTTGGCTGTTTAGTTTTGAGGCATGTATCCGAGTGATTTGACGGATGTTCAGTGGTCGAAGCTGGAGCCGC
>Ga0302319_10000499_pt1 | contig 88273 bp, 79 predicted proteins | sample Bog_T0_2_FD_203319 | JGI IMG/M metagenome (GOLD analysis project Ga0302319, IMG submission 203319) | Peat permafrost microbial communities from Stordalen Mire near Abisko, Sweden - Bog_T0_2 | ecosystem: Environmental > Terrestrial > Soil > Wetlands > Peat | place: Sweden: Abisko, Stordalen Mire... | reverse complement strand
CAACTTTGCTCTGGCTCCGCGCTCCTCGCCGGGAAACGCCGTGAACCCTTCAGCCTGAATTAGCGTGATTCGAAACGGGGTGATCAGTGTGAACCGTTACAACTACCTCCCAAAGCACCTTCGGCGTCATGCCAGTTCCCCAAATCTTACCTGCTTTATTGATTGCACGGAATAAGCAACCTTCAGTAATGCCGCTCGCTGCCGTCCATTGATTGATGGCATCTTTCACCCAGGCTGGAATGGGAATAGTTCTGATGTGGCCAGCCTTACCATTTAGATCAGCCACAACCCAATGTTCTTCGCGCATTTGAATGGACCGGACATTCAAGCTGAGAAGTTCTCCCCGGCGAAGACCGCATCCAACCAGAAATGTCAGCATGGCGTAGTTCCTTTTGCTGCGCAGATCTTCTCCGCTCGACTTGGATAACAGATTCTTGCTTTGATCAACGGTGAGCCAGTTGCCAACACGCACCCCGATTCGGCGAACGCTTTTTACCCGGCGAATGCCGGCGGCCAGTTCAGGGCTAAGCAGTCCAGAGTCCGCAGCCTCGTATGCGACCCGCCTGACCGCTGCGAGCCTCAAGTTGATTGTGGTCGGGGCAAGATGCCGTTCTTCCAAGTGGATTCTGTAGCGAAGCACAACTGTCCGATTTAGCGCCAGGCGAGGCTCCGAACAATACCAGTCGACGAATTCATCAATTGCATGCGCATACGAGCGTTGGCCGCTCTTTGAGGTCAGCGTATTAAGAACGGCAGACTTCGTCTGTTCCAGGTCAGGAAGTGCCAACGTGCGCTTTGGCGGTTTCTTCTTGCGTTTTTGCTTTTGCATTCTGAGCGGCCTCCTTGGTCGCCCTTTCAGAATGCCCAAAGTTCTACCCTGCGCCGTTACCCACGGCTAAGCTTCTAAGGCAGGCTACCGCAGCGGTGCCAATGGAAGGAGCCTTGTCCGAGTGGCGCGTTATTCGCCCGCAGTGGGCATTTTTACGATATGCCGACAAATCAGCCATGTGGATTACTAAAGCCTTCTCCGTCGCCGTGGATCTATTCGGGAAGGGAACCAAGGCTACTGAAGGATGCCTATTCGCCAGGTTTAGAAAGAAATGATAGATAGGACTTACGGATGCAAGCGCGCATCGCACAAACCAGGCCTCAGGCAACGACCAGACCGGCCGGGCTGGCTCTTCATTTGAATGTGCCCTTCTTAGGTGATCTCTTCGAACTGCGTTATGCGTACCTCACGATCTGGAAAAACGGCTCGTATCTCCAGTCGGCCACCCATCGCTTCGACGTACTCCGACAGCGTGCTCAAGTAAAGGTCTGTCCTGTGTTCAATTTTCGACACCTCTCCCTGATTTACACCCAAACTTTGCGCGAGTTTGGCTTGAGTCATCTGCCGGGCTTTGCGCAACTCCTCCAGCGGCATGGCCGCTATCGTTTCTCGGACGCGTTCGGTGATCTTCTGCCGGCGATTGGCCGGCATGGAATCGAGCAACTCACTGAATTTGCGTATTGGCATTACAATCCTCCTCGTGCAACTAAGAGGGCGCGCACATGACGAGCCCGTTCTGGCGAACGCAGTTGGGCCAGTGCCCTTTCTTCGATCCGGCGAAGCGTTCACAAACAGCGCCGAACTCCTGTCCGGCCTTCTCAAAATGCTCGCGTTCACGACCGCTATCTTCCTTTCGGATTTCTTCTAAATATTGCTGGTAGATTCGGTCCGCAGCCGGCACAAACTGCTCATACCAGCGGTCGTTGCCGCTCTTGTCTCCTCCTATCAAGAGAATCGCAGTCCGGTACGGATCAAATATATAGAGCGTCCTTAGTGGTTTCCCTCCACTCTGAGTGCGCAGCTCACGCATGCTCGAGTGCCTTGAACTGGTCACCTTCGAGCTATGCGGAAATCCTAAACTTGGCCCGAGCTCTGCAAGCAGGGACACCGAATAGGCGACATCATCCTGTTGGTCCTCAGATAGACCGACCCACCACTGGCCGAATTCGTCTGTGAACTCAACGCTCCAGCTCATATTCCATAGTATGCACCCAAAAGAATATTCTGTCAAGAGAATATCAAGGCGTTTCTTTCGACGGTCAACGGCAGCCGAGCGCTTGTAGCCCTTACGGATAATTCGTTTGAGTACCGGCGCAAAAACGTGAGTAGTCGCCAAGGGTAGATCTACGCTGCGCCGTCACACGCGATCTATGAGGCGATTCGCGCTTCAAAGGTTTAGGGCTGCTCGTTATTCATTGCGGAATCGATCCGTTAAGAATATGCGCGAACGGGACAAGACCGGCCTTTTGAAGCGTGGCGCGTGATGCGAGGTTGGCAGGATCGCAGCGGGCACAAGGGATGCTTCCGAGCGCGTATGCGGCGCGTTTAAGCTCCTGGATTAGATATGATCCAAAACCTCGGTTCCTAACGGATTCGAGAGTTTCCATGTAGATGTCCCCGTACGGCACGTTGTAGTGAAATAGGAGGCCGCCGGTGGCTACGGTCGCGCCGTCCAACACAAGCTGGTATTCTGCGCTACCTTGCCGCTGAGCGATAGCGTTCCGGATCTCTTGATCAGACGTCAGTTGATCGACAGTTGCGCCATTCGCTGGCAGGGCAGTCGTGATTGCGTCGCGAAAAACAATTTTCTCGCTCCAGATGTCGCGCGCGTATGAATGCAGCATCACCGCCAGCATGGCGTCGCTCGATTGGATTTCCATATACCGTGCGTCACTGGCGGTAAGCAGCGCCTCGAACAGCTTGAATCCGTGTACCCGGTGCTCGGGCAACACATAGAACTCGAAGATGGTTGGCTTATCCTTCCATGGCCCTTCCCGAGCGATAGACCCGAAACCGGCCGTGACACCGTCGATGTCAAGCAGATAAGTCTCAGTCCAGCCATCACGCCGGTGAATCGAGTCGTGGACAATCTGGCCGTTCATCTCCTGGCGATAGCGAACGCGCAGCGGAAGGACGGCGTCTGCCGTCGATGTTATGGCCAAGGCAGGCATAGGGACTCAATCACAGTTCAGCATAGGAGATTCCGGCGACGCTCTCATATTTTGCTACTCCCTGGTCGCCCAGCGTAGATCAATCGCCACATCGCCGTCACGGAGGATCTATTTCTGATTTCCGAATAGGAGGGAATTTATCGACAGGAATCGGCCGAGACGTAGAAGCACACCGCAAGAATCTATGCCTTAGTCGCGGGAGTGCTTCTACGAAAAGCTGGCAGGTAAAGTTTCACGCTCCCGCCCCGATGACAACGTGGCCATCGGTGAAGAGTTCTTCTGCCACCGCCCTGACTTGCCCTCGGAATTGCGCCTTCAGCGCGTGATCGAGCTGGGCTGGCGTAATTAGATCGAGGATTTCAGCTATCGAGTCCGCGACTTCGAAAAAGCGAACTGCGACATCCTTATTTCGAATATTAAACCTCCAACCCTGAAGCCCGATAATACGCGATTTAAGCTCACGCGTCCCGGGCGAAGCGCGGTCTCTAAATAGCGATAGTTGTCCGTCGATGTGGTCAAAGGCCCCTAGGAATCCAGGAACCCAAAAAGGTGGTTCCGGTGGCTCCGAGGTTGCCGTCTCACAATCGCCTGCCCATGTAAGGGTCGCAGATCGAACTTTGAGTGCCGACCAGGCGGGTGCGGGGTAGTGATTTTGAGCCATTATGTAGATTTGCGCGAGCTTATCTTGCATAAAACTCTCTGAAAGTACCAAGCTAGTCGCAAACAGAGCTTCGATTACCTCATCGCTTTCGCGCGGAAAAATTCCAGGGTACGTGCTGTGGCTCTGGTGAAAGGCCAAGAAGAAGCGGGCCCGTTCGTTTCCGTCCCAGCTCTCTGCATAGCTCGACATGAGTTCTTGAAAGTCATCCCCCAACGCCTGAAATATTGTCTGGACAGTCGCACTTGATTCAACTCGGGGAAAATACCCTATCTCAATACCGAGCAGGAGCCAACTCAGTAACTCTAGTAGAGTTTGCGCTGTGTGGACCCTCTCAACCGAATCTGAAGAGATCAGTTGACGCAACAGTTCCATAGTCGGTTCAACCTTGAACTCGACCAGTGAACCTAACCGTGCCAGTTTAGCTTGTTCCGCTGTCGTCATATCGAACAAAACTCAGGGGCCGCATGTATCTTTCGGTCGGCTTACAAATATCTGTGTGACCACGATCCGGCTCAGTTGGTTCAATGAAATCGTCCGGGTACGCGCCCGGATGCACTACGTTATCACTTTCCCCATAAAGCACGCGCGCGCGCAGAGCCCGTATGTGGATATTAGTGCGCGCCGCAGAAGTCGTGTCACTTCGTAACTGCTGAAAAAGCAAATTTGACGGTTGCATGTCGTTGTATCCAGGCAAGGAGGCCAAATAAGGCTGAACCACAGCACTTGTTAGCTGAAATTGGAGGAAGAAGCCCAATAATCCTGAGGGGCTTCCGCCCGCTAAAGCAGGGGCAAAAAGTCGGATTTGTGCGCTCAGCAGCCAATCAGCGGTGTATTCTCCTATCGCCGGACTGCCAGATCCCGCTGTCGCGGCCATAGTTGCTCGTTCATGGACCGCACTGATGACGGCATGCCTCACAACCACTGCCCCTTGCGAATGGCCAACCAAGAGAAGCTTGGAATAATGTCGCTCAGGCATGCCTTTACTGCGTGGGAAGATTGCTGCATTCGGGTTAGGGTAAATCTGCTGTATAAAGTTCCGAAGGTTCTGAGACGTCATCAGGATTCGCTGCCGCGTGCTTGGATACCGCCAGAAGTAGAGGTCACATTCGCTCCACCACGGGAATAGATAGCTCAGTTCCGTCGCTAATACCGGAAACTGCAACCATGTCCTAAGGGGATGGCCTCCAAAGCCGTGGACGAAGATTACGGCCGTGTTAACTTGCTCGGACCTTTGCAATACGCAATAACTGTCTTCCGCTATTCTCAACGGCTCGCTCATAATTCCTGTCCGTTTCGTATGATAACTGATTCACCAACGATCCTTTTCGCGCCATAAGGATGGCGTCGGGATTAATCCACCCTGGTCGCTCAGTGTTTACCGACCCTTGGCGAGCGGAGAGCGAATAGCGCCTGGATCGCGGGCTATCCGGAAGTTGGGAATGTCGAGCCCGCACCAACCAGCGCCCGTGTCTGGTGCCGGCAAATGCAATTCAACCTGCGTATGGCGGCATAATCTGTTTGTGGCGGACGTGAGCATCGCCGACAACGCTGTTCTTGGCATTCGGATCTGAGGCCACGCGGATTGCCAGCCCTTATTCGCGATGGGTGTCAGCTGTGACCGTGGCCAGCGACACTGCAGCCCTCCAGAATTCCAGTCACAAGTTTTGAAAAAAACTTGAAAATAGTTGTAACTCCAATCCTCCCATCGACTTACCAGGAATTCTCCCCCCTTCCAAAACACCCCTCCCCTTTCAATCAACTTTCCGCCCCAAGGTATTTTTGAGCCAGAAAAGCCCGCTGAAGGCCTTTCCATTCTCTTAAAAGGACGGTCCAATTATGAACCGCAAAGAACGCCGTGCCGCCGCGCACAAAGATCGCAAGCTCGCCCGCAAAGCCGGCTTCCCCGCTCCCGCACCCGTTCCTACTCCCACTCCCGAGCCGCCCGTCGCCGCACCGGCTCCCGAAACTCCCAAACCCGTCGTCGCTCCCGTCTCTGAAGCGCAACTCACCGCCAACCGCGCCAATGCTCTCCATTCCACCGGCCCGAAAACCGAAGCCGGTCGTGCCATCTCTTCGCAAAACCGCACCACCCACGGCCTCGCTCGTCACAACGGAACCTTCATCCTCCTCCCCTCCGAGGACAAAAATGGCTTCGAAGCGTTAAAAGCTTCTCTGGCCGCCGAACATGAGCCCTCTACCGAAACCGAATCCATATTAATCAACGGCATGGCCGAATCCCATTGGCTCGCCAATCGTGCCCAAACCTTCCAAAACACCTGTCTCGACCCGCAAACCGGCCGAATCACCGACGCCGCGCTCTTCACTCTCTACCTGCGCTATCAAACCACCCACACCCGCGCCTTCCACAAATGCTTGAACGACCTCGCAAAGCTAAGATCCGAAAGACGCAAGACCGAAAATGGCTTCGAAGCGCAGAACCGCAAAAACGAGGAACTCCGCCTCCAAAACGAGCGCAATGAAAGGAAAAAAGAGCACCATGAATGGGACATTCGTCTCAAACGCTGCGAATTAGGCAGCCAAATCACCAAGAACGTGATCGCCAACGCGAATGCCACCATCCAGAACCCCGGTTTTGCAGCGCAATTCCAGGCCGAACTGGCTCGCCACCTGCAAAAAGGTCGCCCGGAGGTCGCCCAATCCGCCGCCGCGTAACGCGCTAAGCGCAAAAAATCGGTCCGCGCCCAATCCCAAACCCAAAGTGTCTGCGCCAGTACGTCAAACCGCGCCGCAACCGCAAAAGAACTCAGCTTTCAAGCGTAAACCAGACGGCCCTTGGCTTCCGATAGCAAACTAAATCCGCATGATGCCAAAATATCCGGTATGACGCGAGCGGATGTGACGGCGCATGTTCTGGATGCCAAACGTCGGTTAGGATTGACCTGGAAAGGGATTGCGGAGGCGCTCGGCAATGGATCGCCGGTCTTTTATACGGCGGCGCTGCTGGGGCATCAAGCCCTCAACGCCGAGGAAGCCCGCAAAGCCGGCTCGCTTTTGGAACTGAGCGAGACCGCGGCGAAGATGCTGGCCGAAGCGCCGGAAGAACGCGGCGCGAATCTCAAAATGCCGCCCAGCGATCCGCTCATCTACCGCTTCTATGAGTTGGTGCAAGGCTACGGCCCGACATGGAAAGCTTTAATTAACGAAGAGTTTGGCGATGGCATCATGAGCGCCATCGACTTCAACATGTCGCTCGAGCGCGAGCCCGATCCCAAGGGCGACCGCGTGAAGATCATAATGTCTGGAAAGTTTTTGCCCTTTAAGAGATTCTGAGACGTGCAGTTTCTCGTCTCAGCCGGCGAAGCGTCCGGCGATATGTATGCGGCCGCGCTCGTCGCCCACTTGCGCCGGCAACTGCCCGAAGCCACGTTCTATGGCTGCGCTGGACCGAGGCTGCAAGCCGAAGGCGTGAAACCGGTGATTGATGCGGCCAGCCTCTCGGTGGTCGGCTTGGCGGAAGTTGTCGTTCATCTGCCGCGCATTTACGGCCAATACCGCAAGCTACTGCGCTACGCGCGCGAACATAAACCGGACGCTGCCATTCTCACGGACAACCCGGATTTTCATTTGCGTTTGGCCCGCCATCTGAAACGCCTGGGAGTGCCCGTATTTTATTTAGTCGCGCCCCAGGTTTGGGCGTGGCGGCAAGGGCGCGTGAAAACGATTCGCCGGCTGGTCGATAAACTCTTCTGCCTGTTTCCGTTTGAAGAGGCATGGTTTTGCGAGCGCGGCGTGAGCGCCGTTTATATCGGGCATCCGCTGGCCGCCATGGTTCACACCACTTGTTCCGCCGCCGGGTTCCGCGGCAAGCACGGGCTGCCTGCGGACGGTCTATTGCTCACGCTGCTCCCTGGCAGCCGGCCCGGCGAAGCGTTGCGTCACATGCCGGTCTTGCTCGCTGCGGTAGACCTGCTGAAACAGCGCCTGCCCGGCGCCTCTTTCGTGCTGGCGACGCCAAAAGGATTCGCCGAACAGGGCGTATTTAAGAATTTTCAGGAACGAATTGCCGTGCTATCCATCAAAGTAATTGAAAACGAAACTTGGGACGCCATAGGCCACGCTAGCCTTGCGCTTGCCGCCAGCGGTACGGTCACCATGGAGGCAGCGGTGCTCGGAACGCCCATGGTCACCTTTTATAAGGTCACCGCGCTAAGTTGGCTGGCTGGCAGGCGTCTCGTCAAAGTACCTTATTTATCAATGGTTAACTTGATAGCTGGCCGGCTGGTTGTACCGGAATTGATCCAGGATCACATGACGGCCGGGAAGCTGGCCGACGCAGCCGAGCAACTGCTCGCGTCGGACGAGCGAATGGCGCGCATGCGGGCGGACTTGGCTACCGTGCGTGCGTCGCTGCTACTCGGGGGCTCGGCTGGCGATCCTTTAAGTTACGCCGCCGCCCAAATCATCAAAACGTTCGGGAGACAATAAAATTAGATGATGCGCGTTTTTCGACTAACACAATTGCTGGTTATCCTCTGCTGTTGCGCGCTGTTTGCCGCCGACGACTCCCGTCCTCATATCCAGGTTCAGAAATACACCATCAACGCGGCCATCAACCCGCGCACGCAATCAATTGAAGCAACTGTCAAAATTGACTTCACACCGTTAGACAGCGCCAATCAGGCCACGTTCGAATTGAATAACGCGCTCACCGTGAGCAAAGCCGTAGACGACAAAGGGGTGCCGGTCGCCACGCAACGCAACACTGCCGACTTTACCATCAGCGCGGTCTTTCCCAGTGGTTTAGTAAAGAATCAGGCAACCTCGATATCCATTAGTTATGACGGCAAGCTGACCGGCAACGAAGATTCGCCCATTTCCGGCATTACCTTCGCCGCGCTCCATCCCGACTACGGTTATCTTCTTTACCCGGCGCGCTGGTTTCCTATGAGCGGCTATTCGACCAATCGCTTCATGGCCGATATGCACATCACCGTACCGGCCGATTACAAAGTGGTGGCGAGCGGCGGCGCCAAGGCCGAACTCACCAAAGACGGCGGTGTCGTTTACTCGTTTCAGTACGACAAGCCGAGTTTTCCCGGCAGCCTGGCCATTGTGAAAGGCGATCCGGTGCGGGTTAGTTCGGAAGGAATCAAGACCGCTGTCTTCTTCCGTGGCGATAAAGCGGCGTTTGCCCAAGCCTATGGCGAGGAGACAGGCAAGATCATGACGTTCTTCACCTCGCAATTTGGCTTGGCGCCCACGGCTAACCTGGCGCTGGTGGAAACCGAAGACGGCGCGGTCAATGGCTACGCCGCGCCCGGCATCATCTTTCTGGCGCCTTCGGCCATCTACAAACAGATCAATACGCGGCTGCTTTCGAACCAGTTGTCGCGGCAATGGTGGGGCGTGCTGGTGTCGCCCACCAACCGCAATCACCTATGGCTCGAAAACGGCCCCGCGCGCTATTCCGAATTGCTCTATACCGAACATACGGCCGGCGCGGCCACCATGGAGGCCGATATGAAGATCACCTACACCGAGGCGTTGACGGTGAAAGATCCCCCGGTGATCCAGGCATCGCGGCTGGACGATTATTCGCCCGAATATTGGGCTCTCACCGCAGCCAAAGGGGCGGCTATTTTGAACATGCTGCGCAATGTAGTGGGCGACGCGCATTTCAAGGACGGCCTGAAGGCCTTTCTCGATAAGTACGCCTGGAAATCCGTCAACACGGAAGATTTTCGCAAAGTGATGGAGCAGGTTTCAAATGAAGAGTTGCGTTACTTCTTCCTCCAATGGCTTGATTCGAGCGGCTCGCCGGAATTCAAATTGGAATACACCGTGTTCCGTACGCAAACCGGCTTCCGCGTGGTCGGGAAAATCAACCAGGATCTGGACACGTTCCGCATGCCGGTGGATCTGCGCATCGAAACCGAAGGCAACCCCGAAGACAAGAAGATTGAAGTGACCGGTACCTCATCGGAGTTCAGCGTGGATACCTTCGGCAAGCCGCGCAGCCTGACGCTTGATCCCAACCATGTACTATTGCGGCTCGATCCTACCATGGAGATTGCGGTGGCAATCCGCCGCGGCGAACAGTTTACCGCCATCAATGATTATCAAAACGCCTTGCGGGAGTTTCAGAAGGCGCTCGAAGTGAACCGCAACAGTTCGCTGGCGCATTACCGCATTGGCGAGCTCTTCTTCAAACAGAACAACTACCAATCGGCCGCCAACGAATTTCGCGCCTCGATCAACGGCGATTTGGAGCCGAAGTGGACGGAGGTTTGGTCGCACGTGAATCTAGGCAAGGTGTTCGACGTCACCGGCCAGCGCGACCGCGCGGTGAACGAATACAAGCAGGCCATGCGCACCCACGATAATACCGGGGGAGCTCAGGAAGAAGCGGGTAAATACCTGACTAAGCCTTACGAGCAAAAAAATAGCGAAATCTAGCGCCGGTTTGCCACATCATCTAAGTACGGCTCTAAAATGAGAGCGCTAAATCCTATGGTCATTTTTATGACCCTAGCAGCACTAGTACTAAGAAGCGCTAAACGATAGTGAGCTGGCGTACGGTTTTCGCTTTCTTAACCGCCTTTCAGTGATAACCTGAAGGTGCCGGGAAAGGGGTCTTTTTTGGACGAAAAACTTAAGGAGTTGGTGCAGGAGTTGGGAAATGCAATTAATGAATCCCTTTCCGACTCAGATCGCATTGCGGGAGCAATAGGCGAGATCAAGCGCGCCGGGTATGATGTCTTCCTGGTGCTTGAAGCCACCATTGGCTTCAATAAGCGCGAGGATCAGGAAGATAACCACTCCGAGGCGGCTGGCGGAAGTTCAGCGGAACCAGTGCACTACGATGCTAATGGCAAAATCCGTTTGACCACGCAAGACCAGAAATTCTTGCGCGCGCTGAAGATTTCGGTTGAAGAAGACCACAAGGCATCCTAAGTCTTCGCATTGCTAGAAGTGAAATTTCACAGCTACCTGTACTAACCGCGGAGCCGCGGCGCTCACCACTCGTGCGAAATCCGCATCGTTCACTTCTCCATCTACCGAACCCGGCCCATAGAACTGCGCGTGATTGAATACGTTGAAGGCCTCGATCCGGATATCGAACGATTTCGATTCCGTCAAACGCACGTTCTTGCTGATTTGCACGTCAAAATTTTCAATGCCTGGCCCGTGGAAGAAGCGGCGCGAGGCGTTGCCCAACTGTCCCAGCGCTTCCAATGAGAAAGCGTTCGAGTTGAATTCCGGTTTGCCATTGCGGGGATTGGTATTGATCTCAAGCGGAGCTCCCGAATATTGCGGCGTGTCGAGCAACTCATTGTTCACTCCATTGCCCAAGGTTCCCAGCAGCGAACGGTCCGAATCGTCGAACAACGTGACGGGGAAGCCGCTGCTGAAACGGGTTGTGCCGGACACGCTCCATCCCCGGGTTAACCCATGCGCTAACCCACGCGGAAATGGTAGAGCGTAGGTATAGGTGGCGACGAAGTTGTTCGTCATATCCCACGACGAGAGCGCCCTCGTTAAGCGCGCGTTGAATGGGTTGATCTGTTCGCCGAGATTCGACGCCTCGTCTATCGATTTCGAATAGGTATAGCCCACCCGCAGCGTGCCGCGCGCGCCGGCATTGTAGCGGAGATTCGCCTCCAACGCGTTATAGTTCGAATTGCCCACGGTCTTTTGAGCGGTCGTCGAACCGAAGTTTGGCCCCAAACCGACGCGCGTGCCTTGGTACGTTTTGCCGGACGCCGACGTATATGGGGCGTCCTCGCCAAACGGGCCGCAGGCAGACGTGCCGGGAGCTACTTCGTTCGGTTGACTGAGGCTCAAGCATAGCGCCGGATTGCCCAGGTTCTGTGGCACCAACACCAGCAAGTGGTGGCCCTGATTCCCGGCGAAGCTGACGGTTAACAGCGCGCTCTCGGCTAACTGCCGCTGTATGGAGAACATATAGTTCTCGGTATAAGGCACCGCGTTGCGGTAATAAAAATATGGATCGGCGCTGATGGGTGTGACGGCTGCAAAGTCGAAGCCGGTGTATGGGTCTTTTGCCGAAACGTTATGCGGCGGGAAGTTCAACGGAAATGGGTCGGCATTCTGCACGCCGTTGCTCGAGTTGATGAACGGCGTGGAAAAAAGCGGCGGCTCGGGACTGAGATAGTTGTACCCATAGGGAGGCACTCCATACATGATGCCGGCCGTCAATCCGGGAAACGCGGTATAGAAAACGCCGTAACTGGCGCGGATACTGCTCTTCCCCGCTTCTCCCAGCAAAGCGCGCAGCAAGCCGTTTTGAAAATCGGGCGCATACGCTATGCCAACGCGGGGCGCAAAGTTCCGGTATTTCGTGGGCGACAAGCCGGCGGGAATTCCCGGATCGCCCGGCACCACCAAGCCATTCATCGCATTGGGATAGAGAACCGACTGCTCACCGGGAACGACTGTCTGAATCTGGTTATATTTCTCCCACCATGGGGCGATCAAATCCCAGCGCAGGCCAAGATTAATCGTCAAGTTGGTGCGCGCGCGCCAGCTATCTTCCAGGAACGTCCCCGCATAGCGGTTGCGCAAATAGAAGCTTTCGCCCGATGTCTGCGTGTAGTTGCTGGGAAATCCCAATAGGAAGTCGGCAAACGCGGAACCGGTTTCGGTGCCGTCAATATTGAAAGTGCCGTTAAACGTGGCGTTGGGCAGTTCGTTGACTTGATCGGCATGGAACTGTCCGCCGTATCTTAATGTGTGAGTGCCGATGACTTTAGAAACCGTGTCACTCAGATACAGCGTGTTATTCCATTGGTCGACATTGGTGATCGGAACGCCCATCACGAACGAAGGGAAAACGATGTTTTCGACACCTTCGAACTGCGGCGCTTGCACAACGATTCCGGCAGTACCGACGCCGGTCACGAAACCTTGCGATTGGAGGCTCACTCCCAAACCACCCTGCGGTTTACCAATGTTGTTCACGTTGCGCAAAAAGCCCGCGTGGAATTCGTTGAAGGAGGTAGCTCCCAAAGTCTTGGTGTCGCCGAGCGTGAACATCTGCGCGCGGCCAATCGTTAGAGCGTCAAAGCCGGGGATGCTTGCGCCGCCTTGACCGCCCGGATAAGGATTGTCTAACCGGTAATTATCGATGAAGTAATAACCGGCTAGCTGTCCCCAGCGGGTGTTCGCATCGATGCGGCCCGATCCTTTGTCGTCGCCAACTGTTTCCGGGTAGGCCGAAGTAGAGAAAAGATCGGAACCAATATTTGGCGTGGGAATGTATTTCAGTAAATTCAAGGCAGGGGCCGACCAGGCACTCGTGGGAACAACCGCATTGGGGAACACACACGTAGCGGAGGTCGTGCACCCAGGCATATAGTATGACTCACCCTCGGAGATGCGGTAGCCCAGCTTTTGAGTCAACAGGGTCGCCGTATAGGGGCCGCTCACAGTTCCAGTCAGCGAAGTAGCCAGGTCGCTCAGCTTGCCGGAACGGTCCTGCAGGGATGGCACGCTTGTCTCGCCTGAAGTAATCCCTTCGACGGTTCGCGTCCCTTGATAGTCGGCAAAGAAGAACACTTTCTCTTTCTTCACCGGCCCTCCTAGCGTGCCGCCAAACTGATTTTGCCGAAAAGCGCCTCGAGTTGTGTCGAAGTAGTTGCGCGCATCCAGATCGGTATTCCGCAGAAACTCGAAAGCATCGCCATGAAAGGAATTGCTGCCGGAGCGCGTAACGACATTGATCATCCCTCCGTTGTAATTGCCGTATTCTGGATCGAAGTTGTTGGTGAGAACTCGAAATTCGCGGATGGAATCGAGGTTGGGAATGACTGACGTACCGCCGTTCATATGCTCCTGCACATCAATCGCGTTCACCATGAAACCGTTTGCCGATTCGCGCTGGCCGTCAATAGAAACATCGCCCGGATTCAAATCACCGGATGGATTGATGGTTCCCGTGACTCCTGCCATGATTACCGAGGTCGGCGTAAGCGTGGTGACCGGACTCACACCGGGCTGAATGGCTAGTAGGTCGGTATAGCTCCGGCCATTGAGTGGCACCGACTCAATCTCGGTCTGCGAGACCACCTCTCCCAAGTGAGTCGCCACTGTCTCGACTTGCGTTTCCACACTGTCCGCACTCTCTACCACGGTTACCGTATCCGACTTACGGCCCACTTCGAGAAGAGCATCCACCCGCAGCGCCGCATCGGCATCCACCGACAGGTTGTTCTTCTGCTGCGTCTTGAAGCCCTCCGCTTCTATCCGCAAAGCATAGCGCCCCACTGGAAGCGCGGGGAATGAATAGAAACCGTGGGTGTCGGATACTGTCTTGAACTCGCTCTTGAGGGCGATGTCGCTTAAGGTGATCTGTGCGCCCGGCACCAAACCGCCGCTCGGATCTTTGACAGAGCCCGAAAGGCTACCTCCGGCCAATGCCCAAGCCGGAATGTTGGATAGAAAGAGTGCCAGGATGATCAGGCGCATCAGCTTCGATTCACTTTCAATAAATAGCACGAATCTCACATTCGTGATACGCGCAATGGGGCGTGTTTGGATTAAGATCTGAGGAGAATTCGTCTGTTTTCGGCCGTCTTTGCTAGGCCTTCGCCCAACGCGCCCGCGCAGCTTCGGCGGAATCTTGGGCGGATTTCAGCAGCGGAGCATACATCCGCGTGGCAAAGTCGCGAACATTCGCCGTTGCTTCGGCTGGCGTGCCCGAGTGGAAGGGAGGGTGTGGGTCGTACTCAAGAATCAATTCCAGAGCGCGCCCGTAATCTTCGCCGCGCAGCTTGCCTGCGAGGTAGAGGCCGAAGTCGATGCCCGCCGTCACCCCGCCGGCGGTAATTCTGTTTCGATCCTCCACAATCCTTCCCGGGGCAGGCTCTGCCCCTAGCGTCTTGAGAACATCCTTAACCGCCCAGTGACTCGTCGCGCGATAGCCGCGCAACAGACCGGCTGCCCCCAAGACGAGTGAACCGGAACAAACGCTCGTGACGTAGCGCGCCGCCTTGCCTTGCTGAGCGAGGAAATCCAAAACCTCCGCATCGCTCATCAGGTCAACGGTGCCTTTCCCTCCGCCGGGCACGAAGATCAGGTCAACCTGTTCGCTCGTGTTATGGAAGGTTGCCGATGGAGTAATCTTCACTGAGGTATCGGTAACCACCGGGTCGAGGTTCTTCCAGACGAGATTTACCTTGGCGCCCATGGTGTAGCCGAATGCCTGCTGCGGGCCGATCAAATCAAGCGCCGTCATGCCTGGATAGATCAACATGGCGATTTGTTCCGGCTTCGCGGGCCAGAAATGCTTGAGGCCGCTCATGTCCATGATCGTGTAACCGGGCGGAGGAACGAGTTTCTCAGGTTCCGCGGCGGCTGCGGCAAGCTTGGTGGCAACACCCGCCGCTAAAGCTTGTGCCAAGGTTCTTCTTGTCATTGGGCCGCCTTTTGAGCCACTCCCGCCGTGCCGATTTCCACTGTGCGCGCGACCAATCTTTCTTTTATCTCCGCTGCATGAATTACAACGCGATCTCCCTCTTTGATACTTCTTTTGTCAATCGCAATCTTGGCACGCGTGTAGGTCGTCTTTTCGTCAAAAGCCACTTCAACGATCTTGCCCGCCAATGTCTTCACCGAGATAGCAGTGTCCGAGATTTTGACGACTGTGCCGATGACGTGCTCCAGGCCCCCGTGCGCCAACACGATAGCGGGTAACAACGCCAGACATGCCATCAACAAGACGGCCAGCCGGATTTTAGTGGTGTGAGTGTTCAGTTTGTTCATGGTATTCGCCTCCATTCAAGAAATCTTTCTCTTCCTCCTCTTCCTTCAATTCGTCGGGGCTCTTTGGATTCATTTCGCGCATGGCCGCTTCTTCTTCAGCCGTCATCTTCGGCAAGTGGCGAATGAACCGCACCAGTTTCCAAGAGTCTTCGGTATCGTGAGCGCTGCCGCTGCCCCACGCCGGCATTCCCGTGAAGCGAATGCCATTTTGAATGATGACAAATAGTTCGCCATCGCTCAAATTTTGCGTTTCCGCTTGCCGCATGTCGGGCGCCGGCGGATACAGGTGTTTGCCCATTTCAACGTCTCCGCTGCCGTTATTGGCAGGGCAAGCGGCGCAGTGGTCGGCCCAGTGCGCGCGTGCTTCGGCCAGCACCTCGGCGGAATCCGGCTGGGTATTCGTAGCTGCCTTCGCCTGACTGGGTACCGCCAGCGCACGCAAGCGCCGAGCCGTCCAACGTTCCAGAATGTCCGGTTCGCCTCGCGTGCTGAAGCCATTCATTTGCGTCGCTATAAACACCAAACCCCCAACGCCGAAAACGACTGCGAGCGTGAGAGCCCCGGCCAGGAACCATCTCAGAGAGTGCATCGCCGTGGCTCATCCATGAACACAGGTTAGCTTGCCCGGAATCTCAAAAATTAAATGACAAGCGCGCATCGACGGAACGCATAATCCCAATCGCCGTTCCAGAAAACAGGCCTGCGAAGTCGATCACGTTCAGTGAATTCGTCAGGTTCGTCCCATCAATCTGAAAACGCAGCGGATACTTCTCGCTCTTGCGCAAAACGACTCCGGCGGAGGCGTCGAGCGACCACAACGGGCGCGGGCGCAGGTCTGAAAAGTTCACCCGGTTGAGGATATTCTGTGTATAACCCTGCGCCGCCGCTTGCGCTTCGGTGCCGCCGAAATCAATGGGCAAGCCGCTATCGTAGGTGCCGCCGAACGCCAGCCAAAAGCGCGGCGTTACTTCATAACGGAAGCGCGCTCTCACCGCATTGCGCTGCTCCTGGGAAACTGGAAATACCCCGCTTGTCTGTTGAATCGCTTGCGCCGCATCGTCACCTAGAAAGAGACCTCCGGTGGCTGGAAAATATCCATTTCCCCGCTCGTTGGTCCAACTGATGTAGCCGGACAATTTGCCCCAGCGCGGAATTTCCACCTTCGCTTCTTCGCCGTAAATATTAGCCAGCGCGAACGTGATGGGGAAACTGACACCGGTGTTGAGCAGCAGATTATCGTCCGGGTAGTTATGATATCTGCGCCAAAAGAAATTGCCCGTTACCCGCATGTGCCCGAACAACGCATTGCCAAAGCCGGCTTCATAGTAGTTAGCGCGCGCGGGTTCCACGGGCAGACGGAGCACCAGCGAATCCAGGCTTATTACGGCGGGCGAACTCGAAACCAGCAGGTTCTCAAACGGCGGCGTCTGAAAAACTCTGTCATACGATGCGTGAAAATTGATCTTGGCTTGCGGCAAGTAATAAGCCAGGCTAACGCGCGGACTCCAGCCCACTTGGTTCACCAGCAAATCGTAGTGATCAAACCGCAGTCCGCCACTCAACGAGAAATTCTTCCAATGCATTTCATCCTGCCCAAAAGCGGACTGCTCGCGGTCCGGGGCGTGGCCATAAAATGTAAAGGCCAGCGGCGTACCCGGATCGAAAAGGGCGGGATTAGTAATGAGATAGTTCAGGTTTTCTTCAAGCTGTGCAAAATCAGCTTCGCCGCCGAACTTAAACTCGTTGTGGCCCGCATGCACCGATAGCGTGGCTTTGGCATATTCTTCGTGGTAGCCGCGGTCCTGACCGGCAATCATGGGAGTGGAAAGATCGTTTGACCAGAAGCCTGCCGTAATATCGCGCGTCATGGCGCGGAAATTGCCCAGCACATTGGGCGAGAAAATGTGCTGGTAAGAAAACTGCGCCGAGCTTTCAAAACTCTGGCGATCCTGGCGCTGCCCTGCTTCTTCCTGCGGCACTTCATTCGGCACGAGAAACTTCGATTGCTCGCGGCTGAGAATCACACCAATGCGATTCTTGTCGTCTATATCGCGTTCATAGTGCACCATGAAATCTTCCGTGGCGCCATGGTTTGTGTAGTTCTGCGTGGCCGGCGGGTCAAGAAAGCGATCGGTTTCAGCTGCCGAAAGACTCGCCGTAAGCGTATTAGTGCCGAAACCGTACTGCCCCTCCAGAAAGCCGTTCAGCGTGTCATAGCTGCCACCGCCCAGCGAACTCTTGCCGTGGAAACCTGGCCGCTTGTCGCGCGTGGTTTGCACTTCAATCACGCCGCCCATCTTGCGCCCGTATTCAGCCGGAAAGCCGGCCACCATCTCGCTCATCTCCTGCACATTGTCGGCATCGAAGTCCGCCATAAAAGCCGACGAACGGTTCTCGGTAAGCGGCATGCCGTCAATCACGTACTGCACTTGGTATTCCTCGGCGCGCGGATGCAGAATGCCATTCGCTTCAAACATCCATCCCGGCTCCTGATTAATCAGGTCCGCCAACCCGCGGCCAGGTTGCGCGGACGCGCGGTCGGTCAAGCTATCGCCGCCGATTTGATTGGCGCTGCTGGTCGCATACGGGTCGATCAGCGTCTCTTGGGTAGTTACATCCACGGTTGTCTGCACCGGACCCAGCGAAAGAGTCACCTTCAATTCTTTTGGAAAGGCTGAGCGGATTTCTACCAATTCGCGCGCGGTATTAAACCCGGGGTGGCTCACCGTAACCGTATACATGCCAAAAGGCAAGCGTTTAGCGATCACGCGCCCATTGGCATCCGCATCCAGTGTACGGCCGTACTGATTCACTTGACTCGCCAGTTCAATCGAAACCGGAATAGGCGCCCCGCTGGGGTCAACAGCAAGCAATCGCAGTTCGCCTAAGTTGGCTTGGCCAAATACGTCGCCTGCAATGAGCAAACCGAAAACGAGTCTAAACATGTTATTCGTCTGTATAGTCCATTTGGATACTTCTTGTTCAATATTTCTTGAACAAGAATGGCGGGATTGGAATAATTGATTTAGGGCTGTTGCTTGAACGATGAATACTTCCCTCAACGCTAGCGCGCTCGCGGAGGCGCTCCCATCCTGCGCCCTTACTTCCGAACGCGAAGTTTTCCGCGAAGACGAACTTGTGAGTCTCTTTCAAGGGCTGCGACGCCCGCTGCTGCGCTACCTGCTCACGTTTGGCATAGCCGCTCACGACGGCGAGGAAATTGTTCAGGACGCCTTCATGGTGCTCTTTGAGCATCTCAAGGCAGGCAAGTCCGACGCCAACCTGCCCGGTTGGATGTTCCGCGTGTGCCATAACCTGTCTTTAAAACATATCGGCCGGGCGCATAAAAGGCACGAGGTTGTTTACGCCGACTTCGATTGGATGGTCCAGCACGCTGATTCGGCCCTGAATCCAGAACAGCAACTGGCTGAAACGCAGCGGCGCGCAAAGCTGCAAGCCGTCCTGCGCGCGCTGCCTGAACAGGATCGTTGTTGCATCTGCTTACGGGCGGAAGGCTTGCGCTACAGGGAGATCGCGCAAATTCTGGATATGTCGTTAGGCGCGGTTTCCATGTCACTCGCGCGTTCGCTCGCCCGCTTTGAACGCGCCGATCAGGAGTAACGCCATGAACCAAGATTGTCAAGTGTCCGACGATGAGCTTATGCTCGCGGCCGAAGGTGAGTTGACGGCGCAACGCCGCCGTGAAGTGCGCGCGCATCTGGAAACCTGTAACGCATGCCGGAGCAGGCTGGGTCAACTGGAAAGCGTCATGGCAGACTTCGCCGCAAGTTACCGCTCTGTTTTCAACCCGCAACTGCCGCCGCAAGATGGCTCGGCCGGCAAGTTGCGGCAAGCTCTAAGGGATACGGAACTGCCAGCGCCGCCACGGATGTTCAATTGGAAGTGGGCGGCGTCGGCAGCAGCCATCATTCTCGGCATTCTGTTGCTTAAGCAGCAGCTTGCTTCTCAGCCGGAGAGTGACTTCGTGCCAAATCCCAGCCTCACGCCAGGGGAGACGACGCTGGTTTCGCGGAAGGAGGTTTGCGAGGCGAGCGCGCCGGCAGGCCAGCAGGCGGTGCCCGAGGCGCTGAGAATAGCCGTATTCCGGGAATACGGCATAAAGAATGCGCGCGACGATTATGAAGTCGATTTTCTGATTACGCCGGAGCTGGGCGGCTCGGCCAGTATTAAAAATTTATGGCCTCAGCCTTACGCAACGCGCGCCTGGAACGCGCACGTAAAAGACGCGCTCGAAAAACGGCTGCACACGCTCGTTTGTAGTGGCGATCTCGACCTTTCGACTGCTCAGCGCGAACTGGCCACTAATTGGGTCGGCGCCTACAAGAAATATGTCCAACGAGACAGACCGATGTAGAGCGATCCTCTATCAGGCGTCAGGCATCCCGCGAGGCCGGCAACGTAACCGAAACAGTCGTCCCCGCGCCGGCTTGGCTCTCAATTTTCACGTCTCCGCCATGCAGGATGACGATCTGCCGCATGATCGCGAGACCTAAACCCGTCCCGCCTGAACCTCTCGCGCGCGCCGGGTCGGCCCGGTAAAAGCGGTCGAACACTTTGGGAAGCGCCTCACGTGCAATGCCGCTGCCCGTGTCCTTCACTTCAAGATAGAGTTTCTCTGCTTGCCGGCTCGCGCTCAGCGATATCGATCCGCCCGCGGCTGTATGAGCCAGTGCATTCGCCACCAGATTGCCCAAAGCCCGTTGCAGCAAGGGACCATCTACCTCGCCTACCACTTCTCCGTCACACTCGAATCGTAGAGTTACGCCGGAATCCAGGGCGCTAGCCTCGTAATAGTCGCGCACGCCAGACAACAATGCGCCGACGTCCTGCCGCTTCCGTTTGAGATGATCGCCTGGGCTTTCCGCACGCGCGAGAAAGAGAAGAGACTCGATTAACTCCGAAAGCCGCACCGTCTCTTCCAGGCACGAACCCAGCGCATCGCGGTATTCTTCCGCCGTTCGCGGCTTTGCCAGCGCCACTTCCGATTCGCCGCGAATATTGTTAACGGGCGTCCGCAGTTCATGCGCGATGTCGGCCGAAAACCGCGAGAGGCGCAGGAACGAATCCTCCAGCCTTTGCAGCATGGCGTTGAATGAAGTCGCCAACGTCATAATTTCCAGCGGATAACGTTCCGCCTGAATGCGCTCGCTCAGCGTGCTCGAACTGATGCGGCGGGCCGTTTCGGACACCTCAAGCAGTGGCCGCGTACCCCACCTGGCGCTCACGATGCCTAGCCTCGGACAAACGAACAGCGCCACTCCAAGCACCGCCCAAACCCAAAGCCGGTGCTGCGAGAGGACCTCCACTTCTTGCGATAGATCCATCGTGAGCTGGAGGGTCCAGAGGTCGCGTCCAGCTATGTCATGAGGTATCTTGGCCACCACCGCCCGGTATGGTTTCCCACTCATAGCTTTCAACCAGAAGATTTGGCCGTTTTGACTGGCCGCGTCCTGCGCGATGCGCGTCGCGCTCATTTCCTGATCCATTCCTGGTGTCGTGAACAGAGCGTGTCCTTTGTCGTCGAGCACGCGAATGTAGAACTTCTGATAGCGCCGGACCGCGGAATCGATTTCCACTTCTTCGCGCAGCGCATGCGAATCGTTCGAGCGGGCACGGATCAGCGTGCGGCACACATCCAGCTCGTCGGCCAGAATCTGCTCCGACAACATCTTGAGGTTGGCGGCAAGTGCGAAATAGAGCAGCCCCGCTGTAATCGCAACCAGCACAAACGACGCCACGGTGTACCACGCTGCCAGCAAAAAAGCTAGCGATGGAGCTTGCGGCGGCCGGCTCCGCAGGCGTGCGATCTTACTCAGGATTTTCGAGAACATAGCCTACGCCCCGCACTGTGCGGATCAGCTTCCTGGGAAACGGGTCATCCATTTTCAACCTGAGTCTGCGCATGCTGACATCCACTACGTTTGTGTCGCTGGTAGAGTTCATGCCCCAAACCGATTCCGCAATAAGAGCCCGCGTAAGAGCTTCGCCGGCTCTTCTAACCAGCAACTCCAGCAGCGCGAATTCGCGCGCCGTAAGATCCAGCCGTAGGCCACCGCGAATCGCTTTGTGCGCCACTAGATCCAGTTCCAGATCGCCGACGCAAAGCACCGCAGCCTCGCGCACGGGCGGGCGTCGCAGAACGGTTCGCACGCGCGCCAGCAGTTCGGAAAAAGCAAATGGCTTGACCAGGTAGTCGTCGGCGCCCAGTTCGAGTCCGGCCACGCGGTCAGCGGTGGAATCGCGTGCAGTCAGGAAAATCACCGGAGTCTGTACTCGCGATTCGCGAGCCCAGCTCAAGATCTTCAAACCATCCAAACCCGGCAGCATGATGTCGAGCACGATGAGATCATACTTGCCGCTCTGAATCAGCCTCAGGCCCTCGATTCCATCGGCCGCCGTCTCAACCATGTATCCTGCTTCAGTCAAGCCACGCTTCAGGAAACCAGCGGTTTTTGGTTCGTCTTCGACGACGAGCAACTTCATAATAATTCTGGGGATGGCGAGACTTGCCTCCACATTGTATCGCCAGCCTAAAGGTTGCCCATGCGCGCGTAGTACCTTCGTCTCCACAGTTTGCAGTACTATCCTTGACGGCCGCAATATTGACAAAATATTAATCCCTGGGTAATCTGAATGTACGAATCCTAAGGGGTCGGGGTAAGAGGAGGTAAGTTCTGCGGCCTGTTGTTTCACGCGCGAATCCCGTCTTGCGTCTGCTTTTTCTCGCTTTTATTCTGATTCAAGCGGTTTGGGGCGGCGAAGGCGGCAACGTCTCCGGAAAAGTGACCGACCCGCACGAATTGGCGATGGCCGATGTCACCGTGACGATTGTCAATACCGCTACCAACCTGCGCAGCAGCACAAAGTCTAACTCTGCTGGCTTCTACTTGTTCGCAGACCTCCCCGTGGGCAACTACGATATCGAAGCGGCGGCAAGTAACTTTCGCACGTACCGGCGAACTCACTTGGTCGTCGACGTCAACAGTTCTCAGCGGGTTGACATTCCGCTCCAGCTTGGCGATCGCAGTGAGACGGTTACCGTCGCTGCGGCGCAAAATAGGGTAGAGACAACGGACACGCAAATCGGCGAGGTCATTTCGGGAACAAAAATCACCGCGGTGCCCTTAAACGGGCGCAGCTTCACCGATCTTTTGGCGTTGCAACCCGGTGTCGCTCCTACCACCACGATCACTGGAAACTCCATCCAAGCGGCAGGAGCGGCCATTCTTGCGCCTTCGGGCGATCTCAATCCGGGCACTATCTCCATCAACGGGCAGCGCGAATATGCCAACGGTTTCACCGTGAACGATTCCGACGTGGTGGAGCGCTTCACCATGGGCGCGGACATCATTCCGAATCTGGATTCCATTGCCGAGTTCCGCGTCCTCAGCGGCAACTTCGACGCTCAGTACGGCAACTACGCCGGCGGCCGCATCAACGTCGTCACCAAATCCGGCACGAACCAATTTCACGGGTCGGCTTTCGAGTTCTTGCGCAACACCGATCTGGATTCGCGCAACTTCTTTTCACCAGACCGCGCGGTTTATCAACAGAACCAGGTGGGCGGACTGTTCGGCGGCCCCATCGTTAAGGACAAAGTTTTTTTCTATTCCGACTACCAGGGAACACGTCTCAATCAAGGCGTCGACACCGGGTTGATTCAGGTGCCTTCATTAGTTAATCGGAACGGAAATTTCTCCGACATCGCGAGCGAACTGACCGGATCGGTCTCAGGCCAGTATCTAGCCAGTCAGCTAAGCGGAAAGCTTGGCTACGCGGTCACTCAAGGAGAGCCCTACTACACGCCTGGCTGCACGCTTTCTTCGCAATGCGTTTTCCCCAATGCCACCATTCCGCAGCGCGCATGGTCGGGTCCGGCGCAGAAACTCCTTCAATACATACCCACGCCGAACTTGGGCACGAATTCCTTTTCAACATCTTCAGTCGACGAAACGCTGCGCGACGACAAAGGCGCCATGCGGGTGGATGCCAGCACGCGCTTTGGGATGCTCGCCGGCTATTACTTCGCCGACGATTATATGCAAAACAATCCCTACCCTACGCTGCAGGGCGGTGCGAATGTGCCCGGCTTCAACGCTCTCAACCTGGGCAGGTCTCAGCTCGTCACGCTGGGAGATACCAAAAGTTTTGGTTCAAGGAGCGTAAATGAGTTCCACTTTTCTTATGTGCGCGCGGTAAACGATGTAGGCACGCCGCAGGGAACGGTGGGAACAAGCTTAGCTTCGCAGGGATTCGTGACGGCCTCGGGTGCCCCCAGCATTCTCCCCCAACGGCCGGGTATCGTCGGCGTTGAGAACGTGATCTTCAATGATTTTATTATCGGCTCCAGCATCACCGGTCTCAATCAGACCGATAACACGTTCGAGTACCGCGACAACTTCTCGCACGTCGCCGGCGCGCACACCTATACCGTGGGCGGCGAGTTGATGTTTAGCCAGGTCAACGCGGCGGCAGACGTGCAATCGAACGGAACGTTTTCGTTTTTCGGTTCGGAGACGGGCAGCGATTTCGCCGACTTCCTCATTGGCGTCCCAAGCTTTTACAAGCAGGGTGACGCGCAGCCGTTTTATATGCGCAATCACTACGGTGCGCTGTTCGTGCAAGACAGTTGGCGAATCCGTCCGCGCTTGACTTTGAACTATGGCTTGCGCTGGGACCCAATCATGCCTTGGTACGAAAAATACAATCAGATTCAAACGCTCATTCCGGGCGAGCAGTCGGAGGTTTATCCGGGTGCGCCCAGCGGCTTGGTTTTCCCCGGCGACCCCGGAGTAGCACGTTCGCTGGCGCCCATGCGCTGGAACAATTATTCACCGCGTTTCGGCATAGCCTGGGTGCCGCGCGGAGAAAATGGTTTGGCGCGCTTCCTTTTCGGCGATTCCGATAAAACCAGCATCCGCGTTGGCTTCGGCCGGTTCTTCTCCGCCATCGAAGGCGTTTCAGCCGGAGTGATGGCGGGTGATCCGCCCTATGGCAGCACTTACTCAAGCCCCGCGCCGCCGCTGTTTTCCGATCCTTTCATTACCGCCTCTACCGGCGTTGATAATCTGCAACGCTTTCCCATTCATTTCCCGGCGCTGAATGCCTCGGCGAGCAATCCCGATTCAACCGTGAACTGGACGCCATTCCTGCCCGTTTCCGGTTTGCCCGGTTATAAACCGGACAGCGTAACCCCCTATACCGAGCAATACACGCTCTCCATTCAACGCCAGTTCTCCAGCAACACTTTAGTCACAGCGAGCTATGTGGGCAGCGAGTCTCATCATTTGCTGACACTTGTCGAAGCCAACCCGGGCAACCCTGCTCTCTGTCTTAGTCTGGGTCAGCTCAATGAAGTGGCGGCCGGCACGCCCACTTGCGGTCCCTTCGGCGAATCGAATGTTTTCACCACGCCCTCGGGTCAAGTTATAAACGGCACGCGCACGGCTCTCGGATCAAATTTCGGCAGTGTCGACTGGTTGACAACAATTGCCAACGCCAACTACAACGCTTTGCAACTCAGTGTCAGGCACACCAGCGGCCGCCTCGAATTGCAGGCAGGTTATACCTACAGCAAGTCCTTAGACAACTCTTCGAGCATCTCGGAACAGCTAAATCCCTACAATTACCGCGCCACCTACGCTCCCTCCGCGTTCGACTTGAAGCACAACCTCGTGATTAGCTACCGCTATGAACTGCCTTTCGAACAACTCTTCCGCGCGCGCAACCGGCTAACTCAGGGATGGGTTCTGTCGGGCGTGAGCCGCTTCTCTACCGGCTTCCCGGTCACCTTTACGAACGCCAGCGACACCTCGCTTTTGGGCACTCAGCCGAACGGTGTGAACTCTTACGGCGTCGATCTTCCCGATATGGCGCGCGGAGCTCTCGATCTCAACCACAATCCGCGCGATGGCCAGCCGTATTTCAATACCTCGCTCTTCAGTCTGCCGGCGCTGGGATCGCCCGGCGACGCACCGCACCGCCTGTTCTACGGGCCTGGGTTGGAAAACTTCGATATCGCCCTGTTGAAAAGCTTGGCGTTGGGCGAATCGAAAGCATTGCAGTTCCGTTTGGAGACCTTTAACACCTTCAATCACGCGCAATTTTTCGGACCGGCCTCGGTCAACGGCGAAATCACCAGCTCGGCGTTCGGCCAGGTAGTCAGCGCCGATTCGCCCAGGCTGGTGCAACTCGGCGTTAAGCTGATGTTTTAGCAGTAGGGTGGGCTTTCAGCCCGCAGCGGGCCTTCCGGCCCCGCCTAGTCCTAATAGTGGAATTTATAACGGAATTCCACGTAAATTTGCCTCGGATCGTTGTAGTGAAATCCTCCAAACGTCAGGCTGTTATCCAATAGAACACGGCGGTTCGTCACATTCAGTGCGTTCAGTGAGACGCGGTACTTCTCGCCGAAGCTCTTTCCTAAAGAAAGGTCGAACGTTGTATGTTGTGGCAGATAGTTTCCCGGATATTCTGCGTCCGGCAAGCCGTTGGTAAATCCCGAACCGTAATAAACATTGGTCGAAGCAAACGCCTGTCCCGGTAGCGTCGCATTGAAGCCGATGTTCAGCGTGTTCCTTTGATCGTGGTCAACGGGCGAAAGTCCCACTGGCGGCTCGCATCCCACACTCGCAGGAGGGCAAACCAGTCCGCCGGTAAATGGCGAAGTCGCCTGGGCGATCTGATTCGAATAGGCCAAGTGCACTTGTCCGCGCTTCCAGATGCGCGGCGAACGCAGAGTCGTCTCCCAACCTTGAATCAAAGCTGCGTCCCATGTCAGCGGCCAAAACAGATTCGATTCACCGATGTTGCTGTGATCGAGCCAGTTCCGCGCGCTCGTCTGAAATGTGTCTTCCTCTAACAGCCAACCATGAAAAGGAATCGAAACGCCAAATTGCCACTCCTTATCTCGCTCTCCGCGCAGCGGTGCGAAAGCCAGATTCTGGCTGCTCGCTAAGTCCAATACCGGCCCCGTAGCCGTCAACAGTGGTGGCGCTTGATAGAACCGGCCCCAAAATCCTCGGAAGACCCAATTCAATTTTGGAATTCTAACGGCAATGCCAAGGCGCGGATCAGTCGCGTTCTCCACGATGCTAGGCTGCGTTCCGCCGAGACCGCCCACCGAGAAGTGCGATTCCCGCAAACCGGCAATCAATGTCAGCCACGTAGTAACCTTAAACCGGTCGCTGAGGTATTCTTCAATCAGTCCGCCGGTAACCGCAGCCGAAGATGCGCCGAAGTTTGCGCAGCTCGTTCCGCAATCGGTGAAAACGTTATTGAACAGGTTGCCTTGGTGCTGGGCGAATCCATAGACTCCCAATTCAATGTCACTGTTCTTTATGGAGGTTATGTTCAGGCTCGCTTGCGCGCCGCCGTAATTCGACTTCTGGTTCACATTCGAGATGACTGGGTAATCATTGGGAGAAGAGTCGTAGCTCGCCTCGTTGTGGTGGTAGAAGGGCGAGATCGTCATCACCAGCTTTGGATCGAAGGTGTGAACCCACGAGAAAGTCACATAACCGTCTGGTTCACGTTCACTGTCGCGCAAACCGTAGCTCGGATAGACCTGGTTCCCGGATGAGTTCGGATTGGGATCGATGGGAATTTGATAGTAATCCTGCCGCAACGAGGTGACCCAGCGCAGCTGGTTGGACGGATTAGCGTTGAAAATAAACGACGCGAATCCTCCGAAACCATTCTCCGCGTCATGAACAACTTGGCCGATGGGCGGCTGCAAACCATAGTTGCTGCGGTTTGCATTGACGCTTGCATAGTAGGCGAACCGCTCCGTGTGGCCTCCCAGATTGAATTGATCGTTCGTCTGGTACCAATTGCCAAATGAGGTGACCAGTTCAGCTTCATTGTCGCGCTCAAAGCCAGACCGCGGCACAATGTTAAAGATGCCGTAGGTGCGGTCTCCATATTCGGCATCGTAGCTGCCGCGCTGCACCTCGAGATAATCAATATCCTTGGGATCTATCTGCGGCCCCAGGTTAGTGGCGATGTTCGTGTTAGGCACCGGTACGCCGTCGATCAGCCAATCCACCTGATGGCCGCCGCGCATGTGCAGCATGTCGTGGGTGACATAGGCGGCCGGCACGTAATCCGTGATCATCGCCATGCTGTTGGTGCGATCGGCCCCGGGGGTTTCCGCGATGTCCAGACGATCCACCAGTGTCGTCGGAGTCACTGAATCGGTAGTGACCGCTTCCGGCCGGCCGCTGACGATCGCAGTTTGATTCAAAGTTGCAATGGCGAGCTGGAAATGCAGAATCGGCGCGGATCGCGAATCGACTGTGACAGCGCGCTCCTCGCTTTGGAACTGAGCTTCAGTAACGGCGATTTTGTAATCGCCTATGGGCACGTTGGTGAACGAAAAATCGCCGTTATCGTCTGTTTTCGTTGTTTGACTCAACTCCGATGTGACCGCTTGCAGCTTTACCGTCGCACCCGACAGGGGCCGGTGCTGCGGGTCGTGCACAATTCCTTCAATCCTTCCAAAAATCGTCGCCTGCAGCAAAGTGGCGAACACAACCCCGATGAGGGCTATCCGATAAACGCTTATTTTCATTTTTTCCTCTCATGAAAGACACACTTCTGCTGACAACTAAGCCGCGGTAGTTAAGAGAGGAAAGTGGGGGGGCCGCGTTTCTGATGACTGCCTTCGAGAGAATGACTGACGACGGCATGACGATCCGCCCGCGCTATTAGGTATCCCGCAAAGTTGTCGTAAGCGGCAGAGCAGAACGGCGGAAAGACCGATGAACTGACCGCTGTGCAGGTCAGCGTGGAAGACGGAGGGTACTGATCGCATCGCGAATAGATCGCAGGTCCGGCATCTGCCTTCCGCAAGATGCGCATGCCGCACTTGTGCTTGCCATGTGCGCGGCAACATTCGGGCAGCTCCGGCGTGCGGCTGGTCGTGGCAACGTCTTGCGCAAGCGGCGAGAAGCCGATCACGCTTAAGATCAAAGCTGCCACGATTCGATGCACTTTACCGATTGTAGCGGCCGGTGCGGCGAAATTTCAAGCCGAGGTCAGCGCAACAGCTCCTGATAGACTCCGTAGGTTTGATCCACCGCCCGCCTCCATTTGAATAATTCGGCACGCATGCGGCCCGCCTCCGACAGCTCACGCCTCCGTTCCGGGCTACTTGCCAAGTCCAGCAGCGCCGCGGCAATGGCGTCAACGTTCTTCGGATCAACCAATAGCGCGGCGTTTCCTGCTACCTCCGGCAAGGCCGAACAATCGGATGTGATCACCGCTACGCCATGCGCCATCGCTTCCAGCACTGGTATGCCGAAGCCTTCATCGAGCGACGGAAACGCGAATATCGCGGCGCGCGCATAGAGCCGCTGCAGTTCTTCGGTGGAAACATAGCCGGCCACACGAATGCGCTTTTGCGCGGGGCTGGTTTGAATTCGCGCCAGAATGGATTCGGCGCCGAAACCGGTGGGAGCGCCGGCCAACACAAGTTCCCAATCCTGGGGCAAAGTTTCAAACGCTTCCACGAGGCGCGCCGTATTCTTGCGCAGTTGAATCGCCCCTACTGAAAGAACCATCTTCTCTTCGGCACGCTCCGCTGTACTTGGGGCATACGCACCGTGTGGAATCACGCGGATACGTTTCGGATCGACGCCTAACAACTCCTCTACTTGCTTCGCGGTGAATTGGGAAACGGCGATTATCAGATCGGCGTTTCGTTCCGCGATACGCGCCTGCTTGGCGAAGCGGCGGCGGAAATCGGGCGTTGAGTAATCCCCGGTTAGTACAAACAGGTCGTGAAACGTCGCCACTACTTTTTTCCCTAACCGCCTATCCAGCCGCTGATTCAGCGCGTGGAAGATTTGCGGTCTGGCAAACATACCGCCCAGCAGCGGAAGCAGAGAGTGGTTTTCCACATTGGGCCGCACTGGGCGCGAGGCCTGCCCATACTGTTTGGCGCGATAGCAATGGATAAACGAATCTTCGGGGTACGCGTCGGCCAGGCCATTCAGAATTTCGCGCGAATAAATAGCGATGCCAGAAGGATGTTTATCGATGGAATATGTCGCATCGAGCGCGATCCTCATAGCTTTCAGTCTTGCATTGTGATCACAAATCAGCGGCGCACGCGGCGGCAATCCGTCCAATAACTACTTACGAACGGAATAGCGAACGTTGCGAATCGACTTCCCCTTCCGGGCACAAACAAACCAGCGGCCTTAATAAGGCCGTCATTTCCCCCTTTGAATCAACTCCAGCACGCCAAAGCCTGCTACCTGGTAATGCTTGGCGATCTCGATGACGAATCCTAAATTGGCTTCCACGAGTTCCCTCTTGGCGGCATCAGCGCCGGGCCCACTTCCTCGAATGATTTCAGCGAGCTGCGCTTCGCGCTCAGAGGTCAGGGGCGTTAAATGCGACACCAACTCTTCATAAACCCGCAACGGCTCGTTGTCCCGCTCCATGTCTCTCTCTCCATCATTATGATTACAGCTTGCGTTCCGTTCCGTGTGAATTCAAAATGCTTAAATAGTGAGCGGTGAACGGCTCCAAAATTTCCAAGCGCGCACTGTTGCTGCTGGCAGCCGTTCTTGGGGCGTTCTTTTTGGGCCGGGGGCTGTGGACCGGCGCGCAAGGGATAAGCGGCAGCGTTCAGTTCGATCGCCAGGACTGGTTGCGGGTGATTCTTTTTGTTTTAGCCGGCCTCCGCTTGGTCTTATTTGCGAGACGGCGGCTGCAAAAAGGCTGGTGATGAACCCGCTACATCCCGTATTTCTTTAGCTTTCGATAAAGCGTTGTTCTTCCGATCCCTAAGGCATTTGAGGCCAACGTGCGGTCGCCCTTGGTATATTGCAGCGCTTTGATGATGGCTCGCTTCTCGATTTCGTCCAACGGAATAATCCCCGCGTCCATTTCGCTAGCATTGAGTTTCGCCGCTTCTTCCATTTCGATTGAAATCTGCTCGCGCCGGCGATTGATCAACATGCTGGGAAGATCGGCCGTTGATAGATACGGTCCCGAATTCATGGCCACCATCTTCTGGATGGTGTTTTCCAATTCGCGGACATTGCCCGGCCAATCCCATTCGCACAATAAGGCCATCACCTCATCGGGCACCTGGTGTTCGTGGCCGTGGCGCTGTAAAAAGTGCGAAACCAAAGCCGGGATATCTTCTTTGCGTTCGCGCAGCGCGGGCATGCGCAGCTTCATCACATTCAGCCGGTAATAGAGATCCTGCCTAAAACGTTTCTCCTCAACCGCCTTCTCAATGTCTTGGTTGGTGGCGGCGATCACCCGAAAATTTGCACTGCGGGTAGCCAGCGCGCCGATGGCGCGGAATTCTTTTTCGTGCAGGACGCGCAGCAGCTTCATTTGCAGTTCAAGAGGCAGTTCGCCGATCTCGTCAAAAAAAGCGGTGCCGCCATGCGCCTCGTCCAGCAGTCCTAGTTTGTCGACGTGGGCGCCGGTATACGATCCCTTGCGATGGCCGAAGAGTTCGCTTTCCATGAGCGGCCCCACCAGCGCCGAACAATCCACCACCACAAAACGGCCTTTGCCGCCCATATTATGGATGGCTTGGGCGACCACTCCCTTGCCGGTGCCGGTCTCACCTAGGATTAAAACGGGGAAACGCGACTTGCTCATGCGCAGTACGAGCCGCTGTACCTGCTTCATGGCGGTGGAATTTCCAACCAGCGTACTGAAAGGCGATGAATCGAGAGCTGTTTGTGGCGTCACGGCAGTCTTCGAGGGAGCGGATGCTAAGTAAGACAGTGGGCCGTTCAGCGCGAATTTCTCTTGCCACCTTATTGAGGTGGCTGCTGCGGGGGAGTCGGAGTTTGCTGAGTCGCGGGCGCGGGCTGAGTTGGGTCAAACGTCACATTCTCGGGAGTCTGCCATACCACCGTGGGAGGTGGCTTAGGGGCAGGAACTGGTAGCTTTTCATCCAAACGTACTACGAAGACGTCATGTTTCTCGGCGCTTAGCGTGGCCGCGATTTGTTGCGCGCCGGCAATGGTCGGCTCCTTCCCGACGAGTACGCGCCACATGGGCAGCGTTCCCTGCTTCGGCACCAGCTTGGCGAAACCGAAACGCTGCTCATAGGTAACGCGCAGCCGTTCGGCATTTTCATACACTGAGAACGCGCCTACTTGAACGGCGTAAAAGTCATCGGCTGGTATATCGACAGGTGAAGCGATGACCTGGAGCCGCACGCGGCCCACGCCCGGGCCTAACAAATCGATTTGCCGAGCCGCTGCTTTAGACAAATCGATAATGCGGCCGTCAACGAATGGGCCGCGGTCGATGATGCGCACCGTGACGGCTTTGCTGTTGCTCAGGTTGGTGACTCGCAACCACGTGTTGAAGGGCATCACGCGGTGCGCGGCCACCAAAGTTTCCATGTTGTATATTTCGCCGTCGGCAGCTTGGCGGCCGTGATAGGGAATGCCATACCAACTGGCAACGCCTTCTTCGGTATAACCAACAGGCAGCGGCACGGCCGTTTTAGCGTGACCGGTTGCCTTCGAAGGTGCGGCGCGCGGCGCGGGCGCGGCAGGCACGGCGGCCACTCGTTTGTTTTTCTTGGCGCAGCCGTCGGCGAAAAGAAAACATGCCGCGAGGGCAATCGAACCATAAACCGCGCGCCGTGCTTTGCTCACTTCTTCTATCCTCCATCAGGTCGTTACCTGCTCGCAAGCGGACTGAAAAGGCTTGAGCGAGCGTTTTGAACCCTAAAACAAAATTGAAATTCTACGTTTTGGACGGTTTGAGGCCAGCAAGCGGGTATCCAAAAATCGCCCAAGTGAATTTTTTTCTTGACTTATGCCGCGAACAATCTTATATATGAATCACGACTGCGATCTGCATAAGATTGCAAATTTACGTTAGGGAGAATCACTCAATGAAGAACGCAACTAAAAAAGCAGCAAAAAAGGCCGCCAAGAAGGCCCCTGCTAAGAAAAAGAAGTAAACGACCGCCCGCGCTAGCGGGTTTCTAAAAACAACGATTCGCCCTTGGGTTCGCTCGAGGGCGTTTTTATTTTGCGCCGAACATTAAAAAAATTTCCAAGCCGGCCGATAGCGATGATGAGACCTCAGTTCCATGAACATCGAACAGGCAATACGATCGCACGCGGCGTGGACAGCAAGATTAATTTCTTACCTGGCCAAGCCGAACAGATCGATTGACGCAGCGAAACTCGAAGGGCATGGCCGTTGCGACCTGGGCCAGTGGATCCAGGAGCAAGGCGGAAAGTATGCCGCTTACGAAATATTTGTGGAATTGAAAAGGGAACACGAAAATTTCCACCGCGCCGCTGCTGAGGTAGTAAGGCGTGCATCTGCCGGCAAAGCGGTCTCGGCACGCATCTCGCTGGGCGCGCATAGTGCCTATGCGTCATCCCTTTTCAAAATGGAGCAAGCGTTGTTAAGGTTGAACGAAAGTATTTCGAAAGAAACGGCCGGCCGCCAGGTAGGGCGGCGCAGCGCGCTCACTTGTTTTCACCCCTTTGAATCGCAGCGTTAGCGCCCAGGCGAATGATGAGCGTCTCGCCAGGCGTGATGGATTGTGCGATGGGTTCGCGGCCCGGCAGCGTCACGGCCACTTGCAGATTTTCAGCTTGGCGCGTAACTTCAACGTCGAAAGTCTCGCCAAAAGCGCGCACGTTCTTCAGGCTCATGTTGTTCCATTGCGGCGGAAGCGCGGCGTGAGAGCGAATGATCGCAGACCGGTTGGACGCATGCCGAAGAGTCCCTCGGTAAAAATACGGCAATAAAGCGCGCTCTCTGCCGCCAAGTGGCGTTGATTTCCTTCGGGCCAAGCTTCGACCGGATAAGGAACGTGCTCACCGAGCAGGCGGCGGTTTGAATAATACGTCAGAAAAGAAAGCGCGCGCTGGGTTTCACCCGCCGCGAATGCGCCGCGCAAAGCGTAGAGGCCGGCGCGGTCCCAAAACGTTTTCTCGCCCGCTTGGCTGGCGAGTCCGTCCGGCGTCCAGATGGGCGAGAAGAGCGCTTCGAGAGTGCCATCGGCGCGGTCGAAGATGCCAACGGTAAGCGGAGTGCAGATCCAGGCGCGCAAGACGGTATTGCCGTCGCAATAGCGGTAGGTGAGTAAGCCTTCGATATCCGCGCCGAAGTATTTTTCAATAGCCGCGCGAATCTGCTGTGCACGTTCGGCATATTGAGCAGCTTTGGCGTCAGCGGCCAAGCATGGCGGCCGAATTCAGCGCGTCGTAATAGAGCGATGAAGTATTGAGATTCGCTTGGCCTGAGGGAAATCTTCCTTCCAGCTCGTCGCTATCGGAAGCGACCACGCCATGTCGCCGCGATCGCCCGCCCCATTCCAAAAACCGGTCCCCTCCGCAATGATGGAACTGGGAATGGGTTTGTATTCGGGATTCATGTAGCCGGAAAAAAGACGAAAGGCATTAATGGCTGATTCATTCGCGGTCGCATCGTCCAAGAATGGAAAGAAGGGATTCGCGTATTCGGCTTGATCATTAGCCCAGATGGCGGCGTAATAGGCGCCGCCACCTGGTCCATGCATCAAGCCGCCTTTGGTTTCGTAGACGCTCTCGGCGGTGCGGATTTTGGCGAAGGCAAAAGCGCGGTTCAAGACCGGATCGGGAGTTTCCAGAACCAACTTGCTTAGAAAGCTATCGACCAAGGTGCGGCGTGCGGTCTCTTCGGCCACCGGGTCCAGGGGCGGCTCGGCTTCCTCAACCTTGCGGCCGGTAAAGACGAGATGGAAGGACGTGCTCTCAGCGTGAGCCAACGTTCGTTCGCCAGGGTCTGAGACGCGAGAAGCAATTACATATGAACCGTAGAAGCCGTTGCGTGGGTTGGTGTGCGCAATTTTTTCAGTTTGTTCGACTTCCAGCCGCAGCGGTTTGGCTGAAGAGTTGGTGAAAGCAAAAGTTTCGATAACGAGTTGTTTGGTGGTGGATGAAAAGAGCGCGCGGGTCAAAGAAACATTCCGTTCGCGGCCGAGCACGCTGCGAATGGTGAGAAGCCCTTTGTTAGAAAAGCTGCATACGATCTCGCCGCCGGCCGGTTTGCCATCGAGCAGGATGCGCGGCGCGGCTTCATCGGCGAAGAAATAGCTCAGACTGGCATGGGTGTCGTTCGGCAAGGTGCGCGGCAGCGGGAAAACGATTTGCCGACGCAGGATAAGATGCGAAGCGGTATCGACGCCATACGTGGCGATGAGCGAAACTTTGCGCCGCTCATTTCGATCTGGTCTTGATGCGCAGCGCTGTGGAGCGGGAGGCAAAAAGCGTGCGGCGAACGCGAGGAAGATAGGCCAGTTAGGAGCGGGCGTGTGGCCGCCGCTATGCTGGCGGAAAGCGACATCGCCGCTGACGAGCGCAGGTTCGCTGGGCGGGAATTCGGAAGTGCCGAGATCTTTCTTGCCGAGGAGGCGATAGAGCGGCCCGGCAGCTGCGGCTGCCATGAACATGCCCTTGGCATCGGCCCAGCCATCGCCATTCGTGGCGCCTACGCCAATGAACACGGGGCGCGGCGCGCACAGTGCGATGAGTTCGTGTGAATCGACGGGCAGATCGCTCCAGGTGAGTGGCCCCGCGTATTTCAAAAAGTTGCCTGCCATCCAGTGATATTCGCCGACGGCCGCGAGGTTCGCTGCCGGCGCTTTACCGGGGACGGCTGACGGGCGCGACGTCGCGCTGGAGGATTTGCGTGATGCGTCCGGGCAGCGCGCCGCTGGATCATCTGGCGGAGTGCCTGGCGGAGGCGCGGGTGGGGTCCAGTTCGATTGAGAAGGTTCGGGAAATGGTAGGGCTTTCGAGCCTGGGGTTGGTGCGGGCGGTGCGGGAGAGCGGTCTGGCGGAAGGCGAGAACGTGCTGCTGGTGGTGGATCAGTTCGAAGAACTTTTCCGTTTTGCCGATAGACGCAAGAGCGAAGACGGCGGGGCTGAGGCGAGGTTGTTTGTGGCGGCGCTGCTGGAGGCGACGGACGCTTCGACCGCGCCGCTGTATGTAGTGCTGACGATGCGCTCCGATTATCTGGGTGAATGCACGCAATTCGCCAAGTTGCCGGATGCGTTGAACCGCAGCCAATATCTGATTCCGCAATTGACGCGCGAAGAGGTGCGCGATTCAATTGAAAAGCCGGCGCGGCTGTTCAACGCGGAGATGAATGAGCGGCTGGTGGAACGGCTGTTGAACGATTTGGGCGACGATGCGACGGATCTGCCAGTGCTGCAGCATGTGTTGAACCGGACTTACGGCGAGTTCGTCAAGGGTGGCGGGACAGGCGAAATCCAGATCGAGCACTATGTGGATGCGGGAACGATGAAGGATGCGTTGGACAAACATGCCGACGCGGTATTTACGGGCCTGAGCGAAGGGGCACGGCCGTGGACGGAAAAAGTTTTCCGCTGCCTGACGGCCGAGGAGGGAGTGCGCAAGGTGCGGAATGCGGTGGGGCTCGAGCTGCTTTACGGGGTGGTGGACGCCGCGGACGAGGGAGAGAAGAAGCTGGTCGCGAAGTGATCGACGGGTATGCCCGCAATTCGCTGGTGGTGCAGACGGTGAACAAGCGAACGGGCGATAGGGATATCGATATTTCGCATGAGAGTTTGATCCTGCTTTTGAAGAAGCTGAAGCAGTGGGCGGATGAAGAAGCGAAGAGCGTGGGGTGGTATCAGCGGGCGGTGGACAATGCGGTGCGCGGGGCGAATGCGTGGCGCGGGGCGGATTTGAAGCTGGCGCTGAAGCATTTGGAGAGTGGGGCGTGGAATGCAACGTGGGTCGGGCGATTGCCGAATCGGGGCGCGGAGTTTGCGCGGGTGAAGGATTATCTGGAGCGCGGACAGGCGGAGGAAGCGGCGAAAGTTGAGAAGGCGGAGCGCGACCGGGCGAAGGAATTAGCGGATGCGCAGGCGCTGGCGGAGGCAGAGCGCAAGGCGAAGGTGGCGGCGGAGGCTTTGAGTGCGGCGCGGAAGAGGGCGAACCGGCTGCTGTTGGGTGTGGGCGCGGTGGCGATGGTCATGTTGGTGTTGTTTCTGGTGGGCCAGGTCCAGCAGAAAAGAGCGCTGCAAGTGCAACAGGATCTGCAGGAGAGGCTGGTGGAAGCGGCGAAAACGGGCGCGCGGGTGAATCCGAAAGACGGTTTGAATTATGTGTTGATTCCGGCGGGTAAGTTCAGGATGAGTTGTTCGCCGGGGGATGCGGATTGCACTGATCGTGAAAGTCCGGCGCATGAAGTGCATATCAGCAAAAGCTTTTGGTTGGGGCAAAACTAATGTGACGCAAGCGGCGTGGAAACGCGTGATGAACAGCGATCCGAGCCATTTCAAAGGAGATCAACTGCCGGTGGACAGCGTGAACTGGTACGATGCGGGAAACTACTGCAAGGCGATTGGCGGCCGGTTGCCAACGGAAGCAGAGTGGGAATACGCGGCGCGCGGCGGGAACCCGGCGGCGCGGTATGGCGTTTTGGATGCGATTGCGTGGTACGACAAGAATAGCGGCTTAAAGACGCACCCAGTGTGCGGGAAACAGGCTAATCCGTTCGGCCTGTTCGACATGCTGGGTTAATGTTTGGCAGTGGGTGCAGGACGATTACGAACCGTATAAGGATGGCGCGGAAACCGATCCGCTGGTAGAGGTAAAGGGTGCGCAGTACAAGGTTTTGCGCGGGGGTTCCTGGTACGTCGGTCCAGAGTACGTCCGGGCCTCGGAGCGTGACAGGGGCGGGCCAGGAGACCGGGACCCCAGCATAGGGTTCCGTTGTGTAGGGGAATTTCGTTAAGTATTTAGGGTTTTGAGTGGTAGCCTTTGTCGGGGCGGGATTGGTAGAGGGCAAACCCGGCTAGAAAGCGTTGCCTTGTCCGCGGAATGACGCGGACGTTCTGGTCGGCAGGAACATCGTTGACGACGAGCGAGGCTTCAAGGCGCAATTGGTGATCGGCGGCGGAAAAAGTCAGCAACTCGGCGAGCACTTCATCGGTGGTGACGATGGATTCTGGACGAAGTCAGCGGCTGAATTCCAGAACCTTGTGATGAAAGCCGTCGCGGGGATTTGTGAGGGCAATCCAGTAAAATGCGTCGGCGAAAACCGACTTCATCGCTCTTTCTTGGGCAGGCCGTAGATGTAATGGTCGTGCTGGCTGGCGCCATCCGCAGGCAGGCTGTCAGACCTCAGGAGGAAGAGAATGCACGCGCTCGGCGATCACTTCCCAGATCGGGCGTGTGGGATGGACAACCGGCGGTGGATCGATGAGCGGGGACAGGTCAGCAAGAGTGGTCTCCTCGACGATTGAAGCGTTGGCCCGGATTCAGGGTTATTTGTCGAGGGGTTTATGCTGCTTTTGGAAAAGAAGTTCGTTTCACGGTGGTTGATGAACGAGCTACGATGGTAGTTGAAAGAATGGGTTGGGCGGCGATCACGTTGCTTGAGTCGGAGGGAGATTATGAGCACATCAAACGAAAACTCACCAATATCCTCGAAGCCCGATATGCCGCCGGACTCATTACCCGAGCAGCCTACGAACAAGCCGCCGGAAAAGCAGCGCCCAGCTTCGATTGACCTGTTCATCGAGACGGCGATCGCCAGATTTAATTTAACGACCAGACAACGCCGTTTCCCGAAGTTTGGTAGCGCTAGACTTCTCCCGTGAAAATACCAAGCTAGGTCGCTCACGCTCCCCGCTCCCATTCGGAAGTTCGTATCATTGTTGAGAAATGGGTTGGGCGGAGATTGTCAACTGCGGAACTGACGCCTAACTGCGGAAGGTGAGCTTATCGTCTGCGAAGCGGGAATCCTGGCGGGTGCCACGGACGAAGGCGACAAGGGCGATCAGGACTTGGGCGGCGAAGAGGATCATCAGGAAGTTCATGCTGGCTGGAAATGCATCCAGGTGGCCGACGGTTAAACAATTGAAAAAAAGCCAGTTACGCTTTAGCAACTGAAAACGAGCACCGATTCGGCGTTCCGTTTTGATTTGCCCGTTTCAAAATGGCTTGACAATTAGTTTAGTTTAAACTAAATTACATTTGGGCCATGAACCCTGCCGTGCTGGAAGCGATCGCCTCACCGCGCCGCCGCGAGATTTTGCGGCTGGTGTGGAGGGAGGAGCAAAGCGCCGGGGCGATTCATCGCGCTATGCCGGACGTGTCGTTCGGGGCGATATCGCAGCAGCTGCGGGCGTTGGTGGAGGCGGGTTTGTTAGAAGCGCGGGCGGAGCAACGAAACCGCTTTTACCGGGCGAAGCGCGAGGCGCTGGGGCCGATGGGCGAGATGCTGGAGCGGATGTGGGACGACGCGTTGTGGAAACTCAAGCTGGCGGCCGAATTAGAAGAAACGCGGCGTGGACCGAGGCCGCAGAGCAGCAAGAGAAACGAAGGCGAGGGTGAATAAATGTCTGAATTTCCATATTACTTAGAGCGGACGGTGGTGATTCGGGCGACTCCGGAGACGGTGTTTCGCTTCTTTACGGATAGCGGCCGGTGGGCGCAGTGGTGGGGCGCGGGGTCAACCATCGACGCGGAGCCAGGAGGGAAGGTTTATATCCGCCATCCCAACGGCGTGGAAACGTTGGGGGAAGTGTTGGAGGTAGAGGCGCCCGGGCGCATCCTTTTCACTTACGGCTACGCGAGCGGCAAGCCCATCGCGCCGGGCGGTTCGCGGGTGACGATCCGGCTCGAGCCCGACACGGCCGGGACGCGGCTTCAGCTGCGTCATGAATTTGCGGAAGCGGGCGCGCGCGACGAGCACGTGCAGGGCTGGCGCTTTCAGCTCTCGTTGTTCAGCAATGCGGTTTCGAATGAAGTGTGTGCGGGGGCGGAGAGCACGGTGGATCGCTGGTTTGCCGCCTGGGCCATGGCCGACGAGGCTGCGCGCCGGGCGGAGTTTGCCAGCATTGCGACGCCTGAAATCTGCTTTCGCGACCGCTACAGTTTGCTCGAGGGCCTGGCCGACTTGACGGCGCACAGCGGGGCGGCGCTGCGCTTCATGCCGGGCATCGGGCTGCGGCGGAAAGGCTTGGTGCGGCAGTGCCAGGGCTGGGTGCTGGCGGATTGGGTCGCGGCCGGCAGCGACGGTTCGGAGCGCGCGGGCGGGACTAGCGTATTTGTGTTTGGGCCGCGCGGAAGTATTGAGAGTGTGATCAGTTTCGCCAAACCGCCGGAAAATATTTCCTAATTGGTAAAAACTACCAATTTTGCCTGTTGATTTACGTAAACTTTAGCACTACGATAAGACATTAACTTAGTACCATTTCAAGTTATGGCTTATAAAATCGACGTATTTTGTAGGCTCGGTCATTGAATTTCTGAAAAATCTAGGATTTAATCTACGAAATGAAAAGCCTTAATCTCTGGGTCGGTGTGACATTTGCCGCCGTTGCCGCGCACGCAGCTGTTATCAATCCAGGCGGCGCGGTGGTGCCGAATGGAATCGTTACGGCGGTGGGCACTAGTAGTGCAATCTTATTGACGGAGAGCGGGAATTACCAGTTCAGTGCAATTCCCCCCGATATATCGGGCAGTTATGTGGAAACGGCGTATGCGGACACGACGAATCCATTTAATAGCGTCCCGGGGGTACACGACACGACGTTAGTATTGCAGCTGACCGCGGGCGGCGGTACGGCGACGATCGAGCGAGCCACGCTCGGCTATTTCGGCGATGTCAAAATATCGGTCAGCTACGTAACGAGCAGCAGCGTGGCTCCGATCGGGGCGACGCTCAGTGCGCAGGGAACGGTGATTGGCTTTACCTTTACAGGTTTGACGCCAGGACAAGTGGAGACGCTGGTGGTGTATACGAGCGGCACGGGAGCGGAACCAGGGGGGGCGCTGTCGATACAAGACGGGACTGCGGGGGATGCGCCAGGTATTTCCGTTATACCGGAGCCGGCGGAGACGGGTACGTTGAGCGGTGCATTCGCCATGTGCGGGGCGTGGTGGTTGGGGCGGAAGAGACAGACGGCGCGTCGAGGCTAGAGTGAGTAGAGTTGAAAAGCGGCCCAGCCGTAAGGGTTGGAGCGCGCTTTAATCATCTCGAGTTTGGCGGCATGGAGCGCTTGGGCGGGAGTTTCGCCCGCGTGCAAGTGCTTGTAGAATTTCGCCATTAGACCGGAAGTGGGAGTGACGCCGACCGACCAAAGGCTGGCGATGACGTTTTGCGCGCCGGCACTCATGACTGCCCAAGTCAGCCCGACGAGCCCTTCGCCGGGGACGTTCTTAGAACCGGCACTTTGGCAAGCGGACAACGTGACGAGGTTGGCGTTCAGCTTTAAGTTTGCCAGGTCGTGAGCATAGAGCTTGTATTCGCCATTGGTTTCCGGCGACAGCACGAGGTAGGAATCGAGCGGGCTCTGGGGATTCGGCATGGCGTGGGTGGAAAAGTGAATGAGGGAATATTGGGCGGGGTTGGCGTGCAGAAAACCGTCCGGCGTGGCCTGCGATTTGAATAGCCAATGGCACCTTGGGCGGTAGAGACTGTCGATCTGCTCGAGTTCCATGGGGGTAAGCGGTTTGAGTTGTGGATCAGCCTGAACGGCGTTTCCGACAAGCAGGAGAGAAGCGGGGTCGAAGGCGCGCTGCACCGCCGGGTGCAAAAGAGTCAGTGAAGGCGCTATGGTTAATACAACTGACTCGAGCCAATAGCGAGGAGCGGAACCTTTGGAGACAGGCGGGATGAGGGTTTCGAAATTGAGATTGGCGAGGGGACCGTCTGGAATCACAATCACGTTGGCGTCGGGCGGGATTAAATCGGCTACGGGGCCAATCAGGATTTTGTATAGATCGCTGCCGCCTTGGTCTTCCCTGAGGGAGCGTTGCTCCATGATCCGCTGATTATGAAGGTCGATGAGCTTCGCCAAATCGGCGCCAAGCAGCGGGAACATTCTGCTGGCGTTTCGCGTGGTGGCCCAACCGTAGGAGTGCTCGGGTGCGACGGAATAGGAAAGAATGACGGCGTTTTTGGCGCGGGCGATGGTGGTGGGGCTCGATTGGGAGGCAGGAGATTGGGAATCGTTTAGTTTTTCAGCGAGAAGGCGGGCGTGGCCTGATTCGGCGACGCGCAGCGCGTTGTTGGGCTGGTCATGAGCAGCTAGAAACTGAACATAGCTCTGATAGATGCCGAGCAATTGGGAAAAATAAGTAAGGCGGTAATCAGGGGTTTTGATTTTTTCGCGCGCGGCGTTGCTGGTATTGAGGGCGGCTTCAAATTCGCCACGGGCTTGGGGGAGGAGCCCGAGGGCGGCGAAGGTCTGGGCGCGCTCGATGTGAGCTTGCCAGATCATTTTGTCATCGTTGCTTTTGTCAATTTCCGGCTGGAGCGCTTCCAGTTCGGCGCGCGCCTGTTTGAGGTTGCCCTCGAGGCGGGCGAGGCGGGCTTGATCAAGTCGCGCGAGGGCGGCCGAGGCGAAGTCTGTTTCGAAATTGGTTTCTTGAATAGCTTGCGCTATGAGAGGCTCGGCCGACGGGTAATCGCCCTCTTCGATATACAGAGAGGCCAGTTCCGTGCGCCAGCGGGCGGCAAACGCGGAATTGCCGTATTCGGTGGCGGTTTGAATCGACTCGCGGTAGACGTTCGCCGCTTCATCGTATTTCTTGAGTGCCAAATAGGTTCTGGCGCGATGGCCGCGATGGACGCCCCAGTCATCCTTCTCATTAGGGGTTAACTGGTCACGGCGGCTCCGATATTCGGCGTCGGATTGATCAAAATAGGAAAGAGCTTTCTCGGTGTCGCCGAGATTGTAGTACGCCAAAGCGATGTTGCCTAGGGTGTTTGATATGAGCTGCTGGATATTATTTTTGCGGGCCAAAGCCACGCACTGCTGGAAGGAGCTAACGGCGTTTTCGTAGTAAGACTGGTCATTAAAGGCGTTGGCTTGGACGAAAGGAATCAGGGTTCGCCAAGCCTTGTCGGGACAGGCTTCCGCGAAGGGCAACGACTTCTTTAGCGCGGCGGCGAGCCGCGAAAACTTTTCGAGCATGCGGAGCGTCTGCGCCTGATGCTGGATCAGCAGTTCGGCGCCCCAACAAGGATCGTTACTTAAGACCGCGAGTCCGCCGCGGGCTTTCTCGTAAGAGCGCTCGGCATCTTGCCATTTGTTAGCGCGTTGAGCAACATACCCCTGGAGTGAAGCAAGGCGAGCGTCCACTTCCGCCGGGGGCAGACCGGCGGGCGGCTTACGACCTAATAGTTGCGATGCTTCCGAGGGGTCTACTTTATCCAGCAGTAACTCGGCGTGCAGCACACGGAAGCGCCAGCGCCAACTCTCCGCGAACTGGCTTTTCTCATACCCTTGCGCGGCAAGTTGGAGGGCGCGATGGCGGTCGGAATGGCGGATTTTGGAAACAAGAGCGAATAACTTATCGGGTGTAAGCGAGTCCGGCGGCGGTTCGTTAGCAGGCGCGAGGAGCAGCGGAACGGTTAGCAAGGCCGCGTAACAACAAAAGCGAAATGCGAGCAGGGTTGAACAAGCCGCCACAGGTAGGCTTATTGTACACGCGGCGGCCTGGCAGGCTCAGTGGCCTGGTTTCGACAAACCGTTTGTGCCGTTGGTGCAGGTTCCGCAGGCGGTTATGGTGCCGCCGTGGGAGCAAGCTAGTTCAACGCGCAGCATGGTGAGTATGACCTTGGAACCGTAAGTCACTTTCTCACCAAGATAGACCGATCCGAAGTCCGGAATATGGATTTCTCCGAATCCGCTGTAGATAGATTCGATTTGCGCTTCGGTTTTCGAAATCTGAAAGCCTTCATCGCGGTCCGGCGCCTCCGTCCGGCATTCGATCAGTTTGCCATCTACGCGCAAGTTGACGAAGTGCGATCCGGAAATATAAAACTTTGCGGGGTGAAGATCGGGAGCTTGCTGGGAATCGCCATCGGCGGGGAAAACCGCCTTGACCCTGCTAACAATTGAATCGGCTTTGACCACGCCCAGGATATCCAACTTTTCGACCTTGGCGGTGGCAACACTCACGTAATTATTTTCCCGCCTCTCGCCGTGAGCACTGGCAGAGGTGTGCCCGACGCGGAAGATTTCGTTCGATTCGAGGCTGAAGTTGATGTTTTCCTTCGTGTGAGAAATCAACCCTCCGCTCACCGGAAGAGTAGCGGTGGGACCATCCGTCAGGAAAGCCTTGGAGGGTTTGTGAAGCGCGGCGCCAATGGAATGGGCGTACGTTGAATAGATATATCGATCACTCTCTGGTTTTTGCAATGTAAGTCACCTTAATTTGGTTGTGAAGTGGTACTGCGCGATTTGCGGACCGTCTTTAGAATCTTGCGTTGCGAGGCCGTAAACTAAAACGTTGAAAGAGCCATTGCCGAGAGTCCGGCTAGGCATGTGCATGGAGAGGCGGAAGCTTTTTGGCGCGGGAACGACCTGGTCGATAGGCCGTTTGCCGTTGCCACCGAGTTCGACGCGATAAAAAGGCGAGTCGGCGTCAGCGGGTAAATTCAGCTCGATAGTTACAGAGGGGGTTTTGATCAACTCGCCTTCTTCGGGCCCCAGCTGATCCTCCTTGGCAGTGATCACGGTGTTTGGCTGGAGAACGTTTGTCTGCGCCAATTGAGATTCGAGCGAGGGAATGACTTGAATATTCTGAAAGGCGACAAGGCCAAGCAAGGCGGCGGTGGCGGGCGCTAACACTGGGAATGCCAGGCGAGTCCACCATGGGTTTGACGCTGAGCGGAGCGATTCCGCCTTGGCTTGTTCATGCTCGACTGAGCGCGCGCAATCGCGGCAGCCAAAGTAATGTTCTTCGAAACGGACTTCCTGATCGGGCGCGAGCTGGTGACGAACGTAAAGCTTTACGGCACCTAAGTCCTGCACTTCGCGGTGGGACATGGGATTGCTTTTGCGGTAGTCGTAGGGTTCGGGCTGGCCGGTTTGATGACGGATGGATTCATTCATAGCGTAAGATCTCCTCTATTGGGCCATGTCCCATTCCTGTTTGAATCGTTGCAGCGCTCGACATAGTATCAATCGAATATTCTCGCGGGTCTCGCCCATTTCGCGCGCCATTGTCTCTCTATCCTGACCCAAAAGAAACTCGCGAGTGATGACTTCGCGATAACGGGCTCTGAGGCGGGCGAGCACTCGTTGGATTTTGGCATGCTCGGAGTCTTCGATGGCTTTTCTGATGAGCCGCCCCTCGATGCTCTCGACGAGATCGACGAAGGTCTGGTCGGCGGGATCGACTTGATCCTCAGGTCTCGGCTTCCAAGACTTTAATATTTTGTTGCGGCAAATGCCCATCATGTAACGATCCAGTTTGTCGGGCTCTTCCGGCTGGCCGGTGTCAATTTGCTCGAGAGCGGCGGCGAAGACATCTTGGACCAGATCGTCAGTGTCTTGCCAACGAACGCGGTGCTTGATGTAGTTACGAATGGGTGTTTTGAAAAAACCGTAAAAATGATCCTGCGTGCGAGGATCCCTGGCGCGTAGGCGGGCCAGATAGTCTGCGTCAAAGTTTTCCAAATGAATGACTCCATCTCACAGAGTTTATGCCGATGCCGGACGAAGGGAGACGTCCGGCTGAATCGGGTAGGCGGGGTTGTTGGTTTGCGGCAATCTTCGGATTGCTTTGGTCCTCGTTTCGATCAGTGCCGAGTTAGGGCCTAGCGTTTCACTTGGGTACGGGGTTTTGCAAAAACAATTTCGTTTTTTTGTGAACAAGCGCTATGCGCGCCATGTCTGACAGCGCTTGAGACGTGAAGTGGATTACCTTTGCTGGGGCTGAAGTGGGGCTAACTGACTTAGCAGAGTGCGCTTCGTGAGCTTGATCGCCAGCGGTTGATGATGTTACCGCTCCATGCTGTCGCGGCTCGGTTAGGGTCCACCGCCGGTGCCACCCGGGTGGATTAGCGGACGTTTAGGCTGTAGGGCAGCAGGCGCAGGAGGCCGCCTTTAAGGAAGACGCGGCTGGGAAGAGCGGGGACGAGCGCGCGAATTTTGCTTTCGGCGGCGGCTTCTTCCAGCGTTTCGGGGGTGGAATTGGAAAGGAGCTCAAGAAGGGTGCGGCGCGGCGGGTATATGACTAGATTGGTCTCACCGACGGCGGAAAGGCCGGCTTTCTTGCGAATTACTTCGACCGCTTCGTCCAAACCGCCCAATTGGTCGATCAGGCCGTTTTGCCTGGCTTGCGCGCCCATCCAGACGCGTCCCTGGGCCAAGGCATCAATTTGCTCGAAGCTCTTCTTGCGGGCGGACGCGACTTTGCCGACGAAGGATATGTAGGTCGCTTCGATGGAGGCGTGGAGTTTGGCGCGGCCGGCATCGGTCAGCGGAACGGAGGTATCGTCCAGGTTCGAGAATTTGCCGCGGCTGATCTGATCCTCCTGAATGCCGAGTTTGTCGAAGAGGCCTTTGAGATTGGGGCGGATGTAGAGGACGCCGATGGAACCGGTGAGGGTGTTGGGATAGGAGAAGATGGGGTCGCCGGTCATGGAGATGAAATAGCCGCCGGACGCGGCGTAATCGGACATGGAAATGGCGAGCGGTTTGGCGGCGCTGAGCAGTTTGAGTTCGTGGAGAATTTCGTCGGAGGCGACGGAATCGCCGCCGGGGGAATTGACGCGCACGATGACGCCCTTAATGGAGGAATCGTTGCGCACCTGGCGGATGACGCGCGCGAAGCCGCCGGAGGAGATGAGCGAAGCTTCGCCCAGGGAGTCTTGCGGATCGCCGCGCACGATATCGCCTTCGCCCACTAACAGGGCAATGCGGTCGCCTTTGCCGGGAGCGGCATGAAAGTAAGTCTTGATGCCGGTTTTGTTCAGTTCCCTTTGGCCGGTGCGGTGTTTGAGATCCCCGTACACCTGGTCTTCGTAAGCCAGTTCGTCGATCAAGCCGGCGGATTTGGCTTGAGGGCCGAGAAACGGTCCAGAATCGAGCAGCGCTTTTACTTGATCGGCGGTGAGATGGCGGGATTGGCCGACGCTCGAGCAGAATTCGTTATAGATCTGGTCGAGAACCTGGTTGAGTACTTCGCGGCTTTCGGGCGACATTGCCGACTTGGTGAACATGTCGCCTGCATCCTTATACTTGCCGATGTGATCCACTTCCACTTGCACGCCGACTTTGTCGAGAGTATTCTTGAAAAACATTTCCTCGAGCAGGAAGCCTTTGACGTCGAGCGAATCGTCGGGTGAAAGGTAAATTTTGTCGGCGGCGGAGGCCAGGTAGTATTCGCGCGAGCCGGGGCTTTGCAGAAAAGCATAGACGGGCTTGCCCGACTTCTTGAAAACGGCTATTTCGTGGCGGATTTCCTGGAGCTTGGCCCAGCCGGCGGCGACGCCGCGTGGTTCGAGAATAATCGCTTCGACGCGCGAGTCTTGCGCGGCCTGATGCAGGGACGTCCAGAGATCGCGCACGGTGGGTGAAGACTGCGAGCGGCCCACCGGGAATGGAATGTCAACGGGGGCGGCTTCGGGAATTTCGCCTTCCAGGGCCAGCACGAGGACGGAACGGTTATCGACGGTGGGCTGTTTGGTGGAGAAGGCGCGGCCGATGGCGAAAAGGACGATGATGGAGCCGAAGACGGCAACGATGATGCCGATGAAGACCCCGAGGAAGAACTTGGCCATATACTGGCAGCGTAGCAAGTCGGGGCGGGAAGGCACGGAAAAGACAGTCAACGAGGAGGGGATCTTTGTTCAGTCCTATGGTGTCTATTGCTATAGTGAAGTGCCTCAAGTTGACAACGACGCTAGCGTTTGCCCTTGGCTTGACTTTGGAGAGTCCGGCGTTAGGCCAAGACGTTTCTCTGAGCAAGCGATTTGAGACGCCGACGGCCCTGATTGCCGTGTACATTGACCCGGCTCCCAGCATATATGGGCCGAGGAGAGACTGCTGCAGCTTCGTATGGAGAATCCGGGCAAGCTAATGATTCGGGCGCGCGCTGGCCGGACCTATGGCGCAGGCAGTGCAAATCAATGGCTATGGAATTTCACGCTCCTATCGCGATGGCGTTGTGGAAACGGAAACTCCCTCCGGGCTATTACCTCTCGAAGAAATTTCCGGCCGGCAGTCGAAGATGCGGTTTGTCTACCTCGCTGGCGGGCAGTCCGTTTTTCGCTCTCGACAGTTGGTATCCGCGCTTTAAATCGCTTCCTCGCGACGGCTTATGAGAAAGCAGAAAAATCGACCGAGCCGTTGAAGAAAGCCGGACCCGATTTCGCTTGCTTGGGCGTCGTCAAGAGGGAGATGTTGGATTGCGAGATGATAACGGAGATGCCTCAATAGCCGCGTATCCGCTAGTACGGTGCGCAATGCTTACGCTCACCACGGAACTGTCCGGCCCAAGTAATCCAGATACTGAAGACCCGCTTTGCCGGCCTGCGCGTCGATGGTATTGACGAGGTTCGGTACACTCTCGGCAATGCTGAGGCGCGCTTGCGGGCCGCCCATGTCGGTGCGCACCCAGCCCGGCGCCATGAGCAGTAGAGTTCGCGGATCGTTGGCGTGGCGGGCGGCGAAACTGCGCATGAACATGTTGAGGGCGGCCTTGCTTCCACGATAGACCTCGTAGTTCCCGTTCTCGTTGTTGGTGATGCTGCCTTGACCGGAGGACATGATGGCGATGGTGCCAGTCGGGAGCACGAGATCCTGCAAGGTCTCAACGACGCGCATGGGACTTAGGGCATTGGTTACCATGACACGAATAAATTCGTCGGTCGAAACATCGGCGATGGTTTCGCGGTCGTCGTTTTTCACGCCGGCATTGACGAAGAGCAGGTCGAACGTTCTTGATGCCAGGCGGGCTCGCAGGGCGGCCACTTGATTGGGAAAGACGATGTCGACGGTCTCGATTTCGAGCCGGCCGTTGGAAGTTTCCAAGAGATTGTGAAGTTGCGACGTGGTGCCAATCCGCTCGGTGGCGACAACGTTCCAGCCGCGCTTGAGGTACTCCTCGGCCAAGGCGAAACCGAGGCCGCGGGAGGCACCGATGAGAAGGAGGTTTTTGTTAGATATTTACAAGGGTAGCGCGATGCGCCACGGTGATTATTGGTTGACGGCTTCGGCTTGGGGGACGAGGAGGCCCATGCGGACGGCCCATTCGATGAGGCTGGTGCGGTTGTGGATATCGAGTTTGCGCATGAGGTTGAGTTTGTGCGCTTCGATGGTTTTGATGCTGAGCGAGAGTTCGGTGGCGACTTCGCGGACGGTGCGCCCTTCGGCCAGGAGGCGCATGACTTCCTGTTCGCGGAGGGTGAGAACCGAGGGTCGAGGATAGGTATTGGACGAGGCCAAAGCTTTCAAGTCTGGCGTCAGGAGGGACAGGCCTTGCGGGCTTTGCTCACTCTGGGCGATTTGGCGAATACCCATGATTAATTGCGGAGGGGTGCTGCTCTTCAGCATGTAACCACGCGCGCCCGCTTCCACAGCTTTCTGGAGGCGTTCCGGTGAATCCTGGTCCGTCAGAAACAGGATGCCGGTGGCCGTGGCAATCTGGCGAAGAACCACTGAGGTCTGCTCGTCGCAATCGGCGAGCAAGTCGATATCGATGACCAGAGCGTCGGGCGATAGCAGTTTGGCGACTGCCGTGGCTTCGTTCAAGCTGGCTACCTCGGCGACCACTTCCAAATCGGCTTCTGCGCCAAGCAAAGTCATTAAGCCTCTGCGAAATAAGGGGTGACCATCGGCCAGAATGACCTTGTTGATTTTTTTTAAACGTGTCAAGGTTGTTTTTTTTCCTCTTACCTGCACTATCGGCATGAAGCAGCGGCTTAGTGAGGGAAAGTTAGAGTGAATAAGCAATCAGCCGAGCGCGGAAATTTCTGAGTGGCGGCTAGTCTTAAGGGGTTAGTAACTTGATGAGCTCGGGGCTGCCGCTGTCGCGGGCGCGGTCGAGCGCGGTGTGGCCTGCCTTATCCCTCAGCAGGCGATTGGCGCCACGCTGTAATAAGAGTTGCACCACTTCACTGCGGCCCATGGACACGGCCATCAGCAGCGGAGTAGCGCCCGATTCGGATTCCCGTTCGTCAATCGCGGCTCCGTGATCGAGCAAGATGGCTACCACCTCGGGGTTGCCGCTTAAAGCCGCGTCATGCAGCGGGGTACCGCCGGTTTGGTTGCGGGCGCTGACCAGTGCTCCATGATCGAGCAGCAATTGGACCATCTTGCTCTGACCTTTGAGCGCAGCATCATTCAAATAGCTGGAGCCATTGGTGGTTCGCTTATTCAGCGCAAAACCGTTATCGAGCAGCAGGCGGGCGATTTCGGTTTGGCCCTTTAGGGTGGCCGCTTGCATGGTTTCCTCGGCGATTTTCTGCGACTCGGTGAGCGACTGGCCCAGACGGAGTAAGGTGGCCACCGCGTTCGCATTCTGGTAAGCCAAGGCGATGTCGAGAGGCGTTTCGCCGAAGCGGTCGCGGGCAGTGGGATCGGCGCCGGCATTGATTAACGGCTGAATCAGGTTGGCATAGCCGCGCATGCAGGCTTCATGCAAAGCGCCACGGCCATCCAGCGGGTGGACATATTTTATGTCGGCATGATGGCGCAACAAAATTTCGACGGCCGCCAACTGACCATGTAGGACGGCGCTATCGAGCGGGGTATTGGCGTTGGCGTCCAATGCATGCACGTCGGCGCGGGCGTCGAGCAGTAAGTCGAGGATAGGACCGTTGCCGCGGGCGGCGGCCACATGCAATAAGGTTTGCCCGTCGCGGTAATTGCCGGTCATATGCGCACCGGCATGGAGCAGCAGGCGCACCAGGTTGGCGTGTCCGGTGAGCACGGCATATTGGAGGGGGGTGACGCCGGCTTCGCCATGGCGAGCGTTGACATCCGCGCCATGCTGGATCAGAAAATCGGCGATTTCGAGGTTGCCGGACCAAGCGGCTTCGAGCAAAGGCGTGCTGCCGAGAGCGTCGCGGGCGTTTACCGGTGCGCCGAGCGCGACAAGCCGAGCTACTTGCGCCAAGTTCCCGGCGCGGACGGCAAAGTGCAGAGCCTCAGAGGGCGTGCCGGGGAGTTTGGCGGCGGGGGCAATTGCGTCTTGAGCGGGAGCGATGAGCAGCAGGGCTGTCAAGGCGGGGCTCGCTAACATTTCCTTAAGGTATCACCGCATAAGTTTGGATGAGCAGCCCGGCGAGGCGATGAGAAAAGTCTAAAAATTGGCGGAAACGAGCAGCCCGCAACGAACTTCGGCTAAACTGGAGGCGAATGAGCGATTTTACGCAACGCCTGAGTCTGACCCAGTCACAACGGCAGATTCTCACGCCGGGGCTGATGCAAATGGTCGCCGTTTTGCAGTTAAATCGCCTCGAATTGAAGGAGATGATCCTCAATGAAGTGGCGGAAAATCCGGTTTTGGAAGAGGCATCGGAAGCCGGGGAGGACTTAACGCCGGCTGAATTGCAGGCGATGTTGGAACTGGATGCGCGGCGTGATCCGGCGGATGCGGCGCTGCTGGAGAAGGTGGATCAGAGCGACGCGGAAGCCTACGCCGACCCGCCTGCCGCCGAAGGTTCGCCCGAACAGATTGCCGCGGCGTCGGCGGCCGTGGAAGAACCGGCTCCCAAGACCGAAACCGATCCGTTCGACGAAATCGATTTCGGCAGCTTTTTCGAGGATTATCTCGATCCAGGGTTCAAGAGCCCGGCTTCTGAATCGGTGGAAAAGCCTTCGTTCGAGACGTTCCTTTCTTATCCGGTGCGGCTGAGCGATCATTTGCAATCGCAACTGAGCGTGGAGGTTTTGCCGGAGCGGGTGCGGCAGGCGGCGAATGGGATTATCGGCAATCTTGAGGAAACGGGCTATCTGGAAACGCCGCTGGAGGAAATTGCCGCCGCCGAAGGGCTGACGATGGCGGACATGCAGGCGGGGCTGAAGGCGGTGCAATCGCTGGAACCGACCGGCGTAGGAGCGCAGAACATGCGCGAATGCCTGCTGCTGCAGTTGGAAGCGCGGGACGCGAAAGATTCGGTGGCATGGAAAATCGTGCACGATCATCTGCGGCTGGAGACGCCGCGGCAGCTGGCAACACTGGCGAGAGCGCTGGGCAGACCGCTGGAACATATACAAATTGCCTTGAATGTGATTCGACATCTCGATCCGGCTCCGGGGCTGCGCTTTTCCGGGCCGCCGGCGCAAAAGGTGGAACCGGACGTTTACATTTTCAAAGAGGGCGATGAATACGTTATTACGCTGAACGACGACGAAATTCCGCAACTGCGGCTGAATGCCGATTACCGGCGGATGATCGACCGGGTGCAACAACCCGATAAAGAGGTTCGGAACTACGTGAAAGAACGCTACGCTTCGGCGCTGCTACTGATCAAGAATATCGAGCAGCGGAAGCAGACGATCTTACGGGTATGCCAATCGGTTGTGAGGCGGCAGGGGGAATTTCTGGAAGCAGGGATCGATGCGTTGCGGCCGATGATGATTAAAGACGTGGCCGAGGAAATCGGTGTACATCCTTCAACCGTGAGCCGAGCGGTGGCGAACAAGTATGCGCATACGCCGCAGGGAATTTTTGAATTGCGGTACTTTTTCTCGGAAGCGGTGCAGGGGCCGGTAGGCAGCGCCACACCGCTGCTAGTGGTGAAAAAACGCGTCAAGAAAATGATTGCGGAAGAAGATGCATCGCATCCGCTGACGGACGAACAGATCACGGCTCGCTTGCAGGCCGAGGGTATCCAGGTAACACGCCGAACGGTGGCAAAGTACCGGGAAGATATGAATATTCCCTCCACCCATCAGCGTAGAATCCGGCCTGAATAGGAATTAAGGGCACTCCGACCAGGGTGCTTACGAGCTCAAAAGAGAGGCACAAATGAAGCTCATTTTTTCGGGTAAAACAAAAGACTTCACTCCCGGCTTACAAGAGAAGTTCAGCGCGAAGCTGGCCAAGATCGGCAAACTGGTAGAGCGTCGCGGGGAGCGTGAAGCGCACGTGATGCACCAGATGCAGCGGCATCTGCACAAGGTTGAGGTGGTGGTAAATTTTTACAACCATGCGCTGATTGGCGAAGGTTCGGATGCTGATCTGGACAAGGCGCTGATCGGCGCGGCGGCGAAACTCGAAAAGCAGGTGGTGAAATTGCGCGGCCGCTGGCGGGATACACATCGCGATGCCAAGTCGGTGCGCTCAAATAAGGAAGGTTGGGCGGAAGAAGCAACGCCGGCCGCGCAGCCTGAGAAAAGCGTCAAGGCAACTGCTAAGGCGAAAACCAATGGCATCGTTCGTGCTCCTAAACCCAAAATTTTCAAGGTCAATTACCGCGAAGACCGGAAACCGATGACGATTGACGAGGCGATTTTGGAGATGGGCGGCGTGAACTATTTTGTTTATAGAGACTCCAAAAGCGATTGTCTGTCGGTACTGGTGCGACGGGCAGATGGTAATCTCGATCTGATTGAGTCCTGAACTGTCACAATTCCGGCTGAGAAAGCGTGCCGATGGCTGATGCGAAGTTAGTGCGCGGCCGCGAACCGTCCCCACTGTCTGGCGAGGCAGCCGGCGAACCAGCTAGCGGTAACCAATCGCTCGCCGGCGCCGACCTGGTGATTATCACCGGCATGAGCGGTTCCGGCAAGGCCACGGCGCTCAAGGCGTTTGAAGATCTGGGTTTTTATGCGGTGGATAATCTGCCGATTGCGCTGGTGCCAAAGTTCGCCGATCTGACGCACGATTCGAAGACGCGGCGGCGCGCGGCGCTGATCATCGATATCCGTGAGGGGGACCAACTGCGGCGCTTCCCCAAAATGTTCGCGGAGCTGCGCAAGCGCTTGGATACGCGCTTGATTTTCCTCGATGCCCAGGACGAGACACTGCGGCGGCGTTTTAGCGAAACACGGCGGCCGCACCCATTGGGCGGAGAGAGCACGGTTCTCAACAGTCTCAAAGACGAGCGCACGCTGCTCGCGCCGATACAGAAGCTGGCCGATCTTTCAATTGATACCAGCAAGCTGAACGTGCATGAGTTGCGGGCGTTGATCTCAGGGAAATTTCAGACTTCCGAGCAGAACGGCAGCATCGTAGTGTATGTAAATAGCTTCGGCTTCCGCCACGGAGTGCCGACCGACAGCGATCTGGTATTCGATGTGCGGTTTCTGCCGAATCCGAACTATATTCCGCAATTCAAGAAATTGAGCGGGCGTCATCCCAGCGTGGCGCGTTATATCAGGTCTTTCCCGCAGACCATGGAGTTCATCAGCAAGATTTCGGAATTGCTGATTTATCTCTTACCGCATTACATACGCGAAGGGAAGTCTTATTTGACGATTTCGTTTGGCTGCACGGGCGGACATCACCGCTCGGTGCTGATTGCGGATGAGATCTATAAGCGGTTGAAAAAAGCGGGCTTTACCGTGAAGGAACAGCATCGGGATATTGGACGGCCATAGCGGGTTCGGCCGCGAGGCGGGCGATTTCCAATTTGAGCTGATCGAAGCGGATGGGCTTGGCAAGGTAGGAGTCCATGCCGGCAGCCAGGCACTCCTCGCGATGGCTTTCCATGGCGTGCGCTGTCAGGGCGATGATGGGAACGTGCGATTTGCCGGCTTCCCAGTCACGAATAGCGCGAGTGGCCTCCAGCCCATCCATTTCAGGCATTTGCACATCCATGAGGATCAGGTCGAAGTTTTGGGTTTTTGCGCGAGCGAGCGCTTCCTTGCCGTTGTTGGCGAAAGTGAGCACGTGGCCCAGCCGCTCGAGCATGCGGGCGGCGACTTTCTGATTGATGGGATTATCTTCCGCCAGCAGAATTTTGAGGTTTCGCGGAGCGGCGGCCGCTTGGCCGGTGTTTCCCTGGGGTGCTTCAACTTTGGCAAAGCCGAACAACTTGGCGATGATTTTAAACACGTCCGAGTTCTTGACGGGCTTAGAAATGTAGCCGTCTATCTTCAGCTTCAGGCAAAGATCCATGTCGGTGCGACGCCGTACGGAGTTCAGCAGCACGATCTTGGCGGGAAGCTCCGGCCATGTCTTGCGAAGTTGGGCGGCCAATTCCAAGCCGCTCATGGCCGGCATTTGCACGTCGAGCAGCAATAGATCGAAGGATTCGCGGGCCAAGAGATCGAGAGCGGCTAAGGCGGATTCAGCGGCTGCCGTCTTGACGCCACGCCGTGCGAGGGTCTCGGAAAGGATGCGGCGGCTGGCGGGATGATCGTCGACAACCAAGACGTGGAGGTCTTGGAAATCAATAGCGCTGAGAGCTTCCGGCCCAAGGGCGGACATTTTTTCGTCGCACTGGAATTCGGCGGTGAAATGAACCCGCGTCCCGTGCCCGGGCGCGCTTTCCAACCAAATTTTGCCTTTCATCAAAGTGACTAATTGGCGGGAAATGGAAAGGCCCAGGCCCGTGCCGCCAAAACGCCGGGTGGTGGAGGCGTCGGCTTGCGAGAAGGCGTCGAAGATGAGAGCTTGCTTTTCGGGCGCTACGCCAATGCCGGTGTCGCGGACGGTAAAGTGGATGCGCACGGCGTCGGCGGATTGGGATTCCAGGGCAGCCGTAACCGCCACTTCGCCCTGCGGAGTGAACTTGATGGCGTTTGAAACAAGGTTCAGCACGATCTGGCGGAGCCGGCCGGAATCGCCAATCAGGTTGTCTGGAATCGCCTCGTCAATTTCGTAAAACAGCTCGAGGCCTTTTTCCTGCGCGCGCACGGCAACCGTCCGCAGATCGTCTCCCAGACTGTCGCGCAAGCGGAAGGGTACGGGATCAAGATCAAGCTTACCCGCTTCGATCTTGGAAAAGTCGAGGATATCGTTGATGACGGTGAGCAGCGCATCTGCTGATTGCTTGGCCACCGAGATATACTCGCGCTGGTCGTCGGTCAGCTCGGTTTCGAGAGCCAATTGGGTCATTCCTAAGACGCCGTTCATGGGCGTGCGGATTTCGTGGCTCATATTGGCGAGAAATTCGCTCTTGGCGCGGTTGGCTACCTCGGCCGCTTCCTTGGCGCGGCGGAGATCGGCAGTTTGCAGTCGAACTCTGCGCCTGAGGAAGACAATCCAAGCGAAGGCGGCTAGAATCAGGGTGATGCCGCCGGCAATTAAATAGAGCAAGCGCGCGGCCGTCCACCAAGGAGTGCGCAATACAATTGAAAAGCCGACGGGAAAGAGAAATTGATCTAAATTCTCAACGCGCAACTGGGTGATGCCACGAACCCGTAATAGCGCCCCTTTGCTCAAGACGGGTAATTGGCCGCCGGCGAGCCGAGCGTCGAAAATCCGGTCGCCCGCCTGCAAGATCAGACTCTGTTCGCCGATGCCGCTGGAATCGTTGACCAGAAAGCCGTCGATTTGGATGAACTGCGCCTCGTTGCCTTGCTGGAGAACGTCATCGGCGGTAAGCAGTGGGGGCTTGGGAGGTTGCAAAGACGCGATTTTGGTTAGTTTCGCGTCTTCCAGAAAGGGCGCGAAGCCGCCGAGACGCGCCGTACCAACGGCCTCGACCAGATCTCCGGCCTTTAGATCTACCTTGGTGTGCGTTTTTATCAAGAGGCCGGAGTTGGAATCGTTGAGATAAGTGGGCCCTTCCGGGTGCGTGAAGATGACGGTTCCCTGCGTTCGAGATCGCTGTTCGAGATTCATCTCAGCGGAGAATCGCAGAAGTTCATTAATCCGCAAAAGGGGAAGATGAGTTGACTCGGCTAGCCCCTCGAGCTGAATGAATGCCAGGCCGGGGACACTGATTTGGACGCCGAGCAACTGGCCCCGGAAATTGGTAATAGCGCCGCAGACGCCCCGAAAACGCACCCGTGAATTGAGCAGCCAAGATGGGATTTTGGTGACGCCCGCGACAAAGGCAACGAAGCGATGAGAGCCCCAAACGACATCCAGGCGCAGGTGTCCGACTTCGACGGAGGCCGCGCGAACAGTTCCCTCAGCCTCGACCCAGCGGCTATCGGCTACGCCGGTTAGAAACTGCTCCATATCGAGGGTCATGGGCTTCGGCAGCGGCCGCTCGCCCAAGACCTCCACTTGCGGTTCGACCAGCACGGGCGCGAAGCCGCCAGGATTGGCAAAGCCGCGCATCCTGACATACTGGCCGACTTTGAGATCGAGACTGCCGCCGGTCGGAGCGAACACAAAGACGCCGGCAGTTGAATCCTGGATGAAGGTGTCGCGAACGCTGGGATCGGAATAGGTGACGACGCCCTCGAGTTGCGCGGGGTAGGCGTGGCTTAATTCCTCGGGAGAAAGATTTTGAATTTCCTGAACGGTTGTCAAGAGTTTGCGGCGGCTTGCTTTCAGCGAATCTTCATCGAGAGTGGTTCCCTCGACCAAGATCGGAACGCCGTCTTCCCGCGCAACGAAAGCGGCAATTTCCAGGCCGTTGCCTTGCAGCAGGTCGCGAAGCGAATTCCCGCGTAAGGGAATACTGCCGGTGGCATCGCGAAACATCAGACCTGTTCCGCCGCGAAATACCGATCCGCGCAGCCGTATTTTATGTTCGGGCTTTTGGGTACGCACGTCGGCCACGGTAAGCCTGGGAACCCGCTCCACGGGAGGGGCGGGCTTTAGAATCTTGAAATCGTTTATCGACTGAACAGCCACCTCCGCGGAAATGGGTTTCCCGGTGGCGTCCACGTTCAAGCGAAGTACTCCTCGTAGGAGGATCTCCGCGTCAATCAGACTTCGATAGTCCGCGCCAGACGCGTCTCTGATTTGAATTCTGAGGTCATGGTTGCAGGCAAACGCTCCGAGCACCGTTTGATCGCCCGTCCCCGTATCGACACGGCGCACGACTGCTCTTAATTCGACATACCGGTATTGCGACTGCAGCGAAGCTAAGTCCTCTGGCTGGATTTTGATTGGTTCGGGGAGAAATTTTCGAGCAGCAAGAACCTTAACACTAGACCCCAACATGGAGGGGGTCGCCTTACTCCGGGTCACGAAGCCATCAACCTCGATCGATTGCCCTGGTCTTAGTTCGACTTCGACACTGGGATGCTCGACGATGATGCCGCCGGTGGAATCCTGCAGAAAGAGTGAACGAAAGCCATCTACCCACGTCACTTGTCCGTGAATCCGGGCGTGAACGCGAGAACCAGGGTTTTGGGAGTCCAGCTGACCAACCTGCGCCACTGTGGTGAGCGCGTTGTCCCTGGTTTGATTGTGCAAAGGAGAACAAGCCAGGGAGCCAAGCCACAACAGGCACAGCAAACTCGTTAAACGACGATTCACCACCTAAGAGGAATATCGTCCTTAATCCACGAAACTTAACGATTAATAACTTCTTAGTCCAGTGTGCGGTGACGGCTACGAAGGCCGATGGACAACGGCCGGAGGATAGACATCCTGGCCCACCATGACTTCGGTTAACACACGTTGGCGAGGCGGGGGAACGCGAGTGGGTCTTTCTCTTCTTCGGGACCGTCAACGCACTCCAGGTCCTTTTCGATGGCGATCTTCAGGCGCGGCTCGACTTCGAAATAGTAGCCGATATCGGCGGCGAGCGCCCATTCCTCCAAGGGTGCGGTAATGCGGATCACCTTACCGTCAAATTCAGCCGTCGCTGGGGCATTGGGCAAAGACACAAGGACGTAGCTGAGGGTAGCTCCGCCGGCAAAAGCGATGTGTTCGGCCAATTCTTCACCTGCCGCCAGCAGGGCAGCTTCCTGCTGGTTCACCCGCAGGCGCAGGCTGTTCTTGCGAAAACGCAACTTCATCTAACTTGATTTTATCCGCGATTCGGCGGCGTAAACGTTAAATCGATCATTTCGCACAAATCCAACCAGGGTAATTTGCAGTTCGCGAGCGGTTTCGATGGCCAAGCTCGACGGGCCGCCAACGGTGGCCAGCACGGGCGCTCCGGCCATGGCGGCCTTTTGAACAAGCTCAAAACTGCCGCGGCTGCTGAGGAATAAAATCCTGTCCTGCAAGGGCACGCGCCCGTTCAGCAACGCCCAGCCGATAAGCTTATCGAGCGCGTTGTGGCGGCCGATATCTTCGAAGGCCGCTTCCAATTGGCCGGTAACAGTGAAGAGCGCGGCGGCGTGCAGGCCGCCGGATTCGGCAAAGCCCGGCTGATGCGCGCGCAAGGCCGCGGGCAAATTGTGAAGTACTTGTGAAGGCACTTGAAAATCGCCGTGCGGCAGAGCCGGCATATCTTGCTTCACAGCTTCGCTGCTGCGCTTGCCGCAGACGCCGCAACTTGAACTGACGAAGCCGTTGCGCGACAGACGCCAGGCTTCGAAATCGACGCCGCGCGCTAATTCCACCAACACCTCATTCGAAGGCTCATTTCCCAAAGCGCGGATAACGGCCAAGTCGGCGGGCGTTTGGATGACGCCTTCGGTGAGGAGCAGGCCGGCGACCAGTTCTTTGTCGTGACCGGGCGTGCGCATGGTGACGGCCAGATTCGCGGTGGCGGGCGCGTCCTTTTGCCAATACTTGACCGAGATAGCGAGCGGTTCTTCGGCGGCGACTGAATCGACGACGCGCTCGGACTCCGCGCCGTTGAAACGCCGGACGCTGAAGTGGCGCAGCAGGTCCATTCTTGCGTCAGGCGGCAGCGGCCACCAAATCGGCGGCTTCCTGCGCCTTGGGTTCGGTGATGCGCTGGGTGAGAAGCGCCGCGAGAATGAAGCAGAAACCGCCCACCACCAGGGCAGCCATGCGGTTGTTGTGCAGCAGGTGATTCATGATCCAGCCGAAGGCCAGCGAGGCGGTGATTTCCGGCAGTACGATGAAGAAGTTGAAGATGCCCATATAGATGCCCATTTTGTTCTGCGGAATGGCGGAGGAAAGAATTGAATAGGGCATGGAAAGAATGCTGGCCCAAGCAATGCCAATGCCGACCATGGGCAGCAGGAGCAGCCACTTATCGTGAATCAGCGGAATAGAAAGGAAGCCCGCGGCGCCCGCCAGCAAACAGAGCGAGTGGGTTTTGCACTTGCCCAGGCGCGCGACGAGCGAGGGCAGGAATGGCGAAATCACAAAGCAGATCACGCTATAGAAACCGGTGCAATAGCTGGCCCAGCGGATGCCCGCTGAATAGGCCGCATCGGTGGTTGAGGCCGCACCGAAAACGCTGCGCGCCACGGCGACCGAGAAATAGAGGAATAGGCAAAATAAGCCAACCCAGGTGACGAACTGGACGGCGGCCAACTGGCGCATCGCGCTGGGCATGAGGACGACAGCGTGGTAAATCGCGGCGGGGTCGAAGGCTTTAGCGGTCTTGAGGCGTTCATGCTCGGCGGCGCTGGGCGGATATTCTTTCGTTTGGAAGATGGTCCACAATACCGCGGCGAGGAACGAGACAGCGCCGATCCAGAACGACATGCGCACCCACATGGGAATCGCTGTTTTGGCGGCGCTGCCCCAAGCTGGATTGAGCCAAGTGACGAACAACGGCACGAACGAGGCCAGGACGCTGCCAACGCCGATGAAGAAGCTTTGCATGGTGAAGCCGCGCGGGCGCTGCTCGTCGGGCAGCATGTCCGCGACAAAGGCGCGAAACGGTTCCATGCTGACGTTGATAGAGGCGTCCAAGATCCAGAGCGCACCGGCGGCCATCCATAAGGCGCTACTCATGGGCATGAGGATGAGCATGCCGGAACTGAGGATTGCGCCGACGAGGAAGAACGGCCGGCGGCGTCCCAAGCGGCCCCAGGTGTTATCGCTCCAGTGGCCGATGAGCGGCTGCACCAGCAAGCCGGTGATGGGCGCGGCCAGAAACAATATGGGCAGTTGATCAGCGCGCGCGCCCAGATATTCGTAGATGGCGCTGATGTTGTTCATCTGCAGGGTCCAGCCGAACTGGATGCCCAGAAAACCGAAACTCATATTCCAGATTTGCCAAAAGCTGAGACGTGGCTTCATCAGCCGTTACGTTATCACCATTAACTCCGGGAGGCCGCGTGGTCATGCGCGGTGCGGGCGTTTGCCATGATCGTAAGAATCATGCAGGATTCGGCCATTGGCAGCGTGGAGCCCATCTTATTGCTATTGCTTTTGCTCGTCTCGGCACTGGCGATTCTCGCTAAGCGGCTGCAAATCGCGTATCCGATTGTGATGGTGATCGGTGGGTTGTTTCTGAGCTTGCTGCCGCATGCGCCGCGCGTTTCGCTGAATCCCGATGTCGTGTTTCTGGTGATCCTGCCGCCACTGCTGTTTCTGGCGGCATTTCATACTTCTTGGCGTGAATTCCGCCGCAATCTGCTGAATATTTTGATGCTGGCTTTTGGCTTGGTGGGATTTACGATTTTCGGATCGGCGGCGACGGTGCGCTGGCTGATTCCGGGGTTCGATTGGCGGCTCGGTTTGGTGCTGGGGTCGGTGATCGCCGCGACTGACGCGATCGCCGCCACGGCTACCGCTAAGCGGCTGGGTCTGCCGCGGCGCATAACAGAGCTGCTGGAAGCGGAAAGCCTGGTGAACGACGGGAGCGGCCTGGTTGCTTTGCGTTTCACACTGGCGATGGTGATTGCGGGAAGCACGCCGACCTTTGTGGAAGGCGCGGGCACGCTGTTCTATCTGATTTTCGTCGCGGTTTTGATTGGCTTGGCGGTGGGCGCGATTATTTACGAAGTGCTGCGGCGCATTGTGGATTCGCCGGTTGAAATTACCATCAGCCTGGTGACGCCTTACATTGCTTATTTGGCGGCGGAGAGCTTGCACTGCTCGGGAGTGCTGGCGACGCTCGCGTGCGGCATCTATATTGGACGCCGCAGTTCCGGCTTCTTTTCGCTGCGGGCGCGCATGGAAGGCTCGGCGGTTTGGAACACGCTCGACTTCATTCTGAATGCGCTGGTTTTTCTGGTGCTGGGTTTGCAGTTGCCTACGATTCTGGCCGATATTCGCGGGCAGAGCCTGCTGCATCTGATTACGGCCGGGGCGCTGTTCAGTGGCGCGGTGGTGGCTCTGCGTCTCCTTTGGGTGCTACCGAGCGCTTGGGTCGCTTCGCACGTGCCGGCGAATCCGTTTAAGTTCTCATTCAAATCGGCGTTTCTGGTTGGTTGGGCGGGGATGCGGGGCGTACTCGCGCTGGCCGCCGCGTTTTCGTTGCCGGTGCAATTGCCCAATGGCGCGCCTTTTCCAAAACGCAGCCTGATCATCTATCTGACGTTTTGCGTGATCTTTACAACGCTGGTGATGCAGGGGTTGAGCATGCCGCTGCTGGTCCGCCTTTTGGGGCTAAATGCGGAAGAGCGCGAGGATGAAGAGGAGGTTTGGGCGCGCCGCCAGCTATTAGAAACGGCGCTGGCCAAGCTTGCCAGCCTGCGCGGCGAGAGCGACGGGCACAGGTTGGAGGCGATTGAACGCGTGGAAGAACATTACCGGCGGCGGTTGCTTTTGCTGGCAGGAACGGGCGTCGGCGGCGCCGCGCATGAACCCGATCTATATAGCAACGTCGCGCAGCAAATGCGCAATGTGGAGCGCGCGGTGGCCAACCATCTGCGGATGGAGAACAAGATTCACGATGAGGTGCTGCGGAAATTGGAAAGGGAACTGGATTTGGTGGATGCGCATTTTACGAGGGAGGAAGGGTGAGGGGTCGCAGCAGCGCTAGCTCAAATGGCGGGCATACTGAACTAGCTGCGCCATGTCCTCATTCGAATTGGTGTCCTTCTCATATTCGATGGCGACCAAACCCTGAAAGCCGATTGACTTCAGCTCTCGCATCACGCCTGGGATATTCGCGATGCCAGCGCCAAATAAAACATTGTGTTCGGCTCCGGCTGCCGCCACATCTTTAAGATGCACCACTAACAAGCGCGCGGCCAATTTGCGGATGGCTTCTACCGGATCGTGTCCGCAGGCGGCCATCTGTCCCACATCCAACGTTGCGCCGACGGTCTTCGATAAACCTGTTAAGCCGTTCAACACATCGTCGGCGCTCTCATAAGCAAACTTCTGTTTGAACCAATGATTATGAATGCCGAAGGTCAGCCCTTCCTTGGTGAACCGTTCGTCAATGCGGTGCAGAATCGGTCCGGTGGCATCGCCGGAAACATTGCGCGCGCCCAGGATTTTTGCGAAACGCACAGCCAGGTCGAGGTCTCTATCGTCCTTAATGGTTGCGGTGTAATAAGAAACGCAGCGAATACCGGCGTGATCGAATTTCTCGCGAGCGGACTGGCACATCTCGCTGGTGGGAGGCTTCATCAGCATAAACTCACCGCGCGACATTTCGATTTCCTTGATCCGCAAGCGCGTGAGCTGCGCGATCATGTCATCCATCGATAAGGTGTGATATGAGAACGTGCCGACGCCAATATTGAGCTTGCCGGGGGCTATGGCGGCTCCCAAGAAGCAGAGGAGGCTTCGCCGTGTCATTTGGACGCCGGCCGCGGCGTGATGTCCGCGTCCACTAAACCTAACGCCCATTTGATAGCTCCGGTGAACATTTGTTGAAACCGCGGATTATCCCAATTCTCTTCCACATGGCCGAGCGTGGAGTAATAGACTCTCCCTTTGCCGTACATTTTCGCCCACGCGACGGCGAAATCTTTATCGGTGCGATGCACGCGCGGGTTATCGAGGTTGAGCTTCGCGGCGTCCAGACGCATGATGACGCGGCGGTCGGCACGGGTGAAATTCTTGATCTGATAAATCTCGTCTCGAATCGTGAAACTCAGTGGCCATTGCGCCATACCTGGGAATGCCGGATCTTCGACAATCACCGGTGCATCGAACGTTCCCCAGGGATGCTCGTCATAGTAGCCGCCGATCATCTCGCCGAACTCCGGCCACTTGGTGAAGGTAATGGCGGCGCTATGTACGCCGATGAAGCCTTTGCCGTCGTCGTGAATAAAGGATAGAAAGTCGGCTTTCTGCCGATCGTCCATTTCCAGCGTGCCGCCCGTGTAGAAGAGTACAGCGTCGAAATCGTTCAGGTTCTTGGCGTTGTATTCCAGCTTCTTTTTGGTCAGCGCTTCGGTATCGGTGCGGATGAAAGTGTCCCAAAGACCGGTTTCGCGGCCTAGGCGCTCGATGGTGGAAAGCGCATGTGAAACCGCTTCATGGCGATAGCCTTTTTCTTCGCCGATAGCGAGGAGCTTCTTGCGCGGCGTGAGGGACGTTTGCGCGCAGGCAAGGCAACTCAGCGCCAGGCACACCAACAGGCGCGCGTTAACGGCCGGCAATCACAGCCTTCCCAGACTTGTTCAGCCAAAGATTCTGCACCGGCATTTTGGCGTCGAATACCAGATTGAAGAAGCCGACCATCATCTCGTCCCAACTCTGTTCGCCCCACAAAACTTCCTTAGTGGGGTCGGCATTGTCTGGATTGTTCGCCGAATTATCGAAATGCGCGCGGCACTCGATCTTCGTACCTTTCGGGAGAACGATCGGCTGCTCCAAGGTGTACCAGTTCTGCCAGTGCCAGTTATAGTGCGGGACGCTGAGCAGTATCTGGCTTTCGCCGGTTGGATAAACAACGCGGTACTCAAAATCCTTTCCGCGCCCGTGCATGTGCGGATGCAAGCCGGAGAGCTTTACATCAGCGCCGACTTCGAAACTCGCGTTCACCGCGTAGTCCGGATCGCCGGGCGGAATTTTGAAGGTGCCGTTGGTCGCGGAAAGAGTTAGCACGCGTTCTTTGGGGGGCTCTTTTGCGAATACGATGCCAAGTTCGGTCTCATCCATTACGGGTTTTCCATTGGGCGTATAGTGGACCTGGAAAACAATATCCGAACCGGCTTTGATGAGCTTCCCCTGCCCCGGCTGTAAGATCTCGGCGGGCTGGCCGGGCGCGTAGCCAACCAGGAAATCGCTCGGCAAGGCACTGGTGTCGGGCTCTTCTTTGGTCTTCACTTGCGGCGCAATGAAGAACTCGCCCACTTTCATATCATGGAACCAATTCGATTTCGGCTCGCGCACAAAGGCGATGATGTGATGCACCACGGCACGCTCGGTGGGCCGCACTTCGGCGGCTTGCACCCAGCGGTCTTCGGTGAATCCAGTGTGGACGATGATGTGCTGATAATCCACCACGCCGGAGACGGGCACCGGGTAAGGCTTCGGCAGCTTGATGATCAGATCCGGCTTGCCAATCTGCCACCCTTCTACAAAGTTCACCTGCGCCGGCATATCGTTGCCGTCGCCTTGCGGCGCGCCTCCATCGGCCCACGCCACGATGGTCGAGATCTCGGCGTCAGTGAGCGTTCTGCCGTTGGTGAATTTGCCATAATGCGGGTCGGCAAACCAAGGCGGCATTTTTCTTGTCTTCACCGCCTCTTTCATCGCCGCGGCCCAGGGGCGAGTCTGTTCGTAAGTCAGCATGGAAAATGGCGCCGCTTCGCTGGGACGATGACAGGTTTGACAGTCTTTCTGCAACAAGGGCAGGACGTCGCGCGTGAAGGTGGGCGTCTTGACGGTCTCGGCAAACAGAGCAGCGGCCGGCACGGCCAGGAGCAGGAAGGAAAAGAGACGTGTCCACATAAAGATTACTTTACTCGCTCGTCAATACTATAGTGAGGAGGTAAAGGGGTTCCTATGCAGAATTGGCCGCTTCGCAGCGCTTTTTTAATTCTTCTTTCTACCGGCCTTTCCTGGCCGCTTCCGAACGATCTCAATGAACAGTTCTACCGCGTCATCCGCGCGAACGATCTGGCACGCCTAACGGCTTTAGTCAGTCAGGGGGCCGACGTCAACGCAAAAGACAATCGCGGCGAAACTCCGCTCATGTATGCCGCGATGGTTGGCTCAGTGGAGGCAATGAAGTTCCTGCTGGAACGCAACGCCGATCCGAACGTGCAGAATCAGTTCGGCTCTACCGCGCTGATCTGGTCTGCCACGGACTTGTCGAAAGTTCAGTTGTTGCTCGATCATGGAGCGAATCCAAATCTGGCTAGCAAAAAAGGCCGCACTGCTCTGCTCGTGGCCGCCATGAGCGACCGTTCCGCCCCGATTGTCCGCTTTCTGATCGGCAAGGGCGCCGACATTCAGGCGAAAGACTTTCTGAAGACGAGCGCCCTGAAGGCTGCGGCCTTTGGGAACGATACTGAAACCGTTCGTCTGCTGCTCGATGCGGGCCTCGATCCAAACGCGGCCGATTTGCCAGGCCTGACGCCGCTGATGATGGCGGCGGGCTGGAACGGCAACCTCGAAGCCGTCAAGCTGCTTCTGGCGAAAGGCGCGAATGTCAACGCGGTGAGCAGGCCGGTGATGGGATTGCCCACGCGCATTGCGCCTTCGAAATTCGGCGATTTGACGGCCCTTCTGATGTCGACGCCCTTCGGGCCGCCCGAGTTGATCAAGACTCTGCTGGACGCCGGCGCCAACGTGAATGGCAAAGACGTGCGCGGCATGACGCCGCTGATGCTGGCGTTAGCGAACGACCATCAGGACCCCGCCGTGATTCGCCTGCTGTTGAGCCAGGGCGCCGATCCGCAGCTGAAGGACGAAGTGGGTAACACGGCCGTTGACTGGGCGCGCCGCGCGGGCGAACCGGAGGGCCTGGGCCTTTTGAACGCCGCCGTTAAAGTTGAGCCGGCCCAGCCGCTTCGATTGTCTTCACTTGACAAAGCAGAATTGCGCCAGGCGGTGGAGCGCAGCGTAGTGCTGATTGAAAAATCAAGCGCGGAATTCTTCGCCAGAAGCGGCTGCGTTTCGTGCCATGCGCAAAGCATGACCGATTTTGCCGCTGCCGAGGCGCGCGCCAAGGGCATTCACGTCGATGCCACGGCCGCCGAAGAGCGCTTCAAAATGCTGAAGGCGATCTACCCACCTGAGCCTTTCCTCGAGCGTTTTGACGCCGCGGGCGCGCAGGAGCAACTCGCCTATCCGCTCACCGGTCTGGCAGCTCTAAACCACGAGCCCGACCGCATGACCGATGCCATGGTGGCTAACATCGCGGCCGCGCAACGGCGTGATGGCTCCTGGCACGTGGGCGCGGCAGCGCGGCCACCCGCTGAAGAAGGCGACATTTTCCGCACGGCGGTTTGTGTCCGAGCATTGCAAGCTTATGCACCACCCGGCCGCGCGCCCGAAATGCAAAGCCGCGTTGCCGGCGCGCGCGAATGGCTCAAGAGCGCGAAAGCCGTGACAACCGAAGATCGCGCCATGCAACTGCTCGGTCTTCATTGGGCGGGCCTGGACGCGCACAGTTTGACGCCGTTAGCAAAGGCTATCCTTGCTGAGCAAAAAGCCGACGGCGGCTGGAGGCAACGCGCGAACCAACCAACCGAAGCTTACTCAACGGGCGAATCGCTCTATGCTTTGGCCGTGGCAGGCGGCATCGCACCGGGCAGCAAGGCTTACCGGCGAGGCTTGGAATTTCTATTGCGGACGCAGCGGCCCGATGCCTCCTGGTATGTCGCCAGCCGCAGCGCGAAAATTCAGGCTTACTTTGAAGGCGGATTTCCTTACAAAGACGATCAATGGATCAGCTCTTGGGGAACGGCTTGGGCGGCCATGGCTCTCTCGCAAGCTCTGCCGGCACCCAGAGGCACGGCCGTGGCTTCGCTGCTACCCAGCCGCTAAAGTTGCACTCTTAGCGCTCACCAGCTTCTGTAGGGCCGCCAGCGCCGTGGGCCCATCGGGCATGCCTAAATTCGCCCTCTCTTTCGGCATGGATGGCGCGAGCGAGCACGCCTGGCAAATCGCCGTTTGCAGTTGCGCGACCGTGGCGCTCGGGCACGCCTCAATCAGCAAGGCCGCTAAACCGGATAGATGCGGCGCAGCCATGGACGTTCCGCTGTCTAATCGGAAATTCGCGCCACCGGCATTCGCGGAAATGATCTTCACGCCCGGCATCACCAGATCCGGCACCAGCGGATCGTCCGGCCGCGGAAACGTCTCGCTGCTGGAACTGGGATCCACCACGCCGTTCTCATCCACTGCGCCTACCGACAGCGCTTGCGGATAATTCGCGGGTGAGCGGCTCGTGCCCGGGCCGTCGTTGCCGATCGCGAAGGCGGGCAGAATTTCTCTCGCGAGCAGCTTGTTCAAAAGCGGAATGTACTGATCGAAATAACCGGGAAAGCCCAGGGAAAGATTCAGCACGCGCACCGGAAAGTTAAGAATCCAGTCCACGCCTGCCAGCACGCGCGCTACCTGATCTCCGCCTTCAATCACCGCCGCGCTGATGAGTTGGCAACCAGGCGCCACGCCAATCTGCTGCCCTAAGAACGTGCGGCCCGCGATGATGCCCGCGGTGTGCGAGCCATGATTGGATGAATCGGCAATCGGCGCGCCTTCGATCACATGGCCGGTGGCATCAAAATCGGCAAATTGCTGGATGGCCGGCTTGAGCGCGGGATGTTCGCCATCAATACCCGTATCGAGATGCGCGACCAATACACCTTTACCGCTCAGCCCTTGCTCCCACAGTTTTGGCGCTTGAATGCGCATCACACCCCAGGCCACTTGCGGCGCAGCCGACACGGCGGCGGTTGAATCAAGCGAATGAATCGGCTGCAAGGGCGCTGTGCCTGCAATGTCGTCCGCCGCTTCCAGCGCACCTTGCAACTTCGCCCAGCCGGACTTGCCGACTTGGCCATACATCACGCCGAGGTTTTTCAGATAGAGCGCCGGCGGATGGTCGTGCTGGCGGTAAAGATGCCCGCGCCCGCCCGAGTAGCCCACCGCCGCACTCGCCAGGACATTATGTTGCTCGCTATGTTCGAAACATTCGCCGAGAGCCGCCAGATATTTCTCCGATTTGCTCTGCGAGTTCAGCAGCACCATCACCGCTGCTTTACCCCGCTGCTTGATTTGTTTGCGAATATAAGCTTTCTGCATGGTCAATCCAGACGCAGCGCGGTGATGGTTACGCCGCCTTCCGGCAGCTTTCTTACCGGTACAAAGGTGAAGCGCATGACGCTTCGACGCTGAAGCGCCGCGACCGCCGCCGCCGGCAGTTCCAGCGTGAAATTGGTGGGGTGCGGTTCGCGGATCGCCGAATTTGTCGGCGAAGTCAGATAGCCCGCGAAGTGCATGTCATCCACGGAAGTGGCGGCGTTTGCCTCGGGCAAGTCCCAAAAAACATTCCACACTGCCGGGGCGTCGCGGCGCACAATCACTCCTTCCATTCGCAAGAAAACGATCTTCGCGTGGCGCACGTGTTCAGGCACGTCAACACCCGCGGTCACCGGCTTGTCCACCATTACCACTACTGGCGCGGATGCCGCCAGCGCGAGAAGACAGGCTGTGACGCCAACCATGACTCGATGTTACTCTTCCGTCAAATAGGCGGTAGTGAATTCCAGTGCGCCGCTATTAGTTGTGCCTGCGGGCGCAAAATTCAGCAGCGCACCCGCACTGGCCGCTTTCTGCAGAAAATCATTCGAAGCATTGAGAACGAGCGTGCACTTGTGATCGTGCGCGTGCTGGCCCAGGATGACGCCCATATAACCCACGTAATTGGCCGCCGTGGAAGAATCCGCCGCCGCGGGCACGTCGCCCGCAAACACGTTATACGTTCCGCTTTTCATCGGCACCTTGACTTGCTGCAACACCAGCGAACGCTTCACTGCGATGATGCTCGGCGTAATCACCGCACCGCGGATTTTCTCCGGCAGGCGAATCAAGCGCGTAGCGGGGTCGTAAAGTAATTTTGTCCATCTCTGCAGCTTGGGCTCGGAAAGCCCAGCACCCTGCGGATAACTAAAACCTAAGGGCGCTGGATCAATCACATCCTGTACGCGAATGGTGACCAGTTGCTTGGTCTCATCAAAAAACTGGAAGCCGCGCGTGAGAAAATCCGGATCGCTAGGATTGGCATGCGCTACCGGATTGCGGCGATAGAACTCGGCCCATAGTCGGTCAATGTTGCAATGGTGTGCATAAAAAATCGGGTCGCGCGCCGCCAGCGACAAATTCCCCATGTCCGGATTAGGGTCGTCAGGCGTGCCGGTCCACATGTGAATGGCGCCGTGCGGGCCGTTCTCGAGCGAACCGCCACCATTCGCATCGCCGCCAAACGAGGCGAAATTGCCGGCGTTCATGGGATTCTGCTGCGCTGGGAAAATGGAACCGGGCATGGAGGCACCGTTCACCGCATCGGCCGACCGGTTGGCGTCATATAACGAATTTGCCGTTGCCCCTTGGTAGATGTCCGGCAAGCTACGGTAGTTCGCGTCATCCCAACTCCAATAGGGCAAGCGAAACGTATTGTCGTTCAGCAGCGTACACAAAATGCGCTCATGGAAATACAAATAGGCGCGGTGCCAAGGCAGAAAAGTCCACGATTGGTGAATGTCCGTCCCCGATCCGCCGCATTGCCAGCAATGCACCATCGCTTGCTGCATCCAGCCGCGCGGATCGCTGGGGTCGGAAGTGGTGAGGTCGCGCAGCTTCTGATATGCCAAGCGCAGACGCGTCACTTCATCGGCAGTCAGCTCGGCAACCGACTTGCGTTGAATCACCGGCAGGTTCGGCACGGCAAAGTCTACCGGAGTTCCGGCGGGCGGCGCGCAATCCTGCGCGAAAAGATTGCCGGAGGTGGCAGCGGCGGCACCCACCAGCAGCGTTCTACCAAAGTCCCGACGTGTGGAGTGAGGCATATATCCCTTAACAGTCTACATAGTGACTCTGCGGGCTGGAGCGTTTCACGCTGATCCTATGGATGAAGGTGAAAGGGTGCTATTCTAGAATCCGGTGGAAGATTTCTAGTGAGTCTTAATGTCAAGAATCCGCTCGCGTACAAATTGGCCGCGCAACTATCTGAAATGACAGGGGAAACTCTCACGGATGCGGTTATTCGTTCGCTTGAATTGCGATTGGCGCAAGAGCGGCGGCGATTGACTGGCCAATCTACCGCCCAGCGAATTTTGGCTTTTGCCAAACGCTTTGCTGAGGGCGTCAACAGCGGTGCCCACTCCTCCGGCCATGCCGACTTGTACGGTGACGACGGCTTGCCGAAATGATTCTGGATACGTCGGCGCTGCTGGCTATTCTGCTCGGCGAGCCGGAAGCCGCCGATTTTGCTAGCGCGATTGAGTGTGCGGAGGTGGTGAGAATGTCCGTTGCCAGTTACCTGGAAGCGGCAATTTATGTGGATCGCAATTGCGACGAAGTACGCCGGGCGATCTTCGACACATTTCTGCGGGAATTCGTCATCCAGTTGGAACCGGTAACGGTGGAACAAGCCAAAATCGCCCGCCAAGCTTGTCAGCTTTTCGGCAAAGGGCGGCATGCGGCGGGCTTGAATTACGGCGATTGCTTTACCTATGCGCTGGTGAAGACAGCCAACGAGCCGTTGCTGTTCAAGGGACGGGATTTCGATAAGACGGATGTTGTGGCAACGGTGCAGCCGTCACAAGCAAATACAGCATCGCCGCCACGTTTTCCGCATCCTCACAACTGACCGCCGGGACTTCGCTGTAATTGGGCTTGGCCCCGCTCACCGCGCGCTGGAACTACTGCTGCTGCCTTAGCGGGCAAAAACGCCAGCGATTGTGTCACTGCTTTTCGAAAATCTCAACATTATGCACTGGCTTGCCGTCCGCGCCGGTGCCGGTCAACGTGTAGGTCATCACCTTGCCGTTTTTCGAAATGACGCTCTTTCCCATTAGCGTACTCGACGCAGTCTTCCAGGTATGTTCCACGTGCCGGTCGTCTATTCTTTTCTCCACAAGGGTTGAGTTCTCGCCCATCCCGACGATGGGAGCGGGCGTGCCGTCGGTGCTGGGCGACACGGACCAGCTGGTCGATTTGCCATCGGCGGTTTCTTCCGAGTACTGGATTTTGTTGTCGTCCCCGATAATGACGGTCGCGCTGGCAGGCGTAGGGCCCGGGTCGAATTTCGATTTCGCAGTATTCAATTTCCAGGTGCCTGCCGCCATGTTCTTCGTGGCCATCTGTGAAACGAGCGCGACCGGAATCAGTAGCGCAAGGAGGATGAGAGAGATATTTCTTGACATAGGAGCCCTCCACTAAACTTGGACGGCAATAGAATATCTCAACCCGACCTACAGTTCAACAGCTAATCACAGCTAAAAACAAAGCAAGGTGAAGTGGAACGTAAGCTGCCCAACAGTTTGCGTTGAACGCTAGAAGCTCAGCAACCGGCAAATCCTCGGCGAGGTCTCTTAATGGAAGGACGGCGAACGGAGCCGGGTTGTGATAGATCCGAACCCTTTCGCGGGTTCCAGGTGCTTCCTCATCCTGGCTGTGAAATGATAGGCGCATGATCTGCTTGACATTGCGGAATGCGCGGATCGGCATTGCAATCCTCGTCGCACTATCGGCAAGCGCCCAAGACGATGAAACGAAGTGCTGCTGCTCAACCGCCGACACAAATATTTGTCTTGTCAAGGTGCAGAAAACGGTTGATTCTAGGTTGAACGAAACGTACCAATCGGCCTTAAAGCGGCTGGGCGATGCGACAGAAAACGCGTCAAATCTCAAGGACACGGAACGGAAGTGGCTGGCGTACAGAGATACCGCTTGCAAGGCGGAGTCGGAGATATTCAAAGGCGGGACCATCGCGCCGCAAATCTTCGGCTTTTGCGTGGTTAAGTTGACAAAACGCCGAATAGCGGACATAAAAGACGCCTATCTCACCAGCCGTTGAAAACAGAACCGGGCATTATGAAGGTTGCCAGTAGCCGTGTTGATGGCGGTTGCCTCAACGCTGTGACAGCGGGTTGCCTTACATGGTGTACTAAGCGAATGGACCAGAAGCGGTCTCTTCTCCACCATTTCCTGGCTGCTCTTGCATATAGGACTCAGAAAGCCCTCCGGGGCGCTCCTCCGGGGCGCTCCTCCGGGATTCGTGCCTTTTCGAGCCGCTCCCAAGGTGCGAACGCCGCATGAGTTGATCCGCCACATGGACGACGTATTGGGGTACTCAGGCACGTCTTTCGTCGGCGGTAGCTATCGCGCACCGGTGTTTTCGGATTTCCAAACTGCTATCCTTCGCTTCCACCAAACGCTCGCTGACGTCGCGCGGCACATTGAGTTGGGAACGGAGCTGAGGGATGCGACTGCTGAGGTTCTGCTACAGGGTCCCTTTCCCGATGCGATGACCCATGCAGGCCAACTGGCGCTGCTGCGGCGTCTGGCGGGAAATCCAGTTCCGCCTGAGGACTCGCCTTCGCTGAGATCACCAGGGCAAATCTCGGCCCGCGCCAGCCGCTCCCCGCATGCCCTGATAAAGTGTGGCTGGAGAAGCCTTGACGCCTGCCCACGATGGAACGCCGCGCTTTTCGGGGTATGAGATGATCGAGGCCCTGCGCTAGCGGAGCATTGTCTGGGATTGACCGCTATCGATTGGTTGCGGGGGCAAGATTTGAACTTGCGACCTTTGGGTTATGAGCCCAACGAGCTACCTGACTGCTCCACCCCGCTCTCACATGGTACCAACCCGCTCACGCTCAGGTCAACCAAACTGCGCATTCAGTTCGCCATTGGCGCTACATTATTAAATGCAGCACCCGAGTGCGGCTACCACCACCCCATATGTCCGCCGAACCGAGTAAACTACCTTCCCTCGCCCGCCGCGAAGCCGCCCACCTACCCAAGCTGGATTCGCCCGAACTATACTTGAACCCGCACTTAGGTCTGCTGGCCTTTCAAAGACGCGTCCTCGAAGAGGCGCAGGACCCCGCCAACCCGCTCCTCGAACGCGTCAAGTTCCTCTCCATCCTTTCCTCGAACATCGACGAATTCTTCATGGTGCGCGTCGCCAACTTGTGGCAGCAGTTGGAAACGCGCACCACTGAGATCGGCATCGACGGCCGTTCACCGCTCGAGCAGCTCGAACTCATCCGCCTGGAAATCACCAGCCTCATGAGCGAAATCTACCGCCTCTGGCGCGACGATCTGATGCCTGAATTGAGCAAAGCCGGCATCCGCATTCTCAACCTAGATGAACTGAATCCGCAACAGCGCAGTTTTGTCGATGATTACTTCGCGCGCGAAATCTATCCTGTACTCACACCGCTGGCGGTCGACCAGGGCCGGCCCTTTCCACATATCTCGAATTTGAGCCTCAACATCGGCGCGTCCGTTACCAATGGCGACGGTATAGAACGCTTTGCGCGCATCAAGGTTCCCGGCACTTTGCCGCAGTTGCTCGCCGTGCCGGTTGAGCCCGGCGAACTCGCTTACGTATGGTGCGAACAAATCATCATCGCCAATCTCGCCATGCTGTTCCCGGAGATGGAGATCCTCAAAGCAGACGTCTTCCACGTCACGCGCGACGCCGAACTGGCGATCCAGGAACTGGAAACGGAAGATCTGCTCGAGTCCATTCAGGAAGCCGTTTGGCGACGGCGTTTTCGCGATGCCGTGCGGCTGCAGGTGGAAGCAAGCACGTCGCAAGCGTTAGTTGATCTGCTCACCAGCAATCTGGAACTGGATCAAAACGACGTTTACCGGGTGGATGGGCCGGTGGATATTGGCCGCATCAAGGCGCTATTGAGTATCGACCGGCCGGCATTGTTCGACAAGCCGTTCATGCCTTCCACGCCCAAAGGCTTTGCCGGAACGCGCAGTGAAATCTTCAAAACAATTCACGAAGGCGATGTTCTGTTGCATCACCCTTACGAATCGTTCCAGCCCATTGTCGACTTTCTGCGTGCCGCTTCGGAAGATCCCGACGTGCTAGCCATCAAAATGACGCTCTACCGCGTGGGCCGCAATTCTCCCATCGTCGAAGCGCTGCTCGATGCCAGCCAAAACGGCAAGCAGGTCGCGGTGCTGGTCGAGTTAAAAGCGCGCTTCGATGAAGAAAGCAATATCGAATGGGCGCAAAAGCTGGAGCGCGAAGGCGTGCACGTAGTCTACGGCTTGCCCAATGTGAAGGTGCATTGCAAGATGGCGATGGTAGTGCGGCGCGAAGGCGAGAAAATCCGCCGTTACCTGCATCTGGGCACCGGCAATTACAACCCCGGCACGGCCCGCCTCTATACCGATCTGGGCTTGTTCACCTGCAATGAGGAAATCGGCGCGGACGTGAGCGATTTATTCAATCACCTCACTGGTTATTCGGCCAAGAAGGCTTACCGCCAGCTATTAGTCGCGCCCAATAGCATTCGCAGCGGTTTGGAAAAGCTGGTCCGTGCGGAGATGGAACGGCACGCTCAGCAGGGCGACGGGCATCTCATCTTCAAGATGAACGCGCTCGAAGACGCCGGCATGATCCGCCTCTTATATGAAGCCTCGCGCGCCGGCGTCAAAGTCGATCTCATTGTTCGCGGCGTTTGCTCGCTGCGCCCCGGCGTGCCGGGCGTGAGTGACAACATCACCGTGCGCAGCATTATTGGCCGCTTCTTGGAGCATAGCCGTATTTATTACTTCCACAATGGTGGTGACGAAAAAGTGTACGCCGGCAGCGCCGACCTGATGCCGCGCAACCTGAACCGCCGCGTCGAAGTGTTGTTCCCTATTGAAAGCACGCGCATTGTGCGCCGCATCCGCGATAAGATTCTCGATAAATATCTGGCCGACCAAGCCTGCGCGCGCATCATGCAGCCCGATGGAACTTTTGTGCGGCCAGTTGCCAAACCTGGCAAGAAGGCTCTCGCTAACGCGCAAGAATGGTTCATGAAGCACGAGGCATGAAGTCCGCCCCGCCATCATGCAGAACACGCTAGCCAAACTGCTGGGGGCTTGGTGTGCCCTGATTCTTTCGCTGCCCTTTGCCTATTTGTGGCTGCGGCCCGCCATCATCCCCGGTCACGCGGGCGAAGTACTGCTCAAACTGCTCGTTTTGCTGGCGGCGGTGGGCGCCATCGGTCTTGTCTTCACCTACGCCATATCGAAGCGCTGGGCCCAGCGGACGGAACTTATCGAGAATTTCGCCGATTCGTTGCCGGGCAATGAAACCAGCCTGCCCGAAGGCGGACCGGATGAGTTGCAGAGCCTGGCGAAAGCCATGCGCCGCATGGCGAGGCGCGTGCAACTGCTGGTGGAACGGGCCAACCTCGAACTCTCTCGCCGCGAAACCATCATGGCCTGCATGGCGGAAGGTGTGTTGGCTGTCGACCGGAATTTGCGTGTCAACTTCTGCAATAACGCCTTTGCCGAAGCCTTCAGCACGCGCGTCCCGGAAAGCGAAGGCAGGACGCTTTACGAAGTGGTGCGCGAGCCGCTACTGCGCGACATTCTCGAGCGCGTGGCCAAAACCGGCGTCCCCGAGAAAAATTTGTTCCGTCTTCCGAGCGCCGCCGGACGTTGGTTCGAAGCCCGATCACTGCCCTTAGGAGACGAAGCGCGCCGCGGCGCCATGATCGCCTTGCGCGATGTCACCGATATCGAGCGTCAGGAGCAAACCCGCAAACAGTTTGTGGCCGATGTCTCGCATGAGCTGCGGACGCCCTTGGCAGCCATTCGCGGCTATGCCGAAACGCTCTTGGATGGCGGATTAGAAGACGACGCCAACAAACGTAAGTTCGTGGAAGTCATTCTCCAAAACGCCATCCGGCTGAACAATATTGCATCGGATTTGCTGGTCATCTCCGAACTCGATTCCAACTCGACGCCCGCTGCGCCGCCCGAACTTATCGCGCTTCACGAAGTGGTGGAGGCCGCGTTCAATACAGTCGAACGCGCCGCGGCGGCCAAATCCATTCGTCTGCTGCGCGATCAATGCCGGGAATGCTGGGTCGTGGGCTATCGCTTTCGCTTGGAACAGGTGATGGTCAATCTGCTGGACAATGCTGTCAAGTTTAATAAGGTAGAAGGCGAAGTCATAGTGGAATGCGGCGCGCTTCCCGACGGGCACGTGCGGATTTCCGTGGCCGATACCGGCATGGGCATCCCGAGTGAAGACATCAAGCGCGTGTTTGAGCGCTTTTACCGCGTCGACAAAGCGCGCAGCCGGCCCATTGGTGGCACCGGTCTCGGGCTACCGATCGTGAAACAAGTGGTAGAACAAATGGGTGGCTCGGTGAGCGTCGAAAGCGTGCTGGGCCGTGGCGCGAAGTTCACCATCTTGTTGAAGGGAGCGTGACAATGGCGCAAGAACGGCAGAAATTTTCCTCCGGCGTCAAATGGGAAGACATTGTCGGCTATAGCCGCGCGATTCGCGTCGGCGAACGCATCTACGTGACCGGCACCACCGCGCTGGATGAAACCGGCAGCCTCGTCGGTGAAGGCGACCCTTACGCTCAAACCGTGCAAGTCATTCTCAATATCGAGCGCGCTTTGCAAAAGGCGGGCGCAACGCTCGAACATGTTGTGCGCACCAGAATGTTCGTCACCGATATCCAGCGTTGGGAGGATTATGGCCGCGCGCACGGCGAGTTCTTTCGCACGATCAAGCCCTGCGCCACGATGGTTGAAGTGCGCGCCTTGATCGATCCCCGCATGCTGATTGAGATCGAAGCCGACGCTGAGCTGTAGGCTTCGGAACCTGGCCCAAAACCCACCGCCTTGGTGTTCCATTTATCGACCCGGATAACGCCCAATCGCTATGAGCAATCTCCGTTCGGCGACACGCTTATCGAAATTAAATCGCAGCAACCGTGCCGTGACTTCTCCGATGGCAGAGCGTGGCTCGATGATGGGTCCTTGCAATTGGAAGTGCTCTAGCCAATCGTCGCGCCGAGGATGGAAAATGCCACCAATTCTCCGGTGCTCCCATGCAACGAGCCCAAATCTGTTCCTTTCCACGCGTTGCAGCGAAAGCACGCATAAGCCAGATTGTCCTCCCTCGACGCACCTCCGTGCTTACGGCTCACGATGTGATCCATCTGATGAGACAAGAATGAGTCCTGTTCATGGAGCAGACAGTATTCGCATCGGAATGCCGCCCGCCGCGAGACCCGTTCCCGCAGCTTCCCGTCACTATTGTCCGGCAAGACCCAGCTTGTGGCGGGCTCGCGCCTTGGCCATGATCAAGATGTGCTCTGGTTGCAGAAAGTCGTCAAGTTCGGCAGTCTCGTCTGCCGAGAGTCCGCTGTGCCGCTGCCTTTCGATCAAGAAATTGACTCTCTCCTGAACGGCGGCCGATGGTTTGAACGCAACCAGCGCCTCTGGACTGTTTCCAGACGCGATAAAGTCTACCAGTTCAAGATAGACAGGATCTGCCAAGCTCATTAGTAGCCCCTAACGGCTAAAGATAGCGCATCGGATGGATTTCAGTGCTGTGCCGCAAAGCTGGATTGCTATGCTCAACCTTTTATGCGTCCCATCTCACTCACCCTCTTTCTTCTCGCCTCCACGCTAACTTCGCTTGCGCAAACCCCCGTCACCGTCATCAAAGCCGCCCGTCTGTTCGACGGCAAATCCGACCGCCTCATCGAACCCGGCCTCGTTGTAATTTCCGGCGGCCACATTCAATCCGTGGGCGGCAGCGCGCCCTCGGGCGCGAAGGTGATTGATCTCGGCGACGCCACCATTCTTCCCGGCTTCATCGACGCCCACACCCATCTCACCATGGATTTCGATCTCGATTACAACGCCGCCCGTCTCAAGATGCTCAACCGCACCACCGGCGAACAAGCCATCCATGCCACCGTGAATGCCCGTAAAACCCTCATGGCCGGCTTCACCACCGTGCGCGATGTCGGTTCGCAGGATTTTCTCGATGTCGCGCTCCGCAATTCGATTAACGATGGCGTCGTCCCAGGACCGCGCATGCTGGTCGCCGTCCATGCGCTCGGTGGTACCGGCGGTCACTGCGATGACGGCGCGGGTTTCAAATTCGGTCTGCTCAACCACGAAACCGGTCCCATGGACGGCGTCATCAACTCAGCCGACGAAGCGCGCTTCGCCGTTCGCTGGAATATCAAATATGGCGCGGACGTTATCAAAACATGCGCCACCGGCGGCGTTCTCTCTCCCACTGACGACGTCGATGTACCGCAGCTCTCGCAAGCCGAACTCGACGCCCTGGTCAGCGCCGCTCATGAACTGCGCCGCAAAACGGCGGCTCATGCGCACGGCTCCGAAGGCGCCAAACGCGCCATACTCGCGGGCATCGATTCTATTGAACACGGCACTTTTTTAAACGACGAAACCTTGCGCCTAATGCGCGAGAGAGGCACCTATCTGGTGCCAACCCTTTCCGTGCGCAGTGGTATTGCCGAGGCAAAATTTCCGCCGCTGGTAAGAGAGAAAGCGGATATGGCAATGAAGGCGCAAGATTCGCTAGTCCGGCGCGCCTTGGCTATGGGCGTGAAGATTGCGCTAGGCACCGACGCCGCCGTCTACCCGCACGGCGACAACGCGCTCGAGTTCGTTTTGATGAATGCCGATGGCATGCCTGCGGCTCAGGCGTTGCGCGCCGGCACATCAGTGGCTGCCGATCTCTTGGGTTTAGCAAACAAGATCGGTACGCTGGAATCCGGCAAATTGGCTGACATAGTAGCCGTACCCGGCAATCCCATTTCCGATATAAAGGTCACCCAAAGTGTCTTTTTTGTGATGAAAGACGGCACCATCTACCGGAATGATCACGCCAAATAGTTCCAATGAATCAATGGCTTACTCGCTATTCATCTATCTGTAACAACTTGTTCATATTCTGTTTATGACACCTTATCGATACTGGTGAAGTACGAAACGACCAGTATAGGCGCGCGGCGTAGGGGGAAAAGTTCGCCCGCTCCGAAGCTAACAACTTCGAAAAGGAATACCAATGAGATCTCAAATGTTACGGAAAGCGACGGGTTCCATTGCCCTCGGTTCTTTCGCATTCACGGCAATATTAGCGGCGGCCAATCAGCCGATTCAAATGACTGGCGCGGGAGCAACCTTCCCGGCGCCGATTTATCAGAAATGGTTCAACGATTACCAGTCCATCGGCAACGTGCAGATCAATTATCAAGCCAATGGTTCGGGAGGCGGAATCAAAGGCGTCACGGAAGGTACGGTAGATTTTGGCGCGAGCGATGCCATCCTCAGCAAGGAGCAGATGGAGACCTTCAAGAGCAAGAATAGCGGCCATGGCTTGCTGACTTTTCCCACTGTCTTAGGCGCCGTGGTACCCAGCTACAATGTTCCTGGCGTAACCGCTGAACTAAATTTTACTGGACCGGTGTTAGCTAATATTTTCCTTGGCAAAATCACCAAGTGGAACGACCCGGCTCTGGCGAAAATCAATTCCGGCGTGAAGCTTCCCGCCTTGGACATCGTGGTAGCCCACCGTTCCGATGGCAGCGGCACAACGTACTGCTTTACGGATTATTTGTCGAAGGTGAGTCCGGAGTGGGAAAAGACGGCGGGCCGTAATGCTTCCGTTAGCTGGCCGGTTGGTTTGGGCGCCAAGGGCAACGACGGCGTAGCTGGGCTGTTGAAACAGCAGGTAGGGGCCTTGGGCTACATCGAGTTGATTTACGCCGTCAAGAATCATTTGCCTTACGGCAAAGTGGAGAACAAGAGCGGAGATTTTGTGAAAGCGGACTTGAAAACTGTTTCCGCTGCCGCTGCCGCCGCGAAAGGACCAAGCGCCGACACCCAACTCTCCATCACCGATGCTGTTGGCAAGGGCGTTTACCCCATATCCACCTTCACTTGGTTATTAGTGCCCGATACATTTAAGGATTCACAAAAGGCCGACGCCATAAAAGGATTTCTGAAATGGGCCGTCACCAAAGGCCAAGATCAAGCCGAATCCTTGGACTATGCGCGGCTGCCGGTTGTCATAGCGCAAGAAGTGGAAAAGCGCATTTCGCTGATTAAGTAGGATTGTGGCCACCAGCACCAGTCATATTGCCGAAATCATAGGCCGCCGTTCGAGCCGCGGATTTTTTGCGCGTCTCCGCGGCGGCGATGAGCTTTCTTACCTGGTCACGCTGGCATGCACGGTGTCCATCTTATTGATCGTCGCCGTGATCGTTTTTGAATTGTGGTTCAACTCCAGAGCCACATTTCATGCCTTCGGCTTTGGATTTTTGACCAGTTCCGCCTGGGACCCCAACGCCGACAAATATGGTGCCCTGCCCTTTATTTACGGTACCTGCGTTACGTCCTTTCTCGCGATGCTCATTGCGGTGCCGCTGGGCGTTGCCGCTTCCATCTTTCTTGCGGAGATGGCGCCCCCTAAGCTCTCAAATTTCCTGACATTTCTAATCGAACTTTTAGCCGCCGTACCAAGCGTAATTTATGGTTTGATTGGCATCTTCGTCTTGGTGCCGGCCATCAGAACCTATCTGGTGCCGCCGTTGAAGAGCGCCTTCGGCTACTTGCCTATCTTCGAAGGCACCTTTTATGGCCTGAGTTTCTTATCCGCCGGCATCGTTTTGTCGGTCATGGTCGTGCCGTTCATCATCTCAGTTTCGCGCGAAGTGTTAATGGCTGTGCCCAGGGAACAGCGCGAAGCCGCGCTCGCCGTGGGCGCAACCAAATGGGAAACCACCTGGGATATCGTGCTGCCCAACGCCAGCACTGGAATCTTTGGATCCATATTTCTGGCGTTAGCGCGCGCTCTCGGTGAGACGATGGCCGTTACCATGGTTATCGGCAACACGCCGAAAATTTCGGCATCGTTGTTATCTCCCGGCTATTCCATTGCTGCCGTGATCGCCAACGAGTTCGCTGAGGCGAATGGCGACTTGTACATATCTTCCTTGATTTTCATGGCGCTTGTCCTGTTCGGCTTGACGATCGTCATCAATGCAGTGGCGCGCATCTTCATCATGACCACACAAGGCAAGGGAGTCTGACTATGATGATGGAAATTTCCGCTACCCGGCGGTTTGTCAATGGCTTCATGCTTACGCTCTCTGGCGTTTGCACGGTCTTCGTCGTCAGTGTGCTCTTCTTTATCCTTGGTTATCTTTTGCTGCACGGCATTTCTTCGCTGAACTGGGATTTCTTCACCAAGCTGCCTAAGCCTTCGGGTGAAACTGGCGGCGGCATGGCTAATGCGATTGTCGGTAGCGGCAAAGTCTTGTTGCTGGCCACCATCATCGGCGTTCCTATCGGCTTTTTGGCAGGTGTATTTCTTGCCGAATACAGTGGCAAAACATTCGCTTTTACCATCCGCTACGTGGTTGACTTGCTTAACGGCGTGCCTTCTATCGTTATCGGCATCGTAGCCTACGCGTTGGTCGTCCGGCCCATGAGACATTTCTCAGCCCTGGCGGGCGGCGTGGCGCTGGGCATCATGATGATTCCGATTGCCGTGCGAACCACCGAAGAATTTCTGCGTGCCATACCGAACAACATCCGCGAGGGCGCCATGGCGCTGGGCGCAACCAAGGCGACCACTATTTTCAGCGTGGTGATACCGGCGGCCATATCCGGCCTCACTTCGGGCATGATGCTGAACCTCGCGCGGGTGGCGGGTGAAACCGCTCCGCTGCTGTTTACCGCGCTCGGGAATCAATATTGGAGCGCAGGCTATCTGGCGCCCATTGCCACGCTGCCCGTGCTGATTTACAACTACGCCACCGCGCCCGAGGAAGATTTGCATCAACAAGCCTGGGCCGCCGGCTTCGTCCTGTTAACACTTGTGCTCGTCATCAACGTGACAGCGCGCCTCATCATTGCCAGAGGGCCGGCGGCGCAAAGGAGATAATTTAAGAGTGGCTACGCCTCAACAACAAACGACAAAAGAAGTGACTGCGGAATCGGGCGTAAAGCCCGTTACGCCAAAAACGGACTCCAGGTTGAAGTTGACGGCAAGAGACATCAATTTCTACTACGGCCAGTTCCAGGCCCTGCACGAAATCAGCCTCGACATTCCAACCAACAAAGTAACCGCTTTTATCGGCCCTTCCGGCTGCGGAAAATCGACCTTCCTCCGCACTATGAACCGCATGAACGAGACGCTGCGCAACACCCGCATGGAAGGCGACCTGAAACTCGACGGCGAAGACTTGATGGGGATGGATGTCACCGACGTGCGGCGGCGCGTCGGAATGGTCTTCCAGAAATCGAACCCGTTTCCCAAGTCGATTTTCGACAACGTAGCTTACGGGCTGCGCGTCAATGGAATCAAGAAGAGGTCTGTGGTAGCCGAAGCGGTGGAACAGAGCCTGGCTCACGCCGCATTGTGGGGTGAAGTGAAAGACAAGCTGAACAAACCAGCTTCGGCGCTGTCCGGCGGACAGCAGCAGCGTTTGTGCATTGCGCGCGCGCTAGCGGTAGAACCGGAAGTTCTGCTGCTGGATGAGCCTTGTTCGGCGCTCGATCCAATTGCCACGCTCAAGATCGAAGAGCTGCTGTTTCAGATCAAAGACATTACTACGATCGTCATCGTCACTCACAACATGCAGCAGGCCGCGCGTTTGGCCGATTTTACCGGTTTCTTCTTGATGGGGAAATTAGTCGAGATCGACGATACTAAGAAGATCTTTCAAAACCCCGGCAAGAAAGAGACTGAAGACTACGTAACCGGCCGTTTCGGCTGACGAGGAAAATGCATTGCGCCATTTCGAACAAGAGTTAGAAAAACTGAAGTCCAAGCTGCTCGAGATGAGTGCGCTGGTCGAGAGTGCTGTCTATCGCAGCGTCCAGGGCGTGGTCGAAAAGAACGAAGAGCTAGCCCAGGAAGTGCTGAAGAACGAGGGCCGGATCAACGAGCTTGAAATCGAAATCGACGAGCTCGCCATCAGTCTGCTGGCCTTGCAAGCGCCGCTGGCGGCCGATTTACGGCTCGTCACGGCGGCCATTAAAATCAACAACGATTTGGAGCGTATGGGCGATCTTTCAGTGAGTATCGCGCAAAGCGCCATGGCGTTGATGAAAGAGCCCGTCATCAGGCCGCTGATAGATATTCCGCACATCGCCGGGCTGGCGCAAAGCATGGTGCGCAAGGCGCTCGATGCCTTTGTAAACCGCGATGCTGATTTAGCGCGCAGCGTGCTGGCGTCGGACGACGCGGTGGACAATATGCGGACCGCCAGCTATCACGAGCTGATCAGCTTCATGGAAAACAACCCATCGCAAATCGGCCAAGCCCTTTATTTGCTGTCGGTTGTGCGGAATTTGGAGCGCATTGCCGACCATTCGACAAATATCGCGGAGGATGTGCTTTTTCTGGTGAAGGGCATTGATGTGCGCCACCACAATGAAGAGCGCACGCAGGCTGTGGCGACCCAGCAAAATTAGTCGAGTTTTTTCTTCAAAACCTCGTTAACGGCGGCCGGATTCGCTTGGCCGCGGCTCGCTTTCATCACTTGGCCGACCAAAAACCCCAAAAGTGCAGTTTTGCCCGCCTTGTATTGCTCAACTTGTTTGGGATTGGCGGCTATGATTTCGTCGGCGATTTTTTCGAGCGCGCCAGTGTCGGAGATCTGCTTGAGGCCCTCGCGCTCCATGATCACCGAGGCAGCATCGCCGGTTTCAAACATCTTGGGCAGGATTTCTTTGGCGAGTTTCCCCGAAAGTTCGCCTTTGTTAATAAGCGCAACCAATTCACCGAGATGCGCGGCGGTAATGGGTGAGCTCTCGATGTCCCTACTCGCGGCGTTGAGCAGTCCCATGAGATCACCGACCACCCAATTAGCGGTGGTGCGGCCGTCGCCGCTGAGTTTAGCGGCAATCTCGAAATAATCGCCGACGGCTCGGGTGAGGCTTAACACTTGGGCGTCGTATTCGCGCAGGCCATATTCGCTCACAAAGCGATCGCGGCGGTCGGCCGGCAGTTCGGGTAGCCGGGACTTCACTTCGTGCAGCCAGTGCTCGCTGACGCGCAAGGGAACCAGGTCTGGCTCAGGGAAGTAGCGGTAATCGTGCGCGTGTTCCTTACTGCGCATGCCGACGGTTACGCCGGTGTTGGAGTCGTATAAACGGCTTTCCTGCTCGATTTTTCCGCCGTTTTCAACGATTTCCACTTGCCGTTCGATCTCGTATTCGATGGCTTGTTTGACGAAGCGGAAAGAATTGACGTTTTTGACCTCGACTTTGGTGCCGAACTCCGGCGCGCCTTTGAGACGGACGGAAACGTTGGCGTCGCAGCGCAATTGGCCCTTTTCCATATCGCAATCGGACACGCCGATGAATTGGATAACTTGTTTAATTTCAGTCAAATAGGCGTGCGCTTCGTCGGCAGATCGCAGATCTGGTTCGCTGACGATTTCGATCAGCGGCGTGCCGGAACGGTTGAGATCGACGTAGGTGAATTTATCGGAATCGCGGAAACCGTCGTGAATGCTCTTGCCGGCGTCGTCTTCCATGTGGACGCGGGTAACGCCAATGCGCTTTTTACCGGCCTCGGTCAGGATATCGAGATAACCGTGTTCGGCTAAGGGCTGGTCGTATTGGGAGATTTGATAACCCTTGGGCAAATCCGGGTAAAAGTAGTTCTTGCGGGCGAAGCGCGAGAACGGATTAATCTGGCAATGGAGAGCCAGCGAAGCGCTGATGGCAAGTTCGACAGCTTGCCGGCTCAGAACCGGCAGAGCCCCCGGTAAACCTAAGCAAACAGGACAGACGTTGGTATTCGGTGAAGCGCCGAATTCAACCGGGCAGCTGCAAAAAATCTTGGTCTTCGTGCCCAGCTGCACGTGGACTTCGAGACCGATCACCGGCTCGTACAACGCAATGCTAGCGAGTGGCACAGGAGAAGCTAGTGGCATCCTTGGGGTTGCCCTTGCCGTCGTAGGTAGGCACGAGCGGGTACGGGCACATCGGTCTTTTCATTTCAACGGGTTGCGACGGATCGTCGTTCTGGTATTTAGTGGCGACGATAGAGTCCGGCGCGGAGCCTTTTTCAACCCAGGCGACAAGGGAGGTGAACATGTCGCTATAGGAACTGGGTCCTGGTCCGCCGAAGCAATGCTGCACGCCGGGTAGCATGTAAAGGCGGCTAAACTCTTGTAAGTTATTCACCGTGATCGACTTGTAATAGTTGACCGCATTTAACGGCGGGATGGCGGCATCGCTCCAGCCGTGGTACATAATCAGCTTGCCGCCCCGGTCGGCGAAAGGTTTGAGGTTGGGATCGGTGGAATTGAGGATTGGTCCCATCTTCGCATCAGCCGTAGCCAGGGTGTCGGCGAGATTTGTACCCTTAAAAGTCCATTTTGAGTCGTTGAAGACCATGTTGCGGAGAAAACCGGTGCTGAATAGTGCGCCAGCGCTCAAGCCGGGCTTCGAGCCGGTGATCCAACCAGACCAACCGCCTGGGCCGTCTTCGCCGCCGGGTTCATAGCCTGGAAAAATGTTGGGAGTGCCCTGATAAATGGCCTTTAGCGTAGTAATTTGGGGTTTCGTGAGGCAATTTTTAGTCTCCGGACCCTGGCAAAGGATGGCGGAGGGATCGAAATGGCAGGAAGTTGGATCGCTCAGAATACCGTCTTTCAGGCCGTCGGAGGCATCGCAGGCGGCTAAAACTGCGTTGGCGATGGCTGGAATCTTCTCGGCGGGCAGGTAGCGAGCGGGATTTTCGAGCATTGGGATGCCGAAAGCGTAGAAATTGGCGACCAAAAGGTGGGTCCAAAAGTTGGCCGGAGCGCCGGCTAGAATACCGTCGTAATCTTCAGGGAAGCGCTGGGCTTCCATCAGCGCTTGGCGGCCGCCGTTCGAACAACTCGCGAAGAATGAATGCTTTGGCGCTTCGCCGTAGAAAGATTGAACGATTGCTTTGGCTTGGACGGTCATTTCATGAATGGCGCGATAGCCGAAATCGGTGATCTTTTCGGGATGGCCGAGAGCCCAATCGGCGTCAATGCCATCGGCGCGATGGCCGGTATCGGTGGAAGCGGTCGCGTAGCCGTCGTGGAGGGCGGACGCCATTTCGGAATAGTTGAGAGAACCGGCGAAACCGCCGTTGCCAACACCCCTAAACCTACCATTCCAATCGGATTCAGGGAGCCAGACTTCAAAGTGTATTTCGGAATCATTTGAAGGCCTAATAACGCCTCCAATGCGGCAAAACGACGGTATTTTGACCAAAAAGTCACCGGGACCGAGCATTGTGGTGGCGGCGGAGCGGACGGTAAAATCAATCGCCGTATTTGGTAGAGACAGCGTCCCTATTAGCTGGCACGGCGTATTGGCGGCCAAGAGCGACGGTAAAAATAGCAAGAAAAGCTTCATGGCCTTCAATTATTACCGCCTATAAAAGACAGGTAGGTGGACTGGATACCTTTTTCCAAGGAAATCGTGTGCCGCCAGCCGAGCGCGTGGAGGCGAGAGACGTCCATAAGCTTGCGCGGAGTGCCGTCAGGTTTAGAACTATCGAATACCATTCTACCAGAAAAACCGACGACGGATGCAACGATTTCAGCCAATGATTTGATAGAGATATCGTCGCCAGCGCCTACATTGATGAATTGCTTTTCATCATAGTTTTGCATAAGAAAGACGGCGGCGGAAGCGAAATCGTCGGAATGCAGAAATTCGCGCCTGGGAGAACCGGTTCCCCACAGCGTGACTTCGTCGGCGCCCGAGATTTTGGCTTCGTGAAATTTGCGGATCAGGGCGGGAAGAACGTGCGAAGTTTGCAGGTCGAAATTGTCGCCTGGACCGTACAAGTTGGTTGGCATCAATGAGATAGCGTTGAAGCCATATTGCTGGCGATAGGCCTCGCAGAGCTTGATGCCGGCGATTTTGGCGATGGCATACCACTCATTGGTGGGTTCGAGCGGGCCAGTGAGGAGATACTCTTCTTTGAGCGGCTGCGGCGCGAGCTTCGGATAGATGCAGGAGGAGCCGAGGAACTGGAGCTTGGCTACGCCGTGACGATAGGCGGAATCGATGACATTATTTTGGACGTCGAGGTTATCTTTAATAAAATCAGCAGGATAGGTGGAATTGGCGAGGATGCCGCCAACTTTGGCAGCGGCTAGGAATACGAATTCTGGCTTCTCCTGGGCGAAAAATGCGTTGACGGCGTGGGAATCGCGCAGATCGAGCTCGGCGCGGGTGCGGAGGATGAGGTTTTGGTAGCCGAGGGCGGCGAGGTGACGGGTGATGGCGGAGCCGACTAGGCCGCGATGGCCGGCGACGAAAATTCGGGACGAAAAAAGCATTGAATTAGCCACAGATGGATACAGATAAATACAGATAAGAACGCAAAAAGACGAAATCGTTCGGGGGAAGAATCAGCGAAGCTGGGCGACCTGGATGTCGTGGTCGACCATCATTTGGACCAGTTGCTTGAAGGAGGTCTTGGGTTTCCAGCCGAAGGCGTTGCGGGCTTTGGTTGGGTCGCCGAGAAGGTAATCGACTTCGGTGGGACGGAAATAGATAGGGTCGATCTCGACGTACTCGTGCCAATCGAGATTGGCGTAGCCGAAGGATTCGTCGAGGAACTGGCGGACGGAATAGGCTTCGCCGGTGGCGACGACGAAATCACCCGGCTCGGTATGCTGCAACATCATCCACATGGCTTCGACGTAATCGCCGGCGAAACCCCAGTCGCGGCGGGAATCGAGATTGCCGAGATAGAGCTTTTTCTGCAGACCGGCTTTGATGCGGCCGAGGGCGCGGGTGATTTTGCGGGTGACGAAGGTTTCGCCGCGACGCGGGGATTCGTGGTTGAAGAGAATGCCGTTGGAGATGAAGAGATTGTAGGCTTCGCGGTAGTTGATGGCGTACCAGTGAGCAGCGACTTTGGAAACGGCGTAGGGACTGCGGGGATAGAAAGGAGTGGCTTCGCTTTGCGGAGGCTTGGCGGCGCCGAACATTTCAGAAGAGCCGGCCTGATAGAAACGCACTTGGCGGCCAGAGTGCTGAATGTGATCGCGAATGCAATCGAGCAGACGCAGAGGGCCGGAGGCGACGGAATCGGCGGTGTATTCGGGATTTTCGAAGGAGACCTTGACGTGGGATTGAGCGCCGAGGTTGTAGACTTCGTCGGGCTGGGCGATTTCGAGAATGCGGCGGAGGCCGGTGGAGTCAGTGAGGTCGCCGTAGTGGAGGTGAAGGCGGCGGGCGGATTGGTGGGGGTCCTGATAGATGTGGTCGATGCGGCCGGTGTTGAAGGAAGAACTGCGGCGGATGATGCCGTGGACAGTGTAGCCTTTGGCGAGGAGAAGTTCGCTAAGGTAGGAGCCGTCCTGGCCGGTGATGCCGGTGATTAGCGCGGAAGGATTGGCCACAAATGAGGATAACACGCTAAGAATTGGGCCGCAGATGAATGGGATGAACGCAGATTAGGAAAGAAGAGGTTGGCGACGCCGGGGA
>Ga0302319_10000498_pt1 | contig 88310 bp, 88 predicted proteins | sample Bog_T0_2_FD_203319 | JGI IMG/M metagenome (GOLD analysis project Ga0302319, IMG submission 203319) | Peat permafrost microbial communities from Stordalen Mire near Abisko, Sweden - Bog_T0_2 | ecosystem: Environmental > Terrestrial > Soil > Wetlands > Peat | place: Sweden: Abisko, Stordalen Mire... | reverse complement strand
AGGATCAAATGACTTGCTCGCTTCCGGTGTTTACTACAATGCCACGGCGGTCGAGGCACGGATGTGCAGGAACTGGCCGGTCCATGTGGTCGGCGGGGGCAACTCAGCCGGGCAAGCAGCGATGTTCCTCACGCAGTACGCGCGAAAAGTTACGCTCGTGGTGCGCGGTAGTGATTTGCGCAAGAGCATGTCGTCATATCTCTGTGATCGGGTGGCGGCAAATCCTGGGATCGAGGTTCGCTACCATACCCAGGTAACGACCATCGAAGGCAGGGAACACATCGGAGCCGTTCACCTGCGCGACGACGATGGAAACGTTGCTCGCGAGGAAACGACGGGTGTTTTTATCTTCATCGGCGCCAAGCCGAGAACGGATTTCCTGCCGGCCGAACTGGCTCGCGATGACAAGGGTTTTGCGTTGACGGGTTCGGCCGTCGGAAAGCTAGAAAGTTGGAAGGAACAGCGGTCACCCGAGGCACTCGAAACGAGCTTGCCGGGAGTATTTGCAAGTGGCGATTGCCGCAGCGGTACTACCAAGCGGGTGGCTTTTGCAATCGGTGACGGGGCTCTGGCGGTCAGCTGCGTCCACAACCTGCTAGGCACCTACGCGGTTTGATACCTCGATCTTTTTGATTGACGCTAAGTTGACAGATGGGACGCACGCCGCGACGAGAAAAGTTGAACAGCAACTATAGGAACAAATGCGATGTATCGCCCACATCCCTTCTATCTCGTTTTACTGGACGATAAAGTATGTTGTCGTTTAGAACCGGTACCCGCTTCTGTATGCTCCGAGCGGATGACGCGCCACTCGTACAAGGATCCAACTCCGAGCGCGCCCCGCATGCCATCCCCCGGAATCCGCACCATGCGGGGCGCTGACGGATTCCTCCCGTGAAACGCCGTCCACAGAAACCACATGAGTGAGAAGTCGGCCCGTAGAAGTGATCGTATGCGCGGACCAAACTGACCTACTACCTAACTTTTCAGTGCCTATATACTGAAGGTGACTCCCAACATGGGCGAATCAAGCCTTCTCTGGCTTCGCGTGGCCGCCGGACTTTATTCTTTCGGCCTCATCGATGCCATCGTCACATTACTGCGCCAGCGCGAAAGCCTGTTCCGCGTGGCCCTCGCTGCCTTCAGCCTGGGCGCGGTGTTTCAACTGGTCTCCATTGTCGAGCAGGGGCTGGTGCAGCATCACTTCCCGGCCAATGACTTCTTTGAATCGATGTCGCTGTGCGCGTGGGTCGTTACTGTCTTATTCCTCGCCATTTATTGGCGATACAAGGCCGAAAGCCTCAGCGTTTTCGTATTCCCGCTGGTGTTTGTGATGACGCTGATTGCGGCGCTGCGCAATCCGGTGTCGAGTTGGTCGAGCGAAGCAGTTCGAAGTACCTGGCTCATCGTACATATCGTTCTTGCTGTCCTCGGCTATGCCGCGCTACTGCTTACGGCGGTCGCGGCGGTGGCATATCTGATCCAGGAGAAACAACTCAAGCGCAAACAGAAGCAGCCGTTCAACCGGATGTTTCCTCCGCTCGGCACCCTCGACGAGTTGATTTCACGATCTCTCGGGGCAGGCTTCGTTTTCATTACGCTCAGCATCATCATTGCCAGCCTCTGGTCTTTTATCGAATACGGAACCCGCTGGATCGATAACGGACTCATCACCACTTCCTTCATTACCTGGGGGATCTATCTGGCGTTGATCTTCTTCCGGGTCAGCGCGGGCTGGCGCGGGCGCAAAGCAGCCATACTTTCAATCGTGGCGCTGGGCTGTGCAGCCGTTACGTGGATCGCGCATACCAGCCTGGAGAAACACCTGTTGCAATGAGGCTGCTTGTCACAGGTTTGAGCCACAAAACGGCGCCGGTACATCTGCGCGAAAAGCTCGCGATTGCGGAAGCTTCTCTGCCCGATGCGCTTCGCGAATTACAGAAGATGGGTGCGGCGGAAGCGATGATCCTTTCGACCTGCAATCGCGTTGAGATCGCCGTCAGTTCAGAAGATGGGCAGCACCCCGGCGCCATCGTGGATCGTTTTCTCTCCGAATGGAAAGGGTCAACCGCGACCGCCTTCGATGGGCATCTCTACCGGCTCGAATCGCGGGAAGCCATTCAGCATATGTTCCGCGTCGCCGCCAGCCTCGACTCCATGGTGGTGGGTGAGCCGCAGATTCTGGGCCAACTCAAAGTCGCCTACGCAGTAGCTAAGACGGAAGGTTCAATCGGCGGATTGCTGGAGAACGTTGTCACACACGCTTTCGGTGTCGCCAAACGAGTCCGCACCGAAACCGGCATTGGGCACATGGCGGTCTCCGTCAGCTATGCGGCCGTGGAACTGGCGCGCAAGATTTTCGGCTCGCTCTCAGGGCATTCGGTGCTGATCGTCGGCTCCGGAAAAATGGGGGAACTGGCCGCCAAACATCTGCGCCGGTCCGGTGCGCAGAAAATCTTTGTGGCTAATCGGACTCGCGAACGCGCGGAAGAACTCGCGGCGCTTTTCGACGGACGCGTCATCGATTACAACCGCATCACCGCGACCTTACCCGAGATCGACATCGTGATCGCATCGAGCGGGGCCCCCCATTACATCCTGACGCGCGACGACATGCATCGGGCCATAACGGCGCGCCGCAATAAGCCGATGTTCCTGATCGATATCGCAGTGCCGCGCAACATCGATCCGGCGGTGAACGATCTGGAAGGCGTCTTCCTCTACGATGTCGACGATCTGGAAGGAGTGGTGAACACCAACATTAAGGAGCGCGAGAAACAGGCCGGCGACGCGGAAATTATAGTGGCGCACGAAGTGGAGCGCATGATGTCGCGCCTCCGCATTGAGGAAGTGACTCCGACTATCATCAGCCTGCAGGAACAACTCGAAGCCATTCGCGCGGCGGAAGCTTCGAGAGCCATTCGGCGTCTGCCCGCGCTGCCGCCCGATCAGTTAGCCCTGATCGAAGCGCAGATTGAAGCGATGTCGAAATCCATCGTGAACAAAATCGCGCACGGGCCCATCTCAGAACTGCGGCGCAATGCCGGAGATCCTGAAGGGCTGGGCGTAATCAACGCGATTCGGAAAGTCTTTCACCTTCAGGATTAAGAGCCATTTGCCGCCCGGTCGATGTACCAGATAGCCGAAGCGCGGCCGATTTGCGCGGGAAACTTCTGCAGATCTTCCGGCCCCGTCAGTACATCCTGCAAAGCCTGCTTTTTCTCCACGCCCGCCGTGAGACAGAGCGTATGCCGTGCCTTCTCCAGCACTCCGGGAAGCAGCGTCACACGATCCTGCTTCATCTTCTCCACCCACATTTCCGATGCGATGTGATGGCGATCTTCAATCAAGGGCGAGCCGGGAAACAGGCTGGCAGTATGAGCATCCGCACCCATGCCGCGCTGGATCACATCGAACACGGGTAATTCGCCGAGCGCGAGGTCAAACACTTTACTGATTTCTTCCCGATAATGCGCGGCGGCTTTCACCGGCGGCAATTCTCCCTGAATCCGATGGATCTGTCTCGAATCCGTGTGGATCGGGTCGAGCAGGGCTTTCTTCGTCATGCCGTAGTTGCTCTGCGCATCGTCCGGCGCGACGCAGCGTTCATCGACCCAAAAAATTTCAATGGCCTTCCAGTCAAAATGCTGCGCCGCCATCCATTCGAACATCACACGCGGGGTACTCCCGCCGGAGACGGCGAGAAGAGCGCGACCTCGGACGGTTCTGGCTTCATCGAGAAGTTCGAGGGTCCGCGCCCCGCAAGCCTCGCAGGCGGCGCGAGCGTCGTCAAACACAAGCAGCCTCTTGTTTTGCTCTCGCGGGCTCATTTCGCAGGGATCCGGAAAGGTGGCGACCAGGGCGTCATCCGTTCCAGTGTACTTTCAAAAATTCGATCGTGTTCGATGATGTTGAGCTCTTCGGCCAGGAGTCGAGGCTCCGGTCCGGGAGAAATTTTCGCATATTGCGCGCGCGTGCCGATTTCGTATTTGGCGCAACCGTGGTCGATCTGAATTTTGAGATCGGGCGCGACATCGATCGCCGAAAGTTCTTCCGCCGGCCCGGCACCGGAACGAAAATCCACGGCGGCTTGAGGAAAAGCCCGGCGCAACCAAGCCTGGAGGTATTTTGCGGAGGCGCCGGGCGCACTCCCCCCGTGAGTCAGTTCAATGCGAGTGAGTGTCTCCGGCGCTCGCCTGCCGATCAGTTGTGCCAGCAGTTCCCGCAACCTTGTAATCCGCGTCCAGGCCAGATCCCCGACCAGACAGCCGGCCATCATCAGCGTACGGAGGTCTGCGAACGCGGGTGCGCCGGGGCGAGTGGAATCCACTATGATCTTGTCGCCCAGCGCAACCAGATGACTGAGATCGGCAGCCGCGGCGAGGCGCGAGCTCCGAAACCAGACCACTCGCGGCAGATCGGGCGCAGTCACGGGAGCCAGAATAGAAGCCGCATCGTTGAGGCGATTCAGCGAAACGCTGAGTTCTACTTGCTCGCAGCAAATCTGCAAGGCCTGTCCATGAGGTTTCCAGCACTGTGCAAAAACTCTCGATTGAAGGTCGCCATCGGTCTGGCCTACGCGAACTACGAGTGCCCGGCTGGGGTGCGTTCGCATCAACTCGGCCAGGGTCTGACCGATATCCTGCGGGTCGTCCTCTTCATCGACGAAAACGATAAGGGTCATGGCGCAGGCTCTCAAAACGCCCGAGCCTTGCTGAGCTTCCGGGGCTTCAGGCTGATCGGAATGCGGCTGCCCCATCGAGGTCCACAACTCTGCCAGATCTTTAAGAATATGGTCCGGATTCACTGCCTCGGCCGCGCTCATCAGGCGTGCCTCCATCGGTGACCACGGCGAGCCAGCATCGCATCGGCTGCCGCGGGACCCCATGTACCCGCTGCATAGTTGGGGAAGGCAAACTTCTGCGTGGCCCAATAGTCGAGGATCGGCTGAACCACGGACCAGCTTGCTTCCACCATGTCTTGCCGGGTGAAAAGCGTTGGATCGCCGATCAGGGCATCGAGCAGCAGCGTCTCATAAGCGGACGGCGAACGCTCTCCGAAGCTGCCGCCATAATTGAAGTCCATCGAGACGGGCCTGAGCGTCATTCCGGAACCGGGCCGCTTCGAAGAGAACATCAACGAAATTCCCTCTTCCGGCTGGATGCGCAGGATCAGCAGATTGGGCGTTGCCGGAGCATCGCCGTCGCCTTCTTTGCGGAACACAGCCAGCGGCGCCGAGCGAAACTGAATCGCAACTTCCGTCACCCGCCGCGGCAGGTATTTGCCCGACCGCACATAAAACGGCACACCCGACCAGCGCCAGTTCTCGACCGCGAAGGTCACGGCGGCGTAGGTGTCCGTCTGCGATTCGGGGTCGACACCCTTCTCCTGACGAAATCCCGATACGTCTTTACCTGCAATCCGTCCAGGGCCATACTGCCCGCCCACCGCGTTTGCCGCCACTTCTTCCGGCTTCATTACACGCACCGATCGAATCAGCTTAGCCCGCTCGTCGCGCACTACCTCTGAAGAAAATGTGGAACTCGGCTCCATCGCGACCGTGGCGAGCACTTGCAACAGATGGTTCTGCACCATGTCACGTAAAGCGCCGGCTTCCTGGTAATAAGCGCCGCGCCCTTCGACGCCGATCGATTCCGCAGCGGTAATCTGCACATGATCGATGAATCGCCGATTCCACAGCGGCTCGAAAATTCCGTTGCCGAATCGAAAAGCCAGGATATTCTGGACGGTCTCTTTTCCCAGATAGTGATCGATACGATAAATGTCCGGCTCGGCAAAGACAGTTTGTAGCCGCGCGCTGAGTTGCCTCGCGCTGGCAAGGTCATGGCCGAACGGTTTTTCCACCACGATGCGCCGCCAGCCTTCGCCTGTGGCTAACCCCGCGCGGCCAATCCCTTCCGCGATTTCCGCGTACTGGCTCGGCTGCGTTGAGAGATAAAACATCACGTTGCCGCCCGTTTGCCGGGAGCCGGAAACTTCCTTGAGTTTGTCGGCCAAATCCCGGAAAACCTGATCGTCATTGGTATCGCCGGGCAGGTAGAACAAGCCCTGCGAGAATGGGCGCCAGGCATCTTCATCGAAGGGAGAGTTTTCAACGAACTTCGAAACCGCTTCCTTCATGCGGGATCGAAAATCGTCGTCGCTCATCTTCGTGCGCGAGATACCGATTACGGCAAACCCGGCGGTCAGAGCGCCGTCGTAAGCCAGGCGGTAAAGGGCGGGCATGAGCTTGCGTTTGCAAAGGTCCCCATTAGCGCCGAAGATTACCAGGGTACACGGGGGGGCGGTGCGCTGAAAACGAAGCGGATCCTGCAGGGCATTTTCCGGCATCAGTCCTCACAGTAGCATCAACTTGAGAAGACATTGGTCACGGAAATTAACAGCTGGAGGGTTCTCGCCGCAGTGTGTCTGGCGATATGGTGCTATCTCGCACTCTTACGCGGCGGGTTCTGGCGTTTGAAGGAATCGATCGCGTCACGGCAGCCAGCGAAGCCGGGGATTCGTGTTGCCGCCGTGATCCCCGCGCGCGACGAAGAAGACACGATTGAACGCGTAGTTAGTTCTCTGCGCAAACAGCGCTTTTCGGGTGAACTCACGATTACCGTGGCCGATGACGAAAGTACCGATTCAACGGCGACGCGTGCATTGAACGCAGGCTCGACGCGGATCGTAAAAGCGCCGCCTCGACCTTCCGGCTGGAAAGGGAAACTGTGGGCTGTTAAGTCCGGGATCGCCGCGCTGCCGGATTCGCCTGACTTCCTGCTACTCACCGACGCCGACATTCAATACGTCGGCGCTGATGCCCTCGAATCGCTGATCGCGAAGGCGGAAGAGGGTTTCGATTTAGTCAGCGTGATGGTGCGGTTGCATGCCGAGTCTATCGCTGAAAAGATGTTGATCCCCGCATTCGTGTTTTTCTTCTTCCAGCTCTACCCGCCTTCCTGGGTCAACTCTACCGGACCCACCGCCGCAGCCGCGGGAGGCGTTATGTTGATCCGGCCCGAGACTTTGCGACGCGCCGGCGGAATAGAAGCGATCCATGACGCATTGATCGACGATTGCGCTCTCGCCCGGTCCATCAAAAAAGCCGGGGGACGAGTCTGGCTCGGTATCAGTTCCCCGGAGATTCGCAGCGTACGCGGCTATGGGGGCATCGGCGGAATCCGCGCCATGATCGCGCGTTCAGCCTTCGCTCAGCTGCGGCATTCCTTCTGGCTGCTGGTCGCTACTCTTTGCGGACTGGCTCTGGCTTATGTGGTGCCGGTTTTGCTGTTGTTTTCGAAGGACTGGTTGGCGGCGCCAGCAGGAGCGGCAGTCCTGATCGTGACGGCCCGGGTGTTCTATCCGACGGTCCGGATGTACCGTGCTTCCACCTGGATCGCTTTTTGCTTACCTCTGATTGCCGTGTTTTATGCGGCCGCCACAATGGAATCGGCTGCCAGGTATTGGCTCGGAAGCGGTGGGATGTGGAAAGGCCGAGTGCAGGACACCCGGAACAAAACCAGCTAAAACCGGGGAATGCCGATTCAAGCTGGAGCTGGCGGAGGGAATTGAACCCCCGACCCTCTGATTACAAATCAGATGCTCTACCAGCTGAGCTACGCCAGCACAGGAAAAACGACTTTCATCATAACAAGGCACCCACCCGCGCGTGGTTTGTTTCGACCAGATCACGATATTGGTAGACGTTCTGGCAGAGCAATTCCGCCATTTCCGCCTCATCCAGATAACGGATCGGGGCGCCATCTTCAATCCGCGACACTACGGCAGCGAGCCCGGTCAGGGTATCCTGCGCCACCTGGGTGATCGAGTCACGCACAAGAACGCCCGCGCCCGGCACCAGTTTCCAGGGGCCTTCGCCATCGGGACCCAGAAAGATCGCCTGACAGGGATAGAGCGTGCCGCCGGCAAGAATACTCATCGCGCTGCTGTCCGTCGCGAGAACATGCACGGAGGAGTCGCTCGGGAGTCGCCAGCCTGGTGACGCGAGATTTTCGAGGCGTTCGGCGTCGGCAGCCTCGGCAGAGAGAAGCTTTCGGGGCATGACGGCGAGACGCCTTTCGACTTCGTCCAACAAGGCTTCGGCTTCCTCGCAGTTCCGGCCGCAAACGACTAAGCCGTGATTCCCCAAAACGAAGATGGCGCTTTCCGGATTATCCGCAATCGAAAACTCGACTTCCCGTGCCAGAGGAATTCCCGAGAGCGAATACGGAACCCAGGACCAGGGCAGCCCGCGAAGCCTTTCCGCCAGGCGTTCCCGGGCATCGCATCGAACGGCCCACGCGATGGTATGAATCGAGTGCACGTGGAGAACTACGGCCCAGGGGAGAACGGCGTGCATCGCAGTCTCCACGGATGTTCGCAGCATTTGGCCGGAAGCCATTACCTGGGCTGAGCCGGGATCCACGCCGGCAGCAACTTTGCTGAGAATTTCCTCGCGGTCAGCCGGAAGAAAGATTTCGGTCGATTGCGCCTGCGATAGCCAGTGCCCGGAAGCTTTGATCCAGAGTGCTCCGCCGGTCTTAATCGAGGTGTTTCCCGTGGCGGCCTGAACCAGCATCGGGTTGCGGCCCAGGCGGGCGGACAACTCGATGAGGTGGTTCAGTTCAGACTGATCGGCGGTAGCCAAAGTTTTAGGATTGCCTTATCGATTGTCTGACGATTCCAGTCGTGATTCAACTCACAATACCTTGTTTCCGGTTAATTTGTCGCGGGGGAGTAGAGTAAAAGTTCCTATCTGAGTGATTTCTTTAAACATGGACCCTTCTTCGACACGCGGTATTGGCAAGTATATGGGAATGGCGATGCTGCTCCCGATCTCGTCTTTCGTCGGGTATGCGATGGGTTACGGGCTGGATCACCTGTTCCATACCACCTGGATTCGTTATGTAGTTCTGGTGCTGGGGACCATTTCAGGACTGGTTGAGTTGATCCGCGAACTCAGCGAAGACACCCCCAAATAACTATGTTGGCCGATTTCGACCGCGCCATTGCGCGGGTACCTAAGTGGATGTTGGCAGTCAGCGCCCTCGGCATGGGGCTGGCGGGGCGCCTCGGAGGGTTCGTTTATGCGGGACCGTTTCTGGTGGGAGCCGCCGCTTCCTGGTTCAACTTCCGGGTGATCGAACGAACGGTGAATAAGCTGGGTGAGGCAGCCAAAGCCGACCCTGCCAGCCCCCCTCGGCGCGCTGGCCTATGGATGTTTATCCAGTTCTGTCTCTTCGCTTTAGGGGCCTTTGTTATACTCAGATATTCCGGATTCAGTCTGCCTGCGGCGTTTTGCGGGTTCCTCGTGTGCCCAGCGGCTGCGATCCTCGAACTTCTCTACGAATTACTGACATATGGTCACTCATGAAGCGTGGTTGACGGTCCTCTTCAACACCTACCTTGCCGGGTTGGGAAATTGGTTATTGGCTCTGTTTCATCAGACGGCCACTAACCCGAACGAGCCCTGGGCAGATCACATCGTGATGCAGTTGCTGGTCGCGGTCATCATTGTGGTCCTGCTGGCGGTGCTGCGCGCCAGCCTCTCGGTGGATAAACCGGGCGCCTTACAGCATGTATTCGAACTGATTCACGGCTTCATCTCGAACGAAGCGGACGACCAGATCGGCCACGACGGCCGGCATCATGTCGTCCTGTTCGAAACTCTGTTCGTGTTTCTTCTGATTGGCAATCTGATCGGCGTGATTCCCAAATTTGTCAGCCCGACGCAGGTGATTTACGTGCCTGCCGGCTGCGCGATTCTGGCATTCATGTATTACAACTGGATCGGCCTGAAGAAGAACGGGGCCTGGAAGTACGCCAAGCACTTTGCCGGACCCATCTGGTGGATGGCGCCGCTGATGATCCCGATCGAAATCATCAGCCATCTGGCGCGGCCGCTGTCGCTGACGATTCGTCTTTTCGCCAACATGTATGCCGGCGAGCAGGTCACGCTGGTGTTTTTGAGCCTGACTTACCTGATCGCGCCGGCCATGTTCCTCGGCTTGCATGTGTTCGTAGGACTTCTGCAGGCTTATATCTTCGTGCTGCTGACGATGATGTATGTCGCCGGGGCCGTGGCGGAAGAACACTAAATTTATACCGGCTTTTTGCCGTCTTCCGCGTGAGGCCTCCCGCCCCCAGGCGAGGAACGCAACCACCTCCGGAGGACGATTTACATAAACAGGAGCAACACAATGAAGTCGAAGACACTGAAACTCATTTTCCTGGCGATGGCAATCCTGCTGTTCGCCGTTCCGATGTTCGCGCAGGGCACTGCAGCCGGTTCCACCGGCGGTGGCAATCCCTGGGTTCCCGTAACAGCCGGATTCTCGATGGCGATCGCCTCGGGCCTCTGCGCACTGGGTCAGGGTAAAGCCGTAGCCGGCGCCGCCGAAGGTATCGCGCGCAATCCGGCCGCATTCCCGGCGATCCGTTTCGCGTTGATTTTCGGTCTGGTGCTGATCGAATCCCTGGCGCTCTACACGTTCGCCATCATCTTCGTCAAAGTAGTCTAGTCCGGAGAGTTTGTGACCACGAAGGGCGGCGAGTCATCGCCGCCCTTTCTCTTTTTGGCAGCAGCTTTCTCCTGCCACGCTACAATAGACACCGGAGCGTTACTGCGATGCAGGTGACGGCCCATCATTTTTGATCCAACACTCAAGAATGAGGGAGCTGGCTCAAGTGGCGTCTGTGCGCTGGCCCCTGCCGGGTCAAACCGGTGGATGGCCCCTAATGGCGTCCGGTTGGTTCCCACCCTTTACAAAAGGGGGTCAAAAACCAGGCCGAAACGGCTGAGCGGTGCGCTCCATTTTCCCTTCCCCGGCAATACGTACATTTCAGTACCTTAACCGGCTGCCTGTGTTCGTTTCTTCACCTATAATTTTGGATTGTTGACGCATCAGAGTGCGCAGAAGTCCTCTCTTTTCTTGCTGGTCTGTTCGGTCTCAGGGAGTATCTACGCGCAAACCAGCGTATCGACGCTGAAGACCCTCAGTGTCGACGAACTCTCGCAGATTGAAGTAGTTACCGCATCCAAAGAACCCACGGAAGCGTTCCGGAGCCCTGTCGCGATCTATGTAATCACCGGCGATGCGATCCGGCGTTCAGGGGCGACTACGCTACCGGACGCGCTACGCCTTGCGCCGGGCGTCGAAGTGGCACAGATCGACGCCAACAAGTGGTCCGTAGGCATCCGAGGATTCGGCAGCCGGCTATCCCGTTCCGTGCTTGTCCTCATCGATGGGCGCACCGTTTACACAACCCTTTTCGCCGGCACCTACTGGGAAGTGCAGGACACGATGATGGAAGACATCGACCGGATTGAGGTGATCCGCGGTCCTGGAGGAACGATCTGGGGGCCGAACGCCGTCGATGGCGTGATCAACATCATCACGCGGAACGCCAAAGACACCCACGGCGCGCTGGTGTCAGCCGGCGGAGGAAACGTGGAACAGGGTTTCCTCAACGTTCGATACGGCGGAGGCAACGGGCAGAACTTCGATTATCGTGTCTACGCCAAAGCCTTTACCCGCGGTCCTGAGTCACATTCCGACGGAGCCAACTTCGACGACTGGCGCGCGGGCCAGACGGGCGCGCGGATGGATTGGACACGCCCGAACAGCGATGGCACGACCCATGACGCTTTCACGCTGCAGGGCGATTTCTATCAGGAAGAGGCCGGCGAAAGAGTACAGGCCACCAGCTATACCGCTCCTTATTCCCAAAATATTGACGCCAACGCGGACCTGTCGGGCGGCAACATTCTGGGGCGCTGGAAAAGGACTCTGATCAACGGTGGCGACGTTCAACTCCAGCTCTACTACGACCGCACGAATCGCCATGAACCAAATTTCGGAGAACTGAGAAATACGTTTGACGCTGATTTTCAGGAGCGCTTGCCGGTTCTGCTGCGCCAACAGTTCACCTGGGGGCTGGGTGCGCGCTTCAGCCGGGGAGACGGCATTGAGGTTGTCTCCGGTTTGACATTCACTCCTTCCGATCGGACCGACGAGTTGGTGACCGGCTTTCTGCAAGACCAGATCGATCTGGTAGAGCACCGTCTGTCTCTGACGCTGGGAACCAAACTGCTGCACACCGAGTTCACCCACATCGCTCTCGAACCGAGCGCTCGCCTCGCATGGACGCCGGACGATCGACAGACCATCTGGACCGCCTTCACACACGCCGTGCGAACGCCTTCACGGGTGGAAACAGATATGAATCTGCTGGGCTACGTGGAGACCTTGCCTAACGGTCTGCCCTTTCTTGCCCGCTTCAACGCGAACCCGAACTTTGCACCGGAACAACTCAATGGGTACGAACTGGGATATCGGCGAATGGTCAGGAAAACTCTATCTGTCGACATCGCATCTTTCTACAACCACTATCACGATCTCCTGAGCGAGGAGATTACCGGACCGGCTTACCTCGAAACGGACCCGGCTCCGGAGCACTACCTGCTGCCCGCTCAGTTCCGCAACGGCCTGCTGGGAGATACGCATGGGGTCGAGATCTCTTCCGACTGGAATCCTGCTAAGATCTGGCGACTGAGCGGCTCTTACTCTTATTTGCACATGAGTCTCGAGACAGCACCACACGCTGCCGATGTAGGGACTGCGCCGATCATCGACGGTTCAAGTCCGGGAGACGAAGCTTCTGTTCAGTCTTCATTCGATTTCTCAAAACTCTTCGAGTTAGATCTCACCTATCGTTACGTCAGTGCGCTTCCGGGGGTGAGTGTACCGGCATATTCCACGGGCGATGTCCGTTTCAGTTGGCGCGTCCGCCCGCCCCTTGAATTGGCAGTGGTGGGCCGTAACCTCTTCCAGCCCGCTCATTTCGAAGATGGAGGAGACCCGGGCCCGCTGGTCGGCATCAAACGGAGCGTCTACGCAAAGTTGACCTGGAGCAAATGAAACCATGCTCCCCAACCAGGCTTGTTGCCGTGTTGCGGAATTTTACGCACCGGAGCCGAAGAGTTGCGTGGTGGCTCGGCATAGTTGCGGTCTCAATGGCACTGTTGCGCGGCGGCGCATCCGCGGCAGACTCACCCACTGAATATCAGGTAAAAGCAGCCTTCCTGCTCAACTTCACGAAATTTGTGGATTGGCCCGCGGGCGAGTTTGCCGCACCCGAGAGTCCCCTGAATATCTGTATCGAGGGGGGAGATCCTTTTGGGACCTTTCTCGACCAGATTGTCGCGGGGGAAGCAGTGGACGGCCACAAACTGGTGGTCTCCCGAGTCACCCGGCATCCTTCGACTGCCTGTCAGGTCATCTTTATCAGCAGTGCTGAAAAGGATCGAGCCGCTCTCGTGCAGGCACTGGGACCGGGAGTCCTGACTGTGAGCGATGGAGAAGATTTTTCTCGAGACGGTGGAATCGTCGCGTTTGTGATCGACAACCGCAGGGTGCGTTTCGATATCAACCAGAGTGCGGCGGAAAAAGCCGGACTGAAGATCAGTTCCAAACTTCTTACTGTTGCGAGGTCGGTTGCCCGATAACCCCACAACACCCGACGTTTCGCGAGCGGCACTTGCGTTTCGGAACACACCGATTCGCCGGAAATTGCTGATCATCATCATGGTGATTACCACTTCCGCCCTGCTGCTTGCAGGCGCTGGGTTTGTGGGCTTCGACTCGATCCTGTTTCGCAGTTACCTCAGCCGTGATCTGGCGTCCCTCGGGAAGATTGTGGCAGACACTACGACGGCGGCTATCGATTTCGATGACTCGCGAACCGCAACGGAAATCCTGAGCGCTCTGCGCGCCCGGCCGCATCTTGCAGCGGCCTGCATTTACCGAGCGAATCACACGAAGTTGGCCGAATATTTCCGGGAAGGCGAGCAACCGAACTGTCCTTCACCGACCGGCCAGCAGCAGGTTATTTCGGGCGGCGGGAAGTTCATGGTTTCGCAGCCGGTGATTCTGAATGGAAGAACGATCGGGGAAGTAGCGATCCTCTACGATCTGGGTGAAATTTATGAGCGGGGCCGACTTTATGGGATGACTGTTCTGGCCGTTCTGCTGGTTTCGAGTCTCCTGGCCTTCCTGCTGTCGTCGAAGCTGCGGACCGTTGTGGTGGCTCCGGTTCTCGAGTTAGCCAGAGCGTCCAGTGCAGTCTCCGAGTCGAAAGACTACAGCATCCGCGCTGCCCGGCTGAGCGGCGATGAACTCGGGCTGATGGTGGACACGTTTAACGAAATGCTGACGGGCATCGAATCGCGAGATCACGAACTCCACAATGCGCTGCGGGACCGCGAGAACGCGCTGAACGAGGCGAGAAGGGTCAGAAATTCGCTGGAGCAGTCAAACGAAAGCCTGGCGCGTTCCAATGAAGATCTGGAGCGCTTCGCGTTCGTAGCCAGCCACGACTTGCAGGAACCTCTGCGCATGATCACGGTCTACGCACAGCTGCTGGTCAAGAAATATCCAACAGCGGGCGACGAGATAGCCATGTACGTACAAAACATTACCGATGGGACCGCGCGAATGCGGGATCTGCTGGCGGACCTTTTGGCTTTCACGGAGATTCGGGATGGATCGCAGGAACCGTTCGGCTCGGCAGACCTGAATCAGGTGCTGGAAAAAGTGCGCGCCAATCTGAAAGTAGCGATCGAGGAAAGCGGCGCTGTAATTGTTGCAGAGGCATTACCTGAGGTTCATGTCCTCGAAAGTCATCTCATTCCTTTGTTTCAGAACCTGGTCAGCAATGCGATTAAATACCGCGGCGAAGCGGCTCCGCTCATCCGCATTTCGGCCGAGAAGATCGATGGTTATTTCCGGTTCGCCGTCGCGGATAACGGAATCGGAATCGAGCCGCAATATCATCAGAAGATCTTTGGCGCTTTTAAGCGCCTGCATGGACGCAAAATCCCCGGCACGGGAATCGGTCTGGCCATCTGTCAGCGAGTAGTGGAACGCTACAGGGGGAAGATCTGGGTTGAATCCGAGCCGGGCTGGGGATCGACGTTCTTTTTCACACTTCCCGCGGACGAGGCAGGCTCTTAGCGAAATGAGATCTGCGAATGGCTGAACTCATCTCTGCGGGATCAATTCGCATCCTGGTGGTCGAAGACAATCCATGTGATGTGAATTTGCTGCGAATTCGACCGGCTCGTCCAGCCGGGCGTAGCGGCAACCTACAGTTGAATCCGCGAGAACAGGCGTCCTCCGATGATGAGGAGCACTGCCGCGAGGGCGCTGAGGACTGCCAGGTCCGTGGCAGAGCCGAAGTGCGAAACACCCATCAGGGAAGCGCGGAGGCCGTCTACACCGTAGGAAAGAGGATCGATGGTGGCGATCACATTCAGTACGATTGGCAGATTCGTTAGAGGGAAGAGTGCGCCTGAGAGGAAGAAAATCGGCATCACGAGAAAGTTCATGATGAGCTGGAAACCCTGAAAATCCGAGAGAACGGATGCGATCGCGGTGCCCATGGCGGTGAACATAATGGCGATCAGAACCATGTAAATGAAGGCCATGGGAAGCGCTGAGAAGGTAGTGACGCGAAAGCCGGCAGCCAGACAGATGAGCAGCACGATCAGACCCTGAATCAGCGCGACGGTGGCGCCCCCGAGCGTCCGGCCGATCATGATGAGCAAACGGGGCACGGGCGCGACCAGCATCTCTTTCAAAAAGCCAAACTGGCGGTCGAAGATCAACTCAATCCCAGAGAAGATCGAGGTAAACAGGATTGTCATGGCGATGACGCCGGGCGCCAGGAATTGGATGTAATTTCCCTGCCCTGCCTTTTGAAACACGGGACCGAAGCCGAAACCCAAACCAAAGAGAAACAGCAGCGGTTGACCCAGTGAGGCAATGATGCGCGGCTTCGAGCGGATGTAGCGCTTCAACTGGCGCAGCCAGAGCATGTAGATAGTCATCATCGAGGCCGCCGGAACATGCGCGCCATGTTGCGCATCTGGTCTGCGCCGGCATTGGCGCTCTCCTCGCGGATGGTGGAACCGGTCAGGGCAAGAAACGCCTGCTCGAGCGTTTCGCAATTGGTCTGCAGTTTAAGTTCGGCGGACGTACCCTGAGCAACGATGCGACCGTGATCGATGACGGCGATCCGCTGCGCGACGCGATCAGCCTCTTCCATGTAATGCGTGGTGAGAAAGACCGTCACGCGCTCTGTCTCATTGAGATGCTTCACGTGGGTCCAGAGCTGGTTTCGCGTTTGGGGGTCGAGACCCAGGGTCGGCTCGTCGAGAAAGATGATCTTCGGTGTGTGTAACAGCGAGCGGGCAATTTCGAGACGCCGCTTCATTCCGCCGGAGAACTGTTTGACGGGGTCATTGCGCCGGTCCCAGAGTTCGAAGAGCTTAAGCAGCATATCCGCTCGCTCGCGGCGCGTTCGCTTGGCAACGTGATAGAGGGCGCCGTGAAGATCGAGATTTTCGAAGGCCGTCAGTTCGTCGTCAGTGCTGGAATCCTGAAAGACGATCCCAAAGCGCTTGCGAACTTCATGCTGCTGAGTGACAGGATCGAGGCCATCGATCTCAAGCTTGCCGCTGGTGGGACGCAGCAAGGTTGTGAGCATTTTGATGGTGGTGGTTTTGCCAGCCCCGTTGGGTCCGAGGAAGGCGAAAATCTCGCCCTGTGCGACGTCGAAGGAGATGTCGCGCACAGCTTCGATTTCGCCGAAAGTCTTGACGAGATGCTCGACCTTGATCATCTGTATCTTCGGGTACAGTGTAGCTGACTCTGCGGAACGATGGAGCGCGTTAGATTTCGCGGCGGCCTTCCATGGCCTTCCACATAGTGACTTCGTCGGCGAACTCAAGGTCGCTGCCGACGGGCACACCCATGGCGATGCGGGTTACCTTCATGCCGAGTGGCTTGAGGAGCTTCGAGAGATAGACCGCGGTCGCTTCGCCTTCGACGGTCGGGTTGGTCGCGACAATGATTTCTTCGAGCGCGCCGGTAGCAATGCGATCGACCAGGCTCTTGATCCGCAGCTGCTCGGGGCCGATCCCTCGCAACGGCGACAGAGCGCCGCCCAGCACGTGATAGAGGCCGTTGAACTGACGCGTCACTTCGATACCAACGATGTTGTTGGGGTCTTCAACGACGCACACGACCGTCTGATCGCGCTGCGGATCGCGGCAATACTGGCAGAGTTCGGCGTCGCTGATGTTATTGCAAATGGCGCAGATGGTCAGCTTATCTTTGACGTCCAGAATGGCCTGGGCCAACTGCTGGGCATCGTCGCGGCTGGTGCGCATGATGTGGAACGCGATGCGCTGGGCCGACTTTTGCCCGATTCCGGGCAGACGTTTGAACTCGGTAATGAGCCGGGCAAGCGGCTCGGCGAAATCCGGCATGGTCTAGAACAGACCCGGAGGCAGGCCGAGGCCGCCGAGCATTCCGCCCATTTTCTTCTGCGACTCAGCGTCCACCTTCTTAACGGCTTCATTGCAAGCGGCCACGACCAGATCCTGCAGCATCTCGACATCGCCCGCGGTTTCGGGATCGATCTTCACGGCGAGCACATTTTTCTGGCCGTCCATGGAAACGGAAACCATGCCTCCGCCGGCGGTGCCTTCGACCCGGATCTGAGCGATTTCCTGCTGCAGACGATCCTGCATCTGCTGCGCCTGTTTCATCATTGCCTGCATATTTCCGGGCATTTTCATAGATTTTATGGCTCCTTCAGGTTGCGTACAGTGCGCACTTCGCCGCCGAACAATTCGCGAAAACGCTGCACTTCAGGGTGCGACAGCGCGCGTTCGGTGACCTCATCTTCCGCAGCTTTCGACTTAGCGATAGGCGCGGGAGCGGATTTTGTCTCTCCAAAAGTTACTTTGAAACGAAGCCCGGGATGGCCGAGCGCTTTGAGTGCCGTCTGAATCTCTTCACGGCCGAGATCGAGGGTAAATTGCTTAGGCGCGGTGATCTGGAGTTCGTTGTTGCTAAACGTGACCTCGGCCTGGGCAATGGCGTCGGCTGAAAACGCCAGGCCGGCAGTCACCATGGCGGCGTGGAGCTTGCCGCGCCAGTCGCCGTCGGCGGATGGCGGCGCTGAAGCGACGGACGCAGAAGGCACAGGCGCAGCAGTCTTTTTCGCGCGGTCCAGTTCGAAGGGCGAAGGACCCGTGCGCTGAGGAGGCGGCTGAACAGATTTCGGCGGCGCTGAAGCGACTGGAACCGGTGGCCGCGATTGAGGCGGTGCAGGCGCAGTGCCCAGCGAGGCCAGGGCTTCTTCGATGGGAATCAACTTCGATGCCTGCACCATTTTAAGCAAGCCGATTTCGAGGTGAAAGCGGGGCTGCAGAGAGAACTGCAAGTCGCGGAACAGATCGAGCGCGAGTTGCAGATAGCGGGTGAGGTCCTCCTCCGTGAACGACGCGGAAATGCGGGTGAGGTCCGCGCGTTCGGAAGGGCTGGCCGCGATCAACCGGGGATGATCGCCGGCAATTTTCATGACGAGCAGGTTGCGCAGATAGCGCGCCAGTTCGCGCGCGAAATGCTGAGGACTGCCGCCGTTGCGCTCCAGTTCGTCCGCCAGATTGAGCATGGCGGCGCCGTTCTGTTCGGCCAGCGCATTCGTCACCTGCGCCATGGCATCGAGCGAGAAGGCTCCGACAAGTGCACGGACTTCAGCGGCATTCAATGTGCTGCCGCAGCAGGCGATGGCCTGATCGAGCGCGGAAAGCGAGTCACGGACGGAGCCTTCGCCCGCCTGGGCGATGACGGCCAGAACTTCGTCGTCCGCCTGAACGCCTTCTTCGACGCAGATGGACCGCATGCGATCGATCAGATCGCCAAAGTCGACCGAGCGAAAACTGAAGTGCTGGCAGCGGGAAGCGATGGTCGCCGGAATCTTGTGCGTTTCCGTGGTGCACAGGATAAAGACGGCCCACTCGGGCGGCTCTTCGATGGTCTTCAGCAGCGCGTTGAAGGCTTCGTTGGTGATCTGATGAGCTTCGTCGATGATGAAGATCTTGTAGCGATCGCGAGCCGGCCGGAAGCGGACGTTCTCGCGCAATTCGCGCATCTCATTGATGCCGCGGTTAGACGCCGCGTCAATCTCGATGACGTCCATGGAACCGCCGGCCTGGATTTCGACACAACTCGCGCAGACGCCGCAGGGCGGATCGATGGGACCTTTCTCGCAGTTGAGGCAGCGGGCGATGATGCGGGCGGTGGTGGTTTTGCCGGTGCCGCGCTGACCGGAAAAGATATATCCGTGGGCGATGCGGTTTTGCGAGATCGCATTGCGCAGGGTGGTTTTGATGTGATCCTGATTGAGCACATCCGCGAACGATTGCGGGCGATACTTGCGAGCGATGACCTGATACATGGGAATCGGGCGGCGTTCTTATCCGGCGGCGTTCAATGCCAGGCTCCGGGTAATCCGCGGCACACGGGTTAAGCCACTACCGTTGCTTCCTTCCAGACCTGGCGGGGTTTGCAGCCGCCCATTGCACGGAGCCCGAAACCTGACGAAATCATCGTAGCAGGAGGCTAAGTGGCACGGGTCGCAGCGGCTGGCGGAATTCCGGGCGGCTCACGCCGTATTGATCGATGATGAATGCTATGGACAACGATACAGACCCGCAGGAGCGCAGAGAACAGCTTCAGCCTGACGCATTGGCCCGATGGACTGCCTACGAAAATTCCGGCCTCCATGTCAGTGCGGCAGAAGCAGATGAGTGGCTCGACCGACTGCAAGAGGGCGAGACCGTGCCTGCGCCTGCAGCTCACCGTTAAATCGGCGGTTAAACCCGCCAGTTCGGCGATGATGCCGAGGCGGTCTTCCACGCGGAATCGCAGCAGGAGGGCTCTGTCAGGGGGTGCCGTGGGCCGGATGCCCGGAGGCGTCCGAGGTGACTTTTCGAGCGGTCACTTCGATTTCGATCTTCATCCGTGGGTCAGAAAGTCCGGCCACCATCATCGTGGCAGCCGGGCGCACTTCACCGAAGTAGCGGCGCAGGACGGGCCAGCAAGGCCGGAAATCCTCCACCCTCGGCAAAATGTAGCGAACGCGCACTACGTCCGCCAGGCCGCTTCCCGCAGTTTCAAGGGCTTTTTGGATATTGCGCATACACTGATCCGCCTGGGCGAGCAGATCGTCCGGGATTTCCATGCGGTCGTAATCGAAACCAGTTGTTCCGGAAACAAACACCCAATCTCCATCCACAACGGCCCGCGAATAGCCGATCTCCTCCTCAAAGGTCGAACCCGAAGATATGAGGCGGCGCATGTTTAGAGCGGCGGCTCCATCGGCAGAGCCAACGGCGGTTCGCGCAGGAAATCCAGCTGGTTCATCTGCGCTACAGCTTCCCTCATAGCCTGCTCCGATGAAGGTTCTACCGTGATCACGAACGGCAGGTCATCCTTCGTGTCCGACGGTAACTGAAGCACCGCTTCGAGGCTGATTTGTTTGCTGGCCAGAATCCCCGCCAGTTCGGCGATGATGCCGGGGCGGTCTTCCACGCGGAATCGCAGATAGTACGGCCGGTGCTGAAGGGTGATGGAAACCGGCTGGTATTCGCCCAGGCGTTCATGAGCAAAAGGCGAAACGCGCTCCGGACTTCCACTGCGGATCTCGCGGGCGACGCGCATCAGATCGCTGACCACCGCCACTCCCGTCGGGTTGGGACCCGCGCCGCGTCCATAGTAAAAGGTATCGGCACCGTAGTGGCCTTTGACCCACACCGCGTTGTAGGCGCCTTTGACGCTGGCGAGGATGGTCGATTGCTGGATCAGCGCCGGCCGCACGGAAAGGATCAGACCGCGTTCGGTCTGCTGGGCGCCGCAGACGAGGCGAATGGTGTGGCCCAGTTGGTGGGCGTAATCGAAATCCTGCGCGGTGATGCGCCGGATGCCCTCGACAAAAATGTCGCTGGGCGTGATCCGCTCGCCGAACGCGAGAGCGGCGAGGATAGCCAGTTTGGAGCGGGCGTCATAGCCATCGACATCGGCACTCGGATCGGCTTCGGCGTAGCCGAGGGCCTGGGCTTCCGCGAGAACGGTCTCAAAGGAATCGCCGCGGCGTTCCATCTCCGTAAGGATGTAATTGCTGGTGCCGTTGAGGATGCCGAGGATGGCAACGATGCGGTCGCCGGAGATGCCTTCGCGCAGGACGGCGTGGATGGGAATGCCGCCGGCCACGCTGGCTTCCATAGCGAGGTTGATGCCCGCTTTGATGGCCCGGTCCCAGATCTCCGCGCCGCACAGCGCCATCAGCTCTTTGTTGGCGGTGACAATCGACTTGCCGTTAGCAATCGCGGCATCGATCATCTCGCGTGCGCTGGCGGTTCCGCCGACCAACTCCGCGACCACGTCGATATCCGGGTGCGCCACCACTTCACGCCAGTCTGCCGTGCGCAGAACGTCGGTCCCCAGACCGTCGGGCAGCTTTGCCTGGGCGACGGAGCGGCTGCAAACCGCGGCCACGCGCAGCCGGAAACCGAGTTTTAGTGCAATCTGGTCGGCATTCGCAGTGAGGATGGAGAGCGCCCCTGAACCTACATTGCCGAGGCCGATAATGCCTACGTTAACGTCCTTCATTGGTTTCGCATCGTATGAATATGTCTGGATGATGTTCCGAAGGGCTATGATAGCGAATTGGGGCACTTTGAACAGCTATCGCGGGCTCGGCGAGCTTTGCTGATGCTGGCTCCGGCCGCTCTGAGCCAGGCTTTATTGCGCGGACAGATTCGGAGTCCCAGGAACGACCAGGACGACCCGGCGTCTGACGATCCACCGCGATTTCCGAACGGCAAGAACCAGCAGGACGCGATTCTCAAGGCCGATTATGAGAGTAATTTGAAGGACGCGCGGGCACTGATCGATCTGGCAAAGTCGTTCGAAGAGGATCTGGAAAAGGAAGACCGGTTTGTATTGTCTATTTCTTCGTTGAAGAAGCTGGACGAGATGGAGAAGCTTACACGGCGGATTCGGGGACGGCTGAAGAAACTCTGAACCGATAGCCTGGGTGGCAATCCGGCATCCTTGTTGCAATTCCGGCACCCTGCGTTACAATCCGGCACCTTGTTACAATCCCAAGGATGGCCCTCACGCAGGTCAAATCACAGTTAATGAGTGCTTCCGAGATTGACCGGACTCTGGTCCGGCTCGCTCACGAGGTGCTGGAGAAGACCAAAGACCTGGATCAGCTGGCGTTCATCGGAATCCGCCGGCGCGGTGTCCCACTTGCGCAGCGGCTGGCCTCCAAAATTGCCGCGCTGGAAAAACGCGAGATCCCTGTGGGCATTCTGGACATCACTTTTTACCGCGACGATCTGAGCACGGTGGACACGAAGCCGGTGCTCAACATGACCGAGATTGATTTTTCGATTCAGGGCAAAGAAATCATTCTGGTGGACGATGTTCTCTATACAGGACGGACGATCCGCGCGGCGCTCGACGGCTTGTTTCATCACGGCCGCCCCGCCCGCGTTCAGTTGTTGGTGCTGATCGACCGCGGCCACCGCGAGTTGCCGATTGAGGCTCGCTACATCGGCCGGACTGTGCAGACCAGTGATAATGAAATTATCGAAGTGAAGTTTCAGGAAATCGACGAGATGGAAAAAGTGTTGCTTTGCGAGCGCGTATCCGGCGAAGCAGCCTGATGTTCCCATAAATAGCTGCGATAAACGCCCCATTAATCGATGCCACTTACGGCTGCCAGACGAGCCGGCCTGCTCGACATCGAGAGCCTTGGCCGCGACGAGATCGAATCGATCCTCGAAAGAGCAAAGTTTTTTCAACCCCTTCAGAACGAAAGCTATCGCCGCCTCGACACGCTGCGGGGCAAAATGATTGTCAATCTGTTCTACGAGGCGTCTACACGAACGCGTGTGAGCTTCGAGATTGCCGCGAAGCGGCTGGGCGCCGATACCGTATCGATTGCGGCTCAGGGGTCGAGCGTATCCAAAGGCGAATCGCTGGTAGACACGCTGAATACGCTGGTTGCGATGCGCCCCAACGCCATCGTGATGCGGCACGCGGCATCCGGAGCACCGCATTTTCTGGCGAGGCACCTCGAAATTCCCATCGTCAATGCGGGAGACGGGACGCACGAACATCCGACGCAGGCGCTGCTCGATGCGCGGACGATTCTCGACCGCGGAAAGTCGCTCGACGGCATCCGCGTGGCAATCATTGGCGACATTGCGCATAGCCGCGTGGCGCGGTCGAACGTCCATCTGCTCTCGCGATTCAATGCGGACATTGTGCTGTGCGGACCGCCTTCCCTGCTGCCGCCGGAACTCGCGCAACTGGCGCCGGGAGTTCGGCTTTCCTGGGACATGGAAGAGGCGATTCGCGATGCGGACGTGATTATGATGCTGCGGGTACAACTCGAAAGGGCGCATGAAGCACCCATGGCCGCGGGCGAGTATTTCCGCTTCTACGGATTGCGTCTGGAGCATCTTTCACTCGCGAAGCCGGACGTAATTGTGATGCATCCGGGGCCGATCAATCGGGGACGTGAACTGAGTTCAGATGTGGCGGATAGCCAGCGTTCGGCGATTCTGAATCAGGTGGAAAACGGAGTGGCAGTGCGGATGGCCGTGCTGGAGCGGATTCTGGCATGAGGTCTGGCATGAGAGATGCCGTGAAGCCGCTGCTGATTACAGGCGGACGAGTGATCGATCCCGCATCCGGGGCTGACGCGGTGGCCGAAGTATTGGTCCGCGATGGAAGAATCGAGTCGATTGGGACAGGTCTCGGGGCGTCTCTTGCCGAGGAACTCAACGAAGGCAAGATAGACATACTGGACGCGAGCGGGGCCATTGTCGCGCCCGGCTTTATCGATATCCATGTCCATCTGCGCGAACCCGGCATCGAGCACGCGGAGACTATTGAGAGCGGTGCGCGCGCTGCAGCCGCCGGCGGATTCACCACAATCTGCTGCATGCCAAATACCGTGCCGGTGAATGATTCGGCCAGCGTCACCAGCTATATTGTGCAGCGGGCGCGTGAAGTGGCTAAGGTGAATGTCCGGCCCATCGGGGCCATTACGAAAGGCAGCCTGGGCGAGGAACTCTCGGCTATTGGATCGATGAAAGAAGCCGGAATCGTAGCGATTTCCGACGATGGCCGCCCCGTGATGAACGCTCGCGTGATGCGACGGGCGATGGAACTGGCGCGGGCACTCGATCTGACCGTGATCGACCACTGCGAGGATCTGAACCTGAGCGCGGGCGGCGACATGCACGAAGGTGCGGAATCGGTCAGGCTTGGCCTGCGCGGTATTCCAGCGGCATCGGAAGACGTGATGGTGGCGCGGGACCTTCTGTTGTCTGAGCTAACCGGAGCCCGGTTCCACGTTGCGCATCTTTCAACGCAGCGATCCATGGCGATGGTGGCGTTCGCTAAATCCCGCGGTCTGAGTGTGACCTGCGAAGTTACGCCGCACCACTTTGCCATCACCGACCGCGAACTCGAAACCTACGACAGCAATTACAAAATGAAGCCACCGCTGCGATGCCGGCACGACGCGGACGCGGTGATCGAAGGCATTGTTTCCGGCGTTGTGGATGCCATCGCAACGGACCATGCGCCGCATGCCGGCAGCGAAAAAATGCAGGAGTTCGAGCGCTGTCCTTTTGGAATTACAGGGCTTGAAACGGCGCTCGGGTTGTCTATCGATGTGTTGGTCCACAGCGGCCGCATCACCCTGATGCGACTGGTGGAACTGTTCACCACGGGTCCCGCGAGTGTATTGAAAATGGATTGCGGGACGCTGGCGCCGGGCGCTCCGGCCGATATTACGATATTCGATCTCACGACCGAATGGACGTATGATGTTCAACAGTCCTTCTCAAAAAGCCGAAACTCACCTTTCGGCGGAAGGCGGTTCCGCGGCGGACCACTCGCCACGATCGTGGGCGGTGAAATCGTATGGAAGAGAGAGTAATAACCGGCGGCAGAAGCCAAAGGACGCGCTACGGCCTGATTGGGCTGCTGATCGCCTTCGTGGTGGTCGTCATCGGCGTGAACTGGGGCGCGTCGATCCTGATCGATTACTCCTGGTGGAAAGAGCTTGGACAGGTCAATACCTGGATCGATCTTTACGCCTATTCGACGCTGCCCATAGCGGCTGCGACGTTAATCGCGTGGATTGCGCTGCTGATCGCGCATGCACGGGCGGTACGTTTTGCCGGCGGACAGGTAAGCGATTATCCTCTCTATTCGCGGCTCTCCAGCGTGGTCATGCTGGCGTTGGCGTTCTTCGTTGCCGATGCCAGTATCGATAACTGGACCGTACTGCGTTTCGCCGGCAGCCGTTCTCTGTCGCATACCGGTGGATTCCCCGATCCGATATTCGGCAAGCCGGTCACATTCTACCTATTCGATCTGCCGTTCTGGTCGGACATACGCGGCTACATCTTCGCGGTCGTAATCCTGTCTATCCTGGTTTACTGGCTGGTGGCGCGCGGATGGCAGTTGCGATTTTCATTGCCGGAGATTTTTCGCGGCACGGTGGATCTTTCGGTTCTCAAGCTGAGTGGCGGGCTGGAATCGCGCTTTCTGCGCGTGGCCGCAGCGTTCTTCCTGTTTGCCCTGGCTTTCAAGTTCTATCTGGGCCGGTTCGAGATGGTCTGGAATCAGCACAGGTTCATGGTCGGGATCGATTATACAGATGACCATTTCACTCTGCCGCTCTATTGGGTGGTGATTGCCGCACTGCTGATTGGCTCCGCTTTGATTGGGGCGCGCAAGTGGATCGCGGCGGGAGCCCTGGTGGGCGCAAGTCTCGTGCTGATGTACATCATCCCGATCGCGGCGGGTGCACTTTATGTGAAGCCGAATGAGATCTCGCTGGAGCGGCCCTACATCCAGACTCACATCGAAGCGACGCGCGCGGCTTACGGGCTGGGCGACCGTCTGCATGAAGTCGAGATGCATACCGATCCGGCGGCGGTGATCGACACATCGAAGCACAAAGCGTTGCTCGACAATGTGCGGCTGTGGGACTGGCGGCCGTTTCACGATACGGTCACACAGATGCAGGCGCTGCGGCCTTACTACGCGTTTCACGATACGGATGTCGATCGCTATACGATCAACGGTCAGTATCGCCAGGTGCTCCTATCGCCGCGCGAACTGGATATTACGCTGTTACCGGGGACGCAATCGAGCTGGATTAATCCGCACTTCATATATACGCACGGATATGGGCTGGTACTGGCTGAGGTGAGTAAGCTGACGCCGGATGGGCAGCCCGTTTACCTGGTTCAGGACATGCCGCCGGAAGTCAAAACACCGTCGCTGAAGATCACACGGCCCGAACTTTATTACGGCGAATTGCAGCACGAACCGGTGTTTGTCGATACGGCGCAGGAAGAGTTCGATTATCCGCGCGGTTCTGACAACGCCAAGACGCGTTATGCGGGCAAGGGCGGTTTTCCCATTTCGTCTCTGCTGATGCGGGCGGCGGCGGCGCTGCATTTCGGCGATTCCAACATCGTGCTGACCGGCTATCTGACGGACCACAGCCGCATGATGATTCATCGGCGTGTGCGGGAACGCCTGCAGTCACTGGCTCCGTATGTGACCTGGGACAACGACCCGTACATTGTGATAACTCCCGAAGGCCGTCTGGTGTGGATGGTGGATGGCTACACTACGTCCGATTCGCATCCGTTTTCGCGCTCGATCGATGCCTATGGCGGCATCAATTACATGCGCAATTCGGTTAAGGCAACCATCGACGCGTATGACGGTGAAACTCACCTCTATGTCTTCGATGCAGCCGATCCTGTGATCGCGGCTTATCGGACACTCTTCCCTACCCTGTTCGAAGATGCCGCCAAAATGCCGCAGTCGTTGCGTGAACATACGCGGTATGCGGAAGAGTTATTCCGTGTGCAGTCGGACATGTATCGCGTGTATCACATGCGGAATGCGCAGGCTTTTTACAACAACGAAGACGTGTGGGAACTGGCGAAATACTCGTCGGGACAAGGCGCGCAGCCGGAGCCGGTGAATCCGACTTACGTGTTCGCTACACTGCCGGGCGAGACGAAGCCGGAATTTCTTCTGATGACTACATTCACTCCGCTCTCGAAAGAGAATCTGATTGGAGTGATGCTTGCGCGCTGCGATGGATCGAAACTCGGCGAGATGGTGGTGCTTCAACTTTCGAAGCAGGAACTGATTCTGGGACCGATGCAGGTGAATGCGCGGATCAACCAGGATCAGAATATTTCAAAAGACCTGACGCTGTGGAACCAGCAGGGCTCTCAGGTGCTGCAGGGCCAGACGCTGGTGCTTCCCGTGGGCGACACGTTCCTCTATGTTTCACCCTTTTACCTGCAAGCCACACAGGCGCGCATGCCGCAGCTTAAGAAGGTAGTGCTGGCGGTGGGTAATCGGCTGATCTATACGGATACCTACGATCAGGCGTTGGCGGAATTGAGCGGCGGATTGCAACCTGAAGTGACTGCCGCACCGAATACTCCGGCACCGGCGCAGAACGCGGCGCCGACATCAAATACGGCGCCGACGTTAAAGAATCTGGATCCGCGGATTGAAAGCGTGCGGCAACATCTGGATCGCTATCGCAGTCTGGCCAGTCAGGGCAAGTGGGCGGATGCGGGACGTGAACTGGACGCGATTCAGTCTGAAGTGGGCCGGTAGTTCTGCGTCCGGAAAGACATGCCGGCGAAACTGACGACGCTGGCCTGATCGATATTCCACTGTTCGTAGTTCTCGATTGAGCCGCGCATATTCGGGCAAACCTTCATAAAGGTGTAGATGGGCGACGAGCCGCACCACTTGAGGTCGTCGCGATTCTCCTGTACCAGTTCCCAGAACCCGCGGGCATCGCCTTCGGCCATGCGATCCATGCGGAGCCGGTCTCTCAACGCGACTGCGAGCATCATGTCTTCGTTAGCGCGCATCTCACCCGGGTCGCCGTAACGCCGCCCCATATGCGCCATATCGATGCCGAGTACCCAGAAGAGCCGCTTGCTCTCGCGAGTCGCAATTTCGCCGAGTGATCCGAGGAAGCGCGCGACGTTCTCATTCGATTCGGGTGTGCCTCCGCGGTAGATACTGGTCGCGTAAGAGCCGCAGAGGATGGGCAGGATCTCTATGTCCGGTCCGTAGATCGACTGTAAAAACAGAACCTGGAACTCGATCGAATGCTCGACCGCATGGCAGTAATCCTCGGTCGCAACGGCGCCGGGAGCGCTGCGCGTGAGTTCGTCGACCAGGTCGGTGGCGTTGCGCGATTGCCCCCAGGGCGTTGCATAGGGTTTGCGTGTCAGGCCGAACTTTTCTGCCGCACCGTAATGCGATGTGCCCAGCACCACGAAGGTCCGGTCGCGCAGTTCGGGCGTAAGCAGACGGTAGGCGGCGCGATATGAATCGTAACCGCCTTCAGGACTGACGTGCGGCGCGGCGATGGCTGCGAGGCCCGGCCTGGCAGGGGGAACAGCGCCATTCATCACATTCACCCCAGTCGGCCCACTCGTCTCATTCATCCAATGCCGCATCGTCTCCTCCAGTTCAGGCCGATCACTGGGATAAGCGGAACCCGCATGAACCGGTTCGCGTACGGGGGCTTCGGTAAATGCGCGGATTGCCTGCTCGCGCAGCGCTGCGAAATTCTCGTCTTCGAGGAACCCGCTGCGAGACAGCGCGGTGGTGATCTGGGCCTCAAGTTCACTTACCTGAAGCTGCCCTGTGGCACGAACCAGAGCGGCGCGCAAATCGAGCTCGGTCTGAATGCCGTCGAAACAAGCGAGGCATTCGACCAACGGAGGCGGAACGATTACGACGGCGTCGGAGTAGCGAAACGAATCGCGGAGGAGCAGCCCGGGCCGGTCTTCCATCGGCGAAGGCATGAATTCGAGATCCCCTCTGAGGCGGGGCAGCGGCGGCACGGGACCATACTATCGTGTAGGTTGCTATGAAGCTTTTGCTCATTGCGGCGTTCACAGCTTCCGCGTTTGCCCAAACGTGGATGGCACAAACCAGCGGCACCACGGCATCTTTGCGGGGCGTCAGTGTGCTGAATGCGAAGGTGGTGTGGGCCAGCGGATCCGGCGGAACGTGGCTGCATACATCGGATGCCGGCGCCACCTGGCAGAGCGGAACGGTGGAGGGTGCGCGGGATCTCGATTTCCGCGGCGTGGTTGCCATCGATGAAGGCAGCGCCTGGCTTATGAGCAGCGGTCCGGGTGACAAGTCGCGCGTTTACAAAATCAGCAGCAGCGGCCTGCACTGGCGGCTCATGTTTTCGAATCCCGACGCCGACGGGTTCTTTGACGCGATTCGTTTCTGGGATTCGCGGCACGGAATCATCGTTGGCGATCCCGTGGGAGGGCAGTTTACCGTGTTCACTACGGAGGATGGCGGCGAAAACTGGATTCGCCAGCGCACCGTGCCCGCGTTGGCGAAGGAAGGCGCGTTTGCAGCCAGCAACTCCTGCCTGGCTATTCGACAACCCGCCGAAGCATGGATCGGGACCGGCGGTCCGACCGCTGCTCGCGTGCTTCATTCAAGTGATGGCGGAAAAACGTGGACGGCTACGGCGACGCCGCTCCGGCACGACGGAACCGGGGCGGGGATCTTTTCGCTGGCGTTTACTGATCTGGAACACGGCGTTGCTGTGGGCGGCGATTACACCAAAGACAAGGAATCGCTGGGCAATTTTGGCGCAACTACGGATGGCGGTCGGAGCTGGACGGCCCCGCAAACCAGTGGGCTGAGCGGTTACCGATCTTCCATTGTTTACGTGAAGGACGGCAACTTATGGCTGGCCACAGGCACATCAGGTTCCGACATTTCTCAGGACGGCGGCAAAACCTGGACACTCTTCGACACGGGGTCATACAACGCCCTCGACGGGATCTCTCCCGATGCGGTCTGGGCCGTCGGATCCAAAGGACATGTCGCGAAGTTCACGGGATTTTCCGCAGTCCCGAAGTGAGCACGATACCATCTAAACAAGCAGCTAAAAAAGTCTCAAACAAAGCACCGCAACAGCATGATCCAGACATTATTCGGCTCTGTCGAGCAGGAGCCGACACTCCTTGACAAACTCAAAAGCGGCGTAGAGAAGACACGCGCGGGACTGGTTTCTCGCATCGAAGAAGTCATCTCGGGCCGTAAACAAATCGACGCGGAACTGCTCGAGGAACTGGAATATACGCTCATCAGCGCGGACATTGGCGTGACCACGACCAATGAGATTCTCGATCGAATTCGCGAGCGGGTGGATCGTCATCTGGTGGGCGATGCGACGGAACTTCGCGGGCTGATTCGCGAATACCTGCTGGAAGTTTTACAAGCTAATGATCGCCCTCTGGCGTGGGTGGAATCTCCGCCGGCGGTGATCATGGTTGTCGGAGTGAACGGCGCGGGCAAAACCACCACCATCGGCAAGCTCGCATCGCATCTCAAAAGCGAAGGCCACTCCGTGCTGCTTTGCGCGGCCGATACTTTTCGCGCGGCCGCTATTGAACAACTGGAAGTCTGGGGCGAACGTACCGCCACTCAGGTGATCCGCCAGAAGACCGGCGCGGACCCAAGCGCCGTCATGTTCGACGCGCTGACATCCGCCAAAGCGCACAAGACGGATTACGTCATCGTCGACACCGCGGGCCGGCTGCAGACCAAGACCAATCTGATGACGGAATTGGAAAAGATGCGTCGCACCGCGTCACGCGTCATACCGGATGCGCCGCATGAGGTGCTGCTGGTTCTCGACGCCACCACGGGCCAGAACGGACTTGAGCAGGCGCGCAAATTCACGGAAACTTCCGGCGTCACGGGTATCGTTCTCACCAAACTGGATGGCACAGCCAAGGGCGGCGTGGTTGTCGCGATTGCGCGTGAGCTGGGATTGCCGATTCGCTTCATCGGAGTAGGTGAGAAGGTGGAAGATTTGCTTCCATTCGATCCGGATAAATTCATAGAATCGTTGTTTTCCTGATGAATCCTGAACACATGCGCGAAGCCCTGCGGCTGGCCGCACGGGGGCTGGCACTGGCGACACCGAATCCTATGGTCGGGGCGGTTGTGGTTCGTGACGGCAGGGTCGTCGGCAGCGGTTTCCATACCTGGGAAGGTCTGAAACACGCGGAAGTGCTGGCCCTCGAAGAAGCAGGCGCGCAGGCACGCGGCGCTACGCTCTATGTGACGCTTGAGCCCTGTTCTCACTCGGGCCGCACGCCACCTTGCGCGGAAGCTTTGATCGAAGCGGGAATCGCTAAAGTAGTGGCGGCCGCGGGTGACCCCAATCCCCTGGTTGCGGGCAAAGGCTTCGCGAAACTGCGCGCCGCCGGCGTCGAAGTAGAGTTGGTGCACGATTTTCAGGCGGAAGCAATCGAGCTGAATGAGCCTTTCTTTCACTTCATGCGCACCGGGCGTCCTCTGGTGACCCTGAAATCCGCCCTCACACTGGATGGCAAGATCGCCGCGCCCGAAGACAATAGCGGGTGGATCACCAGTGACACCGCGCGGGCTCACGTGCAGGAAGTGCGCCACGCTTCGGATGCGATCCTGACTGCGATCGGCACGGTTCTCGGCGACGATCCGCGGATGACGGACCGCACCGGCTTGCCGCGTGCCCGGCCATTGCTCAGAGTCGTGCTCGATTCCACTTTGCGCCTTCCACTCGATTCCAAACTGGTTCGCAGCGCTAACAACGATCTTCTTGTCGCTTCCACCTCAGCCGGTTCGCCCGAGAGACGACGTGCTCTCGAATCCCGGGGCGTCGAAGTGAAAGTTTTCGATGGACCCCACGGGCGGGTGGACATCCGCGACGTCATCTCTCTGCTCGGCGAGCGGCGCTGTCTGTCCGTGATGATTGAAGCCGGCAGCATGTTGAACTGGGCGGCTCTCGAATATCAGGTCGTCGACAAAGTTTATCTCTATTACGCACCCAAGATTCTGGGTGGCCTCGATTCCCTGCCTCTCGCCGGCGGGACCGGCAAACTGCGCCGCGACGAAGCCATCCGGCTGGAACGCACCCGTCTGCACCCCATTCCGCCCGATGAGTTCGCGGTGGAAGCCTACGTCAGGCGTGAGGTCTGAATGTTCACGGGGATAGTTGAAGAGACAGGTACGGTCGAGGCGCTGGATCATCACGCCGCCGGCGCGCGGCTGCTCATTCGCTGCGCGCGTGTGCTGGACGACGCGACAGTAGGCTCCAGCATCGCCGTTAATGGCGTCTGTCTGACGGCTGTAGCGCTCAGGTCCGAAGGTTTTTCAGCGGACCTCGCGCCCGAGACATTGGAGCGCAGCAATCTCGGTGATTTGCGTCCCGGAGACCGCGTCAATCTGGAACGGCCTTTGAGTCTGGCGACCCGTCTGAGCGGCCACATCGTGCAGGGTCACGTGGACGGTACAGCAACCATCGAAGCACTCAACGAACTGGGCAATGGCAATTGGGAGTTGATTGTTCAAGTCCCAAATGATCTGGACCGGCTGATGGTCTATAAGGGCTCAATCGCGATCGACGGGATCAGTCTCACCATCGCCGACGTGACTGATGCTCGGGTCAGAGTCGCAATTATTCCCCATACCTGGAGCGCTACCAACCTGTCGCGGCGCAAGACCGGCGATCGGGTAAACATTGAGTGCGACATCCTGGCCAAGCACGTCGAAAAATTGCTCAAGCGCTGAATTAGCCGTTCTCTGTTGATAAGATCTAAAACGTTATGAACAGCTTTGCCCGTATTGCGCTTAGCGCCACCACTTTGTTTTGCGCCAGTTTGTCTCTACAAGCCCAGGCGCCCCCGGCCGCTGGCCCCGGTCGCCAGAACGGACCTGTCGGCACCGAGACCGGCTTCCGGACTTTCCAGACCAAATGCATGACCTGCCACGGAAATCCGGACAATGACCGCGCACCCGCGCCGTCAGTCATTCGCCAGATGTCGCCTGAGCACATTTACGAGGCGCTGACCACCGGCGCAATGGCTGGACAGGGACAGAGCCTGAGCGACACGGAAAAACGGATGCTGGCGCTGTTCATGAGCGGCCGGCCCGTCGGCGCGGAAGCCCAGGGAGATGCGAAGCAGATGCCGAATCAGTGCGCGTCGAACCCCCCGCTGGAAAATCCCGCATCGGGCCCGGAGTGGAACGGTTGGGGCGTGGACGCTTACAATACCCGTTTCCAGACTGCGAAGGGTGCAGGACTGACTGCGGCGCAGGTTCCGAACCTGAAACTCAAATGGGCCTTTGCATTTCCCGGCGGCGTTTCGGCCTACGGGCAGCCGACAGTCGCCTCGGGCCGGGTCTTTGTCGGCACAGACACTGGGTTCGTTTATTCGGTCAACGCCAAAACGGGTTGCGTCTACTGGTCGTTCAAAGCAAAAGGCTCCGTCCGAAACGCCATCAGCATCGGCCCTGTGAAGGGCGCCGGATCGGCTAAGTATGCAATTTACTTCGGCGATTCCCACTCGAACGTATACGGCGTTAATGCCCAGGACGGGACGCAACTCTGGATGACCCAGGCGGATGACCATTTCACCGCTCGCATCACCGGCGCACCGGCGCTTTATGAAGGCCGCGTCTACGCTCCGGTGTCGTCTTCTGAAGAACTGTCGGGCTCAAATCTCGACTACCAGTGCTGCACGTCGCGCGGCAGCGTTGTGGCCTTCAATGGGGCCACGGGCAAACAGATCTGGAAAACCTATGTAATTGCCGAAGCTCCGAAGCCCACGAAGAAAAACTCAAAAGGCGTTCAGCAGTGGGCGCCGGCGGGAGCCTCGGTCTGGAACACTCCGACCATCGACGCCAGGAGGCACGCGATTTACTTCGGCACCGGCGATTCAGAAACAGAGCCGGCCGCCCCGACATCCGACTCCGTGATGGCTGTCGACCTCGCCACAGGCAAGATGCTCTGGTATTACCAGGCACAAGCCAACGATTCCTGGCTGGGTGGCTGCAACGGCGCCAACAAGACCGAGAATTGTCCTGACGATGTCGGGCCGGATTGGGATATCGGCAACTCACCTATCCTCCGCACACTTGCCAACGGCAAAACTGTCGTAGTTGCGGGCACCAAGAACGGCGACGTATTCGCGCTTGATCCCGACAAAAAGGGCGAGAAGATCTGGCGCATCAACGTGGCCAACAAAGAACGCAGTGGTATCGTCTGGGGCGGCGCAGCTGACGAAAAGAACGCCTATTACGGGCTTTCCGGAGGCGGTATCGTCGCGGTCCAGTTGGCTACCGGTGAGAAACTCTGGTTCAATCCCCTGCCCCCGGCCGATCCGAAGCTACGCGTTTCGAACGCCGCGGCCGCGACTGCGATTCCGGGTGTCGCCTTTGTCGGAGGTTCCGATGGACAATTGCACGCCGTGAGCACCGCCGACGGCAAGCAAATCTGGCAGTTCAACATGGACCGCACGTTTGACACAGTGAACAAAGCGCCTGGTAAGGGCGGTGCAATGGGTGCTCCGGGCGTAACAGTGGCAGGCGGAATGGTTTATGCCGGTTCCGGATACGGAGTGCTCGGCAGCATTATTCCCGGCAATGTTCTGTTAGCTTTTGGATTGGAATAGAAACCGGCAAACAGGATACAGCGATAGCCCCTGGCCTCAATCAGTGGCTATCGCTGTATTCCTCATGCCAGGCCATTTGTATCGCTTCCAGTTTGGCCTCGTTTGACTTAGCGGGGTCGTCTTTGAACTCAGGCAGCCCCACAATCCACTTGTGAAGATCGGTAAAGCGGACTGTCAGCGGGTCCACGTCCGGATGCGCTTCGGACAAAGCGATAGCAATATCTTCAAAATCGGACCACGTAAGGCTCGGCATGAAGAACTATCGTAGCTCTGACCTTTAAACGTAGCGCTGATGCTTAATGGTTGTGCGTGGCCCGGTCGTAAGCGAAGCCACCCACTCCACCCGCTACCGCACCGATAGCCGCACCCTGCGGTCCGCCGGCAATGGCACCGATCGCAGCACCCGTCAGAGCACTCCCCGCCACAATCTCAAGCGAATGTTTCCTGGACCGGCCGCGGTGATAAGAATACCGAGTCCGATACGCCGCTCGCGGAGCATAGTAATTACCTCCCTCGACTTGCGCGGGAGCAGTGATCGGTGCAACAGGCGCAGGCTGCACATAAATCGGGCGTGGCGTGTAAGCGTAATAGCCGTTCGTCTGATCGACCTGGTAGTCCGGCGCAGCCGATTGTTGCGGTGCAGAGGCCGTATACTGCGCTTGACCTGACGCCCCAGTCTGATCGGCCGGGCTCTGATCGGCTACAGGCTGTGCCGGAGCAACATAGGCAGTCGAGGGTACGCTGTCCCGATGATGCACCACGGCTGCTACTCCGATCGCAGCGCCGATCGCCAGCACCGCGATTCCAACAGCCAGATTTCTACGGTTATTCAGCACGAAATTGCACCTCTGGTATTCCTATAGCGCATTTGATGCCAATCCGACTGGCACCATACGTGCCCAACACAACGCGGGATGAAACATATGATGACGAAAGTTTGGAAACTTACACCTGTGCTGATGATGCTGGCCGCTTGCGGTACTTCGGGGGGAAACCTGCACCCGGTCGCCATGAACGGCAAATTCGGCTATATCAATGGTTCCGGCAAAATCGCCATCCAACCTCAATTTGACCAGGCGGGTGACTTCGCGGACGGACTCGCTCCCATTTCCATGGCTGGCAAGTGGGGCTACGTCAATACGGCCGGAAAAATTGTCATCACACCCCAATTCGATCTTGCCGATCCTTTCTCGGGTGGATTAGCGATGGTCGGTTCGACCGGAAAGATGGGCTTCATAGGGAAAGACGGACGCTACGCCGTTAACCCCACTTACGACGGAGCTGGCGCTTTCGGCGATGGTCTGGCGCCCGTAGTAATGAACGGCCAATGGGGTTACATCAATGAAAAAGGCTCCATTCTGATCAACCCACAGTTCACCGAAGCCGCACCGTTCTCAGAAGGTCTGGCTGCTGTGCAAATCGGCGGTCAGGAAGGTTACATCGACAAGACCGGAAAACTCACCATCAATCCGCAGTTCCAGGTTGCAGGCGATTTCCATGATGGTCGAGCCGTTGTCGAGGTCGCCAATAAGTTCGGCTACATCGACAAGGGCGGCAAGCTCATAATCAATCCTCAGTTCGATGGAGCGGGAGACTTCCGCGACGGACTTGCGACGGTCTCGCTGGGATCCCGCTTCGGTTTTATTTCGAAGGATGGTAAGTTCGCGATCAACCCGCAGTTCGAACGCGCCGGAGCTTTTCAGGACGGAATCGCACCGGTCTGGGTGAATGGCCGCCAAGGCTATGTCGACAAAAGCGGTAAATTTGTCTGGAACCCGGCCGTGTAACTTTCGGCGGCGTGACCTATAAAGGTTTGCCGCGAGCCTGACGGATCTCTTCGAGGCGCTGCCGGATGCGTTGTTCGACGCCACGATCGGACGGATGATACCAGCGTTTGCCTGCCAGTGACCCCGGCAGACATTCCATTTGATTGATGGCATCGTCGAATTGATGGGCGTGCTCGTAACCTGCACCATAACCCCATGACTTCATGGATCCCGTAACGGCGTTGCGCAACTGCATCGGCACCGGCTCGGCGCGACCCGACCGAACCTCTGACAACACATCTCCCAAGGCTTTGTAGCCCGCGTCCGACTTAGGCGCGACCGCCAGGTAAATTACGGCCTGCGCGATAGCCAGATCGCCCTCCGGCATTCCGAGGAAATGGACGGCTTGTTGCATCGCCATGCACTGCTCAAGCGCGCGTGGATCCGCCAGCCCAATGTCTTCGACTGCCATCCGAACCACGCGTCGCGCAATATACATGCGGTCCTCACCCGCTTCCAGCATGCGCGCCAGCCAGTAGAGCGCCGCATCGGGATCGCTCGAACGCACAGACTTGTGCAGTGCCGAAACCAGGTTGAAATGTTCTTCGCCCGACTTGTCATAGAGCAGGACCTTGCGGCCGAGTGCATTCGTTACCGCTTCTTCAGTCAATTCCGTACCCGGACTGGCGGCGGCTGCAACCTCAAGCGTGTTGTATGCCGAGCGGGCATCTCCATTCGCGGCTGCGGCAATCCGCCCCAACAGAAGATCAGTCGATTCGCGCTTGAGAACGGTCACTGCCCGCCACAGCAGCGTCACGATCTCTTCTTCCGTGAGCGCCCGCAACATATAAACCTTAGAGCGGGAAAGCAGCGCGGCATTGATCTCGAATGACGGGTTCTCCGTGGTCGCGCCGATCAGCACGATGTCGCCACGCTCCACATACGGCAGGAATGCGTCTTGCTGTGCCTTGTTGAAGCGGTGAATCTCATCTATAAAGAGGATGGTCTTACGGCCCAGCCGGCGCAGACGTTCGGCATCGGCCATCACTGCCTTGATCTCTTTGATTCCGGCCAGAACCGCGCTGAAGGGGAGGAATTCGCTCTTTGTCAGACGCGCCACAATCTGTGCCAGCGTTGTTTTGCCCGCGCCAGGAGGTCCCCAGAGAATGATCGAGGTCAGCCGGTCCTGCTCGATCTGCGCCCGCAACGGTTTACCAGGGCCGAGAATGTGCTCCTGCCCAACGTAGTCATCGAGACTCTGGGGGCGCATGCGATTGGCCAGCGGACGCGCCATATCGTTTCCGGACTCAGCGCCCGACGCGGCATCGCCAGACCGGCCCAGCGGGGTCGATTCGAACAGACTCATGCCGGCGTCACGCCTCCAAATGCCATCCGTTGCTGATGCGCTTCATACAACAGAATCGAAGCGGCAACCGCCGCGTTGAGCGATTCCACTCCTGCCGTTGGGATGGCGACGCGTGTGGCTTCGATCAGGGCCCCGCTGACTCCACGGCCCTCGCTCCCGATCACGATTGCGCAGCGGCGCGAGAAATCAATGTCGCGGGCGGCATATTCCGTTCCGGTGAACGGCATCGCGGCGTAAACGTCGACCCGATGCCGCCGCAAAGTTTCGAGCGCAAACAAAGGATCCATCGATTGCACGGAGGCAACCCGAAACAGCGAGCCGGCCGAAGCCCGCAGTGTTTTCGGGTGGAAAGCCCCGACCGATCCCTTGATGAACATGATTCCCGTAGCGCCGAACGCCTCCGCCGCGCGTGCAATCGTTCCTGCGTTGCCCGGATCCTGTACGCCGTCAAGCACCACGACCAGGCTCCGCCCTTTGAACAACGTGTCGAGCGGCCATTGAGGCGCTTTCACCAGAGCGATTACCCCCTGGCTCGATTCAGTAGCGGCCACGGACTGGAAAAGGCTGTCCGAAAGGACTAGTATCCGCGATTGCGATAGCTCCGCCCTGTGCTGCTCCACCTGAGCCAGCGCCGCTTCCGAAACCAGAACAGTCGGCACTTCGCATTCACTCCGCAACGCCTCTTCCAGTAAATGAAAACCTTCCGCTACGGCACAACCGTCCTCTGTCAGCGACCCGCGCGAGAGGGCGCGCCGCACCTCTTTGATCAACGGATTGGTGGCGCTGGAGATTGTCTGCAGGGATCGCATGGACTAAACCGGTTGCCGGCGCGAGCGGCGCCATGATGCCGCAGCCTTACAATGTTGACATCAGAATAACGCACTGGAGACGCGCGGCCTCTTTCCTGGCCATTGTCGCGATCACATTTATCCTCGGCTATCTCGTGGCGTTGTCAGTGCGTATTGCTGGCCAAAGCGCCCGCGACGAAGCGCGCCCGGCCGACGTCATCATTGTCATGGGCGCGGCCGAATACCGCGGCCACCCTTCGCCGGTACTCAAACTGCGTCTCGATCATGCAGTCACGCTTTACCAGCAAAAACTTTCGCCTTTCATCATGACGACGGGCGGCCCCGGCGGCGATCCCGACTTTACTGAAGGAGGCGTCGGCCGATCCTACCTGATTGACCGGGGCGTACCGGCGGAGTCAATCATTGTGGAAGACGCCGGTGAAACCACTGTCTACTCCCTCAGCGCGGCGTCGGAAATCCTGAAGCGTATGGGCCTGCGTTCGGCGATTGTGGTGAGCGATGGCTACCACATCTTCCGCGTGAAGCGCATTCTTGAGCAGGAAGGTTTCACGGTTTATGGTTCACCGCGTGTGGCAGGGGAAATCGGCAGGCTGCGGCTGAGCTGGCTGGTATTTCGACAGGCCCTGGGCTATAGCTTATGGAAGATCGGAGTCAGAGTTTGACTCGTCGCCATGACCGACAGGTAAAACGCGTGTCAGTCTAATGAGTCTTAGACAAATTCGACGATGGCTTCCGGCTTAGGAACTTCGACCCCATCCGTACGAACAAACTGATATCGATCCATCGTCACGGCAACTTCCCATTGCGGATCCCGGCCTTCGGCGGGCTTCTGACTTCGAAGAACTTTACCAAGGCAGCGGATACGAACAGGAGGATTGGTATTCGACAACGTAATGATGTATTCGATCTTGCCACCAGGTTCTATCTGATGCGGAGAAGCGAATAACACACCGCCTGAACTGATGTCTTTTGTCAGTTCGACACGATCGACCTGCCGGTCACCTAATTGCAGGATCTGCAAGGGTAGCTGCAGTTTGTATCTTTGCGCACGCCTCTGTTCCAACTCACCACTTTAAACCCAAGTTGACTTCCCTGCAATGGGTACTGGTACTTATGGGCGATTCCCACACCGGAATAAGGGCGAATAAACTCAGATATTTTCGCCAATATAAATGGTTTACGTCTGATTAAATAGCCTTGCATTACTACTACACAGGTCATATGCGAGAAAGCATACAAAGCTTGTAAACTGATTTCAGTTCCCAGGAGGATACGATTTTATGTTTAAAGTTCTTGCGCTCTCCGCGTTGTTGGCTGCCAGTGCGCTCGCTCAGACCTCAGCCGTAGGCGAATGGCAATACGTCGACGGCGCCAAAACCACGTTTATCAAAACCTTTGAAGAGAACGGCCAGCTGAAAGCAACCATCGAAAAAATCAGCAATGCCGGTAAAGACGATCCTTCAGCCGCCTGTGGCAAATGCACGGGCGACAACAAAGACAAACCGATGAAGGGTCTCCAGATCCTCTGGGACACAAAAAAAGACGGCGATAACTGGAAAGACGGGAAGCTTCTCGATCCGGAGAGCGGCCGCATCGTGGCCGGCAAGGTGGAAGTGGTCGACGGTGGCAAGAAGCTCAATGTGAAGGGTTCAGTCGCCTTTATCAGCAAAACCCAGGTTTGGACGCGTATCCCATAAGCCATCCGTAAGCCGCGGACTCAATAAAATTCGCTCAACATCATGACGCTTACCGAAAGTACGGCCGAAATCACCACGCCCACGGGCCCTATGCGCGCGCTGGTATTTCGGCCGGCGGCGAGCGGAAAATATCCCGGCGTCATTCTCTTTTCGGAAATTTTCCAGATCACCGGTCCCATTCGGCGCACAGGCGCGTGGCTGGCCAGCCAGGGCTATATCGTCGTAGTCCCTGAGATCTATCACGAACTGGAACCCGGCGGGAGCGTCCTTGCTTACGATGATGCCGGCGCTCAAAAAGGCAATGCGCACAAAATAGCCAAAGACGTAGCGGCTTACGATTCCGACGCACGAGCGGCCCTCGACTATCTCAAGCTGCGGGACGATTGCACCGGACGCCTCGGAGTCGTAGGAATCTGCATCGGAGGCCACCTCGCGTTCCGCGCCGCCATGAATGCCGATGTTCTCGCCGCCGCCTGCTTCTATGCCACCGACATTCATAAGGGAAGCCTCGGAAAAGGCATGCACGATAACTCTCTGGCCCGCGCCTCCGAAATTCGGGGTGAACTTCTACATATCTGGGGTCGAGAAGATCCGCACGTTCCGCTCGAAGGCCGCAACCTGATTCATGCCCGGCTCGAAGAAGCAGGCGTTGTGTATCAGTGGATCGAAGTGAATGCGCAGCACGCGTTCCTTCGCGATGAAGGCCCTCGTTATGACCCGGCACTGGCTCGGTTATGTTTTGAGTTCGTGATCGACCTGTTCCACCGGCGCCTGAGTTCCCCGCGGGAAACCGCAGTTGACGCCGCAGTTCAGCAGCCTGGCGGAACTACTCCGCAGTCTCCTCGTATCAGCACCCATTAAAGCCGACCCTCGTACCCTCGCGCTACACTTCCCTGCCTCGAAATGTAATCGCGGTTGATGGTATTCCGTGCGGACCTAAAGAAAGCGCGCCAGAGCGCCGATGGAAGGGTACGTGGACGTACTCGTAGCGCGACAGGCGATTTTTGATCGGCGGCGCGAAGTGTATGCCTATGAGCTGCTCTTTCGCTCCGATGCGGCCCGAAATCAATTCGACGGGACAGAGGCAGCCACTGCGACCTTGCAGGTGCTTTCGAACTCCTTGCTATCCATTGGCGCGGAGAAACTGCTCGGCGGCAAAAAGGCGTTTGTGAATTTCGATCACCGCCTCCTCTCAACGCGGGTGCATCTGGCGCTGCCGCGCGAGTCTTTGGTTATTGAAATTCTGGAAACTGTGATTCCGACCGCGGATCTGGTGGCTCTCTGCAGAAGCATCCGGGACGACGGATATAGCCTCGCTCTCGATGATTTTACCGATGGGCGGGAATTCGCGGATCTGGCTCGCCTCGCCAGCGTGATCAAAATCGATATGCGTCAGAGCTCCCAGCAAGAGCAGGAGCAGATGCTCCGCACCTACCAGCCGAGGGGAGTGCTTATGCTGGCGGAAAAGGTCGAGACCCATGCCGAATTCGAATGGGCACTAAAGGCCGGGTACGATCTGTTTCAGGGTTATTTCTTCGCCCGGCCCGTAATCGTTCGCAGCCAGCATATTCCCGCGGTCAAAACCACCTGCCTGCAACTGTTACGCGAAATGCAGAAGTGCGATCTCAATTTCACGAACCTGCAATCGTTGATCCGCGGTGATTTGTCGCTTACCTTTCAACTGCTCCGCTATGTCAATTCCGCTCTGTTTGCCCGCGAAGACAAAATTGATTCCATCGCCACCGCACTGGCTGCCCTTGGCGAAGAGAATATCCGCCGCTGGGTGGCGCTTGCCACTCTGCCCACTCTTGCCACTAATAAGCCGGGCGAACTGGTCAAGCTTTCCCTGGTCCGGGCCCGTTTTTGCGAAAGATTAGCCCAGTTGTCGCACTACGAAGACTCGAACCAGGCCTTCCTGATGGGCTTGTTTTCATTGATTGATGCTTTGGTGGACCAGCCGATCGCGGAAGCTCTGCAGAGCATTCAACTGGAAGGTAAGGTCGCGAACATCCTTCTGGGTCACGGGGCGAAACAGGATCTGCTCACATCGTTGTTTGAACTCATCAGTGCATACGAGCCGGGCAATTGGGATGAGGTAGAGCGATTGTCGTCGAAGTGCGGAATTCTTCCTGCTGAAGTCGGTCAGGCCTACCTCGACGCAACCAGCTGGGTGGAGCAGTTCAGCCAGATCGCTATTGCGTAACAAGATGAAGAATGGTGCCGGTGTCGGTGCCAATCCATTGATGCTCCCGATCGGGTCCGGCAAAGGTTGCCCGATGCGCTACCGCTCGATAATCCACCTGCATCTCATCCCAATTCGTAAGATCGGCGCTCGTCAGCACTTTCAGCTTCCCAGGCACCGGCGTCGGATGGTACGGTATGGCAGTTTCGTAACCGGCCAGGTATGCACTATCGGCCGCGAAAATCTTCACGGAAGTGATCGCCCGGTCTTTTTGTCTGAAGACGCGTTCACTGTGCCCATTGTGAAGATTAATTCCGTAAACCTCACTGGGATACTCGAAAACATGCAGGAACTCAATCAATCCCAGCGCGGGACCTTCGGCCGGTAAGCTGATGCGCGTGATCTGGCCGAAGAGGGATGCTTCCGTCTTTGTCCAGGTTTTGCCCCCATCGCGCGTTTCCAGAATAATTGTGAGCTGCGGAACCTGCACACCACTTGCATCGCGCAGCGGTTCTTTCCCGGTGGCGCCGCCGACGGGTGGAGTGCTCCATCCGGTAATCATTCCGTTCTCACCGCGAAAAGCAATTTCGCCAAACGCTGTATAAGCGGGATCGCCCTGCAACTCGTGAATAATCGGGAGCAGCGTCCACGTCTCCCCACCGTCGGTGGTCTCAAATGCTCGTTTTTTCGCGCCTACCGCGAATCCATGGACTTTCGTCACGAACCAGACCCGCTGCATGCCCGTGGGCGCGTTCAGCTTCTTCCATGCCCGGCCCGATTCCACCGTGCTCCAGATACCGCGATCCGTCACCATCCAGCCCGTGGAATCGTCGATGAAATTCAGCGAGACGCCGGTTTCTCGCACCGCCGTTTCCGCCCAATGTTCACCGCCGTCGCTCGTCACCAGCACGAGAGGACGTTCTTTGCCGTCCCGATCCGCCGAGTATCCGCAGGCGATACCGCGCGACTTTGAAGGGAACGCAATATCGTTGATCGTGAGTGACCGTTCAAGGTCGCGGTATTGATACTGGATGGCCCAGCGGGGCTGGACGCCCGGCTGCCCGAAGGAGATAAACGCCCCGGCGGAGAGCAACAATACGACGCCGATCGCGGCCCGCCTCATACGTCTAAACCGGGCGCGGGCGCACAGGTCCCGACGCCAGCGCCAGTTCCGCATGGTTTACCGACTCCACCATGGAGGCCGACATCCGCGCCAGTGCAATCGCGCAACCGACCTGTTCGCCGAGGGTAGTGAGAACTTCCATTTCTCCCCCCGTATGTTGATGTGCCTGCCTGTGCTGCACGTTGATAACGCCCACCACTTTGCTGCGGGCAATGACCGGCGCCGACAGAAATGCTTCGAATGTGTCTTCCGGGAGTTCACCGAAGTATTTGAACCTGGGGTCGCGATACGCTTCCCGCGAAATCGCCAGCAGGCGGCGTTCACGCGCTACCCATCCGGTGAGACCTTCATTCAGCTTGAGCCGGACGCGGCCGATTTCGGCCTCATGATGAGTATTCGAAGCACACAGCACCAGGTCGTCGTTAGCGCACAGATAGACGAGACATGAATCGCACTGGGTAAATTCGACGACCAGCGACACGATGCCTTGCAGAACCTCCTGGAGGCCCATGTCACGCACCATGAAACGGCTAACCTTCTGAAATACCCGAAGTTGCTGTTCAAGCCTTTGCAAGCGGGCTTCGAGCTCTTTTCCCTTCGGCACGGTTTCATTATAGTAGAGGTACGGAAAGCGGCTCTGCAAGATACAGAATTGTGGCTCAGGACGGAGCTACCGCTCCGCATCGAATATTCGCTCGCTGCGATGGAGGAAATCCGGCGTCGCGCCGAAACGGGGCTGATTACATTGCCCCGGGTTGGTCTCGGCACCGGCGGAGCGCTGATCGGTGAGCGCAGAGGCGTCAGCCTTGAAATTCAAAGCGCGGTAGAGATCCCCTGCTCACATGCGCACGGCCCCTCCTTCCGCCTCTCAGTCGAGGAGCGCGCCGCCGCCAAGGCTCTGCTGCCACCCTTCGGTGTATTGGGCGGCTATTGCTCGAAACCAAAGGGGACGCTGGAACTCAATCCGAGTGACATCGAATTATTCGATCAGCTTTTTCCTGGCCCCTGGAAGCTCTTTCTGGTTGCACAGGTCAGCCTCTCCGAAGGGATGCGCGGCGCGTTGTTTTTCCGCGACGGAGCAGACAGGGTTCAGAAGGCGGGCTCACAAGTAATCGAAACCCGCGCAGCGCGGAAACCAATTAAGCAAAATCCAATCGGAATCGCCCCGCACCTCCCGCCCCTCCGCATACCGCCCATACCGGAAGCCGCCGAGCCTGTTTCTGTGTCAGTACCTGCGCCCCAGGAAGGACCTTCCGAACCTCCACAGGCCCAGTCGTTTGCGTTCAACTCTCTCTTTTATGAGCCGGAACCAGCACCGGAACCAGCATGGAAATCGAAAATCGGCTGGGTCATAGTAGCCCTTCTCCTGATAGCCGTTGCGGCAGGCGCGTGGGTCACTAAGGATTTCTGGTTACCCAGACCTTCGCTGACGCTGACCTCTGCACCGGTATCCACGAACGGAGGCGCCTCCCTCGAAGTCAAATGGAATCCCGAGTCAGTGCGTGGTCTGGATCGGGCGTCGATATTTATCAACGATGGTGGATCGCTGAAAGAAGTGCCAATCGACAAGCGCCAGCTTGAGTCGGGCCAGTTCCTTTACCAACTGCAATCGGAACACGTCACAGCCATCATGCACGCGGGCGATCTGCGGGCCATTACGCAATACTTTCGGCCTGAGACGCCCACTAAATAGCGATTCAGCTTCGATCGCGCAGCTTCCCGAGCAGGCGGAGCATCTCCATATACAGCCAGATCAGCGTGACCATCAGGCCGAAGGCTGCGTACCATTCCATGTACTTCGGTGCGCCGCGGCTGGCGCCTTCCTCGATCATGCCGAAATCGAGGATCAGGTTCAGTGAAGCCACTCCGACAACCACCAGGCTGAAGAGAATACCCACCGGTCCGCTGCCGAAAATGCCGGGAATCTGCACATGGAAGAATCCGAGGATCATGCTGGCAAAGTAGACCAGCGCAATACCGCCCGTCGCCGCTACGATCCCAAGAGTCAACCGTTGCGTAGGCCGGATCAGTCCTGCCCGGTAGGCCAGCAACATACAAAAACAGGTGCCGAAAGTCAGCGCCACAGCCTCGATCGCAATCCCGTGATAACGCATTTCGAAAATGGCCGAGAGGCCGCCCAGCACCAGACCTTCGAGTAACGCGTAAATGGGGGCTGTGATCGGCGACCATTCTTTCTTGAAAATCGTGGCCAGGGCGAAAATAAGCCCGCCTATCAGGCCAGCCATCATGTAGCCGCCGATCGCCGCCGCGCCGCCGTTGAGAAACTGATCCCAGGTCCAGACAGCGCTGGCCGCCACCAGAATAATGAGGATGCCGGCTTTGTTAACGGTCCCCGAGATAGTCATCGTGGGCCCGTAGCCGATATGTTCCGCGCTGGTCGTCCAGGCCGAACGCCCCAATGCGGGATTAGAAGTTTTCAGTTCCACGTTGAATTAGATGCCTCGTCTACAGAATAGGTTATGGCATTTAATGCCAAACATTATTTTCGATTCACAATCCGCGATTTCGACCCGGCTTCCCGTGTTCATCGAAACGGAGTGTTATACGATCTCATCGAAACCTCAAGGGTGATGCAATGAACATTCGGAATACTTTGGCGCTGTTGGTCCTCGGGGGATCCGCGGCGGGAATCGGCCTGGCGCAGGACCCGCCGGCGCGCGTGGCTCGTCTGAATCTGATCAATGGGCAAGTGTCTTTTCAACCGGCCAGTCTCGACACGTGGGCGCCGGCGACGCTCAACTACCCGCTGACCACCGGCGACCACGTCTATACGGATGCGGGTTCCCGCGCGGAAATGCACGTCGGTCCCAATGCGATCCGATTGAACGCTCAAACCAACTTTGGCTTTCTGAATCTGGATGACCGCACGGCCCAGATGCGCTTTACCGAAGGCTCTATGGAAATTCGGGTTAAGTTCCTGTCTGACCAGGACATCTATGAAGTGGATACTCCCAACGGCGCCGTATCGCTGTTGCGCACCGGCGATTACCGCATAGATACCGACCCGGATCGCAACGCAACAATGGTTACCGTTTATGCGGGTGATGCGGAAGTCAATGCCAATGGACAGAGCTACCCGGTGCATCCCCGCCAGACGGCTTTCTTTGCCGAAGGCGCACCGCCGGACGTAAGGGCTGCCAACCCGCTCGACGATTTTGACCGCTTCACGATGGACCGGAATATGCGCGAAGACCGCATTCCGCCGCCGCAGCATTTGCCCCCCAGCATGGTGGGCTATGAGGATATGAATGCCTATGGAGCCTGGCGCGAGACCCCGGATTACGGCTGGGTATGGGCGCCGCCGGTTCGCGCGGGCTGGGCTCCCTATCACGAAGGCCATTGGGCTTGGGTAGCCCCGTGGGGCTGGACGTGGATTGACGATGCTCCCTGGGGTTTCGCGCCGTTTCATTACGGTCGCTGGGCCTTCGCAGGCGGTGGCTGGGTGTGGGTTCCCGGACCCGTCGCGGTTCGTCCCGTTTACGCACCTGCCCTGGTGGCGTTTGTCGGAGGCCCCGGCTTCCGTGTGGGAATAGGAATCGGCGGCGGTGGGATCGGCGCGGTCGCATGGTTTCCGCTCGGCCCGCGCGAGGTGTTCCAACCGGCTTATGCCGTCTCACCGGCCTATGTACGCAATGTGAATGTCACGAATGTGACCAACATCAACGTGACGAACGTCAATGTCACCAATGTCCGGTATGTCAATCAGACGGTGCCGGGCGCAGTGACCGCAGTCCCGCAAAATGCTTTCGTCGGCGCGCGATCCGTAGCACAGGCTTCTCAGCCGGTAACGCCCCAGCAAATAGCTCAGGCTCAGGTGATCGGACACGCACCGCAGGTCGCTCCCCAAGCCCAAAGCGTGATGGGAACCAGCGTAGCCGCTGGTGCCGGACGGGTGCCGCAGCCTTCAGCCGGCATCATGTCGCGTCAGGTGGTTGCCCGGGCCACACCCCCGCCGCCGCCGGTTTCATTCCAGTCTCAGCAAGCTGCGCTCGCGCAGAATCAGGGAAGGCCTGTCGCTCCGGAACAAGTGGCTCAGATCCGACAGCAGCAGCCCGCGGCGGTAGTCAACCAGGCTCCCGTGCGCCCATCGAGGGCGATTATAGGATCGGATTTAGGCGGGGTACGGGCCGCGCCAGGCAGCTCGCAACTTAACATCCCGCCGCCAGCCAATCGCCTCGATTCACGCCCGCCGGGAGCTCGGCCGTTAAGTAACGAGCCAAGCAATACTCCAGCGCCTGCTCCGGCAGCAGCAACAGCACCGGCAGCTCGAACGGCTCCTGAAGCTCGAACCCCACCACCAGCACCGGCAGCCCGGACCGCACCCACGCCACCAGCACCCGCTGCGCGCAAAGTGCCGCCTCCGAAGAAGAAAGAAAAGGAAGAAGAGCGGCGCTGAAAGTACGGACCGCCGTTCAGTGTCATAATCGCTTGCATGCCCGTGCGCAGCATGACCGGCTTCGCCCGCGTGTCCCGCTCCACCGCTTGCGGAGAACTCACTCTGTCGATCAAGACCGTGAATCATCGCGGTCTCGACATGCACTTTCACATGCCGCTCGAATTCGATGCGATCGAGGCGGCGTTACGCTCTTCGCTACGCAAGTGCATCGCGCGCGGACACGTCCAGGTACAAGTCTTTCTCAAGAAGAATGCCGAGCCGTCACGCCCCACCCTGGTGAATGAAGCCCTGCTCAGCGCGTGGCTCGAATCATTCCGCGGCCTGGCCGAAAAGTTTCAGCTGGATTCGAAACCCGATCTCAACCAGGCGCTCCGCTTACCCGGAATGCTTGAATCTCACTCAGTGTCCGTGGCGGATCCCGCGCTTGAGCAGGAAGCTCTCGCCGCGGCCGAGGAAGCCATGCAGGAGCTCGATGCTTTCCGCTTGCGCGAAGGGAAATCCATTGAAGTGGAAATCGGCGCCCGCATCGACGCGCTGCGCGAAATCACCGCGCGCATGGAAGAGATCCGTACACGCGCCCTCCCTCAGTTTCACGCCCGTCTGCGGGAGCGCCTCGGCGAACTTCTGAATGGCGCCCAGGTGGAACCCGCGCGTCTTGCCCAGGAAGCCGCCATGCTCGCCGAGCGAAGCGATATCAGCGAAGAACTGGTCCGCCTGAAAACTCATGCCGCGCAAGCCGCCGTTCTGCTCTCAGCGCCCGGCGAGACCGGGAAGAAACTGGACTTTCTGCTACAGGAAATGAACCGCGAATCCAATACCATCCTTTCGAAAACCGGGGGGCTGGGGGAAAATGGTTTGACCCTCACGGATCTGGGTCTGGCGGCGAAGGCAGAGATTGACCGGATTCGCGAGCAGGCCCTCAATATAGAGTAGGAAGTTCGCGGTCCGGGCTCTTTACTCGAATGAACGCTGAATCGCAGGATTGAAAATCATCGAATGACAACGGTCTTCATCATCTCCGCGCCGTCCGGTTCGGGCAAATCGACGCTGGTAACGCGTCTGCTGAAAGAGGTTGCCGACCTGACCTTCTCGGTTTCCTACACCACCCGTAGCCCTCGCACAGGCGAACGGAACGGAGAAGCCTACCATTTCATCGGCCGGGATGAGTTCATGGAACGTATTGAAGGCAAAGAGTTTCTTGAATTTGCCGACGTTTTCGGAAACTTCTATGGCACGCATATGAGCACGCTCGAAAACGCCCGCCAGACCAATAAGGATCTGGTGCTCGACATTGACGTACAGGGTGCGGCACAATTGAAGAAGAGGATTCCCGACGCCGTCACAATTTTTGTGCTGGCTCCTTCCCGAGAGATTCTGGAGCAGCGCCTTCGCGCTCGCAGCCAGGAAAGAGAAGAAATAATTCGGCGAAGGCTGGTCGACGCGGCTCGGGAGATTCGGAATTACAGTCTGTATGACTATGTGCTGGTCAACGACGACCTGACTTTAGCGGTGGAAACCCTCAAGTCAATCGTTAAGGCCGAACGGGTACGGCGCGTACGCGTCGAGGAAAAGATTAAGCCGATTCTGGCCACCTTCGATCAGGCATCAGGAGCTGAAAAAGAATGAGTGAAATTACACCGCGCAACAATGCGCATTGCTCGATCCCGGACGATCCGGATCAAAGCACTTATCGCTTCATCATCGTCGCCGCCAAGCGCGCCCGCCAGTTGCAGGGGGGTGCCCGTCCCGTATTGCCGACGGCCTCGAAGAAATCTACTGTGATCGCTATGGAAGAAGCGCGCCGCGGTCTCGTGAAATACGAGATCATCGCGCCCGAAATCCTGATCCCCAACGACGTTCCGCCCGACCAGATCTAAGGCTGGCCGAGGAAACGGATGCGCATCGTTCTCGGTGTGAGCGGCGGGATCGCGGCCTATAAAGCGGCCGAGATTGCCCGCCTGCTCATCCGGAACGGCCATGAAGTTCAGGCCGTTCTCACCCGCGCGGCTCAGGAATTTATCACCCCTCTCACATTTGCCTCGCTGACCGGCCGCAAGGTCATCACCGATCTTTTTTCCTCCGCCAGCCCCGAAGCCACTCTCTCCAGTTCCGTCGAACACATCGGCGTCGCGCAGGAACACGATTTACTTCTCGTTGCGCCCGCCACCGCCAACACTCTCGCCCAGTTCGCTCACGGACTCGCGGGCGATTTTCTGTCCACCTTGTATCTGGCATTTCGTGGCCCCGTCGTGCTCGCCCCCGCCATGAACAACAACATGTGGGAGCACGATGCGACTCAAACCAACATCGCTATTTTGCGCGCCCGTGGTCACATCATGGTTGAACCCGGTGACGGATATCTGGCGTGCGGAACCTATGGTCCAGGCCGTCTGGCCGACAACGATCAGATCGTGGATGCCGTGGAAGCGGCGTGGAAAGCCGCGGCGCCCCACAGTAATCGCGATCTGGCGGGCGAGACCATTCTCATCACCGCGGGTCCCACTCAGGAACCGCTCGACCCCGTCCGTTTCCTCTCCAATCGCTCCAGTGGAAAGATGGGCTACGCGCTGGCTCAGGCAGCCCTCGATCGCGGCGCGAAAGTGATCCTGATAACGGGACCTGTCGACATCAAACCTCCGGTGGGCGCCGACGTTATCCGAGTTCGTACCGCGGCTGAAATGCGCGATGCCGTATTCGCCAACCTGGAACCGGCCACGACGATCGTAAAGTGTGCCGCAGTCGCCGACTTTCGACCTTCCATCGAATCAGTCCATAAGATCAAGAAATCTTCGGCGCGTCTCTCTCTCGAATTGGAACCGACAGCGGACATTCTCGCTGAGCTGGGCCGGAAGCGCGGCGACAGAATTCTGATTGGGTTCGCCGCCGAGACCGAGAACCTGCGTGAAGAAGCCCTGCGCAAACTCGAAACCAAGAATTGCGACATGGTGGTCGCCAACCTGGTGGGTATTAGCGGCACCGGTTTCGAATCCGATTCGAACGAGGTGGTGCTCGCACTGCGAACCGGCGAATTCATTCCCCTGCCCCGTGCTTCGAAAAGAACCATTGCCGATCAGATCCTCGAACAGCTTCCGCGGCTGCGCGAAGCCCTGGGCGCCGTTCGATGACCACCCGCCCTTTAATGACTACGGACGAACTGCGTCGCAAACTCGAGTTCTATCGCGACCTCGGGATCAAAGACGTTTATCGCCGCGCTCCCGCGCCAACCCCTAGCGCGGCTTCCACGCCTCTTGAAACAATGCCTGTTGAAATCAAAATCCCGAGCTTAAACCCCGCAGGCGATTCCCTGCCCCGCATCCTTGAAGACATCGGCGACTGCAAACGGTGCCGCCTCCATGAAGGCCGCAACAAGATCGTCTTCGGATCCGGTAATCCCGGCGCGAAGATCGTCTTCGTAGGTGAAGGCCCCGGAGCGGATGAAGACGACCAGGGCCTGCCCTTCGTCGGCCGCGCCGGTCAATTGCTGACGCAGATGATCGACGGCACTGCCTCGAAGGAAGGCATTCCCATAAAGAGGCCCGACGTCTACATCTGCAATGTCGTCAAATGCCGTCCGCCGGAGAATCGAACCCCCGAGCCTGATGAGATGGAAATTTGCGGCCAGTTTCTCTTCCGCCAGTTGACTTCAATCCAACCCAAAGCCATCTGCGCGCTCGGATCCACGGCTGCCAAAGCGCTTCTCGGCGGCAAGGACGGCGTAACGAAACTCCGCGGCAAATGGCATAAGTGGCACGATATTCCCCTGCTGGTCACGTTCCATCCGTCGTACCTCCTGCGGCCCTACAATCAGAACGCCAAGCGCGAATCGTGGGAAGACCTGAAGATGCTGCTGCACTTCGTTTACGACTAAAGCGCCGTCCATGATTCCGGTCGCACTCACCATCGCGGGTTCCGATCCGGGCGGCGGCGCCGGCTTGCAGGCCGATCTAAAAACGTTTTTCCGCTTCGGCGTCTACGGCACATCGGCCGTCACCCTCATCACCGTTCAGAACTCGACGTCCGCGCCGCGCCTTGAATTACTCAGCGGCCAACTCGTAGCGGATCAGATCAAAGCCGTAGTAGATGATTTCCAGCCCAAAGCCGCCAAAACGGGAGCGCTGGGCAACGCCGAAATCATCGCAGCCGTTGCTGCCTGCCACCTCGCTTGCCCACTGATCTTAGATCCCGTAATGACCAGCAAGCACGGCGCGCCGTTGCTGGCCGCCGACGCCGTCTCTGCCTTGCGCGAACTGCTGCTACCTCGCGCGTTCCTGATCACTCCCAACACCGTAGAAGCCTCCGTGCTTTCCGGCACTACCGTCGAAGACATCCCCGGAATGCGCCGCGCCGCCGAACGAATCGCCCGCCTCGGTCCCACGTCAGTTCTGATCAAAGGCGGCCACCTGCGAACCATCGACCTCCTCTACGTCGAGGGTGAGTTCACCGAAATCCCCTCTGAGTGGATTCACACCGCAAACACACACGGCACCGGCTGCACCTACTCCGCCGCCATCACCGCTCTGATCGCCGCCGGCAAGGCGTTGCCAGAAGCGGTTGCCGAGGCCCACGCCTATGTCGCCGAAGCCATCCGAACCAACCCCGGACTCGGCTCCGGAGCCGGGCCGCTGAACCATTGGGCGCATTAGCCTCCGGGCTTTCGCTAAGCCATTCGCTATAATTTGTCTTCCCATCATGACCAAGGTTCAAAGACACTTCCGGCTCGAGCGGCCCCTCGATGAAGCTTTGATGGAACAGATTGCGGCCGTCAACTCGATCTACGGCATCGAGCGCATCAAAATTTCCTCTTCCCGGGACGAACTGATGATCGAATTCGACGCCACCCGACTGCGCGCCAACGACGTTGAAATGGCTTTGGAGCGTCACGGAATCCCCGTATCCTCTGTTTTTTCAGCGTCTTAGCTCCAGAACCTCAGCGGAAATACGTCCGCAGTCTCGATCTCTCAGATTACACGGGAACTTTTTCGCTGTTCCACGTCAATCATGAGAGGTAACATCCGAACTATGCGGCGTACCGACGAAGAACTCTACCGTCTGATGAAAAGCGGCGACCGCGCTGCTTTCGCCGAGCTTTATGAGCGCCGTGAGCCGGCCCTATACCGCTACGCCCTGCATACCTCGGGAAGTGCAACGGTCGCTGAAGAGGTCGCATCCGAAGTATTCGTGCAATTGATGTCGTCAGGTTCTCGCTTCGATGAACAGCGCGGAACCCTCGAATCGTATCTCTACGGAGTCGCCCGCAATCTCGTCCGCATGGCCCGCCGCCAGGGACCGGTCGAAGAAGCCGTTGACTCCGCCTTCGAGCACGACATTGTGGGTGACCTGATCGATTCCGAAATGACAGCGGCGCTGCATCGGGCGCTCCAGACCATGCCCGAGCGGTATCGCGACGTCGTCATATTCTGCGATCTGGAAGAGCTCAGTTACGAAGAGGTAGCCCGCCTGCTCGGACGGCCCATTGGGACCGTTCGTTCACGCCTCCATCGGGGCCGGGCTTTGCTTTCGGGAATCATGAAAAGGATGAATGTGAGCGCGATGGCGGCGCAAGGTTGAGATGACTGCGAGGGATTTTATGAAGCAGGAAATCTGCAAGAGCTATTCAGTCGAATTGATGGAACGCGCCAGGCTGGCGATTGCGCCGGATGGAGCTTTCGAGCGCCATCTCACTTCCTGCAAACCTTGTCAGGAACGTTGGGAAGCACAGACCCAGGTTACGGCGGGACTGCGAAGCATCCGCTTCGCCGCCACAGATCGCGCCAGTTCCGCCGAGCGCCGCGACCGTTTGATGCGCCAGTTCGACCAGCAGTATCCAGCTGCGCCGATTGTCATCCGCCGGCAGCCTTCCCGAGTCCGCGCATGGGCGTGGGGATTAGCTGCTGCTGCAGCCCTGCTGATCGCCGCCGGCACCCTGGTTCCGCTGCGATCTCATTTCCGTGGCCATCTTCCGGCAGCCATAGCTGGCGCTGTCAGCACGGTTCAGCCCGTTGCTTTCAACGGCGCTTTTGAGAGTAGCGATGCGCGCAATCTGACGGCCGATGATTTTGTTGCCGTCCCCTACGCCCCGCCGCTGGCCTCGGGTGAAATGATTCGCATCGTACAAGCCGATCTCGACCCTCAGGCACTGGCAACTCTCGGATTCGATCCCGATCCGGCATGGACCGGCAATCTGTCGGCGGAAGTAGTAGTAGGCCAGGACGGTTATCCACGCGCGGTAAGAATTTCAGACAACACACAATTTTAGATAGGGGAAAAAGTAGATGATCCGCAGAACAATGTTTTCGGCAACAACTCTCATTTGCGTGCTTTCATGCTCCGCACTGCTGGCACAAGGGCCGCCTCCGGGTGGACGTGGGTTTGGTGGATTCGGGCCGCGTGGCCTTGGCGTCCTTGGGGCGGGTCCGGGTTTCAGAGCCGTCGTCACGGGTGAACCGTATTCGGCCACAGAATCCCGCCAGTCGCAACAGACTCTTTCCAGCGGAAATCAGATTGCGAACAAGACCCAGATCAACGTGTACCGTGACAGCTCGGGCCGTTTGCGGACGGAAGATACCATCACGCCTCCGGCCTCCAGCGGTAAGTCTGCCTACACGCTGGTCACAATTTTCGATCCCGTTGCCGGCTACAGCTACGTTCTGAATTCATCCACTATGACCGCTCGCCAGTCGCCGCTGCCCAAGCCTCCGGCCTCGTCTTCAACGACCACCCCGCCTGCGCGCCCCGCCAACCCGAATGTGGTGGTGACCAGTCTCGGTACCCAGGTGATTAACGGTGTAGCGGCCACCGGCACTCAGACTACGGACACGATTCCCGCTGGCGCCATCGGCAATGCCCAGGCGATTCAGATCGTCCGCACCAACTGGATCTCCACCGAACTGAAAGTCCCCGTGCGCATTCAAACCTCAGATCCGCGCTTTGGCACTTCCGACACGGAACTGACCAATATCGCGCAGACTGAACCGAGCGCTTCGTTGTTTGTGGTGCCGTCCGGTTATACCGTTCAGACCGGCCGTGGACCCGGTGGCGGACCCAATGGCCATCCCGGCGGACCCGGCCCCAATGGCCAATCGCGCCGCGGCGGTCCCGCAGTTCAGTAATTACTTTCCAAAAGTTGATCGCAACGGCTCGGCAGGGTCCCTCGGGACTTTGGCGAGCCGTAATTTTTTGTGAGTGACGGTTAGTCGTTCGGCACAGCCAGGCCGTTATTAAAGCGATTGGTGAAGTTGGCCACGCCGATGATCATTGTGATCTCGACAACCTGCTCATTGCTGAACAGTTCCTGTAAACGGTAACGCAGCGATTCCGGCGACGCCGCGGTACGGGTGAGTTCGCGAGCATATTTAAGCGCAGCCTGGTCCTTGTCGCTGAAACTCTGATCGTTCTCCGTTGTGATGGCGTGGATCTCTTCGTCAGTCACGCCGGCCGCCTTCGCCGTTTTGGTGTGATGCGACGTGCAATAGGTGCACTCGTTCACCGAAGAGACCGCCAGATAGATAATCTCTTTCAGCCGCCGATCAACCGAACCAGGCCCCATTACGGAGCGATAAAAAGCCAGAAAATCGGCCATCGCCTGCGGACGGTTGGCCAGGACGCGCAGGAAATTGCTCGGGCCCCCCTTCTTCTCCAATGCTTCAAGAGCTTCGTTTTGTGAGGGATCGACTGCCAGCAGGTATGCCATGCCTTTAACTATAGGACGGCCCCGGTCCGCCGGATCAACCATCGTTGTACGAAATCATGCGATTCCAGTTTTTTTGGCGTCAGCCGGACGCAGCATGCCGTTAGCTATACTGTTCTTGTTGCGCCCGTAGCTCAGTTGGATAGAGCGTCTGGCTACGAACCAGAAGGTCGTATGTTCGAGTCATACCGGGCGCACCATCTACTCGATCTGCTTTCCCCTTCACTTCCCTTTTCAGATTTCGAACCTGTGGGCCCAGGCTACTTAACAGCCTGTTGATGCTGGGTCGCCATCGCGCGCAGCGCTTCCGCCGCTTCAAGGGAATGGGCTGCATAGTGGCGAGCCTCGCCGGCCAATTGCGGCGTGGTTTTCTCATACAGTTTGGCCAGCGCCTCATGCGCCTTTGCATCGGCTTCGTGATCCGCCGCATGCGCTGAATAATGATTTGCCAGCTTGAGGTGATCCTCGGATTTGGCCGACGTCACCAGCCGAGTTAACTCGTCGTTGGAAAGAATGTGCGCTTTCATTTAGATGTTCCTTTCTCTTTCCGGATTTCCAATCAACGGAATCGAATCGGCACGTTTGCACCCAGAAGTCGCTCGTCCGCATTGGATAGTGGAAGCAGTCGGAAATCAGGGCGTTGCGGGGAAGAAGAGCAGATGGTCATGCGTCGCCACAGAGATAACTTCAGTTGGCCCGCTCACGCATTGCGCTAAAGCACTCAGTTGCGGATAGCAGGGTGTTTCTGGCAACATCGAGCGTTTTCTGCCAACATCGAACCAGGTGAACCGCGCACGTGGCGTTCTGCTTGGCCTGCTGTTCCTGAGCGCGCTTTTTGGCGTTACGGCGGAGACGCGTCCCGAGGTGCCCCCTGCGCCTCCGCTCGGCCTTCCCCCAGTGCCCTGGCCAGCCGATAACCCCTACTCAGCGGCCCGTGTGGAACTCGGCCGCAATTTATTCTTCGATCCCCGCCTGGCGTCAGATGGGAAGATCGCGTGCGCGACATGCCATCCGCCGGAGCGGGCATTTTCCGGTGGCGATCCGGCTCCTCGCGGAGTCACGGGCGTTGCACTACGCAGGCGCGCGCCGACCCTGATCAATCGGGCCTGGGGACGAAGCCAGTTTTGGGATGGCCGCGCGGCCACACTCGAAGCCCAAATCAGCGGTCCCATGACAGCCTCTGACGAAATGGGCACGACTCCCGCTGCCGCAGCCGAGGCCATATCGAAGATTGCAGGCTATGCGCCTCTGTTCGAACAGGCATTCGGAGACCGGCAGGTAACATTCGATCGCATCGCAAAGGCGATCGCATCTTTTGAACGAACCATCGTTTCGGGCAACTCACCTTATGACCGTTTCCTTAAGGGTGACAAACATGCACTCAGTCCCGCCGCGAAACGCGGTCTGGAAATCTTCGAACGCAGCGGAGAGTGCTCGGAGTGCCACAGCGGCTTTAACTTCTCGGACGAAAAGTTCGCCAGCCTCGGCATTGGCCCGGACGGCAAGCCCCCCGATCCCGGGCTTGCGGGAATCACCGGGAAGCGGGGCGACGAGGGCAAGTTCAAGACACCGACGCTGCGAGAAGTGGCCCATACCCCACCCTATATGCACGACGGCCGGTATCAGAAGCTCGATGATGTGCTCGAGTTCTACAGAAAAGGCGGCAAGCCAGGCCCCCATCTGGATTCACGCATCGCGCCTTTCTTTCTCGACGCAGAGGCCAGAGCTAACCTGATTGAGTTTCTTCAATCGCTCAGCGGCGAGGGCTGGCAGCAGATCAGAGCTCCAGAGAGGCTGCCTTGATGAGCCGAGGCTGCCCCGATAAGCCAATGCGGGACCCCTGGCTCTGCCCGAATTTATCTTTGCCCGAATTTAGCCCGGCGCCCAATAATCATCTTCACGAGGAAATGGTCCGTCGCCTGCGTCATTCCGACGCCGGCGGCAAAGTTGAATTCCCAGTTCGGACCCAGGTTCAGATCGATAGCGGGCATGATCGCCTGCTGCTGATCGCGCACCGCATCGAAGCCTGTTATCGAGCCCACATCCCCGTAGTATTCAATGCCAAGAGTAACTTTTTTGGTCACATCGTAGCTCACCTTGACGGCCGGCGAGAAGGTTACGCCCCTGTTGACATCCAGCCCGTGGAAGGAACGCTCAAGGGCAGGGTTGACGGCCATGTACCAACCACCCAGCTGCTTGTCGACGATGGGACGAATTTCCCAGGTCCAGGTGTCGGGCGCGTATGACCGGCGCTGATAACCCACTTCCGTGGAAAGGCTGACATTGACAGGCCAGTGCCAGGCTTCGGGGACCCTGACGCGAGGGCGTATGTGATCGCCCACCCACTGGTAACCTTCGCTCGCCCGGTAGCTTGTGAAGACATAGAAACCCACTTCGAACCAGGCCGTGAAGCCCTGGGTAATTTCCAGCGTTTCATGCAGAGCGTGCTCATCCGCGCGCACGCCGTCCACCGGAAATTTAGATCCTTCGAAGGTGAAGTTCGAATGCAGCTCGAACATGGTACGCCACGGGGGGACCATTTCCGCCCCATACACCTGCACTTCGTAGTTGCCCTGCGCCCGGGCCGGCCTGGAGGCAAGCAACAACAGCAACCCCACAACCGCGGATTGGCACCACCTCATATACACCGGCTCATGAACATTTTGAACAATAGCATCTGCTGTGACGTTGGCATGGGCTACGGCCTTCTCGATGGGACCGATATACCTGAATGTCAGGGAACTTAATTGCGCTTTCGGAGTCTTAAAACCAAGCGGGCCAAATCTTCTCAAGGCGTGGCCGCACAGCAACTATGCCCCGAAACGCCCGCCACCAGATTCAAGCCCCGCAACCCGCGCCATTACCCCCATTTGAGGAGGAAATGAGTCCCGCTGCAACCAATGGCTCATAGCGTGCCAGACCAGCCTGAATTCTCGGTCACAGGCTTGTTTGACGGCAACCATTGAACTTACCCTAAGCACTCGCTTTTTTGGGGTTACTATAGAGGCGCATCAGGAACGAACGGAAAGGAGTCGATGTTCGTAATCTCGAGAAGGCCATGGCGCAAATTCAAACAAATCGGAAAATGCGGTCGTATGCCGCGTCGGCTTCGTTTTGTAACCAGCCTTTTTGTCCGGCCTGCAACCCGAAATCCTGCGCCTTCCCCTATACAAACAATCGACTTATCCAAAATGGCTTCGTTTTTTCGAATGCCCTCACGGCGGCAATCGGATGACGGCCAGAAGACCGCTCCCCCGCTGCCTCGTCTCGCTCCTCCTCATCCTGAACCCGCTCCTCGCCTCCGAGTACCACGGCACCGTTACGTTCGGCGGCCTTCCCGTCCCCGGTGCCTCGGTCACTGCCTCGCAAGACAACCAGAAACTTCCCGCCATCACCGATCAGCAAGGCGCTTTCTCATTCCCCGATCTGCACGATGGCGCGTGGACGATCGATATCACCATGCCCGGCTTCGCTCCCGTCCATCAGGACATCACGATTCCCGCCGCTTCGCCTCCCGCTTGGGAGTTAAAAATCCTTTCCTTCGCCGACATGGTGGCCGATAGGGAGAAGAACGAGCCACCCGCTCCACCGCCCGCCGCACCCGCCATAACCACCACAGCCGCGCCGGCGACTTCCAGTAACCCCAAAAACGCCAAAAATGCAGCCCCTAAGTCGCCCGGATTCCAGCGGGCCGACGTCAATTCCAGTGACAATTCCAGCGCCCCACCCGCTCCCGCCCCTTCCGCGAATTCAGCCGCCGATTCCATCCCCCCCAACACCAACGCGGCCGACCTCGCCCAGCGCGCTTCCGATGGCCTGCTCATCAACGGCACCGAACTCAATGGAGCCGCTTCTTCGTTCGCTCAAAACGCCGCGTTCGGCAATAATCGCCGTGGACCCGGCAGCCTCTACAACGGCCTGCTCGGCATGATCTTCGACAACTCCGCCCTCGACGCGCGCCAGTTCTCTCTTACCGGACAAGACACGGCGAAGCCCGCTTACGATCACCTCCAGGGTCTTTTCGCTCTCAGCGGACCCCTCCGCATCCCGCACTTACTCCGCAATGGCCCCACTTTCTTCGCCGCCTATCAATGGACCCGCAACCGCAACGATGTTACTCAGTCGGCACTCGTCCCCACGCTCGATCAACGCAATGGTATTGAGGGCTCGGGCGTCACCATTCAGCAAAATCAGATCAGCCCACAGGCTCGCTTCCTGCTGAACTACTACCCGCTGCCCAACTTCACCGGCAGTACCATCTACAACTACCAGGTCCCGCTCGTCTCCATCACCCATCAGGACGCCCTGCAATCGCGCCTCAACAAACAACTCGGACAGCGCACCCAGCTCTATGGCAGTTTCAATTTCCAGCGCATGGCCACGTCCAGCACCAACCTGTTTGGCTTCCTCGACCCCGGCACTACTCTCGGCTTCAACTCAGCCGTCAACTGGCAGCGGCGCACCGGCAATCGATTCTTCTCCCACGTACAGTTTCAATACAGCCGCCTGTCTGTTCGCTCGACACCTTATTTCGCCAATCGCGAAAACGTCTCAGGAGACGCCGGCATCACAAGTAACGATCAAACGCCCGCCAATTGGGGACCGCCCACCCTCGCCTTCACCAACGGCATTTACCCCCTGTCTGACGCCATCGATTCCTTCAACCGCAACCAAACAGCAGCCCTCGGCTATGACGGCAATTGGTACCGCGGCAAACACAATATTTCCTTCGGCGCCGATTTCCGCCGTCAGCAATTCAACTATCTCGTCCAGACCAATCCACGCGGCACCTTCACCTTCAACGGCGCGGACACCGGCTCTGCATTCGGCGACTTTCTCATCGGTGTACCCGACACCAGTCAACTCGCCTATGGCAACGCCGACAAATATTTCCGCGCCAACATGTGGGATGCCTTTGTAAATGACGACTGGCGAGTCAATCAGACCCTTACCCTCAACATAGGCATGCGCTGGGAATATAGTTCGCCGATCAGCGAACTCTACGGCCGCCTCGTGAACCTCGACATTGCCCCCGGCTTCACCTCCGCCACTCCGGCTATCGGCAATTCCCTGTTGCAACCGGATCGGCACGGCATCGAACCCCGCGTCGGCCTCGCCTGGCGCCCCTTCCCCGCATCTTCCACGGTGGTCCGCGCCGGTTACGGTGTTTACTACAACACCTCGGTCTATCAATCCATCGCCTATCAAATGTCCCAGCAAGCCCCGCTCTCGCACAGCGTAAACGTTCAGAACAGCGCGGCCGATCCCCTGACTCTTGCCAGTGGGTTCAATCCATCGCCCGTCATCACTCCACAGAATTTCGCGGTCGATCCCAACTTTCGCATGGGATATTCGCAAAACTGGCAGGCATCCATCCAGCGCGATCTGCCCGGCTCTCTGGTAGCAACTCTTACTTACAACGGCATCAAAGGCACTCGTGGAATGCAGGAATCGCTGCCAAATACTTACCCGATCGGCGCGTCCAGCCCCTGCCCCACATGTCCCACCGGTTTCACTTACCTGACGTCGAACGGAAATTCGACTCGCGAAGCCGGTTCGCTGCAGTTGCGCCGCCGCCTGCACAACGGCTTCACCGCGACCTTGCAATACACTTACTCGAAGTCACTCGACGACTCAGCCCTCGGCGGCCGCTCTCAGGCCACTTACGTCATAGCCCAGAACTGGCTCGACCTGAGCGGAGAACGCGGCCTTTCGATCTTCGATCAGCGCCATCTCCTCAATCTCACCGGTCAATACACCACCGGCATGGGACTCGCCGGAGGATCTCTTCTCAGCGGTTGGCGCGGCAGGCTCTTCAAGGAATGGACGGTCCTGACCAACATCACAGTCGGCACAGGTCTTCCGCTTACGCCCATCTATCCGCTCGCCGTCAACGGCACCGGCAACACCAACGTCATTCGACCCGATTACAACGGCGGTCCCGATCTCAGCCCCTTGTCCTACTCCGCGCCCATCGCTGGTCAGTGGGGCACCGCCGGACGCGATTCCATCACCGGACCTTCGCAACTCACCGTGAATGCCGGTCTCGGCCGCACTTTCCGCCTGAAAGACCGCCTGAACCTTGACCTCCGCTTTGACGCCACTAATGTCCTGAATCACGTAACATGGACGGCGTGGAACACAGTCATTAATAATCCCCAGTTCGGACAACCGGCCGGTGCCAATGCCATGCGCGACATACAAACCACCCTGCGGCTGAGGTTTTAGAGGTTTTTAGATGACACAAACTACGCGCCTCACTTTCATCTTGTTCATCTCCGCCCTGCTGGCCCTCGCCCAGCAGCCGGAAGCCACTTTCAGCAGCACCACCCAGTTAGTCATCGAAACCGTCAACGTCAAAGACAAGTCCGGCAAACCCATCGAGAACCTCACCGCGAAGGACTTCACCATCACGGAAGATGGAGCCCCCCAATCCATCCGCTTCTTCGAATTCCAGCAGCTCCCCGACCTTCCCAGCACCAGCCCCATCCAGCCCAATCCGGGCCAACGGCCGCTGCCGTATCAGAAGCTCACCCGCACTCAGATTGCCCAGGAGACTCCCGGCAACCCGCGCTATCGCGATCACCGCCTCCTCGCGATGTATTTCGATATGTCCGCCATGCCTCCCGGCGATCAACTCCGCGCCCTCGATGCCGCCGAGAAGTTCGTCCGCACTCAGTTCACTTCGTCTGACCTCATGGCCATCATGAGCTTCACCGGTTCGGCTGTAAACGTAATGACCGACTTCACCGATGACCGCGATCGTCTGATGCGCATCCTCGAAACCCTCATTGTCGGAGAAGATCAGGGCTTCGACCAGACCGCAGGCGATGCCAGCGCCGCCGACACCGGAACTGCGTTCGGTCAGGACGATAGCGAATTCAACATCTTCAATACCGATCGCCAGCTCTCCGCCCTCCAGACCGCCGCCACCATGCTGGGTCACCTCAGCGAAAAGAAAGCCCTGCTCTACTTCGCCAGCGGGCTCCGGCTCAACGGCGTCGACAACCAGGCGCAGCTTCACGCCACCATCAACGCCGCCATTCGTGCCGGCGTATCCATCTGGACCATGGACGCCCGCGGCCTCGTAGCCAACGCCCCCTTGGGCGATGCCAGAACCGGATCTCCGGGCGGCGCCGGCATGTATACGGGAGCATCCGCGCTGGCGGTTCAGAACAACTTCCAGCAGTCACAAGACACTTTGTATGCGCTGGCCGGAGATACCGGCGGCAAAGCGCTTATCGACAACAACGACCTCTCCGTCGGCATCGTTCAGGCCCAGCATTCCGTTACCAGCTATTACATCCTCGGCTACTACACGACGAACGCCGCTCTCGATGGCAAATTCCGCCGCATCAAAGTAACGCTGAACCCGGCCATCGCCGCCAACATCGATTTCCGCCAGGGTTACTTCAGTAACAAACAATTCAGTAAATTCACCACCGCCGACAAAGAACGCCAATTAGAAGACGCTCTCATGCTGGGCGACCCCGTCACGGAACTGACCATCGCCCTCGAACTGAACTACTTCCAACTCAACCGTGCCGAGTACTTCGTGCCTCTGGCCGTCAAGATCCCCGGACGTGAGCTGGCTCTCGCCCGCAAAGGCGGCGCCGAACACACGTTGATCGATTTCGTCGGCGAGATCAAAGACGACTTCGGCACCACCATCACCAACGTCCGCGATAAGGTCGACATCAAACTGACCGGTGAGACCGCTGCCGAACTCGCCAGAAGCCCCATCGAATACGACACCGGCTTCACCCTGCTTCCCGGTAAATACGTCGTCAAGTTCCTCGCTCGGGACAATGAAACCGGACGCATCGGCACCTATCAAAGCGCGTTCGTAATCCCCAACCTCAACAAAGAAGACAAACGAATCCCCATCAGTTCTGTCGTTCTCAGCAGCCAGCGTGTTGAAATGCGCGATGCATTGTTCAATGCCGCCAAAGATAAAGGTAAAGCCGAGAGCGTCAACCCTCTCGTGGAAGACGGGCAGAAACTGATCCCCAGCGTGACCCGCGTTTTCAGCCGTGGCCGCGACATGTACGTCTACCTGCAGGCCTATGAACGTACCGCCGAAACCACCCAGCCGCTGGTCGCCTTCCTGACCTTCTATCAGGGTTCCACCAAAGCCTTCGAAACCCAGCCGCTTCCCGTAACCGAAGGGCTCAACCCCAAGTCCAAAGCCGTCCCCCTCCGCTTCAGCCTTCCCCTCGCCAAACTCGCCCCCGGCCAGTACACCTGCCAGGTCACCGTCCTCGATCCCGGTTCCCGGAAAGCCGCCTTCTGGCAGGCCGGACTCATGATCGTGCCGTAAATCGTCCCGCCTCCTCCGGCAATAATCTCGAAACTACAGTTTTTTCGTCCCCCGTCGATAGAGTCCCTGAGGGTATTGCGATTGTTCGCAAAGCCCTGCGGGTCCCTGCGTTTACACAGGTATGCCAAAAGCCATCATGAAAGAGCCGTCGAACATCCCGAAGATCCTCATCGTCGACGATATTCCCGTCAACGTGGACTTGCTTCGGCAGGTTTTGGTCGCGGAAGGCTTCCGCACAGCCACCGCTCAGGATGGCCCTTCGGCAAGGCAACTGAGCCTCGCGGAACTACCGGACCTGATTCTGCTTGACGTCATGATGCCCGGCGAGTCCGGTTTCGAAACCTGCGCCCATCTGAAATCCGACCCTCGTACCGCGGATATACCCATCATTTTCCTTTCGTCGCTCGACGATACGAAAAGCAAAGTTCGCGGCCTGAAAGCCGGCGGCGTCGATTACGTCTCAAAACCGGTAAACGGCGAGGAAGTGCTCGCCAGGGTTCGCGTTCATCTGCGGATTTCGGAAAGCAATCGAGCCCTGACTCGTGCCGCCAGAGCTCATCTTGAAAATCTGCGCAACGCGCAGCAATCCATTCTCGTGCCACCGGAAGAATGTCCGGAGGCTTCTTTCGCGGTCTTTTATGAGCCCCTCGAGGCTGCGGGCGGAGATTTTTACGATGTCGTCTCTGTCGATAGGGATGTATTTGGATACTTCGTTGCCGATGTGAGCGGTCATGGAGTCAACGCGGCATTCCTCACCTCCGCCATCAAAGCGCTGCTCCGGCAATATACAGGACCCCTTTTCTCGCCCGAAGACACTATGCGGGGAATCGATTCTGTCATGCGTCAGATGCTGGGCAAAGAACAGTACCTTACGGCTTGCTACGCCCATCTGAATCGCCGCACGAAGAGGCTTTCCGTTGTCAGTGCAGGGCATCCTCCCCTCATCGTTGTGAGTAGTTCGGGCGAAACCCGGACCCTGCATGCGAATGGCGATCCCCTCGGCATCTTTAGTTCCCTGGTAATTCACCGCGAGGAGATCACCGTGGCCGTGGGCGACAGATTTTTCCTCTACACGGACGGTCTTATTGAATCCGGACCCAGCGGCCAGAGGGCCGCCGGGATCGACCAACTGGTCGCATCCTGTGTTCTTCACCGCGAGAATTCATTGACTGAGGCTGTCGCCACCATCGCCCATGACCTTCGGTCCGGCGCCAACCGAATCACAGACGACTTACTCCTTTTGGGAATAGAGGTAACCGCGTGACACCCAAACCAGCCGAGTGGCGCGCCGAGTTGCCACCTACTCTCGAATCTATTGATCTGTTTTGCGCGGGCTTCCACGCCTGGCGGGTTATCTCGTGCGCGAATGTCGAGGCCTTTTCCGTCGAACTGATTCTTCGTGAAGCCCTCACAAATTCTGTACTTCATGCCTCCGAGAACCACACTGAGTCCGAAAGCGCCGGCAGGCTGATTCTATGTGTTTTGCGCGCCGCGCCGGGCCGCCTCCTGATCGCCATTCGGGATCGAGGCCATGGTTTCGACTGGCGTTCGGCATGGAATCACCACGCGGATCCGCTCGATACTTCCGGCCGCGGCATCGAAATTCTCAGGCACTACGCCGACTTCGTCCGCTTTAACGCAGCGGGTAATGGCGTGACGATGATCAAACGATTTTGACGGTACGAAAAACATGACAAACCAACCAATCTCTCAGACCGGAAATGCAGCCGTGTTGCGGCCGGACGGCGATCTGGCGGCCGCAAGACTTCCGGCCCTGCGCTCCGAATTGCAGGCCATGGTGGGCTCCGGAATCATTCATCTGACAATCGACCTGGCGACCGTGCAAATGGTCGATTCGGCAGGGATCGGCCTCCTGATCGCGGCCCACAATTCCCTCTCGAAGGCGGGGGGGGAATTAACCCTCATCCATACGGCGGCGCACATTGTCGAACTGTTCCGGACCATGCGAATTCATCAGCATTTCAGCATTTCCGGAAATTGAGAATCGGAACAAACCAAATGAGCGATTTCGATCTCGACGACGAACTGGTTCTTGAATATCTTGCCGAATGCCGGGACCACCTCACCACCATTGAGGCGGATTTGCTTTCAATGGAAGAGGCCGGCAGCGCCATTGACGAACAACTCGTCAACCGTGTATTCCGCGCCGCGCACTCCATCAAGGGAGGCGCCGGTTTTTTCGATCTCCTGAAGATTAAAGAGCTCGCGCACCGCACCGAGAATGTTCTTGACCTGGTGCGCTCAGGCCAGATGATTCCCACCTCGGAGATCGTCAGCATCCTCTTGCTGGCTTTCGATAAGCTGCGGAATCTGATATTGGACTATCGGGACAGCAACAACGCCGATATCTCCGAATTCACCGACGCCCTGAGCCGCCTCACGGAGCAGAATCTCCCTTTTGACCAGAAACACTCCGCTGAGGAACTGGTGGCGCTCCCGATATCCGGTACTGACAGAACCATCACCGCTTCCGCCTTCGATCTCGAGCGAGCCCGGCTCAGCGGCAAAGAGATCTATGTAATTCACTACGACCTGATCCACGATATTCAGAGGCGCAACAAAACGCCTCTTGAAGTACTGAACCATCTCATGAAATGCGGAGAGCTGCTCGCCACCGCACTTGACCTGAATTCGGCGGGAACGCTCGATGACGAACCGTCGAACACGCTCCTCATGGATGTTCTCTATGCGACAAAGCTGGACAGCTATTCCATTGGTCTGGTTCTCGATCTGCCCTCCGAACAGATCCGGAAGCTTGAGCAGAACGGATCGGCCATGTCACCCCGTGGCACGGGAGATAGCACTACCAGCGGCCATGGAGATATGACTGCGGATCACGTTCCGACGGAACCTGCGCGGGGGCTCCCCTCTGCGGTATCGGCCTCGGCGGTTCAGCCACAGGCGGAAACCACGGTTCGCGTGACTGTTGCGCTGCTCGATTCGCTCATGACACTGGCGGGAGAACTCGTGCTGGGCAGGAATCAGCTTAGCGAAGCAGTCCGCAGCGGAGATACCCAGGGCATCAGCGCGGGCGCTCATCGCGTCAGCCTCGTTACCTCGGAACTACAGGAAGTAGTGTCCTTCACCCGGATGCAGCCGGTTGCCGGTTTATTTTCCAAATTTCCCCGGCTGGTCCGCGATCTGGCACACGATCTGGGTAAAGAAGTTCAGCTCAAGCTGGAAGGCGGCGAAGTCGAACTGGACAAAACCATTCTCGAAGGTCTCAGCGATCCACTAACCCACATGATTCGCAATTCCGTCGACCATGGAATCGAACAGCCCGCCGCCCGCCGGGCTGCATCGAAACCAGCCATGGGAACAGTCACGCTCGCGGCCAGACACCAGGCCGGTCAGGTCGTAATTGAGATTTCCGATGACGGCAAAGGCCTCTCGGGCGAAAAGATTGGGGCCTCGGCGGTAGCCAAAGGAATGATCACCGCTGATCAACTCCAGGTGATGTCGGAACAGGACAAACAGGCCCTCATCTTTATGCCCGGCGTCTCGACTGCCGAAAAGCTAAGTGACGTATCCGGCCGGGGAGTCGGCATGGATGTTGTAAAGACCAACCTGGACCGGCTCGGGGGCAAGGTCGAGATTGATTCAGTTCCGGGAAAAGGCTCGGCATTTCGCATCAAGCTTCCGCTCACACTCGCTATTATTCCTTCACTGCTGGTGTCCGATTCGGGAGAGCGTTTCGCGATTCCCCAGGTCAGCGTTGGCGAGTTGATCCGCATTCCAGCCGATCAGATTGCCGAACGAATCGATCGCGCGGGAGATGCCGAAGTCGTTCTTTTGCGCGACCGCCTGGTGCCGTTGGTCTACCTGACGGAAGCGTTAGGGAGCCCCCGGCCAGCTCGCGGCCCGAAAGCACTCAATGTTGTTCTGGTGGACACGGGCAGCTTTCAGTATGGCCTTGTCGTCGATGATCTTCACGACACGGTTGAGATTGTCGTCAAACCGATGGGAAGGCATCTGAAGGGCCTTCGCGAGTATGCCGGCGCCACCATCCTCGGCGATGGACAAGTTGCCGTCATCCTCGACGTAGCCGGCCTGGCACAACGCGCCGGTTTGACCCGGTCGGGAGCCACCGCCGATTTGGCCAAAGCCGCGACCGAACGCGCCAGCGCAAATACCGACGGAGCCACCAGCGGAGAGACCCATTCGTTGCTCCTGTTCCAGAACGCGCCGGGCGAACATTGCGCCGTGCCCATCGAACTGGTAACCCGGGTGGAGCGTGTGCGTTCCGCGCAGGTTCAACACCTCGGCGGTCGCCGGACCATGCAATACGGCGGAGTCAGTCTGCCTTTGGTAACTCTTCACGACGTTGCCGCGGTCGACGACCTCACGGAAAGTCAGCAATGGGTAGTCGTGGTCTTCGATTGCGCGGGCCGGACAGTGGGGCTATTAGTAGCCGAGCCGCTCGACATGATCGAAACTCGGCTCGCAATGGACACCCAGACGCTTCGGCAAACAGGCGTTGCCGGTTCCGCCCTCCTGAATGGACGGACCACCCTGATGCTCGACATTTTCGAATTGGCGGGCACGGTGCGGCAGACATGGCCGGATTCGGATAAAGAGGAGACGGTTTCTCCGGCTCCATCCGGCAACGGCGTCACCGTTCTGGTGGCGGAAGACTCCGATTTCTTCCGCGGCCAGATCAAACGCCTGATCGAAGCCGTCGGTTACAAGGTTCTCACCGCGGAAGATGGCCAGTCTGCCTGGGAACTGCTCGATAGCCATGCCGATGAAATATCGCTGGTCACCACGGATGTCGAAATGCCGCGGCTCGACGGTCTTGGCCTGACCCAACGGATCAGGGCCGATTCCCGGTTCAGCCGGTTGCCCATCATCGCTCTGTCTACCCTCGCGGGCGAAGAAGAAATGGCTCGCGGACTCGCCATGGGTGTAACCGAATACCAGGTCAAGCTCGACCAGAGTCAGTTACTCGAAAGCATCGGGAAAGCCATTAGAGGACAGGATCTAAGCCATGCCAATTCACAGGTTTCAAAGGAAAGCAAATGACGTCAATTTCTAACATCAAAATCGGCAGAAAAATCACGCTCGTTCTGGGAGGAGTCGTCGTGGTTTTGACGGCCTTGTCCGCACTCTCATTGTGGGGGCAGCGCGCCAATGAGCAACTCGCCGTCGCCTTGACACAGCGTCTCACCAAGGCTCGGCTCGCCGAACGGGTTGACGGCACTACGGCAGGCATTGTAGCCGACCTCGGCAGGATGATCGTGCAAAAAAGGGCGAGCGAAGATCTCGTGAATGACGTTCGCAATCTCAGGAACACTCGCGCAGCGGCTCTGGACCAATTCAAGGCATTGGCTGATTCGCCAAAAAGTATTAAGCACGGCGAAGAAATGGCTGAAATGGTCCAGGCGGCAGTGGCCTCGAGCCAAAAGGCCATTGAATCGCTCAGCGCCGGCAAACTTCCGGAAGCGATCGAGAACTTTAAGTTATTTGCTGTAGCGTCAGTTAATCTGCGGGCCAAGGCCGCTGAGGCGGCGCAATGGCAGGAAACCAAGCTCGCCGAAGATCAGTCTAGCGCCAAAGAAACCGGGAGCACACTCTGGATAGCGCTGATCGGCGGAAGTCTCCTCGCGATCGGGGCTGCGATCTTCGGCGGCGTGATTCTCACTCGCGGCATCGCTTTACCCATTACAAGGGCCGTCGCACATCTGGAGCGTATCGCCGGAGGCGATCTGTCAGAGGATGCACCTGCTGAGTATCGGCTTCGCGCCGATGAAATCGGGACCCTGGCACGCGCCAAGCAGGGCATGATCGACGCCCTGCGGAAGATCATGCAGGAAATCTCGGGCGGCATTCAGGTGCTGGCTTCTTCATCCACAGAACTGATGTCCAGTTCCACTCAGATGACGGCCGGGTCACAGAACGCCTCCGACAAAGCACACTCCGTTTCAGCCGCCGCCGAAGAGATGAGTTCGAACATTTCTTCCGTTGCGGCGGGCATGGAACAGACCACTACGAACCTCGCTCACGTCGCTTCCGCCACGGAGCAGATGTCGTCCACCATTGGCGAGATCGCCCAGAACTCCGAAAAAGCCCGTAGAATCACGGATGAAGCTACCCGGCAGGCGGCACGCATAACCGAGCAGATCAACCAGCTTGGTGTGGCAGCCCGTGAAATTGGCAAGGTAACCGAGACCATCACGGAGATCTCATCCCAGACAAACCTGCTGGCGCTCAACGCCACCATCGAAGCGGCACGGGCTGGTTCCGCAGGCAAAGGATTCGCCGTTGTCGCGACGGAGATCAAAGCTCTGGCCCAACAAACTGCGGCTGCGACCGAAGACATTAAAGGCCGAATCGCCGGCGTTCAGTCCGCAACAGCAGGCGGCATTACCGAAATCGGCAAAGTCTCCCAGGTGATCACCGAAGTGAGTGCCATCGTGGCGTCGATCGCGGCTGCCATCGAACAACAGTCCGCGGCTACCCGTGATATCGCCAGAAACATTTTCGAGGCGTCCACCGGCGTAAACGATTCGAATATTCGCGTGGCTGAGACATCTCAGGTATCGCGGCAGATCGCGCAGGACATCGTAAGCGTCGATCAATCCACCCGCGAGATGTCCGGTAGTAGCGATCATGTCCGGACCAGCGCCACGGAACTGTCTACCGTAGCCGCAGCCCTTCGCGTAACCGTCGGGCGTTTTCACTCCTGATCGGAGAGTACGGCATGTCAGGAGAAAACAATGGTCGACACACAACTGGAATCGAATACGGAGACTACGTTGCTTACGACATTCTTCGTGCGGGATGCCCTCTGCGCCTTTGATGCGGCAGGGGTTCAGGAGGTCATTCGAGTTGAATCGTTCACCCCCGTCAGGCACGCACCGGAAGAAGTCGCCGGCGTCATGAACCTTCGGGGTAAGATCGTGTCCCTGCTGGATCTCGGGATGATACTGGGGTTCGGCAAAAGCGTCATCACTCGCGAGAGCCGCGTTTTCATCATGGACGACCAGAACGAATTCCTTGGTGTCCTCGTGGACAAAGTGAGTGAAGTGATCGACGTCGAGCGGGGCGAGGAAGGCCCCGTGCCCGTGAACATACCAGCCAGGCAGGCGCGTTTCTTTCAGGGAGTAGTTCGTTCGGAGGGCCGCATCATAAGTCTCCTGAATCCGCGTGAGGTTCTGAACGAGAACAGGCCATGACCACGGCAGCGCCGGACACAGCTCGCATAAAGACGCGCGTTCTGGTGGTAGATGACGCGTCCATATTCCGGCGCGTGATTTCCGACGCTCTGTCCGGAATTCCCGGCGTCGAAGTGGTGGGAACCGCGCCCAACGGTAAGACGGCTTTGGCTCGACTGGCGGCGCTTCAGCCGGATCTCATCACGCTCGACATTGAGATGCCCGAGATGAACGGCCTCGAAGCGCTGGACGCCATACGTAAGTCAGGCGCCGATGTCAGCGTCATCATGCTGAGCTCGCTCACCGTGCAAGGTGGCAAGCTCACTGTGCGAGCGCTGGAATCAGGTGCTTTCGATTTCATTACCAAGCCGGAATCGGGATCCGGCGAAGAGAATGTAATTCGATTACGAGACAATCTTCGGCCGATGATTCAGGCGCTCGAACGGCGCCGGGAGATTCGCGGCATCCTCACCGCCAAGGGAACAGCGAAAGCGCCGGGGCCGTCCCCCTCTATTCTTCAACCCGCGCCTGCAGCGGGGGAAAGTCATTCAGCGCGAACTCGGTGCCGTACCGATGCTCCTCTGGTGCTCATTGGGGTTTCGACAGGTGGGCCGTCCGCTCTGGCCGAGGTTGTGCCCGGACTACCGTCCTCTATCGGCGCACCAATCTTTGTCGTGCAACACATGCCGCCACTCTTCACCGCAGCGCTGGCGGATAGGCTGCAGGCCCGCAGTGCCATACCAGTCAAAGAAGCGCAGGACGGTGAAATCGCTCGCGCCGGATGCGCTTATCTGGCGCCGGGCGGCCGGCAAATGAAACTAAGTCCAGGACCAAACGGCGAAATCGTAATTCGCGTTACGGACGACGCGCCGGAGAACAATTGCCGGCCCTCGGTCGACTATCTCTTCCGTTCGGCGGCGCTCCATTTCCCTGGTCGCTCGGTCGCCGCCATACTTACCGGAATGGGAAACGACGGCACGGAAGGGATGCGCATGCTGAAGCGCGGCGGCAGTATCACGGTGGCTCAGGACGAAGCCAGTTGCGTGGTCTTTGGAATGCCCCGCGAGGCCATCCTCGCCGGAGTGGTCGACACCATCGCTCCCCTTACGAAAATCGCCTCCACTATAGTCAGAGCCGTAGCCGAGATGCGCGCATGATCAGACTCCTCGCCGAAGAGCGGCAGCATGTCGCGCAATACATTCACTCGATTTGCGCCGTTACGCTCGATCAATCCAAAGATTATTTGATCGAAAGCCGCCTCAGTCATGTGATGCAGGAGAGTGGATGCTCGAGTTTTACCGATCTGGTGAGCCGCGCCCGGTCCGATCCCAATGGGTCGCTGCAACGCAGAATCGTAGACGAGATCACAACCGGCGAAACGCTTTTCTTTCGAGACTCCTCCCCTTTTGACCTCCTGCGCTTCAAAATTATTCCGGAAATCATCGACCGTCGTTCCCGTTCCGGCGTCGCAATACCGATTCGCATCTGGAGTGCCGCCTGTTCCACCGGGCAGGAGCTTTACAGCATTGCCATTTTGCTCAAAGAAATGCTGGGCAATTTGCAACGTTATAACATCCGCCTGCTGGGGACGGACATCTCCGACCAGGCCGTGGCGCGAGCCAGCGAAGGCCTCTATGGAGAGGTGGAAATCGCGCGGGGCCTGACTGATCTGGCCCGCGAAAAGTCCTTCGTACCGCATCCAAAAGGATGGAAAATTCGCGACGAACTTCGCGGCATGGTCAGTTTCCGCAAACTAAACCTGATGGAGGATTTCACTTCCCTGGGCAAATTCGACATCGTATTCTGCCGCAATGTAGCCATTTATTTCAATGAGCGTGATCGCGGTTCGCTGTTCCAGCGCATTGGGCAGCGCCTCGAAAACGACGGCTACCTGGTGATCGGATCGATGGAGTCTCTCAGCGGAATCACAACTCAGTTCGAATCGAAGCGGCACCTTCGATCGGTCTTTTACCAGATCAAAGGCACGGCGCAGTGACTAATGTGCCTGATGTGCCGCATTTCGACGAAGACGATCTGATGGAACGGTTGATGGGCAATCGCGAATTGGCGAAGCGCGTTGCCAGAACGTTCATGGACAGCATGCCGCTTCAACTGGCCGCGCTGGCCGGCGCAATCCAAAGTTCCGACGCCCAGGCTACGCGGCACGCCGCGCACTCGATTAAAGGAGCGGCCGCCAATGTGAGCGGGAAGGCGGTTCAGGACGTCGCGGCCCAACTGGAGAAGTTGGGTGAAGCCGGAAAACTCGAGGCAGCCTCCGGCCTTCTGCGGCAATTATCGGACTCGCTTCAGACACTCGAGCCGAAGATCAGGAATTTTGTGTCCGGAATTAAGTAAAAAAAATGGAGCCCATCCTGATCGGAACTTATGATTACCGGCTCGTAGCACTGTCGGTCGTTATCGCGGTATTCGCCGCTTACGCCGCCCTCGATCTGGCCGGTCGCGTCACCGCCTCGCGCGGCCCGGCTCGATATATCTGGCTGGGCGGCGGCGCCATCGTTATGGGCCTTGGAATCTGGTCGATGCACTACACGGGCATGGAGGCTTTCCGGCTTCCGGTTCTGGTTGAGTACGACTGGCCCATGGTTCTGCTTTCCATGGTCGCAGCGGTGTCCGCTTCGGCCGTAGCACTTTTCGTGGTGAGCCGCAGGACGATGGGAATCGCGGCTGCCGCGCTGGGAAGCCTCCTGATGGGCGGCGGAATTGCCGCCATGCACTATATCGGAATGGAGGCCATGCGCCTGCCCGCGATGTGCGCCTATTCGCCGGCAATTGTTGCGGCGTCGGTTGTCGTCGCGATCGTCATTTCTTTCGTGGCCCTCTCGTTCGCATTCGCACTCCGTGGACAGACCGCGACATGGACGTGGCGGAAGTCCGGCAGCGCCTTCATCATGGGTCTCGCCATCCCGATCATGCATTACGTGGGGATGGCTGCTGTCACTTTTATGCCTGCCGAGCCTTCGCCGTCTGACTTCAGGCACGCGGTAAACATACCCGTAGTGGGAGTCGTGGGAGTGGGGTTCGCCACCTTGCTCATCCTGGCGTTTGTGTTCATTGCTTCTTTCCTCGACCGGCAGCTCTCTTTCGAGGTCAGAGAACGGGAATTAGCTGACCAGCACTACCGCATGATGGCGCAAGTGGACCTGGAACGAGAGCGCGCCGCCATCGCTGAAGCGGAGAACCGCGCGAAAAGCCAGTTCCTCGCCACCATGAGTCATGAAATTCGAACCCCAATGAACGGAATCATTGGCATGGGGGGCTTGCTGCTGGAGAGTGACCTCGACTCCATCCAGCGAAAACGAGTCCGGACCCTTATAGATAGTGCCGAAGCGCTCCTTTGCATCCTCAATGATGTTCTCGACTGTTCAAGGATGGAAGCCGGAAAAATGGAACTGGAAACGACTGATTTCGATCTGAAATTGCTTGTCGAGGGCATCACCGACCTGCTGGCGGCCAACGCACATGCCAAAAGTCTGGGGCTGACCTGGTCCATCGAACCTGATGTTCCGACTCAACTGCGTGGCGATTCCACCAGACTCCGCCAGGTGCTGATGAACCTGGTCGGTAATGGGTTGAAATTTACCCATCAGGGCACCGTCAACATTCGCATAAAGCTCGGCACCGGAGATCAGCGCGGGACGGTTCGCTTCGATGTAAAGGATACGGGCATCGGCATTGCTCCGGAGAAGCACTCCGGCCTCTTCGAACGGTTCTCGCAGGCTGACTCTTCGACAGCCCGCAGTTACGGCGGCAGCGGCCTGGGCCTCTCGATCGTACGGGGTCTCGTCAGCATGATGGGAGGCGAAACCGGACTCGAAAGTGAACTGGGCAAAGGCTCGAATTTCTGGTTTACCGCGGTGCTGCCCCCACAACCCGGCGCACTTACTGCGCCTCAGCGTAAGCTTTTGGTTGTCGAAGACAATCCGGTCAATCAGGAAGTTGCCATAGGGCTTCTCGATCAATTAGGTTATTCCGCGGATGTCGTGGGAGATGCGCCCAGCGCCATCCGGGCGTTGAGCCAAACAGATTATTCCCTCGTCCTGACAGATTGCGGATTACCGGAAATCGACGGTTACGAGTTGTCACGCATGATCCGCGACCCTTCCACGGGGATCGTGAATCATGGCATCCCGATCATCGCCGTGACCGCCAACGCCCTGGCCGGTGACCGCGAGAAGTGCCTCGCGGCAGGCATGGACGATTACATATCCAAACCTTTGCGGGCCAGCCTTCTCGGCGAAATTGTAGCGCGCTGGTTAGATCCTCACGCTCTCGATATCAGACAGCGCTCTCGATATGAGACAGCGGAAAGAAGCGCCAATCCGGTAACTGCCATCCGCCTGGCGGAACGGTGAAAGGGCGGCTGAATGAGCGTCATCCACCGCCTTCGCACCCACTGTCTCCGCGGCTCGAGCCGCCACTCCGGATGAGCCCAGACCACGAAGCGCCGTCGCTAAATCCTGATATTGCCAAGGCGAATCCACATCGAATATTTCTTCCGGTTCCAGTCCCGCGGCAACGGCCAGAGAGCGGAGCGCGGTCTCGTCCGAAAGCGCAAACGGCCCCGGCGCTCCCGGTGGCGGAGCCGGCAACAAAGGACGCAGAGCTCCCACCAGAGACGCCGCTTCCATGCCTTCCGGCTTCCCCCAAGTCATTACGACGACCGGCGATCCAACCCGTGCCACTCGTTTCGCCTCCGCCAAAGCCGCCCGAGGGTCGGCCGCGAACTGAAACGAGTTGAATCCGGTGATCAGGTCAAAGGAGTTATCGGCAAAAGGCAATTGCTCCAGCTCACCAATCCGAAAGTCACCACCCGGAACTCGTGTGCGTGCGATAGCCAGCAAGTTCGGGGAGGCATCGAGGCCGAAAACCCGCGCGCCTTTTTCCGAAGCGATTTGCGCCGCCATACCCGCGCCGCATCCTACATCGAGATAGTTCAGGCCCGGCGTGACCCCGATTCGCTCGAACGTGGCCAGATAAACCAGACGGCATTGCCCCTCCTGGATCTGAGCCCAGTTCTCTGCCGCCAACCCCCACAAACGTCCATTAACCGGAGAACTCATGTTTGGAAGTCTATCCGATCCTATATCTGCCGCTTGACATTCCTTTACCTGGAATATATCCTCCGCCCTTGACCTGGCGGGGTAATTCCCATAAACTTGGCCCCATACCCCCGAACGGAGCTTTCCATGTTGCGACATCCAGTTCAGTTTTTAGCGGCCCTGCCGGTGGCCCTTGGCCTTGCCATTACGGCATCGCCGGTCCTTGCCCAGCAAGTTGATATTTCCGGAGAGTGGGCGGCTCGAGTCCATGAAGACCAACCGCATCGAGGTCCCGGCGCCGAGCTAGGCGACTATACCGGTCTGCCGATCAACGCCGCCGTCAGGCAAAAGGCATCGCATTGGGACGCGTCGATTCTTTCGCTCCCGGAGCAGATGGCCAAACCGCATCCCGGCATGTATTTCATGCGCGGTCCCGGACCCAACATGCGGATCAACAAGATCAGCGACCCCGTCAGCCAGACCCTTCTCGCGTACACGCTCGAAGGCGTTTTCGGCCGTGACGATCGCGTGATCTGGATGGACGGCCGTCCGCATCCGTCCGAATATGCGGAACATACGTGGGATGGCTTTTCCACCGGCGTGGTAACAGGCAACCAGCTCACGATCATTACCACCCATATGAAGTACGGCGTGATTCAGCGCAACGGCGTCGCCGCCAGCACTCATGCCACCATGACCGAGCACTTCCTCCGGCATGGAGATTTCCTGACACTGGTTACGATTGTGGACGATCCGGTTTACCTCGAAGAACCGTTCATCCGCACTTCTCAATGGGTGCGCAGCTCGAATATCAATCTCGATCAGCGTTTCCTTTTTGAAGTGGTCGAAGAAGTCGCCGGCCATCCGCAAGGTTATGTCCCGAGTTATCCGTTTGGAACCAAACAGGACGGATATGCGATCAAACACGGACTGCCATTCGAAGCGACCCAGGGTGGCAAGGAAACAATCTACCCCGAGTACGAGCTCAAACTCAAAAAAATGATCGCCGACATGCCCAAACAGCAGCAACAAACTTCGGCTAAATAAGTAACCGCAATCAGGGGATCCCGATGAAATTCCGAGTTTCTTTTATCATTGCCGCCGCATGCGCGGCCGTAACCAGTCTCGTGCCTGCTGCCGTGCCCGCAAACGCCCAGCAGGTGCCGACGCTCAAAGCCCTGACTGCCGAGTGGCCTGAGATCGTCAAGGTCGACGGCATCGAGATTCTGAACGTCCAGAAGAACATCTACATGCTGGTGGGCGGCGGCGCCAATGTCACGATCCAGATCGGTGACGAAGGCGTACTCGTGGTCGATACCGGCGGTGTGGGTAACTCGGACAAGATCGTGGCGGCCATACGGCATCTGACCCGGAAGCCTCTGCGCTTCCTCATCGACACCAGCGCCGATCCCGATCATGCCGGCGACAATGCGGGCATCGTAAAGGCAGCCGGAGGAGTGAGCGGAGTCAATGCGGCTCCCGGGCATCCGGCTAACGTCGGCATCCTCACTATCTCCCACGACATCGCGCTCAATCGAATGGTTGACGGCAGTTCCGGAATGCCTCCGCTGAAGGGCGAGGCCGTTCCGGTCTCCAGTTTCTCCGAGGCACGGAAAGACTTTTACGCGAACAGCGAAGCGGTTCAGGTGTTCCATGAGCCAAACGCCCACGAGGACGGCGACGTGATCGTATTCTTCCGAGGATCGGATGTCGTCAGCACGGGCGAAATCTTCCGCACCGACAGCTACCCTGTGATCGACCTGGCCAAAGGCGGATCCATTCAGGGCGAGCTCAATGCGCTGAACCATATCCTCGACATCACCATTCCCGAGCGCAATCAGATGGGTGGAACCCGTGTGGTTCCGGCCCACGGCAGAATCTGCAACGAAGCCGATGTGCTCGAATACCGCGACATGCTCACTATCATTCGCGACCGCGTGAAGGCCATGATCAAGAAGAACATGACGCTCGCGCAAATCGAGGCGGCGCATCCCAGCCTTGAGTACGACGGCATTTACGGTACGCGCAAAGAACTGACAGGCGATATGTTCCTCGAAGTCGTTTACAACGATCTCGGCGGGAAGAAGTAAGAAGATCGAGGACGTGAAGAACATGGAAAAGATTCGCTTGCGCAAGATCTCGATCGCGGCAGCAACGCTTTGTCTGCTGGGCGCCAACCTCTTCGCGCAGGGTCGCGGCGGTCAAGCTCCGCAACCTCCGAAGACGCCGAAAGACGCAGCCCCGGTGGATCTTACGGGCTACTGGGTTTCGGCGATTACCGAAGACTGGCGCTTCCGCATGGTAACGCCGCCCAAGGGCGACTACGCCGGCGTTCCTCTCAATACAGAAGGCATGAAAGCAGCCAGCAATTGGGATATGGCGAAGGACATCGCTTCGGGTGAACAGTGCCGCGCTTTTGGAGCCGGCGGAATCATGCGCATGCCGGTTCGCCTGCATATCACCTGGCAGGATGCGACCACGCTGAAGATTGAAATCGACAACGGGAACCAGGTGCGCCTGATTCATTTCGATAAATCCGCTGCCGCGCCGCCCGCCACCGACTGGCAGGGTTTGTCTCTGGCGGAATGGGAAACCGTGCAACAGGGCGAGAGCATGGCCCCTGCCGCTAACGGAGGCGGTGGACGCGGAGGCAATGCCGGACCGCCCCTCAGCGGATCGCTCAAAGTGATGACCACGAAAATGCGTCCTGGCTATCTGCGACGCAACGGTGTGCCCTACAGCGGTAATGCGGTAATGACCGAGTTCTTCGACCGAACGGAGGAAGCCAACAAAGATTCCTGGCTGATCCTCACGTCATCGCTTGACGATCCGCAATATCTGAACATCCCCTTCATGCTGACCACCCATTACAAGCGGGAAGCAGATGGCTCAAAGTTCAGTCCGCGGCCTTGCGAAGTTACTGCTCCAGTCGAAATACTGACTCCGCAGTAATTACGAAAACACAACTACCGGACACAGTTCGGTTCGATCGGACAAGACCTGAAAAGCGTCGCGTGTCTTTTCGAGCGGCCATGTGGACGTGACCATCGTCTTCAGGTCCAACTGGCCGCGTTCGATCAGGCGTACAAATCGGGGCAGGTCGCGCATCATATTCAGACCGCCCTGCTGCCCTGAGATCACGGTGCGTCCGTTGTTGGCGAACTGCGATGCGGGATAGGAAACGTTGCCGACCTGTCCGAAACCGAGGTAAATCAGCGAGCCGCTCCTGCGCGTGAATTGCCACGCTTGCTGCATGGGAAGGATGCCCGTGGGATCGGGCGGCTGTTCCACCTTCGGACGATCACCGCACTTCCCGACAGCCTCAATGGTGAAATCGGCGCCCCGGTTATCCGCGCCGCGTCCCGTGCTCCAGCTGACACCGCCGGAAAACAATCGGTCGGTCGGGCCTTTGCAGAGTTCCCGAACCCGCTCCACCAGATTGTTGCCTTCCTGATTGGGATCGAGAACGGTTGTGGCGCCGAGTTTCATTGCCAGATCGCGGCGGTATTTTATGGGCTCAATCGCGATCACCTGCCCTGCCCCCATGATCCGCGCTGCCTGAACCGCGCTGATGCCGAGCGCACCTGCGCCGATCACGGCCACGTCGGAACCCGGCTCGACGCGCATCAGACACATGGCGGCAGCCACCCCTGTGGCCGCTGTGTCGCCTAATAGAGAAAGCTCGGCAGCCGGCACCTGGGTGAAGACCGGACAAACGTATTCTTCGAATACAACATTGAGTTCAGCCAATCCGCCGATGCCTAATTGAGCACCCACCAGAGCACCGCTCGCGCGTTTAGCGATGGGAGGGAAACCGCCCGTGACGCCGAACGTGAACTGGCAGGCATCGGCGCGTCCATGAAGACAGGGGTAACACTGGCCGCACTGCGACGTGACGCCTACGATGACGCGGTCACCCCGCTGTACACGTTTGACCTGCGGCCCTACCGCTTCCACCACGCCGACGAAGGTGTGATTGAGAATCGCGGCGTTACCGGCATTCGGATTGCCCCCATTTGGGTTGGCCGGATTGGGCTGTTGCGGAGGGTTCGACGGCGTGCCCCCGATTCCATTGAGGACCAGCGTGTAACAAGGTGCCGAGGCTTCGGTGCGGACCAGAACCTGGCGTTCGCCGATCGGTAGCAATTCCAGTTGTTCGACGACGCCATTGGCCGCGTTGCCCAGCCATGCGCGGAATTTCCGGCCCGCCTGTGCGCCGGTCAGAACGGCAGGAGATCCCGCTGGTTGGGGCGCCTGCTGAGCTTGTGCCGCTACTCCAACCGCCAGGGCGGTGGCACCTGCCTTCAGCAGTTCACGGCGGATTATTGCCTTGTCTTCCGTCTTGCCTTTTACCTTGTCAGCGTTGTCACTCATGGCCGATCCCCTTACGAGGGATCAATCATCAGTGATCCCCTTACGAGGGATCAGTCTATCGCCTTTTCGAATCTGACGGCGTAAACCGGCGGAAGATGCGAGGAGAGTGTCTGCCATGAGTCACCCGAATCCTCGCTGATCCAGACCGATCCCGTAGTGGATCCAAACACCAGACTTTCTCCTGTCTCATCCACATCCAGCGCGTGACGATACACCAGGTCATACGCATGCTCCTGCGGCAGCCCGCGGGTCAGAATCTCAAACGTTTTGCCGCCATCGCGCGTGCGGTTCACCACCACCCTGCCCTCGGCTGGATAGCGCTTTTCATCCTTCACCGCGGGGACAAACCACGCTGTCTCCGGATCAGCGGGATGGGCTGCGACGGCAAAGCCAAACGCCGACGGTTTCACGCCCTCAATCTCGGCCCACGATGCCGCTGCATCGAGCGATCGGAAAATTCCGTTGTGATGCTGGACCCACAGGGCATCGGGATTCGCCCGGCACTGGGCCAACATATGCGGATCCTGCGCATTCGGATCGAACTGACGTTCCGGCGGCATGAACTCGGCGCGCATCCCCGGACCGCCAACACTCCACGAGTGCCCACCATCGCGCGTGATCCAGACGCCGCCGCACGAGATGCCGATGATCACATGATCCGGATCGCGCGGGTCGACGCAGATGGAATGGATCCCCGGATGATCGGCGCCGCCCCCGAACCATTGTTCGCGTAGAGGATCGTCCCACAGAGGCCGGTTGAGCGACCAGGAATCGCCGCCATCTTCGGAGCGGAAAAGGCCCCCGGGGAGCGTGCCACACCAGATGACGCCAGGCTCATTCGCGCCACCCGGAGCCAGCGACCAGACCAGTTTCAGAGACCAATCGGCGCTTTTGCCTTCAAGGGGAGCCTTCGGAACATAGTCGGCGGGCTTCTCCGGATACTTCGGCGAGGCAATCTCTTTCCACGTTGCGCCGCCATCGGCCGAGCGATGCATTTTGACTCCGAAATGGCCGTGATTCAGTGTGGCCAGCAGAGTATTTTCGCGCGGATCATGCATGACAAGCGTGCAGTTGTCACCGCAGAAACTGGCCCTCGCGATACTCCAACCGGAGCGGCCGCGTTCGAGAGTAAACAGACCTTTGCGGGTAGCCACATGACAGCGCTGACTCATGAATTCGAATTACCTCCGGAAAGTGCCTGTACCAGGTCGATGGTTGCGCTCGCCGCTACGGGATCGCTCAGCCCCTCGCGGTCATCGATTTGTTTGCCGTTGACGAACACCGCCATATGTTGACGAAGTTTGCCCTGATCGTCAAGAACATAGGCCCGCGCGCGCTCATTCAAAAGGAAATACTGGTTGAGCGCTTCGCGCACGGTGGAACCGGGAAGTTCGAGGGGCGGGCAGCCGACGTGCCGCTGAATGTTCTGAGTAAACCGCACGAGAGGCACAGTAATTCGATATTTTATCCGAAGCATGGGAGGTGCGGCGCCGCGAGGAAAGAGGCCCATGCGTACTGGTACCTTACCCCCAGTACGCGCCACCCCTATCCCGCCGACAGAAACGCGTGCACACTGGATTCATACACGAACCGCGGAGTTCACAATATGCCGACACTCAAATCAACCACCTTACTTACCGCAAAGACCCGGATCGCCTTTTTATCGCTCGCACTTTTAATGACCGCGGGCATGGCAGCCGCGCAAACGGCTTCGTTGCCTAACATTCTGATGCTTCCGTCGGGAAGCGCGCCGGTTTGCGAAACCGCGCAGGGAGCCCAGCTTCCCGCCTGCAACGGATTTCTTCCCGCCAACGGACCGTTTAACCTCCTGATAAAGCCGACCAACTCCAGCACTACCGCGTACCGGTATACGATTCTCGCCACGATGCCGGACGGCAGCACTCGCGTTTTCACCGGAAATATCGCACGAGCGGACGACCCGGCTGGCTATACATCTACTTCCATGACTCTCGACTGTGATCCTGTTTCAGTCGATGTCAATGTCGCGGAATCGGTCGCTTTGGTGCAAACCGCTCAATAAGCTGACTCGGCCAACTTGCTGATACGCTATCGGGGGTAGAATCTAAACCGATATCGAGGAGGCTTGCATGAAACCGATCCTGACGGGGTTGCCCGCTTTGATGCTAATCGTAGCTGCGCCTGGTTTTGGGCAGCGCAAGGCAACCATCCAGAATGTACCCGAGATTCAATTCTCATCGGTACCGAATTTCCTGAAACTCCCCGCGGGCGAACACCTCGGCGAGTCGGTGGCAGTCGCGACCAACTCCAAAGGCCACGTCTTCGTCTATCACCGCAGCGCCACTACGCGGCTGTTTGAATTCGACCAGAGCGGAAAATTTCTGAAGGAAATCGGCGCCGGCTATGTGGGCTTCGAGTTCGCCCACTCGGTGCGGATCGACAAAGACGACAACATCTGGACCGTTGACGAGGGCACGAACATGATCACCAAGTTCAGCCCCGACGGCAGAGTGCTGATGGTGCTGGGCCGAAGACCTCTGGCTGTGCTGGGCGTGCTGGCCGCGCCTGCAGGCGCTAACCTCCCGGCGCAAAAGTATGTCTTCTGCAGGCCTACCGATGTGGGCTGGGACCCGCAGGGCAACATTTTCGTTTCCGATGGCTACTGCAATAACCGGGTGGTGAAGTATGACAAAGATGGCCGCTTCCTCGCGCAGACGGGCAGCGAAAAGCCGGGCAGCGCGCTGGGAGAATTCAACCTTCCCCACGCCTTACAAGTGGACGGGCAAGGGAATGTCTGGGTGGCCGATCGTACCAACTTTCGCTATCAGGTGCTCGACAATAATCTGAAGCCGATCCGCGAGATCACCAATCTGGGCGTCGGCTGGACCGTGTGCGTGTCATCTGGTCCGCACCAATACGTGTTCCTGTCGAATTCGAATCCGAACGGCAACCAGCCCGGAACCTGGGATACGACGGGCGAAATCTACAAGGCCGAACTTGACGGCACGGTGCTGGGCAAATTCGGTCACCCCGGCAAACTGGCGCCCGGATTCCAGGTGGTTCACATGATGGATTGCCGGAATCCGAACGAGGTGATCACCGGCGAAATCGAGTCATGGCGCGCGCAGAAGCTGGTTCTGCAGGCACGAGGAAAATAGACATGAAGCCCACCCTGCAGATCCTGACTTTTACCTTCATGGCTACGTCGATCGCCGCTTCTATCGCCAACGCGCAGAATGCCGTGCCCGAAATTAAATTCGATTCCGTGCCTAACGCGCTCCAGTTGCCGGCCGGCCTTTACCTCGGCGAAGTGGGCGGCGTGGCGACCAATTCGAAGGGCGATATTTTCGTCTACACACGCAATGGGCATCCGACAATTACCTTCGGCACCGCGCGTCCCTTCGCCCACGGAGGATCGCGGCTTTATCAGTTCGATCGCACGGGCAAGTTTGTACAGGAGATCGGCAAGAATACTTACGGCTTTATGGTGGCCTCGCAGGTCCGCGTGGATCCGGCGGACAACATCTGGGCCGTCGATCAGTTCACCAATATGGTGATGAAGTTCGATCCGCAGGGCAACGTGGCGATGCTACTCGGGCGCAAAGCCGAATCGGAGAATGTTCCCGCGCGCGGCCCCGCGACAAACGATGGCGCGGGCCAGCAGACCGACCTGTTTAACCGCCCCACGGACGTTGCCTGGGATTCCGCCGGCAACATCTTCGTGGCTGATGGCGAGGGCAACGCGCGCATCGCCAAGTTCGACAAAGACGGCAAGTTCGTGAAGTCCTGGGGCAAGAGAGGCAGCGCGCCGGGCGAGTTTGCCAACGTGCTGAGCATCGCGGTGGACAAGGACGGCAATGTTTATGCGGCTGACGGAGGCAACAAACGTGTCGAGGTATTCGACAACAACGGCACTTTTAGAACAGCCTTTGCGAACGTAGGAAACGCCCAGGCGCTGTGCGTCACGAAGGGACCGAACCAGATCCTCTATGTTTCAAATTCCAATCCGACCAACGATATCGACGTGGCGGGTGAAATTTATAAGATGCGCCTCGACGGAACCATCATGGGTAAGTTCGGCCGCGCGGGAAAGTTGTTGAAGGAGTTCGGAACGGTCAACGCGATTGACTGCCGCGTCGACAACACGCTGTATGTGGGTGAGCTGGGCAATCTGCGGGTGCAGAAGGTGATCCTGCATTAGGTAGGGATCGCGGAAGGAGTCTGTGGCTATGCAGCGTCCCATGGATTGAGAAGCGCGACGCCCAGTCCGGCGAAATCTCCGACGTTGCGGGTAACGATGGTGAGCTTGTGGTGAAGCGCGGTTGCAACGATCAGGCCGTCAGCAACTTTGATCTGTTTGCCCTGTATCCGGCGTTCGCCGGAAAGCACTCCCCAACGCTCTGCAATGGGAGCGGTCACCGGCAGGATGCGGCCTTCAAACCACGAGCGCAACGTGGCGGCCATAGTCGGGTTCACGCTCGAAATCGATGTCGAGACCTTTTAATGGGGAATCCGCGAACAGTTGCGCCAGGCTTTTCCTGCTTGCCGGTCGACGCGTAGCCGCGTCAGGCGTTTCGGCCGCAGGGGACGATTTGAGGGCGTGGAGGATGACTGCTTCGGCGTCTTTGAATCCACCCGCGCTCATCCGCTGGCGGATTATGGCCTCCGCTTCCGGGCTGTGAATTTCGATCACCATAGCCTATTACCCTCGACTTTCATTATCCGCCTATCGCGCCGCTATCCGTGGCGTTACTCTCACATCAGGCAATTGCCGTTAAAGTAAAAAGCGATGCGACACGCATCCTGACCGCATCGCCCCCACTATGACTGCCAACGAACGCCGCCGCCGCATGCTGGAAGAAGCCTGGATCGGCGACGCTGTCCTCTGCCTCTACTGCCGCAGCCGCATCCTCAGGAACGATGGCGGTCTCGACGGCGACAAATTCACGCGCATGACATCGAACCAGTTCCTGACGGCGTTCGGTGATCCCTCGGAGGTGGAAGCCGAAATCGGCCGCGTTTATGCGGACGAGGGACTGCAGGCTGCCTTCGCCTGGATCGAAGCCAGGCTCATGCCGAAGTTCGACAAACGGGAAGCCAAACGCAATCCCCCGCCCCAGCGGAATGCCCTCTTGCGATAGCCCCGCTTACCAGGCGACTGCCCCGTTCTCGTCGAAGACTCGCCCGCTCGGCCCATCGTCGCCGATAGTCGCGTACTCGATTGCCACAGTGGCTCCCTGGGCCGCGCTGCGAGGACCGCTGTTGCCATTGATATCCGTGGCGCAGTAGCCCGGGCACACTGCATTGATTTTTATAGGCGTACCCCGCAGCTCATTGGCGAATTGAACCGTCATGCTGTTCAGCGCGGTCTTCGAAGTGTTGTAGCCAAGCGCGATGAACTGGGACACCGGCGACGTGGGATCGCTTGCGAGGCTGAGCGACCCGAGGCTGCTCGACATATTCACGATGCGCCCGTGTGGCGACTTGCGGAGGAGAGGCAGCATCGCCTGAGTCATGGCGATAGGGCCGAAAAAGTTGGTGTCGTAGACCTCTCGAACTTTGGCCGGATCAACATCGCTGGGCTTGAATCCCCACTCAGCGATTCCCGCATTGTTCACCAGAATGTCGAGGTGGCCGAATTGATCCTCGATCCACCGCGCTGCCTCGACGATCGTTTCTTTGTTCGTGACGTCGAGCCGCACGAACCGGGCGTCAACGCCATCGCCTTTGAGCTTCGCGACAGCCGCCTGGCCGCGTGACTCATCGCGCGCGCCGATGAGCACCACAACCCCCTGAGCGCCCAGCCCGCGCGCGATCTCGTAACCGATCCCTTTGTTAGCTCCCGTGATCAGCGCGATGGCGCCCTTGAATAGATTTCCGTTGGTCATAGTGTTAGTGTGCCGCAAAAGTATGCTCTCACGCGCGCGTGATATGATCGCCTCCGTTGATTCCTGGGTGATTCAGAACTGAGGAAACTTATGCCGTCGTTGAAGTTCACGTTATGGGCTGGTGCGCTTGCACTGGCCGGAGCCTTGCAGGCAAGTTCCATCAACCCGCCGACCGTCAGTCCGCAAAATGTGCCCATGACGTCACAGGAGAAGAAGAACCTCGACTTCGTCCTCAAATGGTGGCGCGAGGTGATCTATGCGGGCCACCTGGAACTCGCTCCCAAATACCAGGCCGAAGACTACATCCAACACAACCCCAGCGTTCCGACGGGGCGCGCGGGATTCGTCGAATTCTTCCAGAAGTTCAGCAAGCCGATGAATCCGATTCCCGCCGTGATGGACCATCCTCCCGTGGTGGCGGGCGCGAAGGGCGATTACGTCTGGTTGATCTTCGAACAGGAAAAGAAGCTACCGCGCGATCCTTCCAAAACTTACATCGATACCAGCATCGACGTGCTGCGGATCGAAAAGGGCAAGGTCCAGGAACATTGGGATAGCCAGATGAAGATGAAGGGTTCAGGCGCGGTGGTGACGGGAGTCTCGCCCAAACCGCCGATGCAATGGAACACGGGTAAGCTTTCGAAAGAGGAAGAGCAGACCCTGGACCTGGCCAGGTCCGAATTCAAGGACATGCTGCAGTATGCGCATCTGGAGCTGGCGGACAAGACTATGGCCGCTGACTACATTCAGCACAATGCGAATTTTGACCAGGGCCGCGAGGCGTTTAAGAAAATCATGAGCAGCCGGCCGGGGCGCAGGCCGGAAGACGCCAAACCGATTCAGGACGCGTGGATCGACGCGCCGGTGCTGACGCTGGTGAACGGCCCGTATTGCCTGATGATGATGCAGAGGACGGATAAAGATCCGGATGATCCTTCGAGAACTTACAAATGGAATCACTTCAATGTGGTTCGCGTGGAGAATGGGCTGATCAAAGAACACTGGGACGATTTCATAATCAATTAATGGCGATCAAACCGGGTAAGTCGGCGAAACAGTCAATCAAGGTAGGTTTGCTCAAAGAGAGTGAAGTCGAAGAGGCGGGACGAATTGTCCGGCTGGCGTTCGGAACGTTTCTGGGATTGCCTGATCCGCTCGCCTTCATGGGTGACCGCGATCTGATGGCTCCCCGGTGGCGCTCAGGCAACGTCAAAGTGGTAGCGGCGCGCGATGGTGGCCGCCTGATCGGATCGAACGTAGTCACGCGCTGGGGATCGTTCGGGTTCTTCGGACCTCTGACTGTGCTGCCGGAATACTGGACCGAGGAGTAGCACAGCGACTGCTCGAAGCGACGATGACGATTTTCGAGCGGTGGGGCGTGCGGCACACCGGGCTGTTTACGTTCCCGCAAAGTGCCAAACATCTGGGGCTGTACCAGAAGTTCGGCTACTGGCCGCGCTATCTCACGGCAGTGATGACGCTCACGCCGGAAGCTAAAGCTGCGACGGCGCCGTTGTTGCTATCGGCGTTAACGAAAAGCCAGCGCGAACAGGCAATTGAGGCGTGCCGGAAACTTACCCACAAGATCGATAAGGGGCTCGACCTCACGGGTGAGATCCGGGCTGTGCTGGCCCAGCGCTCCGGCGACGTCGTGTTGACATACACGCGCAGTGCCCTGGATGCTTTCGCCGTGTGCCTGAACGGACGCGGATCGGAGGGCGGCGAAAAGACGTGTTACGTCAAGTTCGGTGCGGCTCGTGCAGGCGCAGGTGCGGGCGGACGGTTCGACAAGTTGCTGGATGCCTGTGAGTCGTTTGCATCTTCGCGCGGAGCGACGGTGGAGGCGGGCGTGAACATGGCTCGCGAAGATGCCTTCCGGCGCATGCGCGCCCACGGATATCGAGTGGCTATGCAGGGTGTCGCTATGCAAAGTCCGCATGCGGAGGGGTTCAATCGGGCGGACGCGTATGTGAACGAC
>Ga0302319_10000497_pt1 | contig 88332 bp, 77 predicted proteins | sample Bog_T0_2_FD_203319 | JGI IMG/M metagenome (GOLD analysis project Ga0302319, IMG submission 203319) | Peat permafrost microbial communities from Stordalen Mire near Abisko, Sweden - Bog_T0_2 | ecosystem: Environmental > Terrestrial > Soil > Wetlands > Peat | place: Sweden: Abisko, Stordalen Mire... | reverse complement strand
AATCTCCTAACATGCCTGTGCAATGGTGGGCAACTTCTGGGTTCGTAGTAGACGCTGGCGGCCGCTGGTTCTGGGTCACTGCGGATCACTCGTTCCACGGAGATCGTTACGATACGATAGGCCTCGATGTTCTTTGGCGTGAGTTCGCTCGGGTCGAAACTCGGTTCCGGTTTTCAGGTGACCAATCAAACGAGGGGGTGCTTGTCCAATTTGATCAAGGGGCCATAGTAAGCATGCCCGAGTTTGGCAAGAGATTTGGAGTCCTTCCTGGTAGGGAGCAAGAGCGAATCGAACTCCTTTCGAGCCTCGATGTCGCGCTCTTTGAACTCGTCCCCTATTACCGTGAAAATTTCAAAGCGTGTGGCGTTCAGCCCCTTACGGCGGAAGATGTCTATCGCGAATACGATGCAGACTTCACCGACGCGGTGATCAGTGCTGCCGATCAAGAGCGACTAGCGTTTTTCATTACTGGCGCGCCTGAGTCGGGCCTTCAGACGAGCAGGGAAGCCGCACTTAATTCGATCCTCGTCAAAACACTTCCGATTTGGCCAAAGGACCAGACAGGTCTGCGCATCATCTGCACCGCCACGTGGACACCACGCGTTCATGAAGGATCAGTAAAAGGGATGAGCGGCGGGCCAGCATATGCCGTCCTCGACGACAGACCCTACTGGTTCGGTGTGCTGGAGGCAGAGTTATGTACAGCGGAAGAGCACCGCGTGATCATTGCCCCATCAGCGTTCATGTATCGAGTTATTGAGGACTTGGCGCGAAAACTGGAGTCACAGGCCGAAATGAGCTCTTAGGCCTTAGCCTCGCCTTCCTGGAGGCGCTCCGACAAAACCTGTTCTGCAAGGATCTGAGCCCTACTCGCCGCCTCATCGGCAGTGGAGCCATACGCGAGAACGCCGGGAAGGTCAGGCACTTCGGCCAACCACCGACCGTCAGCCTCTTGTTCAACTTCGACGAAAACCTCTATCTGATCTGACATTGGAGAACCTTCAGACCGCTCGTTAATTGTTCGCGGACGAACGCGAGACAAATGTCTACGGAAATCTGTCGTAAACTTTACGACAAGCCTTCAATGGTCGCACCCCCCTGCGGGGACTACCTTTAGGTTCAAAAAGACCTGGTCGGGGCGACACGATTCGAACGTGCGACCTCTTCCACCCCATGGAAGCGCGCTACCAAACTGCGCCACGCCCCGCGACCGTTGATCATAATACCAGGCTCCGGCGGCTGGCGGCTGGGCGCGGTAAAAAAGGGCCCGCGTTAAGATTCACTAGGGATACTTGACAGAGTTAGTCGCAGATCAATAGTATCCGGCCATGGGATTTGATTCGAGTTATATGGTGGATGTTGTGGAAGCGAAGTTTAGCGGGTCGAACCGCGCACAGCTCTCCCAGATCTTTGCGAACTACAAGGCGTCCGGAAACCGGTACCTGATCATCCACATCCATGGCGGGTTGGTGGATCGGGATGAGGCGATCGATGGGGCGATTCAGTTGCAGGCGCTTTACAGTCCGGTGGCGTCTACGCTTTTCCCGATCTGGGAAACAGGGATCTTTGAGGTGCTTCAGCGAAACTGGGAGCAGATCGGGGCGGACGCCCTGTATCAGATCCTCATCGACCGCGTCAGCGGCGCGGTCCACGCCAAGGCGACGGGGCCAGACGATGGGATGCTGACGCGCACCCTCCCGGCAATCGGATTGAATGAGTTAAGGGAGAGCGCGCAGGGACCAGGCGAGTTTGCGGGGGTCGACACATCGACATGGGGTTCCACCGAACTTCTGTCTCACGATGAGCGGAAAACCTTCCAGCATCGGCTTCAGGGAGATCACGAACTCGTTTCGGGGATTCGTCACGTGGCGGCCGCTCATCACGCAGCGGTCGCCAGCGGTGGGCTTCGAGGGTTGCTGGACGAAGGGGTCGCACTTGCCACCGATTTCGTCGAGGGACTCATTCAAAAGGCAGGTGACCTCCTTGGGTTCCCATCGACGGTGATCCTGGAGATCATCGACGTTGTCGACGCGGTCCTGCAGCGGTTCAAGGACCGAACAGACCATGGTCTCCATGCAACGGTTACCGAGGAGATTCTGCGGAAATTCTACGTCGACCTGCTCGGTTTCGAGGTCTGGAAGCAGATGAAAAACTATACCGTCGACGCATTCGGCCCCGATGGACAGCAGTACTTCGGCACCGCACTCATCGAGGAGTTTGCCGGGCTGGATGCGGCGAATAAGCGGATTTTGCTGGTCGGGCACAGCGCAGGCTCCATCTATGCTTGCCAGATCCTCCAACAGGCCAAGAAGCAAAACATCGCGGCGCCCATCGATATCGTGTTCCTCGCGGCAGCGGTTCACGATGACCTGTTCGCGGAGACTATCGACGCGGCTGGGCCGTTCAGCAATTTCCGATCCTTCTCGATGAGCGATACGCTGGAGCAGAACGACAACCTGCTTGGGGGGATCGGCGACGGTACCCTTGACTGGGTCTATCCTCGGTCGTTGCTCTACCTTATCTCTGGCGCACTGGAGGCCACCGTGGATGCGCCCCTTGCCGGTTTGCAGCGGGATATCGACCTGGCTTGGCAGGGCGCCAATCTACCGTCCGTCGTGACGGCAAGGAACCTCCTGCTCCAACCCGGTTCCAACCACGCCGTCTGGTCCACGACGCAGATTCCCGGGCAGGATCGGTTGTCGGCCAACGCGATCGATCATGGCGATTTCGGTCATCCGTTTCTTTCAAGCGGGAATACCGCTGGGCAACCTAATTGGTCCGTTCGTGGAGTGGCACAGATTGCGCAGACTGCGGTGTTTTGAACGAGAACCGTTACGCTCCGTAAATGGATTGCAGTCCTTAGCCGGTAGGTGGCGATGAGGGCAATCGGGTGTCGACCCGGTTCCAATTCGGCCGAGAAAGCGGACCCTCTTGTCTGTTTGGTCTCTCCTCTTGACGTCCTCCCCCGGCTAGGTTTGTCGGGCACGCTGGACCAAGTGGAACAGCGGTCGCAGCAGAAGGGCTTTCTATAAGTGGTTGAGCAGCCAACGGAGTGGCTCGAACCATGAAGACCGAATGCAGCCTACGCCGCATTCGGTCTTCATGGTTCAAGTCTTTCGCTGATGCTAGTTGGGCATCGGCAGAACGGGGACTCGACCGCCTACGTTGAAGTAGCGCCAAGCGTATCGGACCTTCGTGAGTTCATTACCCAAGATCTTGGGATCGAGCTTCTGAGCTTTGCCAAGCGCTTCGGCAGCGAGCCGGTAATCTGCCGCAGACTGGGACTCGATGGTCTTAGTCTTCATTTCGTTATCCTGTCGTTCCGCATTGGATTCGATCTTCCGGTTGAGCTCTCGATTCTGGTTCGCAATCGCGGCAAGGCGGTCGCCAGCGAGAGTGTAAGCGGAATAGAGGGCGACATAGCCTGCGGCAAAGCGGCTGTTCGCTCCGACGGCGGCAATACCCCACTTGATCGCCTCGTCCGGCTTCTCCTCGAACGTAGAAACCAGGGACAGCCCCGTTAAGGCGGACGCAGAGGATGGTCCGCCAGCGAGGGCAGCCGTGAACATCGTTCTCGCGTTCTCGTACAAGAACGCCAACTCCGTTTTTTCGAGCTTGCCTTGCAGACTGATCTTGATCGATTTGTTAGCCTGTTCGATGAATGCGTCGTAGTTCGTCGGCTCGGTCAGAACTGATTTCTCGAAGAACTGTCGGGCGTCATCGTAGTTCTCAAGCTTATTGTTGAGGGAGCATATGTAGTAGTTGACTTCCGACCTCTGGCCCTGGTCTCGCGCAAGCTGGCGAAGAATCTGTGCCAGGGTATTGCGCGCTTCGACTTTTTCGGCCGTGTTCTTGCCTCTCAAATCGTCGTAATTAAGGTTGAACGAATTCAGGTTCACGACATGATTGCGGACAAACTTGAGCGCAATGTATGCCTGCGAGGTCGAGACGATTGGATTATCCGCGTCGGATAGGATGGCTTCTTTCATCGAGTCGTCAGAAGCCTGAACATCTCCGCCTTCTGCGAAGAGGACGGCCATGGTTGCCTGGGCATAGGCGTCGAGGGTTCCGTATTTCTTAAGCTGAACCAAGGTCTGAAGGGCATCGTTGTATCGGCCCAAACGGATCTGAGCAAATGCCAACCGGTTGGCAACGTCGTTGCGGCGATTGTCTTTGGTAAAGGCCGGGATCAAATAGTTGATGGCAAGCGCGTACCGCTGAGCTCGAAGCGCCGCGTCCACATAAGGGATGAGAGTTTCGGCAGTTGGAGCGGGCAACGCATCTACCGTAATGTCCAGGGATTTCTTTCGGCTCTCGACCGCTTCTTTCAGTGCATCGCCGATGGTCTTCAACGTGTCGTTCTTGTCTCCCGAACCTCGGTTGAACGTCGTAAACGCGCGCTGCAGATCGATCACGGCGAGAAGATTGAGCGCCGTGGTGTTCTTTGGATCAGAGGTGGTGACGTCCTCGGCGTATTTTTGAGCCTTGTCAAACACGTTCTTATGCATGTAGGCGCGGGCCACGATGAGCCTGCCTTCGCTCGATTTATCGTCGATTTTCACCGCGATACGACCTTGAGTGATCGCATCATCCCACTTGCCATCTTGTAAATCGGATTTTCCTTGAGTGATATGGAAGTCGGCGCCCTTACCGAGACCATTATCGATCTGGACGTTTACCGCGCCTTCCCCGGTCTCTCCCTCCGACGTATAAGCCTTGAAGCGAAGTTTGGCGCTTCCGTCGGATTCGTTGAGGCTGTCGATTGTGAACAAGTAAGGAGTGCTCGTTGCCTTGTCACGAAGGTCGTCGTTAAAGTAAAACTCGACCTGGGTAACGAGGTTCTGTGAGTCCACAGTAACCTTAAAAGTGTGTTCTCCGGTGATGACATCACCGTCTTTGGAGTCCACGTGGACGTGAACGGGCGCCTTAGCGGGAGAGGCTAGGGCAAGAAACGCGGTGGCGAGAAGAAGGGCATTCATCGTAATTCAGACTTCCTGTTGCGACAAGTATGACGGAAGAAAGACGTCAAGAATTCGATTCAGATTGCAGCATCCCCTCGTTCTTGCGTTCTTATCCTAATCGCTTCGGATATTTTTTCCACGAAAATCTTGCCATCGCCGTCTTCACCGGTGTACGCATTCGTGATAATTGCCTGTACGATTTCTTCCGTCAAGTCGTCTATGGCGACAACTTCCACCCGCGAGCGGATAGGTAGAGCTATTAAACCCTCTTCGCCGCCAAACCAGTCGGAAGTCTCTTTGGAGTTTCCGGTTCCGCGCACATCGGATACGCTCATGCCAGTCACGAGCAAGACCCCAATCGCCGATTTGACTTGCTCCAAACGGTGGGGACGTATAAAACAGGTGACGCGGGTCATTCGCTCGGTTTTACCTCGCACTTGGGTTCCAGAATTGGGGTTCAGGGTCGGAAACTCCCTTGTATTTGGGATGCTAGCCGTTTATCTCTGGTCCCGGGTCTGCTTGCGCAAGCGAAGGGGGGGCTCCTTCAAGGCGTTGACTCGGGATTCGACGACGCAACGGTTTGGGACGCACTCGTTGGAGAAGGCGATTCATTCTTAAAGGGCCCTGCCAGGACAAGGAGACCGATTTCACCTTGAAAGAGGGGCCGCGTACTCCGCCATGCGCAGTACCCTGCCATACTTCCGGACAATGGCTGAATTGTTACACACGGCTTTGGGAGGGTTGCCACCGGCTCGGGTTGGGAAGGTTCGAGAGGTTTACGACTTAGGTGACGAGGTCCTGATCGTAGCGACCGACCGTATCTCCGCGTTCGACTGTGTGATGGCGAATGGAATTCCCGATAAAGGGCGGATCTTGAACCAGATAAGCGCCTTTTGGTTTGATAAGTTCGCCGACGTTTGCCCCAACCATGTGATCTCCGTGAACGATGCGGATGTTCAGGCGCGGTGTAAGGAACCCCATCCCGAATTGGCGGGCCGAACCACGATCGCCAAAAAAGCGACTCCTCTCACGATCGAATGCGTGGCCCGAGGGTATATCTCGGGCTCGCTGTTAAAGGAATACCGGGCACTAGGTGCAAGCGTTCATGACCTGGCGTTGCCAAATGGCCTTATCGAATCCTCGAAACTGCCGGAGCCGATCTTCACTCCTGCCACAAAGGCTCAGACCGGGCACGATGAAAATATCTCTTTCCGGCAAGCTGCGGATATTGTAGGGAAGGAAACGGCCGAATACGTGATGGCGAAGACCCTCGAAATATTTGGACTTGCCTCCAAGTATGCGGCCGAAAAGGGGCTGATTCTTGCTGACACCAAATTTGAATTCGGTGAGTCTCCAGACGGAATCCTATGGATCGATGAAGCCTTGACTCCTGACAGTTCCCGGTTCTGGGAGGCAGCTCAATACGAACCCGGCCATGCCCAGCCCAGCTACGACAAGCAGTTCGTGCGCGACTATTTGGAAGCTTTGGGGTGGAACAAGCAACCGCCTGGTCCTGTTTTGCCTGCCGATATTGTCCAGAGAACCCGCGCCAAATATGTCGGGGCATACGAGCGAATCACGGGCAGGGAATTTGGACGATAGGTATTGGGATCTCCATTCCGGTATCTGCGATTTGCGGTAATACAGGGATGCAACGCAAAACGGGCGTGTTTCGTGGAATCAAAGCTAGACTGTCTAAGGACAAATGACGGAGAGACGTTCAAGCTTCGGTTCTTGATCCTGAAGCCCAAGCAACCGTGATATCGCAACGCCGCAATAGCCGCCCCCATGTTTCTTCTCTACAACTTCTTACTCACGCTCTTGGCGCCATTCTGGGTTCCTTGGGTCTATCTCAAGTCTCTAAGGAGAAAGGAGCGCCCGAATTGGTCGGAGCGGATGGGGAAGCTCGAGATTCCGCCACGGGGCGAGAAGCACCGCATCTGGGTTCATACCGTCTCCGTTGGGGAGTTCCTTGCCGCAACCCCCATCCTGCGCGAGATGAGGAAGGTCCTGCCCGATCATGAAATCGTCGTGAGCGTCACGACAAGCAGCGGGCACCAAACGGCTCGCGAAGCCCCTGACAACCTGTTCGACCATTTAATTTACTTTCCGATCGATGTGGCGCGCTTCCAATTGGCGGCCATGCAGCAAGTCAGGCCTGACGTGGTCGCGATCATGGAGACGGAATTGTGGATGAATCTCCTGTGGGCCGCCAAGACTTTCGGCGCGCGCACCATGCTCGTGAACGGTAGGATCAGCGACCGGAATTTCCCACGGTCAATGAAGGTGCGCTTCTACTACCGAGCGTTGTTCAAGGATCTGGATATATGCCTGATGCAGACGAAAACTGATGCGGATCGGGTTCTTGCGATGGGAGCGCGCAAGGCTATCGTCCTTGGAAACTGCAAATTCGACCAAGCGATCGAGGGGATCCAAGCGGATCGGTCGGAGTGGGTGGCCAAACTCGGGCTCGACACCACGAAGTTGACGATCGTCGTTGGGTCGACGAGGGGTGAGGATGAAGAGAAGTTCGTATTGGACGCCTTGGGATCGATAGGTTTCGAGCGGTTCAATGTCGTCCACGCTCCACGCCACTTGGAACGAGTGGCGGCACTGTCCGATTTGGTGAAACAACGCACCGGTTCGGTGGCGCTGCGGTCCAAGGGGGAGTCGGGCCCTTATTTGATTCTGGATACATACGGAGAGCTCAGCGCAGTGTATTCGGTTGCCGACTTGGTGATCGTGGGTGGCGGGTTCGCCAACTTGGGTGGGCAGAATATCATCCAGCCGCTGGCGTTGGGAAAGCCGGTTCTACATGGCATTCATATGCAGAATTTCCGAGATGTATCGGCGATTGCGGACAATGCGGGAGCGGCCACCGCTTGCGCCACTCCCCAGGATCTGGCCACCTCGGTTCGGAGGCTTCTTCAAGATGCGATCGTCCGGTTCGAAATGGGTTCCGAGGCCAGGCAACTCGTCTGGAACAATGTCGGCGCCAGCCGTCGCTATGCAGAAGCGATCGCCGCCGAAGTGCCGAACGCCCGATAACGGAGTGACCGTATTTCTCGCCTCGCGCAAGTGGTATACGTGAGAGACCTATGAAACCCGTTGTCGGTATTATCATGGGCAGCAAGAGCGACATCGAGACGATGGAACTGGCTGCCAAGGCGCTTGAGGAGTTTGGCGTGGCCTACGAATTGAAGGTGGTAAGCGCCCACCGAACGCCAGAGCTAATGGTCGAATACGCAAATTCAGCTCGATCACGGGGCCTGAAAGTCATCATTGCCGGTGCGGGAGGCGCCGCTCACCTTCCGGGCATGGTCGCGTCGCTGACCACGCTCCCCGTCATCGGAATCCCGATCCAAACGCGAGCCCTTTCCGGTGTGGACTCGTTGTTCTCGATCGTGCAAATGCCGGCGGGTATTCCAGTCGCAACCGTGGCCATCGGCAACGGTCGAAACGCCGGCCTCCTCGCCTTGAGAATTCTCTCGATCAACGACGAGGAGTTGGCCTACAAGCTCGACGAATTCGCCGAGGACTTGAAGGGACTCGTCGATGAAATGAATCGCCAGGTTGAACGGACTTACTCACCAGAATAGTGGCCCAGAGGTGACTCTCGGCTCTCGAAGCGCTCTTTGGAACGTCTGGAAGACTTACTTCGCGAGTTTCTTCAGGATGTTATAGACGTATGGATCCAGGAATACTCGCTTCACGTAGAAGTTCATCTTTGCCTCTGCTGTCATGGTCTCCGGCTTGGCGGCCGGGTCGATGAATCTCGGATCGAAGGAGTTGATGAGCACCTTTTTCTGTCCCGCATTGAGGGTCTTCTCCAGCATAGCGGTGACGGCGGCCACCATCTGTAACTGGGTAAGCAATTGCTTGGTGGCGAATTTCCCCGTCGTCTGGGAAACTTCGTCAATGACCTTCCTTGCCGGATACGCGCCTTTTTCGTAAGCGTCTTTGAGCGTCGCGTCTAAATCGGCTTCCATGCCCGCCAGGGCCTCGTCCTCAGCTTGAAGTTCCTTTCGCTCCATGTCACGCACGATTTCGATTGTCGGGAGGACGTCGTGATTCAACTGATCCTTTGTCAGCAGCAGCGGCAAAAGTTGAATCAAAAGGTCGACCTCATGGATTTTGAGGTTGATCTCATTGCTCTTGTCTCCCTTGTCAGTTGTGATTTGAGCGCTCGCGCCGGTGAAAAGGGCCAAGCAAAGGCCAAGGCTAAGAAGAAGGTGCTTCATGGTGATCGATTTTCTGACTACTCTGAATCCTAGACGACTCAGTTCGCGCAACCGTTACTGATTCCTGAGCGGTCGCGACTAACAATGCGGTGGCCATCGTCTGGCCATGTACAAATATAACCCCAAAGACGGTTACAACAACCCATACGATGGGCGTCATTCCGTTGTTACTGAATCCGTTGAGATGAAGGCACAGGGTCAGCACCGCGAAAATGAGTGCGATGGACAGGAACATCCAGATAACCGCAATAAGCGTCCGGCGGCGCCTGGGAACCGAAAGCGCCCAAGCCCTGACCGACCCAGAGCGTCTATTTTGAACAACGCCATAAGCGATCCAAAACAAGAAACTAATGCCCCCCTGAAGCCAAATCACTCCTAAGATGATACTCTGCGCTGGGCCGGGTCCATGCGGGGTACAGGGTTCATTCGGGTCCGGGGTCGCGGGGAGAGGGATCAGGGTCGGAGTAGCGAGGGATCGGGTCGTGGAGTGGACTGAGAATGCAGGGTGCAGGGCACCTGACAGGAGGGCACCTTTTTCGCTACCTCGCCGCCTCTCCCTTGTCCCTCGCTCCTCAACCCCAAATGACCTCGAACCCCGGACCCTGTACCCCGAATGGACGAACCCCCTCCCCGCGACCCCCCAACCCCGAGTGGACCCTGCACCCCGCATGAACAGCCCCTCTGTGATCCCGCGTCCAGCCTAACGCGGTATGCTACGCGCGTTGATTTTTGTGTTTGGAACGATATGTCTGGATAGACTGCGTCGGGTGCCTCACCTGCCGCCGCTGGGCGGGTATTCCGAAGTTCAGGATGAGGCCATCATGTTGGGAGGGGAAGCGGCCAACACGGCCAATGCGCTCGTGAAATGGGGGGCCGACGTGGTACTGGCTGGAAACCGGCTCGGGAATGGACCGGATGCCGATTTGCTTCGAGAGCTTTTGGTCGACAAAGGACTTCAAGACGCCTACCGCAAGACCTCGAATGGACACGGAGAGGACGCGCTCGACATCACTCCGGTATGCGATATCTACGTGACTCCCGATGGCGAGCGCACGATGTTCGGAAAGGGATTCGCGTCCATGGAACCGTCGCTCGACACAAGCGTTTTGCCGCTGATATCCGGCGGTCTGTTTACAGCAGAGCCGAACATGGAAGTCGCGTCCCGAATTGTTGCCAAAGCGGCGGTGGAGGCGGGAATGCGCTGTTACCTCATGGATTTCCTAAGGGAGGACGATCCGGTGGCGCCTGGATCCTATTGGCAAAGCAGCACGGACTGGGCTGGGTATCGGAATAACACCCAGAAAAACGTCCGATGGGTGAATGATTGGATCGCCCGGCACGGCTGTTTCACAATTTTGAGCGACGGTCCCAATGGTTTTGTGGCTGGATCGCCGGACATGGAAGCCCGGGCCTATCCACCCTATCCAGCCCCGAGCGTTGTGGATACCACTGGCGCAGGCGACATGTTTCGGGCCGGCATGCTATTCGGATTGGAGCAAGGATGGAGCCACACGAAGTGTCTTCAATATGCTGCCGCGGCCGGCTGTCTCAAGTGTGCTGCCCTGGGTGCGACGACAATGGTTCCGTCGTCTACCGAAGTTCTCGCCTATGTCGAAGAGCATCGACAGGTCAGCCGGCACTATGAGTAGAGGCGCATGCCAGCTTTTCCCCAATCGGATATTTCCTTTCTACTTTCGGCCCTGGTGCATGTCACAATAACTCACTTCCGTGTCTGGTAACTCAATGGATATCCTCCGTTTGCTCGATGACCTTTCTCAACTGATTGATCGGACACCCTCTCTTGGACCGATCACTTGGGGGCTTGATCGCGACGAAATCAGCATGCAGATCGCCAAGATTCGCGCGTCGTTGCCGCAAGAACTCAAAACGGCCGTCAACACCGTCCGGGAGTCGGAGCGCATTATCGATACCGCCAAGGAAGATGCGGTGATGACCCTTGAAAGCGCGAAGAAAGAGTCGGAGAGGGTCATTATCGATGCTAAGCGCGAGGCGGAGCGGATTATCGAGCAAGGAAAGTTGCAGCAAGAGCGCATGGTGGCGGAAAGCGAGATCCTAAAACTCAGCAAGGCTCAAAGCGAGGAAATTCGCAATGCGGCCGACCGCGAAGCGGTCAATATGCGACGCGGGGCTGAGCGATACGCCTATGACGTTTTGTCGCAATTGGAAGGGGTCGTCGGCAAGGTAATGACCTCCATCGAAAAAGGAAAACAAGAGGTCACTCGGGCCGATCCTCCCGCACAGCCGGCGACGCGAGAAAAAACTCGCGTTTAGCATTCTTTTACAGCCTTCGCCCAGTCGTTTACAATAGTTGGGCGGGTAGCCTTCCAGGTTGAGAATAAATGTGATTTACCAGTCAATCAGCAGGGTAGCTGGTCGCTTGGGCATCGTCCTAATCGCCCTTTTATGCGCCAGCATGGCGTTCGCAAAAGATCCCGTCGTGTTGCAGTTTACGGTCTGGGACGGCGATATTTCGCTGAAAGTCATTCAAGGCGTCCTTCGTCGGTTTGAGATGGAGAATCCGGATATCAAGGTGAAACTTGAGCCGATCCCTGACTACAACGTTTATCAGCAGAAAATGCTGCTTCTTTATGCGGCAAACGTCCCGCCCGACGTTGCGATGATGGATCCGGGCCACTTTCAAGCGCTTGCCGCCAAAAATGCGATTCTCCCTTTGGATCCGTTTATCAAGAAGACCCCCGGCTTCGATCTGAGCGCTTATTACAAACCGATCGTGCAGGCGCATAGCTATAAGGGTCAACTTTATGTGTTGCCGCGCGACATTGCTCCGATCGGCCTGATTTACTACAACAAGGAGATCTTCAAAGCGGCCGGCATTCCTTATCCGGACGGTACGTGGACCTGGGATTACAAGGTTCGTCCCGAACTGAAGGATAAGGACTTTGTTTGGGTCTGCCAGCAGCTCACGAAGAAAGACGCCCAAGGCAAAGTCACCCGATGGGCGTTCTCATCCGATTATCCGGAACTGCTCGCCAAAACTTTTACCTATTCCAGTGGTGGCAGCCAAGCCAACGACAACGAGCATCCGACGCTGGTAACTTGCGCTCAGCCGAAGACCGTTCGAGCTTATCAGTATGCCTCGGACTACATGAACGTTCTGCACTACATGCCGAACTCGACCGAGACTTCCGGGGTTCTGATGGCGACGTCGGAGCAGCTATTTGCCTCTCAGAAAATCGCCATGTACGAGAATGGCATTTGGGAGGTCCCCCAGGTCCGAAAGGATGTGGTTCCTGGAAAGGAAGGTTTCTTCGACTGGGACGTCACCTTGTTCCCGGCCTTCGCCGATGGGACCCGTTCGGCCCCGACGGGAGGATCCGGATATTGCATCTTCCGAGGCACGGCTCATCCGGACGAGGCTTGGCGATTGACGAAGTACATGGCCGGCCCGGTCGCGATGACGGCCATGGCAAAGGCGGGAATCGCCCAGCCCGCGATTCAAGCGCTCGCGCGAACGCCAGGAATCTGGGCGGTTGGACCGACGACGCCGGAATCGCAAAAGTATCCTCACAATATCATCGTCACCGATCAGGCAGTGCCATTCGTTCGGTTTGAGCCATCCGCTTACTATTGGCCGAGCGTATCGGATCGGCTTGGCTCGGGTCTGGATCTTGTTTGGACCGGTCAAGCCAAGGCTGAACCAACGCTCCAGGCAGCCCAGAAAAACGGACAAGCCCGCCTTGATGCAATGCTGAAGGACGAGCACCTTTCTCCGTTCAATTGGACTTGGGGAATCGTCGCGGGGCTGATTATTGTTGGCGCGATTCTCCTGTGGACCTACTGGCCTGAGCGTCTCGTGAAGTACTCGAACCGAGAGAAGATCGAGAGCCGTGCTGCCTATAAATTCATGTCTCCTTGGCTGTTCGGAATGGTGGTGTTTACGCTTGGCCCCATGATCTTGTCGCTTTTGATGAGCTTCGCCGATTGGGACATCATCACTCCCGCCAAGTGGCGCGGCCTACAGAATTACGTCGAAAGCGGTGTTGTCGATCCCCTGTTCTGGAAGAGTCTCACCGTTACCCTGATCTACACGGTCGTTTCGGTCCCCTTAGGGGTGATGACCGCGCTTTTGCTTGCCCTGCTGCTTAACCAGAAAATACGGGGAATCCCGCTTTTCCGAGCCGTTTACTATGTCCCGTCGTTGGCGAGCCTTGTGGCGGCTTCCCTCATATGGCGCAAGATCTTCAATCCGGACAACGGCCTGCTGAACACCATCATTTATGGCAGCCACGGCTCTTGGCTTGGAAGCAAGCTCAGTGAAATTGCCGGAACTCCCGGCAAGCATCTAGATTGGTTGGGGAGCGAGAAGTTTGCATTGCCCGGCTTGATAATCATGTCGGTTTGGTTTGCCGGAGGCGGCATGATCATCATGATTGCCGGACTGCAGAATATTCCGCAGCACTATTACGAAGCGGCTACCTTGGACGGCGCAGGCGTTTGGGGCAAATTCAAAGCCATTACTTTGCCTTTGCTTACACCGACCCTTTTCTTCTCGTTGGTGACCGGGTTCATCGGCAGTTTTCAGGTATTTACCCAGGCGTTTGTGATGACTCAGGGAGGTCCGAATGACACCACGCGCTTCTATATGTATCGGCTCTTCCAGAACGCGTTCGAACAACTGAGAATGGGTTACGCTTCGGCGGGGGCATGGATCCTGTTCGCCATCATTATGGTGGTCACCCTCTTCCAGTTCAAGGCAAGCAAGTGGGTTTATTACGAGGCGGACGCGAAATGACAGGACAGGTGGAATAGAACATCATGCGAGCCAGCGTAGAAGCCAAGCCGGAATCCCAAGCGATTGACTATGAGAAGTACCGAATAGCCGCCAAGCGGGCTGAGAAGGTTACGGTCGTCGCCCGTTTTGTCCTTTGGTGCGTCCTTGTATTTGGAGCGATCGTATTCATGCTTCCGCTCTACTTGATGGTCGTGATGTCGTTGAAGACGACGCATGAGATCGCCGCCAGTTCGGTCTGGTCTTGGCCCGAGCATCTGACGTGGGATAATTTTAAGCTCGTCCTTTCGAACCCGAACGCACCGTTCTTCCTGTTCTTTCGAAATTCAGCGATCATAGCCACTCTGTCAACAATGGGAGTCATCATTTCATCGAGTTTGGTGGCCTATCCTTTCGCGCGACTGAGGTTTCGGGGGCGAGATAGGCTGTTCATCCTCTTGCTGAGCACGATGATGCTGCCTGGACTCGTTGTGATGATCCCCACCTTTATCATGTATAAGTACCTCCACTGGGTAGATTCGTGGAATCCCCTATGGATACCCGCTTGGTTTGGAGGCGGCGCGTTCAACATATTCTTGATGCGACAGTTCATGATGGGAATACCACGAGAACTCGACGAAGCGGCATTTATCGATGGCGCATCGCATTCCACCATCTTTTGGCGTATCGTCCTTCCCAACTCCGGCGCCGCGATGGCCACGATCGGAATATTCGCGTTTGTTTACACCTGGAAGGACTTTATGGGGCCCCTGATCTATCTCACCACTCCTGAGAAGCAAACTCTGGAACTAGGGCTCAGAACGTATCAGACCCTCCACAATGAAGAATGGGAACTCCTAATGGCGGGCTCGGTTCTGGTCATGATCCCATTGATTGTCATGTTCCTTCTCGGCCAGCGGTACTTTGTCAAAGGAATCGTCATGAGCGGGATCAAGTAACGGGATTGAGGTTCGAGGGAAGAAAGGCGAGCTCTATGGGACACGGCGCATTTACGCCAACTCGATTCCGATATCCTGGAACTGTGGATTCAGTCGGAGACCTTACGCTTCCGCCAAATAGTCCCGAATTTTCTCCGCCAGCGCTTTAGTCATCGTTGGTACTGCGGCGATCTCTTCGGCGGTGGCTCGCCGAATCGCTTCCAGTGAACCGAAGGTGCGCAACAAAACACGCTTGCGGCGTGGTCCCACACCCGGGATCTCTTCGAGAGCGGAGCCGCTCACTCGTTTGTCCCGGAGTTTGCGATGGAATGAAAGCGCGAAACGGTGGGCTTCGTCGCGGAGCTTTCTGAGGAGCATCAACCCAGGTGAATTGAGTGGCAACTCAACTTCACGATAAGTGTAATCCTTGGGCGCCGGCCGATCGAAAGAGTAACCGTCCGATGCCGCACGCTCTGAAGGGGTTTGGTCCTTCTGCGTCGTTTTAGCGGAGGACTCTCTAGGACTAGCCTCTGCGTCCTTTAGGTCTGTGGGATGTTTCTCCAGGTCAAGGTCGAAAGCCTCCAAATTCACCCATGCTTCGTTCGGAATGTAGATCAACTCATGCCGCTTCGCAAGTCCGATCATCGGGATGGTCAAACCCTGTTCGTCGCGGGCCTTTAGGGCGGCTGCCAGTTGGCCTCGGCCGCCGTCGATCATGATGAGGTCCGGGAGTTTCTGGAATTTCTCATCACCGTCACGGTAAGCCTTGAGTCGGCGAGTCAGGACTTCGTGCATCATGGCGAAGTCGTTTGGATTTTCTGGGTGGTATCGCACTTTGAACCGTCGATACTCGGCTTTGGCTGCTTCACCGTTCTCGGTAACGACCATCGAACCGACGGGGGAGGTGCCTTGAATGTTTGATATGTCGTAACCCTCGACCCGAATCGGTGGATTGACCAACCCGAGCGAATCCTGGAGTTGGGTCATCGCATCTTCAGTCCATTGTTCCTTCTGGGCCAATTCGGTTGATAGCTGGTTGAGCGCTTGCTCCGCGTTGGCGGCCGCGAGATCAACCAAGCGTGCCTTCTCTCCCTGTTGGGGTACCTCCAGAGTAACGGCGCTGCCCTTCTTTTGGCGGAGCCAAGTCTGGACGATGTTGCGCTCCTCGATCTCGACGGGCAGCAAAATCTCGCGAGGCACCTCCGCCGCATCCGCGTAATACTGCTTCACAAACTCCTGCACCGCAAGGGCGGGAGGCGCGTCGCCCGCTCCGTCAAGCACATACTGCCTTTGACCGATCAACTTGCCGCTTCGAATGTAAAGCATTTGTATTGCGGCGCCCCGATCGTCTTTTACCACTGCGATGACGTCTTGGTCGACTTGGTCGCTCGACAGCACTTTTTGCTTCTGGAGCACACTCTCGATGGCTAGAACTTGGTCGCGAACTTTGGCTGCCTTCTCGAAGTCCAATCCCTCCGCTGCCGCGGCCATCTCGTCCTTGAGATCCTCGACGATCGATTCCTCCTTTCCGTTGAGGAACCTCTCTACCTTGTCGATCACCTTGTCGTATTCGGACTTGTCGCTCAGTCCCGCGCAGGGACCAAGGCACCTCTCCAGGTGGAAATAGAGACAGGGACGCTGCTCCGGTTCCCCGGACCAACTCTTTCCACACGGAATAAGGGGGAAGATCTTGTGCAGCAATTGCAAAGAATCGCGGACATAAAAGGCGCTCGTGTATGGCCCGAAGTATTTCGCGCCGTCTTTACGGACCTTGCGCGTGAACAAGACTCGGGGGAACTTCTCGTTGGTGATCGTAATGTACGGATAACTCTTGTCATCGCGTAGCCGGACGTTAAAGGGAGGTCGGTGCTGCTTGATTAAGTTGCATTCAAGTACAAGCGCCTCCAGTTCGGAATCCACAACGATCCATTCGATGTCTCGTACTTTTCCAACCATTCTCGCGATCCGAATCCCGTGGCGAGTTGATTCTTGGAAGTAGCTCCTAACCCGATTACGCAGCGAAATAGCTTTGCCAACATAGAGGACTGCTTCCTTCTCATCCTTATAGATGTAGCAGCCAGGCTTAGCCGGTACCAGTTTTAGCTTCTCCTGGATGTTTTCGGCGAGGGTTGATTTCGGCATAGGGAAGCTTCTCTAATAGACGTCTCAATTCGGGGTGCTGATTATTAAATCGCAAAACGTGAACATAGACCGTAGATCGCAGGTCGAGTACGACATGAATACAGTGTTTCTTCGGAATGGCCTAATGATGGCAACAATTGGTTCGGCATGTCTTGCATCCGCATATCAACTTAAGGTTGGTGATAAATCTCCAGATTTTAGCGCCGTCTCGATGAGCGGTAGACGTTTGTATCTCAAGGATCTCCAAGAGCAGGGGCCAGTGTTCCTTTATTTCGTCCGAGACGGAGAGTCTCCTTGCAGCCAGGAAACCCCCTATATCGAACGCATGCTCAAGTCATATGGTGCGACTCGCTCAAATTGGTATGGCGTCTTGAATAGCAAAGACGATCAAGTCAGGGCGTTTATGGCAGAGTACAGTCCGTCATTTCGGGTTCTTAAGGATGAGGACATGTCAATGGTTCATGCACTAGGGATTCGAAACGCACCGACCGTCGTGCAAATCGGCGCCCACGGCAAAGTTCTGCATGTTTGGAGAGGATTCAGCGGGACCAACCTAAACGAGATGAACCTGGCGATGGCAAAAGCGAATCACCAAAAGGCAAGCCAACTCGACTTCAGCCAAGCCCCGTCGACGACCATTTACGGCGTCGATTTCCAACCGATGATTGTTAAATAGCGAATTCGCAGTCAACCCTTGGCACGAGACGCCAGAACTCGTGCCATTACTTTTCCGACTTCGGGCGGCACAAGTCCGGCGTATTCCCCGCCAAGGGTGGCGACTTCGCGGACAATCGAACTGCTCAGGTAACTGTGTTCCCACTTGGTCATCAGGAATACGGTGTCGACTTTGTCACTCAATCTGCGATTAATCATCGCCATCTGAAATTCGTATTCGAAATCGGCGGTGGCTCGGAGACCCCGGACGATGGAATGGGCTCCCTTTTCCAAGGCATAGTGGACAAGCAGCCCGCCGAACTGTTCGATTTTGACGTTCGCCAGGTGCGCCACGCTGCCTTCCAATGCCTCCAAGCGCTCTTCTGCCGAAAGCATGGGGTTCTTCGATGAGTTGACGCCGATTGCCACGATCAAGTCGTCAAACAACCTCGAGGCTCGTTCAATGACATCCAGGTGACCAAGGGTTGGTGGATCAAACGATCCCGGGTAGATCGCAAGGCGACGCATATAGGCGGACTATAGCAGGCATGCGGTGGTATATGAGCGGATTTTGAATGACATAGACATCTGGACCGAGAATTCATCGCAACAAGATGTGCCCGTTTCGAGTCAGACTATGAAAATGAAAGCAGTCATCGGTGTCGACATGACAGGGTTGTACGAACCCGCCATGAGCCTTTAAGCCAGGCTCAAAATTGCGGACACGCAAGTCGAACTCGTTCATGTGGACGAGGCTACTCCATACTATTCAGACGATGGGTTAGCATCGACTCCCGACCTGCTCGCCGTTCACAAGCACTTCGATGAGAAGGTTTTGTCTGAGGCGGAAAAATCGGCGGCTAAGAAAGGCTTCCACTCCGACAAGCTCGCTTATCTGGGTTCGCCGGCCGGCTTCCTCATGGAGGAAGCCGATCGCTTGAATGCGGATCTGATCGTCGTCGGTTCAAACAAGCGGTCCCAATTATCCTCCCTGTTTTTTGGCAGCGTAGGGCGCGCCCTTGCCGTTGGCGCAAAGCACTCCGTTTTGATCGCAAAACAGGAGGTGGCTGCAGAAGGACCCTTGACCGCGGTTTTGACGGCGGATCATTCGAAATATTCGGACCAAGCGGTCCATCTACTGGCCGAACTCAAACCTCAAGGCATTCGCCGTTTGGTTGTGTTGACCGTTCTCGATAAGCAGATGGTGGGACCAGCTGACGAAGAACATATCGAACGCGTTCGAAAACACATGGAAGCTCACGATAACGCGATGGTTGAGCTCTTTGAGGCGGCTGGGATCCCAACCGAGGCTCGGGTCATCGAGGGAGAGTTGGATGAGGTGATCGACGAACAGATGCATGAATTGAATGCGGATTTGCTGATCATGGGCGCCCAAGGGCATGGATTCTTGGCGCGCCTTTTTATCGGAAGCGCATCTCTTAAGCAAGTGGTGGCCTCTCGGCACTCGATCCTGTTACTTCGCCCAGCGCCATAATATTACGTGCTCTCCCGAGATCTACACCTCGTTAGCCACACGTGACGTATCATTTGTGGCTCATGCGAAACCGACGTACTGCGGCGCTGCCATTCATATTTGTAACCCTTCTGATCGATGTCATCGGATTTGGCTTGGTCATTCCAGTCTTGCCCGATCTGGTAGGCAAGCTTGCGGGTGGTGCATTAGACTATCGGGCGCACATTTATGGAGTCCTGCTCTCTGTATTCGGTTTGATGCAATTTCTTTGCGCACCCGTGCTTGGAAATCTGAGCGACCGGTATGGACGACGACCGGTGATCTTGGTCTCCTTGCTCTGCACTGGCTTGGATTACGTCATTCAAGCTCTAGCCCCAACGATTGGTTGGTTGTTCCTTGGCCGAGTGGTTGCCGGAATTACTGGCGCCAGCTTTACTGCTGCCACGGCCTATATCGCAGACGTAAGCCCACCTGAAAAGAGGGCTCAGAACTTTGGGTTGATGGGCGCTGCGTTTGGCCTCGGGTTCATCATCGGACCAGCAATGGGTGGGCTCCTGGGTCAATATGGAACTCGTGTCCCGTTTTGGGCCGCCGCCATTGCGTCTATCGTGAATATGCTCTACGGGTACTTTGTGCTACCGGAGTCATTGGCGCTCGAGGACAGGCGGCCCTTCACGCGGAAGAACCTCAATCCGTTTAAGTCGCTCGGAATATTGGGCCGCGAAAAGTGGGTTCTCATGCTGTCCGGCGCCGCCTTCCTCCTTTGGCTGGCCCAGCAAGTGCCGCCGAGCTCGTGGGTCCTATACACCGAGTATCGATTCGGTTGGGACAAACGGGCAAATGGACTCTCTTTGGGGTTGCTTGGACTAGCTTCGATGTTTGTACAGGTCTGGTTAATCCGAGTTCTGTCCAAGAAGTACGGCGACAAGGGCCTGTTAGCAATTGGCCTTGCGTTTAATTTTGTCGGGTTTATCTTTCTTGGAAGCTCTTCCACCGGAGCCATGATGTTGGCCTCTATGGTCCTGTGGACCGTTTGCTTTGTAGGCGGGCCGGCAATTCAAAGTCTGGTTTCTCAGCAATTCGATGAGACGGAGCAGGGAGCGGCACAGGGAGCGCTTACCGCCATTTACAGCCTAACCAGCGTTGTCGGCCCGCCGATCTTTACCTTCGTTTTTGGCTACTTTACGATCCGCTCGTCGGTAAAGGTCCCTGGCTCCCCTTTCTTTCTCGGAGCCGTGTTTACGATGCTGGCCGCGTTATTGGCGCGTCTGGCGTTAGGTCATGGGAAAGGCAGCACTGCAATCGAGGCGCCGAGCTGAGATTCGAAATGATCGCCTTGGACACTCCTCGTACAACGATGCCATCGCCCCAAATCAGTGCTTCTGCCTGAGGAAGCCTTCGGTTTTTGCGATCGTTTGTTTAGCGATGGCCTCAAGTAACTTAAGCTGTTTGTCAGTCAGCGGCTCAAATATCCCGCCTCTCCCGCCTGGATTGCTTGCCCCTCGAACAACGAGTTGAACGACAATTTGATCTTGCTGAGCGACAATCGTTGCATAGGAATCGGTCATTGTGTGCCAGCTTTGGAAGCCCACCGGGCCACCAGAGAAAGAACCGCTTAGGAATGAAGAGGCGGGAGGAAGTGCCTTAGGACCCCAAGTTTTGGATAAGGCGGCAAACTTTGCCGACTCCACCGTGTCATAAACACCCCACATTAATTGCAGGTGACCCGGAATTTGGTAGCGAGGTGAAGGAAACGACCAACTTGTATCGCAAAGCACTGCATTTGCGTCGAGCGATCTCGGGTCTTTAACAATGCGCTTGATAAAATGGCTTGTATATCTAATCGGCGACAAATGGCTGGATCGAGCGGTTTCTTTCATTCCGATTGGAGCGCCAGATACGGTAGCGGCAAGGAGCCTCTGTGGATCGGGAAGCCTCGTTGTCTGGCTCGCTAAAGCCAAAGTCGATAGGGAAAGTGGTAAGAGGGAAGCAACTCGCAAATTCATAGACGTCGTCCGGCAGAGGCTAAAACCGGTTATAGCACATCAGTCAAGATGTCTGGCGTTCCATAGCAGCGTCGCTCTAAAACCTGCGAAATCACGCTCGATTAGACTATCCTTAGCTAGGGTCCGCCGTACAGCGCCGTACCGGTTTTGCCGAAGGAATTACAATGCCGATTCCCCTGCTGTTTTTTGCCCTGGTTGGGCACGCAAGTTTCTCAATGCAGACATCCGATTTACCGTTTCTCAGTCCTGTGTTCGGTGACGATATGGTTCTCCAGCGAGGCAAACCGAATTCGATATGGGGTTGGACGCAGCCTGGGGCACGCGTAAATGTATCGATCGGCGGGAAGAAAGCAAGTGGGCTGGCAGATCCTTCCGGTCGGTGGCTGGTGCGGCTTGCGCCGCCACCAGTTGGCGGTCCCTACGACCTCATTGTTGCCGGTCCTAGCCGAGTCGAGTTGCATGACGTGATGGTCGGGGATGTGTGGCTGTGCACTGGCCAGTCCAACATGGAATTTGGGCTTACGATGGCGTTGAACGGCCAAGCTGAAGCGGCTGCGGCAACCGAGCCGAATCTTCGTCTATACATGGCATCTAGAAAGATCGGGTTGGTACCTCAGACGGTAAATGCCGGGCAATGGGCAGTGTGTTCGCCGGATGCGGTGAAGAAGAATGGATGGGGCGGTTTCTCGGCGATTGGGTACTTTTTTGGTCGCGAGTTGCAGCATAAGCTCAATGTACCGATCGGTCTGGTCGAGGTTGCCTGGGGAGGAACCAGCGCTGAAGCGTGGACAAGTGCCGATGCCCTGCGTCCTTTAAACGATTTTGACGGCGAGTTAGATCAGCTTGCCGCTCTAAACAAGGCAGGAGGACAGCCGGTCGGAACCTATGTCGATCTATGGATGACTCAGAACGACGCTGGCTCCAAAGCGGGAGCGAATTGGCAATCTACGGACCTCCAGGACGCCGATTGGAAATCGACAGACTTGCCGGATGGATTTTCGGGTCTTGGAATTTCGGGCAAGAAGGCGGTTGGTTGGTTCCGTAAGGAAGTGGCCTTACCCGATCCACTGCCAGACGGAACCGCGACCTTGTCGCTTGGCCGGATCCAGAGCAACGATACGACATGGGTCAATGGGAAACTGGTTGGCACGACGAACGGGGGCTTTCAGCAACGCCGTTACTGGCTTCCGCCCGACGCGATCAAACCTGGAAAGAACCTCATTGCAGTTCGAGTGCTGAATTCGACCGGAAAAGGCGGATTCACCAGCGGATCGCTTTTCATCCAACTCGGAGATGGAAAACGCATACCCTTGGATGGAGTTTGGAAAGGGAATGTCGGCGGCGAGATCAAGGCGGGCGGTCCCGTGCCGAAGGACTTTGAACCGAACCCGACAATTCCGGCTGTATTGTCGAACGGCATGATCGCCCCTCTCGCACCGATGGCGATCCGTGGCGTCATCTGGTATCAAGGCGAGACAAATTCGGGCAGGGGATATCAATATCGCAGATTATTGCCTGCGATGATCGCTGATTGGCGGCACATGTTCCATCAGGGAGATTTCCCATTCTATATCGTGAGCCTCGCTGCCTTTATGAGAAGGCAAGACCAACCTGGAGACGATGGATGGGCGGAATTGCGAGAAGCTCAGGCCATGGCTGCGACTCATGTTCGGAAAAGCGGACTAGCGATTGCGATCGACGTCGGCAGCGCGACAGACGTGCATCCAAAGGACAAGAAAACCGTCGGCGAACGGTTGGCTGCAGTTGCACTTGCCAACGAATATCGCATGCATGTTCCGTATTCCGGCCCGGTATACCGAGATATGAGGGTCGAGGGCGGATCTATTCGACTCAGATTTGATCATACCGATCAAGGGCTGATCGCCAAAGGCGGCGACCTCGAGGGCTTTGCCATTGCAGGCGCCGATCACAAATGGCACTGGGCCAATGCTCGCATCGACGGAGAAACAATCGTGGTCTCGGCCAATGACGTACCGAATCCAGTAGCTGTGCGCTATGCGTGGGCCAGCAATCCGGCGGCAAACCTCTATAATGGCGCCGGCCTGCCTGGCGTTCCATTCCGGACGGACGACTGGAAGATGGTCAGCGTTGCCAACAAATAGGTGAGAGATCCCCTTTTTCCGTTACACCGAGCCCGATAAATATGCCTGTAAACTAAGATGACGGAGTTTACGCCTTCTGGCTGACTCAAGGGAATCTATTCACGCATTGACGGACTGATCGGCGTAGACGCATTGGCGTGGAAGTCCTGGTATCGAGAACAGGTGTTTTGGGGAGATTCATTGCATATCCGACTTCGGCTCATTTTTTCGTATAGCGCGCTTGCCATCGCGGGGTCGGCATTTGCTCAAGTTCCAACCAATCGGATGCCAGCAACGACGGATGGTCGCGAATCGGCGTCTCGACTTCATGCGACGGTTTTCCAAAACGGATCTCCCTGGCCCAAGTTCCATAACAACGCCCTTAATACCGGGCTAGGCTTAGGTGGAGGTTCGAACGGCAAAGTACGTTGGACTTATGCGACGAGTGGACTAATCGGATCCGCGCCTGCAATCGCCTCCGACGGGACGATTTACTTCGGCTCTTTTGACAATAACCTGTATGCTTTGAATGCGAATGGAACGAAGAAGTGGGTTTTCCCGACTCTTAGCGTTATTTGGTCCTCGCCTGCAATTGACTCCGATGGCACGATTTACGTAGGGTCTGAAGACGGCAATCTCTATGCAATTACTCCAAGTGGAACGCAGAAGTGGAGCTTGGCAACCGGAGGTTCGATTTCGTCTTCTCCCAACATCGGTTCAGACGGAACGGTGTACGTGGGGTCTTGGGACCAAAATCTCTATGCGGTCAGCTCCACCGGAACCAAGAAATGGGTTTTTGCAACGGGAGGCATCGTGGGCTCGGCGCCGGCAATCGGTTCGGATGGCACAGTCTATTTCGGATCTACCGACAACAAGCTCTATGCGGTGAACTCCAGCGGACAACTGAAATGGAGTTTTACCACGGGCGGGGCCATTTCATCCTCACCATCGATTGGCTCGAATGGCACGATTTTCGTAGGCTCCGATGACGACCAGTTGTATGCGATCAGTGCAGCGGGAGCCAAGGTTTGGAGCTTTCAAACCAACAGCCGGATTGCTACTTCGCCAGCAATCGGCCCTGACGGTACGGTGTACGTGGGTTCGAATGACTTTAACGTATACGCGGTCAATCCAGATGGCACGGAGAAGTGGAGTTTTGAAACGGGAGATACCGTTAGTTCGTCCCCTGTGGTCGGCTCTGATGGCACAATCTACATCGGTTCCGCCGACTTCAACGTGTACGCCATCAACCCAGACGGCACTCAAGACTGGAAGTTTCCAACTAAGAACGCGGTCGTTTCGACTCCGTCGATCGGCTTAGACGGAACGGTGTATGTCGGTTCGAGTGATTCAACGCTTTACGCAATCGGGACAGAAGTCAACACGGTTCCAGTTAGCAAACTCGCGATCAATCCGACTACGGTCGCTGGCGGCGCCAGTTCTACGGGAACCGTAACCCTCTCCACGTCAGCGCCGGCTGGTGGTGACGTAGTGAGCCTCGTAAGTAATGACGCGTCTGTGTTGGTACCAGCATTTGTGATCGTTCCTGGCGGGTCAACTACGGCGTCGTTTACAATCAATACTCTGGTAGCGAGCAGTACTTCCTCCGCCATTATCACCGCTTCCTCTGGAGGAGTAAACGTAACCGCATCGTTGACGGTAACGGTCGGGGCCATTAAAAGCCTTACTCTGAATCCGAACACTCTCGTCGGCGGGGAAACATCGACTGGGACCTTAACCTTGTCTGGGGCTGCGACAGCCGGTGGGCTTGTGGTGAGTTTGTCTTCAAGCAGCAGCATCGCCACCGTGCCGAAATCGGTTACGGTAGCCGCCGGGGCGACCACCGCTACATTTACGGTGACGACGAGTTCAGTAACCGCCGCCTCGACGGTCACCATCACAGCAAGCGCCTCTGGCTCATCGCAGGCCGCAACGCTTTCAGTTTCTCCCTTGGAACTCCGATCGATTGCGTTCAATCCCAATACCGTGACTGGCGGAGCAACTTCTACTGGAACCGTAACGTTGAGCGGCCCTGCCGGCGCCGATGGCGTTTTGGTGGCCCTAAGCGCCAACAATTCGTCTGCCAACGTTCCGTCCTCGGTCAAAGTTGCCTCAGGTCAGACCACTGGCGCCTTCACGGCAAGTACGGTGGTTGTAACGGCGCAGATCACTTCGACAGTGACTGCAAAACTGGGGACAACCTCGGAAGCCGCTACTCTGACCATCAATCCCGCTGCCCTAACCGGTTTGAGCCTGAATCCCACCACGGTGGTGGGGCCAAGTCCATCGACAGGCACGGTTACAATCAGCGGCGCGGCTCCGGCAGGGGGCATCGTCGTGAAGCTGTCCAGCAATCAGAAATCGGTCGGAGTTCCCGCTACGATCACCGTATCGAGCGGCAACTCAACAGCCACATTCACTGTCACGTCGACGTTGGTGACGGCCCAGACGTCAGCGACAATCTCGGCGAGTCTGGGCAGCGTAACCCAAACGGCTGCCTTATCCGTCGCCCCCTTGACCCTTGTTTCTGTCGCGGTCAATCCGACAACCGTTACGGGCGGAACCTCATCGATTGGTACCGTCTCGTTAAACGGCGCTGCGCCAGCCGGCGGAACCGTCGTTCATGTGGCCAGTAACATCGTAGCCGCGACGGTTCCGTCCACGGTGACCGTCAGTGCCGGTCAATCCAGCGCGACGTTTACGGTCTTAACCGCAGCTGTTTCTGCACAAAAGTCGGCGATCCTCACCGCGAAACTAGGGACGGTGGCAGAGACTTGCGCACTGACAGTGAACCCCCCAATTATAACCGCGCTCACCCTGAGCCCCAATAGCTTGTCGGGCGGGTCTTCATCGACGGGCACGATAACCATCTCCGGTGTGGCTCCAAGCGGCGGACTTAGCGTCAAGTTGTCAAGCGGTGTCAGTTCCGCCACTGTTCCGGCTTCGGTTCCCGTTGCCGCTGGACAAACATCCGCTACATTTACGGTCAAAACGGCAGCGGTTTCCGTAACGACAACTGCTGTCATCACTGGCAGTTTGAGTGGCTCTACGAAGACTGGTTCACTGACCATTAACTCTCCTGTTTTGCTGCTGATTAGCCTAAGCCCATCCACAGTCGTTGGAGGAAAGACCTCAACCGGTACGATAACCATCGGCTCACCAGCGCCATCGGGCGGGCTGGTCATTAAGCTTTCCAGCAGTCAGTCCGCCGCTACGGTTCCTGCGTCGGCAACCATTCCGGCGGGGAAGAACACAGTGAACTTTACGGTAAAGACCGCTAACGTGAGCAAAACTGTATCGGCAACACTGACCGCAACTTTAGGCGCAGCATCGAAAACGGCAGTCCTGACGATTACCTAATCGACACATCTCGGCCCATTAGAAGCCGTTTCATTCAATTCTCTCGGCCAGTTCTTCAGGTCTGCGCATATGACTGGCCTCCCCAACACCTTTGCTGATACAAGCAGGTTCTTCGGATTCTCTGATGATTGCTCGACAGGGTGTTCCGCAATGTCCTTTACATCCACCAGACGACGTTGCATGGCACACTGGCGAATATTAGGCTCAGGCGAGTGAACGTCCTCTACAAACGTAATTCCTCTCCCTATCGAGGGCTATCGGTCCGCCTCGATTCCAGTCCAACCGTGCTAAACGAAGGATTGCTAAAACCCGAATGAAATGGTGTGGATTCATCACGAATGATCTCGCAAAAGGAGCTGCAATTAGGTTCCTTTCCTCTTATAGACCCGAACATAGTCCACGAGTAGCCGCTGGGGAAATTCAGTAGTGGCATCCGGATACCCCGGCCAATAGCCGCCGATCGCCAGGTTCAAGATGATGAAGAACGGCTGATCGAAAACCCACTTTTGTCCCCGGATTTGAGCGGGAGTTACTGTTGAGTAACAAGTGCCGTCAAGAAACCACTTTATCTGCTTGGGCTCCCACTCTACGGAATACACGTGAAATCCTTCGGCGAGTGAAGTTCGCGATTCAATTTGCTTTGAAATTCCGGATGCGCCGGAGTAACCGGGACCGTGCAGCGTGCCGTGCGCGAACCTTGCCACCTTCTCAACCGACTCCAAGATGTCAATCTCTCCACACTGAGGCCATCCGACCTTTCCTATATTGCTTCCAAGAAGCCAAAATGCAGGCCAAACGCCCTTGCCTTGCGGCAGCTTCATCCGCGCTTCGAACCGGCCGTATTCTTGAGAGAACTTGCCCTCAGAAAGCAAGCGAGCCGATGAGTAGGGCCTCGTGATGTGATCGGGACCAGTCGTAGTTTCCTTTCGAGCTTCAATTACCAAATGTCCCTTCCCATCTAAGAACGCATTTGCATTTCCGTCGGTGTAGCTCTCCAACTCATTGTTGCCCCACCCATCGCCCCCAATGTTTCGACCCCATAGGGCCTTGGATGGGGGTAGGCCTTTGGCGCCATCAAACTCGTCATGAAACGTGAGAACCCAGTCGGAGTGTGTGGCCATCGCCATGAGTGAGACTAATAATGCGACCATATTTATTCTACTGGTGGAGTCCTCAGCCCGGCGGCTACGCGTTCTTCGGGCAGGTCATCATCGTGATTCGCTCCAATTAAGCCCTGGTGGTCTTCCCAGCGACAGGTAATGGGGGTCGCACCTTCAAACTTCTTGCACCTGACCCACCCATCTCTCGCCATAGCTTCCAATGCTTGGACCATCTCTGCATGAGCCCCTGCATCATAGGCTCGACCTTGCTCCCTGAGGCGAGCGATAATAAACTTGCCTGCTAGTTCAAGGGTGGGCGAGTATCGCAAGCCGGCAACGAGCAAGCCAAAGAATCCGACCATGGGTAGCATCTTTTCCCCACGACGGAATGCGGGTATAGAGTTCACCTTACCGTCCGCGTAACACGCGACTTGGATTTCCTCCGCGCCCTTCAGATTCAGCATAAATCCACTAAAGCCGTCGATCGGACTTACCGCCGCTTCCGACGATAGACGCTTGGCGATGAGATGCACGCTAGCCAGATCGAAAAGAGCGAGACCGCCAACAACCATGTCCTCTTCGACGAAGCCAGCTGAACCGAGCCATCGGAAGGCGGCTTCTGCGTCTAGATCGATGCCTGCTTCTTTGGCAATTTCTCGCGTGAATTCCTTCAACTCGCTGAAATGGGCATTTGCCGTGTACCAATAGTCCGCAAACCGAATATGCTGCAGCACTTTTCGCTTGTTGCGCGATTCGTACTGCTCACGAAGCCAAGGATCCCTTCCGTTGCCCATCTCAAGGATAGAGAAGGCTGCTTCTCGTGCAGACGCATGGGCGAGGCTCATGCCGGCCGAGAGGATTGGGTCGGCAAAACCGCCCGATTCGCCGATCAAAAACCAGTTTTCCCCGCACCACCGCTCGGCGATAAAGGACCAGTCCTTCGTGGTGTGGATAGGACCTTCACGGGAACCACTTCGAACTAGAGCGTTGATTCGCGGGTCGTCTTCAATCGCTTTGAGATACAGTTCCTCCGGTCGAAGGCCGCAGTTCTTGTAATAGTCGGCTGGACAGACAAAGCCGATCGAGGTTCGAGTTGGGCTCAGAGGGATGAACCAAAGCCAGCCATAGCCGACCGACATAATTTGGATGCGAGTTCCCCCAATCCCGAGTTTCACCGCCCATTCTGCGTTTTGCCAGTAGTCCCAAATCGCGATATTCCGGAGCGTACTGGGCTCTTCAATTTCAATACCCATTGCGCGCCGCAAGAATCCGACATGTCCGGATGCGTCGATGTAGTAGTCCGCTTCGACAGATGTTCCATCGTCAAGGATCAGGCCGTCGACATGGTCACCCGTCCGTTGAACCTGCCGAGCTCCCTGACCCTCGTAAGCTTCGCAACCCAGTTCACGCGCATGGTCCAAGAGGATCTTGTCAAATACCGAGCGATCTACTTGAAATGCCGTCCGAAGTCGCTGACCCTCATAATTGGCCGGCCTGTGCACGTCCTCAAACGCACCGTTAGCGAGAAAATTGAAGTCCCAAAGATCGTCTGAATTTCCCCAGCGGTACGTTGCCCCGATCTTGATGGGAAACCCCGCCTGTTCTACTTTCTCCCATGCGCCGATCTCGTTGAGAATCTTGCAGCAGAGAGGAAGCTGGCTTTCCCCGACGTGTTCCCGAGGAAAGAACTCACGCTCGAATATTCCAACGCGGATGTCAGGACGATGGAGGCGGAGGAAACTCCCGCATGTAGCAGCAGCGGGTCCACCTCCGATGATTGCGACGTCGAATTTCATGGTTTTGTGGTGTACCTCACGAATTTTTCAGGAGCTAGATCAGTTCCTTGAAATCGCCGAGCCAAGGCTCGAAACGGCGCCAGCGCTCGACGGAGGATGAATTAATGGGCCGGCGAACCTGCCATAAACTAGGAGTCGCTACCGCCCGTGGATTCGTTTCTGGATGCAAACAAGTTTCGTCCCATTCTAGTCCGCAGAATTCAAGCATCCGCTTAGTCGCCGACTCGCTATTGGCAACGAGGTCTTCGTAATCGATATCGAGAAACTGCTCGGCAGGAAGCACCGCTCTCCAATGGGCCATGATGCTTTGGTACCGGCGATAGGCATTGACGAGATCGCCTTTTTTACTGCCGAATTCGCTCTGTTCACGCCTATGCGTGGAATAGATCGAGAGGCACGTATCGACCGGATGACGACGCATATGAATGATGCGTGCGTTTGGAAGGGCCAAGTGCATGATTCCCAGATACTGGTAATTCGCTGGCATCTTGTCGACCACCCGCTGCTTCCCTGGATGAGCTGCGGATAGCAAAGAAAGGTACCTTTCTGCCGCATCGCGAACACGTTCGGGGCGAAGACGCCCTTGCTCGATATCCAGCAATTCCGTGGCATTGTAAGCCCAAAATGGGACCTCTCCTTCGCCTCCCACATACGGGTGGCTCGAAAGGATTTGCTCGGCAAGAGTTGTACCGGAGCGAATCATGCCGACGACCACGATAGGCAAGTCGCTTGGCGAGCCAAACCCGCTGTTCGCTTGGATAAACTCGTCAGAGAACAACGAATTAGCTTGATCGGCGGTAACTCCGGTTGGCGGGGGGGCTAAGACAGCCTCGCCGGAGGCCTGACATTGATTCGCTTCGTCATAGTGCGCCATTGCCTGCCCATAGTTTCCCAAATCCTCATACGCCTTTCCAAGCGCGAAGTGCATCGACGGTAGGTCATCGAATTGGGTCGCTTTGCCAAGCCTTGCCTCGATGGCTTGGATTATCGCCCCGTTGTCTTCGGACATTCGACTGGAATGCGTATAGGCGTAGAAAGCCATGCCAACTGGATTGGGAGCACGGATGGCGCGGCAAAGCAATTCTCGAGCCTCCTCGACGCGCCCCAGCGATTGGTATGCGCCTCCCAGCACAGTGAGAGTCTCGCTATCCGAGGCATCGGCACGGAGGCACTCCGATAGAGCTGGATCGTCCAACACGGTAGCCGCCTCATCCCCTCGACCTGCTTCAACGAGCGCCCGAGCCAGTTGCCCTCGGGCGCGCAACAGCTTCGGCGCTCGGCGAACTGCCTCGCGACTCGCCTCGACCGCTCCATGCGGATTGCTTTTGGTCACCAGCAGCGCCGCGAAATTCAGAAGCTCCTCCGGCGTGAATGGTCGGGTCTGAAGGGCCTGCCGAAGGACCTCATTCGCCTCCTTGCGCTTTCCAGCGAGGTTAAGGCATTGATTGAGCGCAATCTGAAAGTGAAACCCTCCGCCAGAAAGTGAAACCGCACGCCTTAGAGGTCCCTCTGCGTCATGAAGTCGAGACGCTTCAAGATAGATCGAACCCAAGTCTGATTGGGCCATCGCGTCCGTTGGCTTCAGCTTGGCAGCGAGTTCGGCAAACTGGATTGCCTTTTGAGTACTGCCGGAAATGCGATAGGCGGCGGCGAGGCATGCAGCAGCTTCGAACGAACCTGGTTGTAATTCATGGGCTCGAGTCAGGCGCCTAATTGCCTCGGTTTGCCTACCAGTGCGTTGGGCCACGATCCCCAACATGACATGCGCTTGTGCCACGTTTGGGTCGGCGTCAATAACTTGGAGGCAGATACGCTCAACGGCCGTCAAGTTGCCCGAAGTCATGGCCAAAATGGCTCCATCCAAGAGGCTCGATACGCCCGATGTAGCCTTCACGCCAACTGCCTCAACTCTCCAAGCCAGGGCTCATAGTTCTTCCAACGACCGATGGACGTGTTGTAAACGGGCTGCCGCACTTGCCACAGACTCGGAGTGACCACTCTGCCTTGACTCTTTTCCGGCGATAGGCATCCATCATCCCAAGGCAGGCGGCAGAACTCGAGCACCTTGCGCGTGTTCACTTCCTGATCCATCACCAGGGATTCGTAGGAGAGTGTCATGAAGCGATCGGCTGGCAAGACTTCGACCCAATGGCGCATCAACTCTTCATATTGCCGTATCGCAAAGGCGAGATTTCCCTTGTTATGCACGAAAGAGGTCGAGGTCTGGATATTCGTGTTCCAGATTGAAATTGCGTTATCCAAGGGATGTCGAACCATGTAAATGATGCGAGCCTCCGGAAACGCCATGTGTAAGAGCCCTGCGAGTAGGAGGTTGCCTGGCTGCTTGTCGACAACGCGCTCGGCGCCGGCGCCGTACCGCGCCAGCAACCTTTGATAGGTCGCCGCAGCATCGCCTAATAATTCATTGCGCACCCGGCGCTCGTCAAAATCGATCAGTTTTGCATCGAGTCCGATCCAGAATTTCTGCTCGCCGGCTCCGGCTACTAACGGGTGCCTGGCGAGAATCTGTTCCATGAGGGTCGTGCCGGATCGCATCATCCCCATCACGAATATGGGAGTTTCGTCACGGATGCCGGTCGTGGCAGCCTCCTCAATGTTGATACGGCTGAAAACCTCTTTTCGGGCTTTGAGCATCGCGGCATAATTCGAGCGATCGAATCCGCCATCTGCGACCAGTGCTTCATAGCCGATGGCATTAGCCCGATCAAAGTGCCTCATGGCTTCTTCAAATCGCCCCAAATCGTCGAAGGCCTTCCCAAGCGAATACTCGAGATTCATGCGCTCACCGGAGGACAGATTCAACTTCTTGGCGGCGAGAGACTCCATCCTTTCGATCAATGGAAGATCGGACTCCGAACAGCGCCTGCTATCTGCCATCAGGGCGTGGGCTCTGGGGCTGTCGGGATGAGCCTCCACGATTCGCTGTAATGAAGAAGTTGCGTCAACGAATTGGCCTTGCTCTCGAAGAAATCGAACGCGTATGAGGTCGACTTCCTCGGCATTGGAGCCGGCGAGATCTGCCGCCTTGCGCCAGTAGTTGTTCGCCTCGTCCACTCGGCCAAGTTCCATGAGGCTCTTTGCAGCAATCGTGTTTCCGATAACGTCGCCTGGGTCCAACTCCAACCCGTGGATGACGTTAGCAAACGCTGCCACGGGATCACCGAACAGGAGTTCCAGGTGGGCAAGTCGGATTAAGCAACCTGAGTCTGGAGTAATGGCTACACCCTTGGTTAGCGCCTCCATGGCTTCGAATTCGCGGTCCATTCGTAAGAGCAGCCGCGCCAGATGAAACCACCAAGGCGCGTGATTGGGCTGATCCTTAATAGCTTCGCGGAGCGACAACTCAGCCATACCCAATTCGGACAAAGCCAGATATGCCTCTCCCTGAATTCCGAATAGCGCTGCCGAACGGCCTTTACTAAGGCCTCGTTGGGCATATTCGATCGCACGTCGCCAATCGCAGGCCTCGAGTCTCAGGTTGGCGGCCCAGGCACATGCAAATGGCGCCCAATTCGTAAGTTTGAGGATCTGGTCTGCGATGGAGATGGCTTTGGCCAGGTTGCCATTTTGTAACGCGGCGCGACTCTGTTCATAAAGCGCACTTGGATCGTTTGCCATGCCAACTGCGCCCGAACCTGCCATGCCACCCATTTTACTATCGCCCACTATGGCGTCGACTGAACGCTGGAGGTAGCCTTCGAGTCATTGCCCCAAACACGTACGTAGTCGACAATAAGTCGTTGAGGAAAACTGGTGGTGGAATCCGGGCATCCAGGCCAGTCGCCACCTACCGCGAGATTGAGCAAAATATAAAACGGTCCATCGAATTGCCAGGAGTGATTACCGACGTCGTGCCGGGTAACCGTCGCGTAGCAGCTTCCATCGAAGGTCCAACTGATCTGATCTGTCGACCAATCGACGCCATAAACATGGAAAGCATCGGAAAGAGGTTCGTCCAGGGTCAAAATGCCATGAAGGTTATTGGCGCCACAGTATCCTGGACCGTGTAGAGAGCCGTATAGGGTCTTGGCAACAGGTCCGATCGACTCCATGATATCGATCTCTCCGCACTCGGGCCAGCCAACAGTGTCGAAAGATTCTCCGAGAAGCCAAAATGCCGGCCATATCCCTTGCCCGCGCGGTAGTTTCATGCGTGCCTCGAATTTGCCGTATCTTTGCGAGAATCGACCTTTAGTCTGGAGCCGAGCAGACGAATAAGCGCAGAGAACTCCATCGTGGCCAGAGATCGTCTCACTACGAGCTTCAATCACCAGGTTGCCAGCGCCGTCCAGAAATGCGTTGGCACTGCCGTCCGTGTAGCACTGAAGCTCGTTATTGCCAAATCCACTGCCTCCAAGGTCCCGAGCCCAAAGCAACGGTGAGGGTTCGCTTCCACAACTTCCCTCAAAGTCGTCTTCGAAGGTAACAGTCCACGTGAATGCGGTGGTTGCAGTAGACATGGCAAAAAAAGACCAATACGGCGACCTACAGCCGAAAGAGCCGCCTGATCAGATACAAACTGTGTCTACTTGAATGACTTCTTAACGGAATCCGGAATATTCGGATTGCCTTGGATAGCCGTTTTAAAGTTCGGCTTTTGTTGACCAACAACAGGATCTACTTTACGAATGCCAGATCCGCACCCCGTCAAAACAAAGCCAACTATCGCCAAACTGGAAAGGCACAACGCTGCAAAGAGAGTTTTTCTCATATAGGTGATGATCCATGGAAGACGCTGGGCCGCCGCGTGACGGCCCAGCAAGCCCATTTTACGGGTTTAAGTACTCGGGATAGGCAGTCTGAGCAACCTGCAGCTTCTCAGCTTGGGTTACCGGATCGTTTGTCTTTCCATTATCCAACGGGTTGTATGTGTAGCCCGCATAAGCATACCAATAGTCGAAATTCGGCTGGTTGGTGGCCAATGTCGCCATCACGTTCATGGACTTTGCATGGCCGTCTGCCCAAACGAAGGCGGCCGTTGCATTGACCGAGTTGATGGGTCCCAAGTTCGCTGCGGGGCAGAACGGTCCAGCCGATGCTACGGCTCCGGTGGTGAAATTGTAAGTGTTTTGGAAACACCAACTTGGCTGACCGCCGCTATCAACCGTGCTGATGAAGTCGAATTTTAAGTCGTTCCACCGGCTTCTATTCGGAGTGAACACGATCGTATCGGCAGGATCGGGAAGCTGATCCAGTGTACTCTGGCCGTCTGGACAGTACTGGGCATTGGCGCACTCGCCGTATGCGAAGCCGATGACCGCATCGTTGGACGCATAGTTGGATGAGTAGTACATCTCCTGAGCGGCTGGCACCCCAGTCAGCGCCGGCTGGTTGTATGTCGTCGCGCTAAACAAGTTTGTGGGGTCGCTCAAGATGTTCGAGTTCTTCAGATATGGCTGGACCGCGTAGCGCCAATCATAATAGATGCCCGATACTGAGCCCCAGTTGCACGCAGGTGCAGCGGGGAAGCCATAGTACGACTTGATCAAGTGATCGTCGTAGTCGTTCATGTACATGTACTGAGCAAGGGCGACCTGCTTAGCGTTGCTTAAAGCCACCGTCTTTTTGGCGGCGAGCTTTGCTTGAGCGAATACAGGGAATAGAATCGATGCGAGAATTGCGATAATTGCAATTACGACAAGAAGCTCGATGAGAGTGAATCCTCTGAGTTTCAACCTAATAACCTCCGTTGGTTTCTGAGCCGAAGCATTTTCGTCTGCTCACTCATTTTATGTCAAGCCGTCCATAAAAGGGGCGGTTCGAACAAAACGTAACAGATCCACGCTCGGTCTGGATACAAGGATCATCGTATGGAGTTAAACGTTTATTCACGTGAGGGTATTTTTCGGAAAATCGTATTTTTCTCGAAAATTGTAAAATAGTCGCTAGAAAAGCGGCGCTGAAGACTTCCGCTCTATCAGAGTGCCGGGAAATGTTCGGCTGCGGATGGGAATCCGGTCCTCAATGTACATGATCAAGGCGGCGGTTGCAGTACGTGCAATTTCATCGACGGGTTGCCGAACAGTCGTTAGTGCGGGAGTCGTCATAGATGCAAACGGCACATCGTCAAATCCGATGATGCTGATGTCATCCGGAACCTTAAGGCCTTTCGCATGGATCGCGTTGATCGCTCCGAATGCCATTTCGTCATTCGCACAAAAAACCGCAGTAGGCAATTCGGAGTGATTCAGAATACGGCTCATCGCTTCCTCGCCCGAGGGGATGTTGAAATTTCCCACTTGAAGCCATTCGAATTGTAAGGGAATCCCCAGATCGCTCATTTCTCGGAAGAAGACCTCCTTTCGAATTCGAGCCGCAAAAAGGTCTTGAGGCCCGGCGATATGGCCGATTCTTCGGTGGCCAAGCTTGTAAATGTGCCTGATGGCTCTTTTGACCGACATCTCGTTGTCGATGACGAAGATGTTATTGCACTGTTCCGGGTCGCCATCGATAACCACCATCGGGAGGTCCTCGTCGCGCAGGAGCGGAATCAGCCGGGAGTTCGACCTTGGCGCCACTACAATGACGCCGTCCATCCTTCCTCCGAGTAAAGCGTCAAGCAGGTCAGACGGCCGGGATTGGTCGCAACGGGTAATGATAGACAGGTCGTAACCATGGACCTCCGTCTCGTTGACGATCCCGTTGAGTACATGCTGCAAGTGCGGACCCAGCAGGATGTTCGATTCCGTCGCAGCCGGAACGACTCCGATGACATGGGTGTGTCCGGCGTGGAGTGATCGAGCGATCTGATTGGCTCGGTAGCCAAGCTGCTTCGCCGCCTCAATGACCGCGCTGCGGGTCGCTTCCGAAACCCGCGAACCTGAGTTGCTGTTGTTGAGCACAACCGAGGCCGTGCAAATGGAAACGCCGACTGCACTTGCGACTTCCTTTAGCGTAGCCCGACTGCGTTCGTTCGGTCGTCTGTTCTCCCTCATTGGCACACTACACCCATATCTTCCCTCATTTGGTCCAAAGAGTGGTAATCCAGTTTTGGACGATTCGATTTACTGAACGATCCCTAAGGATGCAAAGTCTTTAGAATGTGATCGCCGCGTTGCTTGCATTGTCTCTTGCTCAGTTCCCAGTAGGATCGTATGGCATGCCCGAGTTGTGCAAGCTCCTAACGAATGCGACGGGGATAACGCACACCGCTGATGCAAACCTAAACGACTATCCCATTTTCGTTTCAGTCAAATCAGGAGACTCGGCAAGAATTAGGAAGTTGGTCGCATATGCGATGCACGGCCAATGGGTCGAAGACAACGGCCGCTTGCGTCTGAAAGCAGTAAAGCCCAAGCCGGATGAAGACTACCCGGAGTTCGAAAGGATGTATCGTGAGGCTTGCAAGAAGGATTCCAAGCCGCTTCAACTGCCTATCCATGATCTGTACGCAATGTCGCCTGGAGAGGCGGTTCGATACGGCGCCGTAGGCAACTCTTACGTACGTCAGCTTCCGCCCGATCTACTGAAGCTTGCCGACACTCCTGACGCCTGGTGGATTGTGCGCCGAATGAGTGCGGGAGTTTTCGAATTTGCCGAGGGTCAGCAGATCGATTTCGAAAGTCTGCCGAAGGAGGTAGTGGACCTAGTTGGAGACGACATCAAGAAGCAGCCGCTAACACCCGAAGAACTGGCGCAAGTTCGCTAGATCGGGCAAGGCCAAGGTCCGCAAAATATAGACTGGCGCCATGCGGAACAACGAGATCCGATGGCGGTGACGAAGGACCTGATGCTGCCGCCGATCGCTCGTGCCATCAAACCTGATTTGGTAATAGCCCTTCCCGACTTAACGATGTTTGCGCTGTTTGAACCGACCAATGGCGGATCTTCGATTCAAACGATCTTAGGCACTGGTACAGTTTCATTTCTCAAGCAGTCCCACGATCTCAGTCAGGGTCCAGACATGAGTTGAGATGCCCGATGCCATTGCTGGAGTAGTCTTCTTACCGCCCTCTGCCTTTGTAAGCGTTTCGTGCGGCCTTGCGAAGTTGTAGTACATCAGGTGAAGCGCAATGCTTGCTTCGTGGTTCTCAAGCTTCTTGGAGTGCGCGTTCGTCAGTCGCGTGAAGCGTCGATTACCCATCCTGAGTGTCAGGTTCGTTCGCTCGATGTAACTTGTGCTGACGTGCTTCATATCGGGATCGCCGATCTTGGCTTCTTTCTTGCTGCCCGTGCAGACCGCAGGGCTATACCGCTTCTCCCATGACAAATCGTTACCGTAGCTCTTGACCAGCATTGCGTAGTCGATGCCGTCCAAACCGAAAGCGTTGATGACGGCTTTCGAGTACGCACCAAATCCGTCCGTCGTCAGTTGGAACCGGTCGTTGATTCGACCAGCAATGTCCATGACGAATGATTCAGCGTCTTCGGCTGTCCGCATACCGACGTGCCAAGAGAAGATCAGCTTGGACTCGGCATCCATCGCAGTCCACGTCCAGACGTCGCCTACTCCAAATTCGCCGATGCGTCCTTCAGGAATGTTCTTCTCCTTGCAGTGGACGAAGCTCCAAACCTCATCGGCTTGAGCAATCTTGGTATTTAGCCCCAGCAACGTGCCCTGCTGATACTCGCTGCAAGCTTTGCCCAGATCGGCAAGTAACTTAAGGATTGTAACCTTTGAGACGCCAGTCGTTCGGACAGTTGAATTGATCGACATTCCCTCTACAAGAAGGCGAACGATCTGAGCTTGGCGAGCAGTATCAAGCCGATTCATATTTACAGTATGCTTGAGCATAATCGTATTTGTCAACCTAAAGTGCGCTGAGAAGTATATTTCTTCGCAGATTATGTCGTAAAATATACAACAGATGAACGCCCTTAAGACGGATTTGACGCCCTACACGAGAGAACTTCGGATGGTGCTCCAATGTAGAGAAGATGCACGTACCGACAGGATGCGTCTTGGGCCCAACGTTGCATCCTGTACCCATGGGCCATACGAGAGAACCCGATGGATTCATAACTGTGATACGGTTCTGACCGCGGGCCCAGTTCAGATCATCTCCACAGATTCCCTTCGAAACTTCTTGCAGATAAGCGTCGATAAAGGGATAATTCGCTTCCCTATGTTTTTCGGAGTTCAGGTGAAGGATGAATACTTCATTCATCCTGATCGGGACATGAAGGCATACGCGGAATCGTCGGCTCTACAGTTCAAGCTCTTTGATCTGCCGGAGGTGGAAGTGGCGAAACCTGATCCTGGCGTCTGGGCGAATTATCTTCTTGCGATTCCCACTATCAGTGAGACCGCTTCATTTCCTTTTGAGCTTCATTTCATTCGTGGGGAAAAACCTGAGAGGAGTTCAAAATTCACGTCAAAAGTGGACGCCTACGACGTCCATATCGTACGGATGGACGACCCATCGGAAAGTCTTGCGCCGACCTTTGAGTCTCCGTTTGATCCAGAGACGAGATAATGTCACGCAAGCAGAATCCCGTTACTTTGGCCCGCGTCTACGCCGGCCTAACACAAAGCGATCTGGCCGTCAAAATTGGAAGGAAGCAGTCGAATGTTGCAAGGATGGAGTCCGGAGAGGAAGACTATTCAGCCTTGTCGCGTGAATTGTGGCTAGCCTCTGGATTCCCGGAAAGCTTCTTTCGCTCTAAGACGGAATGGAAGACAACTGACGGGATGATTTCCTTCCGAAAGCGCTCGCGTTGTCCCGCGCACATTCGAAACCGAGCAGATTTCTACGTCACGCTTGCACACTCTGCAATTGCGCCGATGATCGGCGACTATATTAAGTATCCGGATCCGGACATCCCGTCTGTGCCTATGACCGCCGTACAAGGCGATATCAGGTCCGCTAGAATGGCGGGGGCCGAAGTCGCTCGTGTCGTGCGGGATCGATGGGGAATTGGATGGGGACCTATAGGTGACGTAGTTAGGGTAGCCGAGTCATTTGGAGTCAGAGTTTTCTTTGTCAAGGAATATGCGGAACATCTTGACGGCTTCGCTGCTTGGGTTGATGACACTCCTTACATTTTCCTCAATCAGCATGTCAGCGATCCCGCCAGACTTAGAATGGATTTTTGCCATGAGCTAGGTCATATCGTGATGCACAGATACTGTGAAATGGATGCGCAAACCGATCTCTATGAGGGTATGGCCTTCGGGTTTGCAGCCGAATTCCTAGCGCCTTGGGCCGTTCTACGTCGAGAAGTGTCCCCTATGCCTGACCTGAGGATGCTAGGGACGCTTCGGAAAAGGTGGAAGATCTCTATGCAGGGTCTAGTAATGCACATGCACGCGAATGGTGCAATTTCGGACGCAGTGTATGCGAACTTATTTAAGAAGTTCGCCGTTTTGGGCTATCGGCGCGGACCGGAACCCGGCTGGTTTACGCCCGATGGAAGCATAATCCACTCCAAGTTTCTTGAAGTATTGGCCAGAAATGGGCTTTCGATTTCTAATCTGGCGGATTCAAGGGGATTGCCGGAGCATATCATTGCGGATATGATTCCAGCTTCGGTAATGCCAAATGCATTCGTCTAGGAATTTCCATGCCAACGCTTCTTGGCAGCCTTCCGGGCAATCTCGGAACGCTGCTCTGGCGTGAGCGAATCCTTGCGAGCGTTGCCGCCCTTCAATCCACCCTGTCTTCCAGCTTCTGCCCGTTTGGCTGACAGTTCGGACACCGGGGGATCTTCCTTCGGTGCCTGCCCCGTCAACTGCTGAATGACGCGGAACGCGATCTCGTTGGTATCTTCTGGGCCTTGTCTTCCTTTGGGCATCGACTCAGTGTAGCATGCTTGAGCAAAATACGGTCAACTTAGCGCCACTTCGTATCCTTGTTGTTCTGACCCTCGAATGATCAGACTAACCGCGACATTGTCATTATTCACTGCATCCACAACATCGCTTGGAAAGAAGATTCTTTTTCCGGACCATCCGGCTTGAGCCTTTGACCCACAGACAAATTCGCCAGGTCCACTCAAGGGAGCTGCGATATCAAGGCTGTCGAATCCAATGGTAGAGACCATGAACCGATTTTAGACTATTTCAAACTGTACCAGTGCCCGATCTTAGGCAGATACAGCATGTCTATTAACTGGATGGTGGTGGACGGCGCGGTGGTGGGCAGGCTTGCCGATTGCGAGTTTGAAAATCCAGGGCAAGCCAGGCGCTCCGTATTGGCTAAATTTGCCGATGCCATCAAGTCCGGGAGCGTTGCGAATGTTGCAATCTTAAGCGACTATGTGTCCAATCAGCGTCCGGCCAGCAGCAATAGTTGGTCTGACTTAATGATGCTTGGGCTCTCGAGTATCGTCATAGATAGCGACTCTATTGGTGACTATCCTTACAACATTAGACTCTATACCCGCCTCGATCCCGAAGACTGGGCTAAGATTAGAATTGGCAAGCCATTCGCTGCTTCCGAATTTAGTCTTCCGGTAAGAGAGCAGCTAATGGATGTGCTTTTGCAGTCGAGGGCGCGTGATTTTGCGAGGTCTCAAGCTGATCCGGCTCGTTGGGATACTTTGGACTTCTCAAAGCTCACGGTTACAGCTTCGATCGTGGAAAAGCCGGTGCTAATCGGCTATACCATGATGGGTGGGGAAGTGGAGGAAGTGAATCAAGCGGCTACGAATTACGAAATGCGCCGCAAGGACCTTGGCAGAGAACCGCTCTATCAGCCAGGAACTAGAAGGAAGCTCGCATTGAAGATCAGCTCGACTGGTGACGAGCAAACCGTGACGACTAGCTTCTCTGAAGTGCTTCCCGGAAAGACGAAAGCGGTGGCTTGGAGAGAATTGCCGACGGACATGGCCGCCGAATTCAAAAAGGCCTACGAAGACTATCAGCGGCTGGTAAACGCCGAAGCCGGAAAACCACCCCCGTAGCATGTTTGAATACTGCGCTAGCCTCGACGTAGTCGACCAATCTCCCGCAAGATTTCCTGGTCTCGTTCTGGGATCGTGCCGTCGTATTTCGGTCCGATTCCTAGCAGAAAATTCCCGCCCCGACGGTTAATCGTCTGCAACTCTTCGACTACCTGTTGAGCCGACTTAAGGGGCTGGTTTTCCGTATATTTCCAATCAGGACCCAGTGGAAGGCAGGCTTCCCAGGCGTCGGGAAGAGACTCATCCGGGATCTCGCGTTCGGGCGTAACAAAGTCTTCGAAATCGCCAACCGTACGGTTGGCAACCAATAGGCCCGGCTGCAAATTACGGCCCATCTCCACGATCTCCGCCATTCGGATATCCTCTTTATCTCGTACCCAGCCCGCATCGAGCCAAAGAATGTCGATCTTCCCATAGTTAGTGAGGAGTTCCCGAATCTGCTCATGAGTGTATTCGACGAACTGCTCAAACACCTCCGGTTTGTCCAAGGTGTTGGCTCCCCGGCCAAATGGCTTTGGTTCGGGCGCCCAGTAATACGGGCAATGCCAGTCGGCTTTGCTGAAGTAGACCGAAACTCCCAACCTCGCGCGTCGAAGCGCATCGAAGAGGTGTTTCGTTACGTCGGCTTTCGGGTTGGTGTGGAATGGGCATCTTGGGCCAGTGATTTTATAATCGGTGGTCGCCGTATCCCATAGGCAGAATCCGTCGTGGTGCTTTGTCGTGAAGCAAACATACTTGGCGCCCGCCTCGGCGAAGACGGCTGCCCATGCATCCGGGTCAAAATCCACCGGATTGAACTGCTCGATTAGGTTCCAATAGTCCTGCTGAAACCGATCAAGATCCTTGCCACGCTCGGTCCAACACTTCATCTCACCGCGTGCCCATGTATCCTCCGGGACCAGCGGCCAGCTCTCACAGCAATCCCAAAATGCGTAGATTCCCCAATGGAGAATAATTCCAAACTCCTGTTCACGAAACCACTTTAACCGTTCCACAAGCCACTCGGGTTTTTCGGCAGTCGTGCTGGTCGAATGGGAAAGGACGTCTTCTCGCATTAACAACCAGGGTACTCAATTTTGAATGGCTCGTCCGAGGAAAATAGGTTTAACGCGCCCACACCGGGCGCGGCATCACCGTTTCTCGGGGCCATACAACAATCCATCGAATCGTTTTATTCCCCCCGCATCGATCATACGGTTCACGACTCTAATGCCGCGGGCCAGCGCGCTGTCGGTGATCCTCTTAAACCCCAGTAGGTTGAGCGCCGACTTGGCGGCGGCGGATTCATCGACTCCGAACGCGTTGCCGACAACATGGCGCAATGCCGCCGCAATTTCCACCTCAGGGACGAATTCGACCTTTTTCTCAGCCGTCGGGACCGTTGACCAATCTCGCGGCTGGCGCAGTTGAGATTCGTCGATACAGTAAGAGTCGACTGAAAATCGAACATAGCGCCTTGAATCCCGGATGACTTCATCCAAGAGCGCCTTCACTGTCTTGCCTGACCGCCCATATCCCGCAGCATCTCGCAGACGTTGCCGGAGCAAATCTTCGTGAATCGGCCCCTCCGTTTGAACAACCTGGACCATGTAACTTCCAAGCTCAGCCTTGGTCGTCATAACGCCCGGTGGTGACGTCGCGACGTAGGGCCGAGTGAATCGACCTGGGTTCGTAGTCCGAAGCGTCTCTTTTATCAGGAATTCGACTTCCTCTGGCGGGTCAGTGTCTGGCGCATCATCGGATTGGTGCGACGCCTCGATCGCGGCAATCAAGCGCGCCACTTCGCCTGCTTTGTCTTGCCACCAGTCGTGCGACCAGATCCGATGCAGCTTCCACCCCCGGTTCTCGAGGATCCGTTGACGAAGCTTGTCTCGGTCACGGGCGCTTCGAGCACTGTGGTAAGTCGCTCCATCGCACTCTACGCCGAGGATATAGCTTCCCGGATGGACTGGATCGAGTACGGCAAGATCGATCCGAAAGCCTTCGAAGCCGACTTGAAGGTCGAATGCATATCCTAGATCGCGAAGAGCGGAAGCGACTTCCTCTTCAAATGGAGACTCCTCCTTTCCGCCGGTCAAAGTGGCAACTTCGATGCTGCCGGTCTGAGCGAACTTCAAATATCTCTTGAGCGATTCCACTCCTGCCCTCGGGGGGTCGTTCCTCAGATCGTCAGAAGTCATATTGCTGAAGACCTCGCAACGTCTTCGAGCCCGTGTGATCAGCACGTTCAATCGTCGCTCGCCGCCATCCTTCAGAAGCGGTCCAAATTGCTGGCGGATCGCACCGGAAACGTCACGGCCGTACGTCACACTGATAAAGATGACGTCGCGCTCATCTCCCTGTACATTCTCGAGGTTCTTAATGGAAAGCGGTTCGTGTGGGTGCTTCGCTCGAAACTTCTGGAACGGCCAAGGGCTCTGGCGTTCGAGTTTTTGAACCTCTTCGAAGATCAAATCTGCCTGAGGCTTATTCATTGCCGCAATAAGCAGGCTCTCGCTCGTGTTGGAATCGACGTGGACCATAACTGCCTGCGCGACCAACTCGGCTTCACGGCGATTAACTCGCTTGGTCGATCCAGATTCGTAAACGGTTTCCGGATGGTGGTGAAATACCAGCCCGATTTTTCGACCGTTTTCTTCCACTCTTGCGCTGGGGAAAACCACAAGTCGGTTTCCGTAGAACATCTCGTTCGATGGTTGGATAAGGGCAGGATGAAGACTTCGGTAGTGCCATCGAAGGTCAGGCCGACGAATGCTCCCAATTGCAACCGCGTTCATCAGGCTCAGCACGCTTTCAAGTTTTCGAGCCTCGTTTCCAAGTTCGGAAAGATCATCCTCTTGATCGAGGTCATCGTCGTCGACAAGTCGGTCGAAAAAGCTGGTGGGAGGCATTTGGCGCGTGTCGCCCACGACGATCGTCTGTCTAGCCCGTACGATGGAGCATAACGCGTCTTCCGGTTTCACCTGCGATGCCTCGTCGAAGATCACCATATCGAAGGCGGGCAACTCCGGCGGAAGGTGAATGGCGACCGACAGCGGGCTCATCATGAAGACCGGCTTTATCTTCTGAATGGCCTCCCCGGCTCGTTCCAGAATCCAGCGAATCGGCTTGTGCTTGCGCTGCAACTCGCACTGGATGCGGAGCAGGTTCAGATTCCCGACCTTCAAGTCGAAGTTGGGCATTTGTCGATAATGGGCGAGTTTGACGGCGGCACGGTTAAACTTCAGCTTGAAGTCGTCCAAGTTCTGAAATTCCGATATGGCCGCCTCGTGGCTTTTTCGTTCGAAAGACCTCAGTTCCGGCCGAAGTTCCATGGCCTCGCGAACAACGCCGGTGTAATAAGACCGTTGGAAGAGGGTCGACAACCTTGTCGATGCGGAAGGCCATTTATCGGCAACCTCGACGACCGATTCAAGCCCTGATGCCAGCGCTTGACGACGCGCCTGGTTAAAGGAAATGAACTGTGGAAGGCGGCCCAACTCTTTTTGCCAAGTGATCAGTCTTGAAACGAGCGTTGTGAAGGACGCAGATTCACGGTTTTCAGTTGGGTAACCCAACAGCGCGCAGACACGTTCGTACGCTTCCATTGCGGAGGTCACGGCCTGTTCGGCACGGTCGACTTGCTCTAGGAAATCCGCCGTAAATGCCGGTTCCGAAAGCAGGTCCAGGATTCCGGGAGGGAGTTGTTTTTCGTCGACCTTCCGCAGGATATCGAGAATCCACTCAAGCAGTCGCTCGACCAGCACAGGGTCAGAATCGATCCCAAGCCATTGAACGCCAAAAAGCGATCGCATACGATGCTCGGAATCTGCGATTTCCGACTCGAGTTTCTGAACTTGCCGTACGTCCCGAACAAGGTCGCGCCTTTCCAACGGCGTTTTTGGCCCTGCCGCAGTGAGATACGGCGCCAAATCGCTCGAAGCATTACGAAATTCGCCAATCAGTAGCTTGAACCACTTCTCTGAATACCGGTTAAGAGTCGACTCAATCGAAGAACAATCAAATTGCCAGATCTCAGTTGATACTTGGGTCGAGCGCAAGGTCCGAAGCCGGGCCCTTTCTTTAAGCCTATGAATGACCTCGCGGACGAATGCTTCCTCTGTAAACCAAGAGCTAGCTCGTATGGCCACTCCCTGGTGGGGTGGGGCACATAAGGAATGCTCCGTAACGGTCCTGAGAATCGGCACATCGTTGGCGGTTTGGGGAGGTTCGATTTGAAGTGTTCGAGCAACGGCGGCGACCAATGAGATGGCCGACTCAAACCGAGGGACGGCGGAGGCGAGGTCCTCTGACAGATCGAGTCGCTTGGAGGGATCGAGGTATTCGATACTCGCCCCCCAAAATGGGTGTTCGACGGGCAGCCCAGTTTCGCCAACCCTCGCTTGGAGCGCAGCGATGGGATGAAGCCGGAACTTGACGTCTGAGTGGGACCAGTGCCGGAGCGTCTCAAAGGGAATCCGCCAACCGCGGTCCTCAGGCATTTCAGGTGGAAGTTGTCCGAGGATCGCCATTGCTTCAAAAGGCGCGATCCCATACTTATTGAGCGGCTCGTTGATGGCGTCACTGTGCGCATTGAGCCGATCGCGCAAGTCGGCAAGTCGCTTCAACTTCGCTTCCTCGTTCCGAATCGAAAGTGTCCGGTCCGCCGTACGCTTGATCTCCTGATAGAACTCTCGGCGATTCGTGAGCTTGTCATGGAGGTCGAGACACATCGCCCCAAGATCGGCCTCATCCAGGCGGCGCTTGACCACGTCCAAGGCGGCTCGCTTGGCCGAGACGAAGAGGACCGTCTTGCCATGGGCTACCGCCTCTGCAATGATGTTCGTGATAGTTTGCGACTTTCCCGTTCCGGGAGGGCCTTCGACAACAATCGAGTGACCTTCGTCGGCTCGTATCATGGCCAACAATTGAGAACTGTCTGCATCATAGACCTCGAAGCTGCGTCCCAACGGCCTTGCCTTGTCAAGGTGGGTGTCCTCTCCAATTTTCGAGTCGGGCGACACATAACCGCCTCCCAGCATCGAAATAATGTCGGGGTTCAGCCATGGCTTCTTGATCTCCCCCCAACCCTCGCCTCCAAGATCCACGTACATGGAGTACTTCTCGTAATTGAAGAAGCTGAGGCATACTTCATTGGGCAGGACCTGCCAATTCTCTCGAATTCGGATCGTCGACCCTAATTCAGAGAAGTACTCAAGAAGTGGCTTCTCTTCGTTTAACTCTGGGAGGATGAGGTTGAACTCCTGCATTTTCGAGCGGAGGGGCAGATTGGCGCCGATGTCGCTCCCGTCGTAAGACAGCTTGATGGTACCGTTTGCCTGCTTTTCGAGGTTCACGGGAACGTAGATCAGCGGTGCTCGAAGGGGTTTGTCACCCGTTTCGCACCACGCCAGAGAACCGAGAGTCAGAAACAACGTGTTGATCCCTAACTCCTCGTTCGCCAACGTCGCTTCTCTTAGGATTGTTCGGAGTTTGGCTTGAAGCACGGACTCGATATCGGTCGTCCTGAGCTTCGCATCCATCTGGCCGACCGGAAGGACTGGATTCTCCAGAAATGAATCGAGTTCCTCTTCTGCCTCTTGTCGGTGCAACGTGAGGGATACTTCGTCGCCATGATCGGGCAGCTCCATCAATTCAGGCTGGACATGTGATGGACTTGTCGGGTCAGGCAGACCCACAAACGACATCTTTTTCCCTTCCTCGACCAACATCCGATAGAGGTGAGCGCTGTCTTCACCGATCACAGATACGCCCAGCCGCTTTGAAGGCCTATAGTTCAACATCCGATTCCGCAGACTGAGGTCGAGCAACTTTTTCCGAAACGCTTCCACCTGAAGCCGGACATTATCTGAGGAAGGCGGGGCGGAAGCCATAAAAGCCATTCTAGCTGCAAACTCAGGTCGAGGACAAATAAATGAGGGAGGCGGTAAGCCTCCCTCATGGGACTTGGGCATCCATGCCAAAAGTGAGTCGTCCCAACAACGTCGGTGCATCCGTGCATCCGGCGAGCCGGTTCGGTCCCGAATCAGTTCTAAGAGTAGGAGTAACAAGACTCCATCGAAGCGAGCAGGTTGAGGGCAGAGACCGCCTCTCGGAGTGCAGAAGCTGCGTCGCCGATTAGACGAAGCTCTACCTTCTCCTGAGCCATCTCAAGCAAAATCCAAACGCGAACACAATTTTCGTCCAAGGCGTACCTCCTGACAAAAAACTCAAATTACTCCCTACTCGCGGATTGAAAGGCGGCCGTCCGTAGGGAACAAATGTTGGATTTCCCTCTCCGAATTCCAACTGAACCTCATTATACACGGAAAGAAGGAAAAATATGGAATCAAAACACAAAGTTCGTGCGTCTTAATGAGTTTCGCGTATAATTTATCTGAGGGTCCGTTGAATCCGACAACGACTGGAATGCAAGTTCTGTTGGGGAACGAACACTTGGAACTTCAAATGAGGCGCAGATCTAGGCCATGGGTGGCGATTTGCAGGGGTCGATGGACCTGACTTGACCACTTGTTCACTCGAGCAAGCGAGACATGGGTGAGTTTGACCTCATTTCTTGTAGGGTGGAAATACGAGAGCAAAAACGGTGGAGAAAGTCGCAAATAACAACGGGAATGGTGATCGAAGAACGTGAAGAAACTCAACGCAGAAATCGCAGTGCCAATTGGTCAAAGAAAGCGAGCCAATACGCTTGCCGAGGGCTCCAACTTCGCCCGTCTGCAGATTTCGGAGCTTCGCACTTTGGCGCCTAACATTCTTAAGGTTTGGCGAATCAGATTTGCCACATTCCCGGCTTCGGCGTGGAGCGGGACAATGATCTTGCTAACGGGACGACGGGCTGGCCATTACCATCAGACAAACACTTTTTCACTGGCACGGAAGCGGAATGAGGGGCCGATAAAGACATGAGCGACGTGATTGATCAAGCCACTGGTAACGGGAAGATGGAGCGGCGACGAAGTGGAGCGCCGATCGATCTGGGCTTGCCGCTTGTCTTTGATCCTGAGCCGCAGGTACTGGACGCATGGGAGACGCCTGACCGGGAATCGGTGGATCGAGCCCTTCAGAAGTGGAACTTGGTGCTTGAGCCGTCCGACCTAGGAACATTTCGCTCGATTTCGGATGGCCAAGAGATAAAGGCATACCAGCCGTGGCAACCGCTTTTTCGGTTTGGAGCAAAGGCCAATGCTCTTTTCCTGGTGGAGAGTGGAACCTACATCCGAGTTCTGGGACGTTCCGCCAAGGAAGGTCCCCCAACTCTCTTTCCACTCTTTCAAACAATCCAAGGGGGCGCAATCTTGGGACCGTCCGCCTTGGGGGACGAACTGGGGCATTCGACGGTGGAGGCGTGCGTTTGCGTCAAGCCAGGGAAGGTTATTCAGATCAAGAACCCGACGGCAATCTTAAGAATCGAGGCCGTATCGCTTGCCATGGCAAGGAGCCGTAGCCGAGACGAGAAGTGGCTGCAGGAGAAAATGTTCGTCCTCCAGCGCAGCGAAGACCGAGTCAAGAGTCTTATCCGGTCGCTTGCGAGATGGAAGGATCTTGACGATACGGACGGCAAGATCACATTTGTACATTCGATGTCACAGAATGCGTTGTCCGACTGCCTTGGCATGTCGGACAACACGCTCCGCCCGTATTTGAAGAATGACTCCTTTGAATGGCTCGGCGGGAAGCTCTGGATGACTCGCGACTTTGTCGGTTCTACCGGGCGTCAGATAAACGAGTTCTGAGTCGGTATTAGCCACCTCCATTCTTGCCGTTCGGGTAAAAAGACTTGTCTGGGTAGGCTGGATGGTCCGGTATCGGGGTCGGATGCTTCGCGATCTCAGCCTTTAGGTACTGGATTGCCGCCTCCAGTTGGGCATCCTTGCCGTTAAACGTTGCGCGGGGAAGGTTGTCTACGATGATGTCCGGGTCGACTCCGTGACCTTCAATAAGCCATCTTCCCTCTGGACCATACACGCCGCTCTCCGCGGCAGTGGCGACCCCTCGGTCTACCAGCGTGTTCGAGCCAGAAAGCCACACTTCGCCTCCCCACGTTCGAGTGCCGATGACCTTCCCAAGTCCAAGGCGTCGAAAGCCCTCTGAAAACGCCTCGCCGTCCGACGCCGTGCTCTCGTCGCAAAGTACGACGATCTTGCCTCGAAAGGCATATTGCATGTTCCAAGAGGGAATGCCCTTCGGCTGGTTCCAGAGCATCCACATCTTCCGAAGCAGCTTCTCGAGTATCCAACTGTCGATATTTCCACCGCCGTTGTGACGCACGTCGATGATGAGCCCATCTCGATCGAATACGGGATAGAAGTCTCGCTCCCATTGGTTATAGTCTCCTCCGCCCATCGCCCGAAGGTGGACATACCCTAGCGTGCCACTGCCTGCTTTTTCGACAGCGAGACGCCGAGAATATTCCCAGTCGGAATATCGTAGGTCGTAATCCTCGCCTGAAGAGATGGGCTCAACGATCGCTTCTCGCGACTTGGCCTTATCCCCACCCGGATAGACCTTGATTCGCATCTGTTTTCCCGCTTTTGCCCGGAGCAGTTCCGAGGCGTCGCCGACTGAAAGAGTCGGAACCCCATCGATTTCGGCAATGATGTCGCCTTCCTTGATGTCGATCCCCGGCTTGAGAAGGGGACCTTTCGTATCTGGGTTATCCGGATCGGCATGAAAGAGTCGTGTGATTCGATAACCTCCAAGCTGGTTGTCCTTCTCCCACGCCGCACCGAGTGACGCAACTTCCACGCTGTCGGTGCCCGGTCGATGGTCCCCGCCTGCAACAAAAGTGTGAAGCAAGGAAACCTCGCCGACCATTTGCGCGAGTAGGTCCGAAAACTCGTAACGGTCGGTTACTCGGTCAACCAAGGGCCGATACTTTTTGCGCATCGCAGGCCAGTCCACTCCCTGCATGTTCGGGGCATAGAGGTAATCCCGATGAAGCCTCCAAGCATCGTCGAACATCTGATGCCACTCTTCCTTGGGGTCGAACGAAAAAGTCCAGCCATCCAAGTTCACCCGGCTCTCGTTGGCGTCCGGTGGCGCGCCGTTCGCATCAAATACAAGAATGCCGCCAAAAGCGCGCGCCATGATCTTCTTGTGGTCGAGCGTCGTTTCGTACGCCCCGACATTTGCAAGAATCGTGTCCGTCTTGATGTTCTTGTTCTTGATTGCCACTGAGACAAGCGAAGTCGGTCCAGCGCCGGCTGGGGGCTCCGATAGGAAGTAAAGGCGGTCGCCACAAACCGTTAGATCGCGGTAGTTGCCGGCAGGAATCGGAGCAAACTGAATGCGAGACGCCAGATCTTTGGTGTCAATTGCGGGCAAGGGACCCTTCCCGGTTTCGGCTGGTTTCCTTTCCGCGTTCAGCTCGTCGTCCGGCTGAAAGGGAGACCGATTTCCCACTTGGAGAGGGATATAGCAGACGACCTGCTGCTTGTCGAAAAACGGTTCGGGGGCTCGGGCGCCCCATGGGCTGCCTACGATCGTCTGCAGATTTCGATCCGATAAGAAGTAGAGGAACTTGCCGTCTGGCGTGAACGAAGGGTTCGAGTTGTTGTATCGATTGGTTGTGATGTTCACCAAGGACGCGTCTGCGACCGTATAAAGACGAAGTTGGTCGAATTGATTGGCTGCAGGATCGTCATAGGCCAGGTAGTGGCTGTCAGGCGACCAAGACAAATCAGAAAGGTCCCCGACCTGCGAGTCGACGATGATCTTGTTGACCTTCTTTTCGACATCGTACAGGTAGAGCCGATGCCCCTTGTCGGTGTGTGCGATCCACTTTCCATCGGGTGAGATTTTAGAGTCCAACCGGAGGATCTTCCCGTCGTTCGTAAGTTGAACAGGGGCGACATCATTTGTCCCAAGCGGATCGAGTTTCCAAAACTCGACTTCGCCGCTCTCATCCGACAGGGCTATCAGCGACTTTCCGTCCGCCGCAAACTGGGCGTCGCGGTATCGGACGGTTTTCTTCCGCGTAGTTTGGATCAACCTGCCTTGCTTGACTGGAGCGACGAAGACCTCGCCTCGAGCCGTCAAGGCTACTTTCGTGCCGTCCGGTGAAATGTGGGCAGAACTTGTCCAACTGAGCGGGTTTTTCACCCATGTCTCACGCATCTGATCAAAGTCGGAAGACAGACGAATGGGAACCAGTGAATCGGTATTGGACTTCAGGTCCAGTACACGAAGATCCGCACCGTGCTGGTAGACGATCCTACCGTCATCCAGGCTAGGGGACTGCACGTCGTAGTCCGTGTGATGCGTATGCCGCTTGAGATCGTGGCCATTCGGATCCATCGACCAGATGTTCATGACACCGTCGCGATCCGTCTCGAAATAAACGCGCCCATGCCACCACATCGGAATGCGGCTCGTTCCCTTGAAGTCTGCGGTAAGTGGTTTGGCCTCCGATGCGCCGCCATCCCACCGCCATATGTTCTGCGCCGTGCCACCCTGATACCGCTTCGTCTGGCTTCCCTGAAAACTGAACCGGGTAAAGAAGAACTGCTTGCCATCGTCCGAATAGGTTCCATCGCTTGCTTGGGCGAGGGGGATTAGGGATTGCTTGTGCGTTTTAGGATCAACCGAACAGACTTGCGCATTTGGAAGAGTGGAGTGCTTGGAAGTCGTATAAAGGACTTGGCCACCTGGAGTCCAACCGACGACGATAGCGCCTTCGTAAGTGCATCGCCTCGGCAGTCCTCCATCGATTGGCATCACATACGCTTCAGTTGGCCCCTCATAGGAAGCGGAGAACGCAAGCCACTTTCCGTCAGGTGAAATGGCTGGATGCGACTCCAAGCTCGGATGGGTTGTCAGCCGCTGAGCGATCCCGCCGGTCGAAGGCACTTTCCACAGATCCCCCTCTGAAGTGAAGACGATCGTGCTGCCGTGAATCGCCGGGGTCCGGTAATAACCCAGTACGCCGCCGTCTGATTGTGCCGAGTGACCGACTACGATAGGAAAGAGGAGGAGTGCGGATCGAAAGAGAGTAAGAGATAACATCGTGAAGTGATATTCCGTCCGAATAACTGAGCAATTATAGGCCTTCTATCGCTGCCTGATAAATGCCGTGAGTCGATGCTCCCACGTAAAAATCACAAGTCGCCCCAATTATCGCTCCCGCCGGGTGGTCGGCACCCCGATTGTGACGAGGTAACTCGGAGTTGGCGCCGACATCAGGCGACAATCCCCCCAAGAAATCGACTCCGAATCCGCCGGTTCTGCGGACTGATTGGCTTCCGTGAATCGCTAGAGCACTATTTCATGGTAAGTGGCGCTTTGCGTTGCCTCACTGCCGACGACCGGGGCCAATGGATGCACCTTTAATTGAAGAGGAATTCTGCGATGTGGCGTAAGTGGTTGGGAATCATGTTTTGCCTTTACAACCGGTCTGAGGTGGCCGCTAAAGTATCGAGCCAACTGCATCTCTCGGAACTGGATCTGCAGAAGGGAGAATTGAGAGCGCGGCTTGCAACGATCCTCGGACAAGACAGCGTCGATCCCGGTGTCCGTCGCGTGGCAAGCATGGATCACGGATGGGTGTTTACGGTCAGGCAAGATGCGGTGTCCGACCCATTCGGGTAGATTGGCGAGTTCCTTTTGAATCGCAGAGCGAGTGCGCTTGCGATCTCGGAACTTCCGATGGAGCCATAGCATGAAATTGTGTCCATGGAGTGTCGGTGGACGGGCACCCGATTGATGGGCCTTGAAGGCGTGCGTGGGGGGAATTGGACCGAGCCGGTGGCGGTGGTGTACAGGGAAAGGGCCAATGGGTGGCCCCGCACTTTTTATCGTGTTTCGAGCGATGAAGTAAGGATCGACTCTCTCAACCAAAGGAGTCTGGATGCATTGTGCATGTGTCGGAGCTACGAGGCACGATGCTTTTGACAGTCGCACGTGGGGCCTCTACTGGCTCGAAGAATGGCTGGTACGATCCGCAGCCTTCTCGCCTCCTTCATAACGCGTATGACGCTTTTGACGATCTCGCTTATGCGGGCATGACAGGCGCCCGGCAAACACAACATCGTCGGTGTCCGAACATTCATTTCCTGAAGTAGAGGAAGCGGATTGTTATGCCGTATCGTCAATCGCATGGCGAAATCATGGCTCAAAGTCCAGGTTCGCTCGACGACGACGATGGCAAGGTTTTCGGCTTCCGAACATGGGGAGGTGAGCCACGACCTGTATTCTTCGATATGGGGCGAGTGGGAGGACGTTGGCAGGTCATTCTTGTCGCCAACGAGCAGTTCTTTGTCAAGCGAGATCCTATTGGAAACTAGCTTCTACAGGTTCGGTGAGGGCTTGTAACTTCTCGGTGCCCTTTTTGGAGTACTGTATCCCACATGCTGGTGAGACTCCTGAACCCGTCCGACGCCGAATCGCATCACGCGTTGCGCCTACGTGGACTCAAGGAGAACCCAGAAGCGTTTGGCTCAAGCTATGAAGAGGAAGTCGACTTCCCACTTGAGAAGATACGTAGCCGCATCCCGGAGTCTGGCGATAACTTCGTCCTGGGCGCATTCGACGACAAGAATCAGCTCGCCGGAATCGCCACTTTTCGAAGGGAAACGCATCTCAAGTCCCTTCATAAAGGCAACGTATACGGCATGTACGTCGCCCCAGAATCGCGTGGAAAAGGCTTTGGCAAAGCGCTCTTGACCGACTTAATCCAACGCGTCCAAGCCGTCCAAGGTGTCGAGAGAATCAACCTCGACGTTGTTACGACCATGGAACCGGCCCGAAACTTATACCTATCCCATGGCTTTGCGATTTACGGCCTGGAGAAGAGCGCATTGAAGCATCAAGGCAAGTATTATGACGTCGAGTACCTTGTACTTCCCTTAACCCGCTAGAAGATAAGGGAAGGGCATCAACAGACACGGGCGTGCAAAATGCTTATTTGTATGGCGTAGACCTTCAATATCGATGAGAGACAATTAAGCAACGCCAAAGCCGAATGCAGCGCGACACCTGACATGGAGAAGTGGTTCCGTGCATTCGTAAAAATCTGGGGGCCACAAGTCTAGGATTCGAGGGCGGTTCCACGTCTCCATACGAATCGTGCGTTGTGGTCATTTTGGGGCGACGGCCGAGTACCGTCAGTTCAAGAAGGATGCCCAGGTAATGGTCAGGAAGCCAGAAATATACGGCCTATATCCGGGCTTTGCAATACCTCTGAACCGCACCCGACGGGCGAATCATCTGCCTTCGGTGATGGAAGGATCGACAAGCTGAGGCATCGAACTAAAAAATACATGACAATAGACCCAAGCGGCGCCAGTCGGCGAGAATTGTTGCAAGGGGCGGCGGGATTGGTGGTTGCAGGCAGTCCAATTGGTACGCTAGCGCTATCATCTATGGAAGCAGCCTCAAACTTTGTAACCCTCCTTCGAACTCCGGATCTTGTTCGCGCATTCGGTCCGGGCAACCATGAAATCAGGCTGGAAAAGATTCGTGACGGCCTTTGGGGCGGCGACGGTGTAGAAGTCCAAGCCGACGTTCATCCGACACACACCCTCCTCGCCCTTAGGAGCAAAGGGAACGTCAGCCGGGTCCAGTTTCGATGGTATGGCGATCTCAGGACCGTCAAGCTTTACCTGGGGGACCATTGGGAGCGGTCGTATGGCGACTTGGAGTGGCGTGGAGAAGTCCCGGGCCGAACAATGCCTTGGTACTTCATGGCACACGACGGGCGTCGAACCCATGGTTATGGAGTCCGCACCGGACCCAAGGCGCTTTGCTTCTGGAACGCAGACGCACAGGGAATCAGCTTATGGGCGGATGTGCGCAGTGGGGGCGTTCCCGTTGAATTGGGTCCGCGCACGCTAGAGATCGCGGAAGTTATTTGTCGGGAAGGAAAAAACGGGGAACGGCCATTCGTCGCGACTCATGAATTCTGCCGGGAGATGTGCCAGTCTCCACGCCTCCCGGACAAACCGATCTACGGCACGAACGACTGGAACTACGCCTATGGCAATAATAGCGCCGACCTGATCGCAGGAGTGAGCGGCCTTATCGGAGAACTTTCTCCTGACTCTGACAACCGACCCTATTCGGTGATTGACGAAGGGTGGGCAGAAGGGCCCTTCACCGGGAATTTTGGTCATGGGCCCTGGGTAGGTAACCCTCGGTTCTGTGATATGGGCGCTTTTGCTTCTCGACTCAAGGGTCTGGGCGTCCGACCAGGGATCTGGTTTCGCCCCCTCACTCCTTTGCCTGACACCCCTTCTACTTGGAAGCTGACACGCAATAAACAATATCTCGATCCAACTGTGCCAGAGGTTCACGAGCACGTGAAAACCCACATTCGACGGTTTGCCGAATGGGGCTACGAAATGGTCAAGCACGACTTCACGACTTGGGACCTCCTTGGACTCTGGGGATTTGAGATGGGAGCGTCGCCAACCCACGACGGTTGGCGGCTGAATGACGCTTCGAAGACGAATGCGGAAGTGCTGACGGACCTGTACCGAACGATCCGCGAGGCAGCCGGAGCGGTCCGATTGATCGGCTGCAACACAGTGAGCCACCTAGCGACCGGATTCCACGAGATCCAACGCACCGGCGATGACACGAGTGGACGTAGCTGGAATCGCAATCGACGCATGGGAGTCAACACCCTCGCTTTTCGGGCCGCCCAGCATGGAGCGTTCTACGAAGTCGATCCCGACATTGTGGCGATCACCAAAGCGGTACCGTGGAGCCTGGTCGAACAATGGCTTCGGCTGGTATCCACCAGCGGGACCGCGCTCTTTGTTGCTGTCGAACCAAGTGTGATCGAGCCCAAGCACCGGAAGTCACTCCAAAAAGCCTTCGCATTTGCCGCCAAACCCCAACCGATCGGCGAGCCGTTGGACTGGCTTGAGTCGGACTGTCCTCGGCGATGGAAACTAAGAGGTAAAACGACTGAATTTGCCTGGATGGGTGAGGATGGCGCATGGCCCTTTGGGGACTGACCATGCGGCCAAAGGATCGTTCATCATCACCGATGCCAAGGTGGCCCTCGGCAACCACTTTGGTCAGTACCAATCAATCACCAAGCAACTATCCCTGGGTGACACTACTCGGCAGCGGACGACCCTCGGTCGTGAATCCTCCCCACCGCGCCAAATACCGTTTAGACTTCGTCTTGGAAACAATCTACCAGCGATGATTGCCCCACGTTCAACCTGATAAATCTGAACAAAGCGTAGGTTAACTGAGCCACTGATAAGCTTGCTGCACATTGGACGTTGCTTGCAGTGAGAATTCTTTAGCCCGGGAGAGTCATCGCCACATTCGCGATAGCCTCCGAGGAAGGAGGCCATATGGTAGGGACTGTTCAATCCGGAAGCCCTCCCCGCCGGCTCGTTCATTGCCGACTCCCCTCACGGTGGAGTGGAGCTTGGGTCTGTAGGCGACCTCAATGAACGGTGCCGCTCATACGATGGATTTGGCATGTAGGATCCATCCGATAAGCAATATTTTCAAAGTCCTGATGGAGGTTCGCGCGAATGGGGGAGAGGTCTCCGGTCCTCTACCCGACAAATGAAGGTATGTCGACCAATCTGAATTCAATACAAGGGCCTTCCCCGGCGAGAGGCAGGGGTCTCAAAGCGACCGTGCCTTGTGAGCCGCTTAAGAAACAGAATTTGTTAACTAAACCGTGCTGTACTTAAGCCGAATTCTGCGCACACACGCGCCCTCGATGTGGTCGCTGCCCCAGTGAAGGGGCCCTCGTCCTAGGTTCTAAGCAGATGAGAACGATCCCACTCCTTCCGGCGATAGTGTTTCCGATACAACACTTCCGCATCCTGTCCCCCGCTCCTTCCGAGAGCGAGACTTAGGCCTTGATCACGTCCGAGACTCTGACTTTTGGATCGGTGACATCGTGATTCCAGTCGATGCTGGGAGTTCGGGGAATGTCCTGTGGACGAAGCAGCGGCTGATCGATGGAATAGGTTCCGGTTACCCATCCGTCTTTTAGCATCACTTCCAACGCCTCCAAGCCGCTTAAGGCAATCAATGGCCCCAGTTTGGCGGTCACCGCCCTTAACGCTTGGATGATCGGTGCGAGTTGGGTCTCTCTTTGAAGAATATCGAGCATGATCCGGAACCCGCCGATGACGGGCAACTCGACCGAGCCCTTGCGGAGGACACGGCCAATGCGGATCTTGCCTTGCTCGTAAAGGGGCATTTTGTCCACCGTGATCCCTTCAATGTTGACCTCGAATACGTTGTAGCGTGTGAGAGCCCAGTCGGTCTCCTCCTTGAACAACATCGATTGGATGTTTTTGATCTGTTCCATCGAATGGCCCGCCAAGCCACCCGGGGTTTCGACAGAGACGAATCCGCCCGTGCCTAGCCATTGCCAAGCAGACTTCGCATCCATGTTGAATCCGGCCTCACGGGCAATTTCGGCGGTGTATTCGACCAATTCGGAAAAGTGCCCGTTCCCGCTATACCAGAAATTCGCAAACCGGATGTGCTGAAGGATTCGTCGTGTCTGTCGCTTTTCGAATTCGGTTCTTAGCCACGACGCATCGTGCTCACCGCGATCCAACTCGATTAGGGTGTACGCGCATTCCTTGGCCCCAACCATTGCCAATGTAATTCCGGCTGCGAGGATCGGATCGGCGAATCCCGCGGACTCGCCAGCCAAGAACCAGTTGGCGCCGACCATTCTCTTGGATAGGAAGGACCAGTCTTTGGTTGCCCTGACTTCGCCATCCGGTTTGCCGTTTGCAGTCAGAGCGGCAATGCGCGGCTCAGAACGTACCGCCTCCCTATAGAGTTCGCAGGTTCGCTTGCCGGACTTCTTGTAATAATCGGCAGGGCAAACAAGTCCGATCGAGGTTCGAGTAGGGGAAATTGGAATGAACCAGAGCCATCCGTAGCCAAGGCTCATGACTTGAACTCTCGTACCGCCGACTCCAATGCTCACCGCCCATTCGGCGTTCTCCCAATAGTCCCAAATCGCGATGTTTCGAAGGGCAGATGGTTCTTCGACGTCAACTCCCATCGCCTTTCTGAGCACGGCAGAATTGCCTGAAGCGTCAACGTAATAACTGGCAGCGATTCTTGATCCATCAGAAAGTTCTAGGCCCTCAATGCGATCTCCGTTTTTGAGAACTTCCTGTACGCCAACACCTTCGGAGACATGACACCCAAGACTGACCGCGTGGTCGAGCAGGATTTTGTCGAAGAGTCCGCGCTCAACTTGAAATGCGCTGCTCACGCGCCAGTCGGCGTATTTTCCTGGACGGGGATCGTCCGGTTTAATTCTGAGCGTATCGACGAGGTTGAAATCCCAGAGATCGTCGGAAGATCCCCACCGGTAGGTAGCGCCAATCTTGATGGGGAAGCCGGCAGCCTCAATCTTGTCCCAAGCCCCAATTTCGTGAAGGACGGTGCCCGTCGTGGGAAGAAGGCTCTCCCCTATATGTTCGCGCGGGAATCGCTCCTTCTCAATAAGAGCCACCCTTAGGTGCGGGGCGTACTTCCTGAGCATCGATCCAAGGGTTGAACCACTCGGCCCGCCACCCACGATGGCTATGTCAAACGAATTCAGCATAAGTCATTCCATGGCAAACCGAGGCGAGATTTCGGTAAGCCAGTCGTCGCGCGGCTATTCGCCGGTCGTATTGGACGGAGAATCAGACGCCCTACCTGTCCCTTTTCGCTTCATAGAAGCCATGTTGCCTCCCGGGGCTTTGTGTCCAGGCATGGTTGGCGGACCGGCGAGTTTTTCCCGTAGTTTGGCCTCGTCGGTTGGCGACGTTGCGCCAGAATCGCCACAACCTACCATACAGATGGCAGCAAGGCCAGCCAATAAGATACGGCCGTGCCTCGTTTGCCCCTCGATTCGGTAGGTCTGTGTGGCGGAGCAGGCAATCATGATGCTGCTCACGGAGAGTTGTTCTGTTGAAGTGAACGCCTTGCTATTCATGTGACAATGCTCGATCGAAAGATGCTACGCACTCCGTCCTTCGCGATCAATAAGTTCCTATTGTAGGATGACTTGGTAATTAATACAACGACATACCGACGAATTCGGAGCACCTTCGGTTGAGATTGAAAAAAGTCGGCGCAAGTTCGAAATACCTTGGAGGACGCTGATCCCCAAAATTAGTTTGGCTACCTAATGGATGCCATTCGTTCTCGATGGTTGGACGATCATGTAGGATGGCCATCGCCGAACCACGGCCATGGTTATCCATACAATTCATTATCACGCGCTAAGTCAAATTCGAAATTGCTGCCTGGTTGCCAGATGAACGGCATGTCTGTCGAGACGAACTGGCCTGCCGGATGCACCAAACCCACAAAAGTTCGGTGGTCTCGCGCCTCCCCTCCACAACTACCAAGAATCCAGCCTGTCCCAAGCATCAAGAATTAGTTTTCCGACGCAATGAAGTGTCTTCGACTGATTAATGGAAGGTTCCTTTGCTTCCTCGCCTTGGTCCCTCTTGATGCAGAAAAGTATGCGAGAGCGACGGAGGAGCTACCGAGTCATTTCACGGGTTTTCACATGATACTGAACCTGAGTCGTTGTACAATAATCACTCTGGCTGAGTGGCATGCAGTGGGTTCTCAATCTCGATAAGGGCTATGTGCGGTGCGGCGAATCCACCGACGTCGAGAAGTTAGAGTATCGGAAAGTTGGAGAGCTCTTGCTCGCCCTCGCGGAGAGCAAGAGCAATGGCGCCTCTAGGCAGCAACTAGGGGAGCAACTGTGGCCGTCTGGAGCACATGCCGCTCGAGCGACGAACCTGCGGCAGGCGCTACGCCATCTCCGACGCATTATCGGCGAGGAACTCATTACAACGTCCGCATTTTGTCGGCTGGCGTCGGCTACCGAAGTGTTCCTTGATAACGGAGACGGAAGTTGCAGCAGAGCGGAACCTGAAGCGTCTACAGGCTTAAAACCCGTGCATGCGTTCGGCGCCTTGGTAGAAGTGCTTTCACTCTCAGACCCGGATCGATTCCTCCAGTTAATTACGACGTGCCCGGACATGGCACAGTGCTTGCCGCACACTCTAATGAGCAGGGCACTCGAACAAGCGGCACCTGGAGTTTCTCCAAATCACCCAAATTTGCCTTGGCTTACCTACTGGCGCTCAAACGTGACGATAGGGCCGTTGGGCATTCGCCGAGCTTATCCGCTGCTGAAACGATCGACGACATTGGCATATAAGTACACGGATCCTTTGCTGGTTCGCGAGACTACTTACGATCTGGCTGCCAGCGAGATTCTGCTCGGCCGCCCAGAAGTGGCCTTGCGCCAAATCGACGAGGCAGAGGCATTTATCCGCAACAGTTCCGCGGCACGCTCGCATCGAATGCAGGATCTACGTGGCTCGGCTCTAATGCATATGGGGCGAAATGAGGAGGCACTCGAATTTCTAGACCATGCTTCAGAGGATACGGCTGGGGGCGCCTTTGATTTTGCTTGGCATTACGCGTTACGCGCTCTCTATACGGCTAATACTGGCGACTTCGAATTGGCGGCCAGGCTGAACGAGGCGCCCGCGCGGTTTGGTCGGGAGTCAGGCGCAGCCCAGATCCTAGGCGTGTCGGGGCTAACTTCAGTGATATTAGAGGCAGCGACCGATCCTCGGAGGGCCATTCATACTGCAACCGAGTTGGTTGGATTCAGCCGCAAGCACAAGATCGATAACATTGCCCTCTACGCACAGGAGACCCTCGCCGACGCCTATGTTGCGGTCCAGTATTTCGGCGAAGCGAAAAGCACCTTCGAGTCCACCAAGGCAATGCGCCAAGGGCTCGGGTACAGCTACACTCATTGGGATCGCCGACGCCTTCGACGGATCGCGTTGCTGGCGGCTTGAAGCACCCAGGATCGAGGGCCACAAAACACCGTTGATCCAAAGACCCCGGTGGGAGTTGATGGGATTCAAATCCACGACATCTGCAGCGAGAGATGAGAGTGGAGACACCGCTTTAGGTTCGCGAGGATGGTAGACGATCTACTTGTTTAGGTCAAAAACAAGTAGAGTGCTAACCTCCTGTCACCATTCAGTCGATCTCCGCTCCGGTAAATCAGGGTGGATTGATCACACAAGCGGCCATCCAATCTAGATTGTTCATTCCAAAGGGTGCTGCGGACGACGTTTGCGCGAAAAAAGTTGGGGCGTATGTCCTCGCACCGACCACCAGAGGCCCTACTGGCGGCTCCGCCGTTGAAGTTCGGCCACCAGTTCGCCGTAGTTCTCGAAGTCACGCCATGCCCACATGTACGGTCCGCCATCGCGGCCGAAACGAATGTCTTTTCTGGGACCAACCGCGTCCGATTGGTTAAACTGCGGACGTTGTCCGAACATGATTGTCAGCTCGTGGTTGGAACAGGAGGCTGTCTTGCGTCCCTGCATCCATTCGACGTGGTCCTCGTACATTGTTATTGAAGTCGACTTGTCCAGTCTGGATGTCCCCCAAGCAACCCATGCCGTCGCGACCAGCATGACACCAACGAGAGCGGCAATCAGCCCCGGTGTTGCGCCACTTCGGTAGAAAACAATTCCCAGACAGACCGACCCTCCCACGCCGAAAACTGCGTAGGCCATGGATACCATGTGCTGCGTATCTTCTGGAATTCGATAGACCTTCGGATAACTCGTATGGATGGCTGCCTGCCCGGCTGAGTATCCGCAGTCGGCACAAACGGACGCTCCTCCCAATGGGCGGCCACAGTTGGGGCAGATGTTAACCGGACCCATGCCACATTCTACACGGCGCTCGTCGAGATTCCGCTTCTCCCACCAACCGGCATCGCTAGCGCAAAAGGGAAGAATCCGATGCAGCCCTTTGACAAGACAGCAATTGGCCTATCGCTTGTGAGCCTGGGTGTAATAGATCGTGGCACGGGCATTCGATATGTCCCCCATCTGATAGTCGAGCCTGGACTCCATGTCACCCTCCCACAGTTTGATGTGGCATGCAGACAATTGGGCGTGCCGGTCGGTGGCGTCAACCCCGATCCAACGTTGACCATCCCAGGCTTCTGCCCATCCGTGCATGAAGAGCTCCGATGCGCGCGAGTCCCACGTCACCAGGCCAGAGACCGCCCGGGACGCAATGCCGGCCGCTCGCAACAATGTAAGCGTCAAGATCGTATAGTCCGAACAGGTCCCGGTACGGTCGTGCAGAATCTGAAGCGCATTGCGCGCTAAGCCCAACTCGGCTTTCGGCCTCATCAGGTGGCCCACGTAGTTTTTGATCGCCAGGACCGCTCCAACCACTGTCTTTTCCTTGGCGACCATGTTCGCAGCGAGGGCCTTCATCTTGGGATCGTCGCTGGGCACGAACGTGTCGGGCTTCGTCCACCGCTCTTGTCCCTTTACGGCATCGGCGATGGTTTCCGGTACAGAGTCGGCAATTTGGGGAGGGTGGATATCAACCGACCAAGGGTTGATACTGGCGTATGGGCTGCCAGGAGCGTGTTCGGAGCCAAATGCCAAGTCTCCTTTGACAACGGTTTGGCTCTCGTCTGAAGGAGCCGTAGACAGGTCGAAGCTCTCAAACAAGACGCGCATTTCGGCAAGATCCTCCACGTGGTCAATTCTCTTGTCTGGAATGCGCTGGGTCTGAATGGATGTCGCATAGGCGATATCCGCATCGCCAAGGTTCTTGGGGAGGGGTGAGAGGGCGAAATCTTTGGAGGCTAACGTGTACACCAATGACGCCGATGGGTATTCGAACCGAATCTCCTCTCCACCTGCACTTATATAGAGGTTCCGGATCGTGGAATCCGAGTATTTCTCCTCGCAGACGATTGTTCTGATCGACTGTCCGTCGACCTTGATATCGGAGTATCCCGCAGTGTGGAGACGAATTGTCAAGAAAGCCGGGTGCGAGGCTCGTTTACGACATCAGGCTAGGTTCAACGAAACGTTTACGACAAAGTTTACGACAAGGGTCTGGGCGTTGCGCCTAGTGCAGTGCCGCCTCACTTCTGCGCAACCTGGATTACAAACTCCAGAGCAGACCTACGGATGCGGCCTATGCATTACCGACTTGGCCTAGACTAATCGTATGCAAAATAAGACACCCTACCGGTGTTTATGCGTATGATTAGTCATATGCGAGATACAACACTAAACGCCTGATTTTGCGTATAATCAGTTGTGAGTTCGATTGAGGCATTTCTGGATGAGCAGCTTGTCAACGGACGATCCTACTTCTCGCTCGATGAGGCCGTCCGACAGCACTCTATGTCGCCTCAGGCCTTTGCCGCCGCTGCACGCAGACTGATCAAGAAGCAGAAGCTGATAAGACCGAGGCAAGAATTCTTTGTCATTCAGCGTCCCGAAGATCGAATTGCAGGACCAGACCCGGTTAAGTGGATCGACGGGTTGATGAAGTACCAGAAAATCGACTACCGGATTTCTTTGCTGAGCGCTGCTGCGCATCACGGATCATCTCACCAAGCGGCGATGGTGTTTCAGCTTGTTGTTCCGAAGCAGCTGCGCGGAATTCAAGTCGGCCGGCACCGCTTGCAGTTTGTATATCAGAAGGCGCCGATCTTCAACAAGGTCAACCGGCCCGACTGGTTAAGTCAGATCAAAAGCGACGAGGGATTTGCGAAGGTCGCCGGGGTCGAACTGACCCTTCTTGATTCGATGCGCTACTACGGCAGCGCTGGCGGAATCGATGGAGTCGCCCAAATGTCGAAGGACATAGGTGGTGATGCGAATCCGCGAAAACTGGCCCAGATTGCAGCCTGCTATGAGAACTCGACGGTGAGACGACTCGGTTATTTATTGGAGCGTGTAGGACACGAACGGCAAGCTCACGCGCTTCTGCCATTTGCAGCCAAGGCCAGCTCGATTCAGCCGCTCAATCCATCGGTTATGTCGAGCCTAGGGTTCCCAATCGATAAGCACAAGAAGGACGAGACGTGGCGCCTCGACATCAATCAAGTCGTGGAGATTGACAGTTGATTCCACGAGCACATCTCCAAGCTTGGCGGAGCCACACTCTGTGGCCTGATCTCCGGCAGGTGGAGCAGGACCTAATCATTTGTCGTGCCTTGTGCGATCTCTTCACTTTTCCCGCCCTTAAGGGAAAGATTGCCTTCCGTGGCGGAACCGCGATTCACAAGCTGCTGTTCCCGACGCCCCTGCGCTACTCGGAAGACATCGACCTGGTCCAAATCCAAGCTGAGCCTAGTGGTAAGACGATCGATGCAATTCGCGATGCGCTGTCATGGCTTGGAAAGTGTCGGCGAACTCAAGCGGCTCACTCGACGCATCTCGTTTTCCAATTCGAGCCCGAATCTGACCCCGGCGCAAAACTAAAGCTTAAGGTGGAATTCAATACCCGAGAGCACGAGAGCCTACTAGGGCTGAAAGAGTATCCGTTCCAAATCGACAATCCATGGTTCGCCGGGAAGGCGAAGATAGTGTCGTTCGAACCGGAAGAACTGTTTGGCACGAAGCTGCGTGCCCTCTTGCAGCGTCACAAGAATCGCGACCTATTTGATATGCAAGAAGGGCTAAAGCTGCTGAACATGGATCTCGACAAGCTGATAGCGGTGTTCGAGCACTATCTCGCGCTTCAAGATAGCCCGATCAGTCGCGCGGAGGCAGAGATGGTTATGCTTGGCAAATTGAGGCGGAGCCTGACTGACGATATTGCGCCGCTGCTTCCTGCCGGAGTCGTCTACGATCACCTTGAATCGGTTAAGGCCTTCAACATGGTGTGGACCGATCTAATCTCCCGAATATCGGGAGTCGGTTGGAAGAATTCCGAGCAAGTCATCGCGGACCTTCGAGCAGGAAGATATCCGGACCTCCTGCAGTAAGGCTAGGAACTGATCAAGGAGCCGGAAATGCGCGCCTCAGTGCTTTGGCGTTGGCTTCACTATAGGCGGAGAAGCAGGCGAACACGACCGCTCCGAGGCCTGGATATTCGTCGACACCCCAGAGCCAAGGGACGTTTCTCAGAGAATCTTGAAGGTGCCCCTCGGAATCTTGAAGATTCGCAAAGACGGCGGCCCACCACGGGCAGGCGGCAACGCCGGGCTCATTTGGAGGAACTCCGCCTTTGTATCAAATGAAGTGCCACTCCTCGAGATCCCTTACTTCGCTTTTGGGACCAGTGGCACCTTGGCCACCTCGTCCAAGATGCTCTCCAACATCTCTGTGGGGACCTTCGAATCGTGGAGAGGTTGGGCCGAAAGCGGCATTGAGGCGCCATCGTCGTCGACCAAGTCAGTCTCGATGATCGACTGAGAGAGCCGTTCGCAGACTTGCATCCGCTCGTCGCTTGCAATCGCGATCTCAAGCTGGTTGGCAAGGTTCTGCATCGCCAGAATCTCTTCGTCTTCGCTGAGCGGCTCCGCCTCCCTGTTCTTCCGCCGCGAGATCAAATCGTCAATCACCGACTTGCCTTCAAACAACTTAGCCCGCGCCTGCTGAATCGGCGCAGGGTCCTTGTACAGCTTCTCAGTAACCCTGATCGCCATCCCAAAGATCTTAATTTCAAGCTCGCGCACCGCGAGCGGAATGATGAGATTGTAGTTAGCCATAGGTCAACAAAAAGCCAGCACAACCCTCCAAAGTTGTACCGGCATGGCGTGCTTGGTCGTACGTCAAATCTCGCAGGCGAACGATTCGCCTCGATTCGCAAATTCAACCATCAAAGTGGACAGGCTTCCATTTAAGAAGCCGATCGTCGAGAGCATTGAAGCCACGATGAAGCTGACCGCGTCGCCCAGCGAGGAAGGGATGAAAGAGTCTTAGCGACACCACAAGAAACGCAAAACGGTGTAGCATAAAGTACGTCCCGATGGGAGGATCTAGGAATGGTAAAGACACTTGTGGCGCTGGCTATGGCGACGTTCATGATCGGCGCGACGAGCAGCGCCTTCGCGCAGACCGTGATGCATGACCACAGCTTCGAATACGCCAACAGCAGCGGAAGCTTCAAAGAAGAATGGCATGCGGTTGGAGGAATTACAAAAGGTGGCACTGTTCTGGATACTGCCCGTTCTGACGGAAGCCCCGGCCTCTTTTATCTCACCAAGAAACTTGGCGACATCAGCCATCAAGAGGTAGAGATCACCGGTGTTGGAATCATCCAAAGGGCAGGCGCAGGAGGGGGCACTGACGTCTCTAAGAACATTGGAATCTTCTACGTGATTGGAACGGTTCAAAAAGCTCCCAAGTCGAGCCTCACTATTCAGTGGAAGGCAGGTGCAACCGCGATTAAAACGCTGGTTGTTTCCATAACATGAGATTCCGTAATTCGTCGCGGACAATCCACCGGCGGCGGTGATTCGCTAAAGCCCGGAGACCAAATAACCGCCGAAGTTCGCAACGTTAGTCCGCCCGCAAAAGTTCTAGTCAAGGCTGTTGTCGGCGCTAAAAAAATCACGCTGAGGCCCTTCTATCAACTCAGCATGGTTTTTCTGGGAAAGGATTTCTACGAAGGGAGTTAAGACGACGGCGGTTGAATCCTCGGTTTCTCCGAAGTCAGTAGGTTCGCGGAATGGATGACGATAGAAACTGCAGAATCCGGCGGCAGTCTGGTGGCCAATGTAAGCAGCGAAGTCGGGGAAGAACGAGCCTGGCTCGCATTTGACTGGTTGATATTTCGGGGTCTATTGATGAAGCTAAACAAACGGTTGCCGATTAGAAATACTGTAGCTTGTGGCACGGCAATTCTTATGGGAGCAGTCACGCAGGGACAGACGGGTACGGGTTACGTTCTGGGCAATATCCCGGACGGCAAGGGAGGGATAGCGGGCACCATCTCCATGCTAGACGCTGGCGGGCACGTCAAGTTTGACAGTGGTGGACGTATCGCATCAGCATCCGGCAGACTAGAATACAAATCAACAGACCCTAACGGACTTTATATGGGTTTCGAGTTTGAGATGGATCGCCACACAGCAAATGGCGGAGTAAGAGTCTCCGACTTGATTGTTGAATTTCGCCAGGAGAGTGTCTCTGGTGAACTACAGCAGTATGTTTTCATCGATAAGCTGGAAGTCACCAGCTCTCGCTTTCAATTCGCAGTCGCTGGAGACGGAGGAGCTGTTACAGAAGGGGAAACCGTTGTGGAAGCACAATCCGTCGTAAACGGGCGACTGCAACTCCAACTCCTAGAGCTAGGTACTTCGAAAAAGCACAGACATTATTCTGTGCGACTGGTCAGGCCGTTGCAGGGCAAGCTCCTCGAGATACCGGAAACGGTCACGGGCCTGGCAGCGTATGCGGGGAACGGAAATGTCTCACTGACCTGGACGCCAAGTCCGGGGGCTACGTCCTACGATATTTACCGCAGGGCAGCTTCAGGAATCGAGGGCGCCACCCCAGATATCGAGGGAATTACCGCCACGTCGTATATTGACTCAGGCTTAAAGAATGATTTCACCTATTATTATGATGTTGTGACTGTCGGCCCAGGGGGTAACTCTCCGCACGCAATTGCAGTGAGCGCTGTTCCTGGTCTGGACTCGCTGATTGCAATGCTCAAAGACCCGGTCGCTGCGACCCGGTTGAGGGCGGTAACTGAGCTAATGACCTTCAAAGATGTTCGCACTCTGAAACCGTTGGCGTCTGCCATCGGCGATGCCGATTCGGGTGTTCGCACCGCCGCCGTCTATGGGCTCGTTGACCAGAAAGACCCCCGAGCCGTTCCGCCACTGATCGCAATGCTGAAAGACCACGAAAGTGATGTTCGGCTTAAGGCCGTGAATGCGCTAGGATTACTAGGAGACAAACGCGCTACTCAGCCCTTAATTGGCCAGATCGGCGATGGTGAGGCTGCGGTTCGCACAGCCGCAATCGAGTCGCTCGGCAATCTGAACGACAAAACCGCCGCAACGACTCTAGTCAAACTCTTGCACGACCCTGATCCGAAGATTCGCGGCCTGTCAGTGTCTGCGTTAGGCCAGATTAAAGCGGCCACCGCCGCAAAGTCGCTCGCTTTTATGCTCAAGACAGAGACCAATGCGGATCTGAAATCGAAGATTCTTGTTGCGCTCACTCAAATTACAGGAAAGCATTTGAGATCTTACACGGAATGGAATGCCTATCTGAATCCTAAGAAGCAGGCGGGCTCTCACTAGAGACACCGCCCTATGCTGCCGCGTACGTCTCCAACTCATTGATCGCCGTGATCCTTCGGCAGAAGATCCCGTTCAAATCAATCAGGGTCTCCAGGTCGAACTCGCAAGTCCGAGTGTTGCCTTGTCCATCGCCGTTCGCCGTCTTCCACTCCACCGAACAGAAGTAGTCGAAAGCGAGCGAGCGATTCACGCCGGTAACTCCAATCTCGGGCCCCGTGAACAGAATCCGGAAATAAAGCCCGTTCCCAACCAACCGAGACCCCGCGATAAAGCCAACAACCTCCGACGTGTACGCCAGCATCATCGACTGCATGTGCTTCTGGTCGGCAGCCTTCTTCTCAGAGATCCCGCCCGGCCCAACGTCGGTCGGATTCTGCCGCCACACAAACTCCCAGCGATCCCCAACCTGCAGATCGGTCTTGTACTGATTCACCGGTGTCGTGGGCGCATTGTCCAAGCCGGCCATCGAAGCAGCCCAGCCAATCGAGATGTCGCCCGGCATGACCTCGTACGACGGGTTCATCTTCATGCCGCCGACCGTCGTATGCACCCAAGCGGCCGAAGCGCCTTCGTTCAAGCCCGCAGTCAGAACGGACTGCTGAACGGCAATTCCGTTCTCATCCGTGACCGCAAAGGGCCCACCTGCGCCGTCCGAAACCAAAGCCGTTTCATGCCCTCCGCCCAAGGCACGAAAAGCGGTCTGGAAGGTCGCCGCGGTAGCGCCATAGGCAATCGGCGCCGTCTGCTGATTATCGGCAACGACAATGAATGTTCCCGCCGTCGCGTCCGTGAGCGTAAGCGTCTGAACATCGTTCTGCCCGGTGCTCGCCACAATCGGGTCGCCTTCACCGTCCTCGTCCTGAATCGCTTTCGCAATCGCTGATGCCTCAAAGGTCAAAGGCTTGTCGCGCTCGGTTCCGATCTTGTATCCCGTGAACAGTAGTCCGTTGACCTTCTGCACGCGGTCGCCGACCGATCCGGGGAATTCGACGGTATAGGTTTGAGCCGTATCAGCGTTGTAAGCCGATGACTCCCACACGTGCTGATAGACGCCCGTAACGGGCTCGCCTCCCGGAGAGTAAGCGCCCTCTGTAGGCAGCCCCTCAACGCCCGAGAGAACATATCCAACGTCGATGTAGTCGAGGATCCCCTTAACAGACGCCTTTGACGTCTCCTTGACCGTGTTGCTGCGAACGAGGTACTTCAGGCCCTGAGTTCCCGTCGCCGACTTGGTCTGTTCAGGCGCAGGGTCGAACGTCTCGATGTTGATCAGGAGCCGGGTCGCTGCGGCATTCACGCCGAATCCCCCGCTCTCGATGCCGAATTGAGGTTTGACTAGACTAAGTAGGGGTGCTCCCATGTGCTCTTTCTCCTAATGCGTTCCAATCCGCTATTGGATTCGAAACTGGTATTGGTGGCCGACCATGACGTTGAAACCGCCGTGGGCTGGCTCGATCATCTGGTAGGCGAACTGCTGAAAAGCGGCAAACTGAAAGGTTCGCCCGTCCGCCAGGGTGACTACTTCGTTCCGGGCGTCGAGCAAACTCACGAGCCGGAGCGATCCGTCCTCGAGGTGCCCGTTGGAACCTCCGACCTTATCGATAGACCCGCCGTGCTGCCGATCGAGCATGCAAACCACGAATGTCGGCTGCGATTCTGCCCGCCCCGCCCGGCCGTCCTGCCGCTTGACGTCTCTCCCCGGCGCTTGCATCCACCAGCGCACGCAAGGGAAGCAGAGTTGCCAAGCCGCCGAAGAAGTCGTCGGATTGTTCCCGACATTTCCATTGATCAGTGAGTGGTAGGGCTGCTCGTCAGGGCCATTCGCCATGTCACCGAACGCATACGTGACCGTCCCTTTCCATTCCTCGTTGACCACCTGGTCCGGATCATTCGCCCAGAACCCACCGGGTGCATATTCCTGCAGCAGGGCATCGAACGACAGCACGCCAAAAAGCCACCGATCGGCGTCGGTTACGAGATAGGGTTGGCCTGCAGCCATAGGTCAAATCCGATCTAATTCGGCAGGAATCGCCGCAACGTGTTGCTCGACAGCCTCTTCACCGACGACAGAAGCAGGCCCAAGAAACGGCCGCGGCGCCATCTTCGAAGTCCCGAGTTCCAGATAAACCCCGTACTCCGCTCCAACGACCGTTTCTGCTCCGATGCCGATGATGTCCGGCTCCAGATTCACTTCGATGGAGTCGTGAAGGACCTCAAACTGATTAACCGGCGCCTCCCCCGGCGCCGACGACCGATTAGGCAGCCGAACATACTTCCGCCCCGACCCAATCTGCTCAGCAATCTGCCCCCGAGCATCCTCTACTGCTGCTTCAGCACCGGCCACACACGCCAACCGGACCTGCTCCACGATCAGCTGTTCGAATTCCTCGAACCTGTCAAGTCGAATGAACGAAGATGCATGCAGCATGCGATCTAACCCGCACCCGTGGCTAGGATGCGCATCAAGCCATAGGCACACACAATTCGCGAATTCATGCACCTCGACACTAATCCAGATGCGAGTTAGGCAAGGCTACTGACTCCCAAGAACAGGCTTACACATCGAGAAATCCCATATAATTGCCCGGTGGAAGGTCAACCAAGGCGAAATCTAACGCGGAAAGAACGAGGGCGGTTAGACCTTAATCGATTTCAGCAGTCCGGAGATTCCCAAACCTGGCTGCGACTTCACACGCACCCATGGAAACGAGCCGACCTCGTCTTCCTGAAGGGTGACCTCGAATTTATGGATCCTTTCTATCGATCTAAGATCCCGATGCGCGACCTTCAAAGGACCCTTCTGGAAGAAGAGCAAATTCGATTAGAGCGGCAAAAGGCAGAGAACAGTGCCGGGCGCATGGGGTCATGGAGACAGCCAGAAGAGTCTCGACGCAGCCGCGGAAGAGAGGCCCTGCTCCAGTTCCATCAATCGGGACGGGCTCGACGCTGGGTTGCGAATAACCAAGCCAACTTTCATAGCCGTGCCCAAAAGTACAATCAACATGACGTCAGAAGGCTACAGGAGGACCTTGAGCGGGAGGGGCTCACTCATCGGCCGGCCCAATTCTGGATCGAACTTACTGATCTTAATGCAATTCTGCAAAAGGAAGAGGCCATTTGGTTAGATGACAAAAGGGCATGTGCTAAAGACATAGCATTGCAGACGGTTGGATACCTCGCCCTGGCAGTATTCTGCGTGTTGGCATTTAGTCAAGTTTATCCTCGCGCGGTTCCTGTACTTGTAAACGGCGTTAGCATCCCCTTGGTAAACGCTGCCGATCCAAAGGGAATTCCATCTGTGCTCGCTGCCGTCTTGATTCTCGGCTTTCTTACCTTTCTCTCATTTGGCGCAAATAGATTAATTCCCCTTTCCTCGCCGATTGCCCATCTTAGAAGGCATTACCCAAACCTTCTGTCGACAAGTATTGTCGTAGCAATCCTGATAACGACTTACTTGGTTCCTCAAACGATTAGGTGGACCCACGTGATGAACGAAACAGCAGAGATGGAGTCCGGTGTCTCAGACTCGAAGTTCTTCAGTACGCTCATGAATCTCTTCCCAGAGCTTGTGCTCGGCCAAGAAAATGGCTTGCGAAATCAAAGTGTTTTCGACAACTTTCGCGCTGTATTACCGGCATCAATTGAGCGCACGTCGGATGGCGCGTTCGATATTCATGTTAAAGGGAATTTCGACTTTAGGGGAGCCCAAGATCGGGATGAAGAAGGGAGTTCTCATCGTTCGCCTGATTTACCCGCAGAGGATCTCGGAAAAAGCGCCGATGAAGAGAGCTCAGCAATAATGGCCCTTCTGCTGGCGGCATCGAACCCACGGTTCCGGCCCTTGCACGAAGTATCGTACTCGACCGACGAAGAAGACAGACTAGGTAATCGTGTTGCATATGAGGCTAAGATCACTCCCCCGAAGTACATCCCTAAGAACTCGGAGCTAAGCGTTTACATCCGGTATGTTCATTCGAACAAACACGTCATAAGAGACACAGCCTCACTTCATTCAAATGAACAAGGGAAGTTTGTTGCGCACGAGGAGAGGATTTCCAGCATAACCGATCAGGCTAGGCTAATGTATCTATCCAAGGATTTGTATGCTGCTGAGTTTCGGCGTCTAGCGGTTGAGAAGATTGAGAACGAGGAGTTTCTGCTAACGCGAATTCGAGATGATAGTTCGGATGCGGTTAGAATGGCAGCCGTCAATAAGTTGAAGTCACAAATGGCTCTTGGTGACGTCGCGGAGCACTCGTACTACGGCGACCTGCGTGACAAAGCTAAGACAAAGATAGGGTTAGTGAGCGTTTCGGTAGTTGTCGAAAAAGCCGAGGAATTGAGAACACGCCGCTTGAAATCAATTGAGCGAGAGACTAATCGATCATTGCTTGCGGAGGAAGCCCTGAATGGTGGATTTGACGTTATCTGTCGCGCTGCCGTCGCACGCCTTTCGAATCAAGGTCTTCTGGCAAATGTGGCAATGAAGTCTTCGGATCGAGAAGTTGCGAAGCTAGCTCTCGCTAGATTGACCGATCAGAGCTCGCTTGGTCTAGTAAGCGAGAGGGCACTTGATAACGAAGTTAGAATTGCTGCAAGAGTCAAGCGCGGTCGGGCAACATGGGATGGCGTTTTTGGGGAAGCCACAAAGGCGGGAAGGCTAAGAGATCTGGGAGACGCAATTGCTGCAGTTTCGCTGAGTCCTGACCAGAACGGGATTGGAGGCATCGTGACATCCACATGCTTAACTTTGATCCGGCGAGGTGACGAATCTCGCATACCAGATCTTGTCGACCTATTGGGGAGATATGGAGACAGGACGCTTTGCGAAGATTATTTGAACTGCGGACAGCCTGATTTGAATAGTGCAGGTCAGAATTGGGCAAGTGACCATGGCTTCGACGTGGGCACAGGAAACGGATCAAATCGGGCTAATTGGGGTTCGGGAGGCTGAGACCATCTGATCGACTTGCAGTACCAACGACAACAGATATGCTGTGGCTTGGTTTCTAAAATGAGTTATTCGGCTTGCCCTATTGCTGAGCCGCTTTCGTATTTGTCTTAGCCCTTCACGAAGACGTCTCTTAGTTTTGCCGAGTCTGATGTCGATAGCGTGTCGCTCTTCTCGTTCCAGTAAAATATGATCTTCGCTAATTGCTCTCTGACCTTCGAAATCGTATTGGGAATGTCCTTAGCTCCATTCTTAGTCAATCTATCCGTCAATAGTTGAATATACTCATCCACTGGCTTGCCACCAATTTTATCGGTTACCAGAATCACCTTTTGGTCTGCATATGACCACTTTCCGGATGGAGCCCCTTCGCCTGTCCCCCACGAGAAACTTCCGTCCGCGCCGAGCCTGAGTGACAAATCCCCGTCCCGACTCCAAGTCCCTGGCTGCCTCCACCTGCCCGTGAGTCTCTGTTGAACACTCAAAACACTTGAAAGCGCAACATGTAGGTTAGTAAGGCATTCCTTGGCTACCCCGGAAACCCACCCATCAGCATCCTGGTATGCAAAAGCAAGCCCTTCAATTGCTTGCTTACCGCCAATTCTACCAAGGGCCTCTGCTGCATCTCGTCGAATGTCTCTAACTGAATCTCGAAGCGCCGAAACCAAAGCGGAGGTCGCCCGGCTTTTGGCCTGGTCAGTTGTTGAAAGGTACCCGAGTGCCTCACAGGCGCTCTGCCTATCTAAAGAGTCCTTCGACTTCATCAATGAAAGCCATAGTTCCGGTGTATCGTGCGTACCGACTTTCTCAATCTTGCCGTCAGGCGTCGTAATTGTTCCGCGTCCACATAGTAAGAGATCCCCTCTATTAGCGATGAGTTTGAAAGATAGAGGATACGTGTCGTCGCTTTCAAGGGTATATCCTTCAATCGTAACGGTCCCCATAATGACGTGTTCCGCTCCGCCATCGTTGTAGCTGCTGCGTGCAGTTCCGGCATTGAAATTTGCACCGAAGCTAAGTGACATTGGCTGGCGAAAGGCAGCCGTAGGTACTGAGGTGTTTACTCCCCCGTCTGCGCCTTTAGAGAATAAGACGCGCGTCGATTCTCCTCCGGAAGCGTGCTCAGGCTGGTAGTTTGTCAGTATAAATCGCTTGAGATGCGGAATTGGGGCAGATTTGTCTGCTGTTTTAGTGCCTTTTGGGGATTGCTTAGATGTTTGTGTCAAACCGGGTGCATCCATCACCATAGTAAAAGAAACCACTCCCGAAATCAGACGCAGAATTGGATAGGCTCTCTTCATTATTATCACGGAACTGTAATTAAGTTAGTCGATTACCACTTGAGTGGGGAAGCTTCTTGCAGGTGGTTTGATGGGTGATATCTTGATTCGAATTCTCAGGTTTTTGTACCCATATAGTCCTGGTCTGTGGGTGGCAATCGCCTACATTCTAGTTGTTTCGTTCTGAACCGATCCAACGCACTGATTCAGTATCCATCGAATCAATGATGAAACTTAGTCAGACGGTCTTTATTTCTTTCGCCTGCGCGGCTGGGACGATATGCGAATCTTCCCCACGTACGTATCAAGATTTTTGGGGTTAATTTTAACATCGTAGATCACGAACGTCGGACCCTTTTCCGTCGAAACAACCAGCCTTTGTGGGTCAGACAAGCCCGTCCACTCACAAACTGTTCCCGAAATCTTCAGTGGTTTACCGTGTTCTAATCGCAATGACTTGATGGTTCCGGTCATGCCATCCACTTTGCCGAAACCGCCAGAGTCGGTACTGGTGATTCCCCCAAAGTTCCCTGCGCCAGCGCGCACGAGAATTTCTCCATCGAACTCAGCAACGTAATGCTTGACTGTCTTCCCTTGTTTCTGAACGAGAAGCAATTTCGTAGTATCCGAGGTCTGAGCGAGGCACAGAGAAGCAGTACCTGTAAAGAACCACGCTACCAGAAGTGCCCGATTAAGTAAATATTGTTTCATCATGATCAAAGATCGCTCGACTCGTTGCTAGGTTCCCTTGGCCCAGCCCTAACGCTTGCCAGAGTGTAATGGAATTATAGTTGGGCGAAGCAGAAATGTGAAGCCAGCATCGGCTCAACGAAATCGGGTCGAGAAGCTAGCAAACCGAAGATCACGACTCTGATCGAGTCCCTCGCCCAGCTGTTGGCTGTTCAATTCCTTCTGGCAGTTGTACAATTCGCCTAACCAACGAGAATTGGGATATGAGAGCCATAGGCCCAGAAAGGCGCCCAATCGATGTGAACAGAACTTCATCTTCCAAAATCCCCGTTGCCTAATCTAGGCAAAGAAACTCTCTCGTAATAGAAGGCCAGCCAATGAAATTATTCGAACCGAAGTTAGCTTTATTCTTATTAGCCTTAACTGTTTTTGGCACCTCTTACGCTCAGCAAACGGAGACCAAGGTTAGAACTGGACCTGCAAAAGCTGGCAAGAAGAGCACGAGCCATTTGAAGACTGGTGCCAAGAAGGCCGTGGCCAAGCCGAGCGGAAATAAACCGTCCAGTTCAAAAGTCAACCTAGACTCGAAAGACAAGGATGGAAAAACCGCACTAATAAGGGCCTCAATTGACGGTCGTCTAGATCGAATCAAGTCTCTTGTTGCTGCTCGCGTCCGTCTGGACATTCAGGACAACTCCGGTAATACGGCCCTTATCTGGTCCGCTTCGAAGGGCAACCTCAATTGCCTCAATGCCTTGGTTGCGGCTGGAGCTAGAGTCAACATTAAGAACAGGGATGGTGACACCGCATTAATGTCGGCGACATCAGCAGGATCAATTGAGGCTGTGAAGGCTCTTCTGGTTGGTCATGCAGAGGTCAACACAAAAAACAACCTTGGTAATACTGCGTTAATGACGACGGTTTCCAAAGGGAATATGGCCTGTGTCGACTTACTTGTAGCCGGTGGTGCAGATGTTAACAGTAAGAACAACTCTGGTCAGACTGGACTGATGAACGCCGCGCTTGTTGATCCAAGAGGTCCACTCGATGCTCTCATCACAGCTCATGCTAATCTGGATGCGCAAGACAACGACGGTAATACCGCCTTGATAAAATCTGCGATGAATGGCAGAACTGAAGCAGTCGACATTCTGATCGCAGCGCACGCAGATTTGAGTGTCAAGAATAAGGACGGAAACACCGCGTTAATGGGTGCAGCCGCGAATGGAAACTACGATGCCTTAGTTTCATTGATTGCTTCAAGCGCTGACCTGAATGCACAGAACAAAGATGGTAACACAGCCCTAATTCTGTGCGCTTCTGCTGGCAAGACTGATTGCGTCAAGAGATTAGTCAGAGCGGGGGCCGAAATTGAAGTCAGGAACAACACCGGGCAAACAGCGATCACTGCTGCAATGGCTCACCCCGAGGTTACCTCTGTCCTCACTGCGGCCGAAGAGGCTATTGAGTTCAAAGGATTGGCTAAGGAAGTAGCTCAAACCGAGTTCGGCGGCTACGGAGTCGGAAGCATTCTAACATTTGGCGAGCAAGACTGGGTCAAGTTCAGCAACAACATTCAATTCCACAAAGGCGGCGTGACAGTCACTTCGGAAGGCGTTAGATTCATTCGAGGGACCGAGGGCAAGCATGGAAATCAAGGGACAGTCTTTGTCTTTGATGGCACAAGCTGGACACCTGCTATACCTTAACTAGTCTGGACTGGATTTGGGGCCTGGCCTAAGCTAAGAGTGCTGTCCGATGAAATTCCAATGACCGCTTGGGATCACAATGAGATTGAGCTACTGATTTTGCTGATGCTAATAAGATCGACGCGGATCTTCTGTCCAGTGGGACCCGAGAAAATGCCAAATCTCAGCATGAGGAAAAGGACGGCTACGTTGTGGTGCCCGTTACTACTCCGGCGCCCTCACCTCGGACCCAGGATGGATCATCTCGACCGAGCCGCCCTCGCCCTTGATCATCACCGTCTCACGCGAAGCCTTGGGCTTTGCAGGCTGAGGCGCGGGGGCCGAACTGGGCGCCGGTTCAACCGCCGGATTTTCCCCACCGACCTCCTCGAAGATTCCCGCCTTGATGAAGTCCTCATAGGTCCCCCCGAAGCTATTCGGATCGACTTGCAGCGTTGTCCCGGCCGGAATCGCCTTCCCTTGATGGCCGAAGTTCTTAAGAGCTTTGATTGTTGTCATTTAGTGCACCAACTTACAGTCGAGAATGATCTGAACCGCGTTCGCGTATGAGTCGTCCATTCCCTGGATCTCGTAGACCGGAGGTCCGACCAGTGCCACCCGGTTCTTGGCGGTAACGGGTGTGCCAGGTCGCAATGCGCACTTATATCGGGAGACCTGCTGGACGACGCCGGACTCTTCCTCCGTAACTGTGAAGATCTTATAGCGCCAAATCAGGCACTTGAATAGCCCGGCGGCGATAGGATTCCGGTTCGGTCGGCACCATTAGGGGCGCACGCAGAGTTCAGTGTCGCGCTTAGCAGGCAATCGTATTGCCGGTCGGTTCTCCGAGATTGGAGAGCAGGACCAAGAACATAGATTCACAGCGCAAACAGATTTGTGTCGAGGTTCTGCACACGGATCTCGCGCACCGAGGGAGATCCTTCGCACAACTAGGACCCTGCGTTCGGTTCGTTGCCTGCCTAGGCTCGTAATCCGGAATAGCGCGCCGAGAGTGGTCTGTACCACAACTAGGACCCTGCGTTCCCGTTCTGGTTCGTTGCCTGCCGCGAGACATAGGTGCCGGATTATCGCGGACACACTGGGCGGATCCCAAAATCGGACACCCGCGTTCTGGTGGAGATGATGGGATTCGAACCCACGACCTCTGCAGTGCGATTGCAGCGCTCTCCCAACTGAGCTACATCCCCGACCTAACGTTAAGATACCTAAAGTCGAAGCGGGGCACGCTAGGTAGCGTTATATTCCATCCGGGATCTGGCGGGGATGGGGCTTCGAACGATGGGAATCCGACAGCACCGAAACGATCAGGCATTTGAAACAAGGATCTTCGCCTTTCAGATAGTAATGACTTTCTAACCGCGGTGATCGTAACGGCTCGAGGATCTCCACGTCAGATACGAATCGGGGGCGCGTGATTATGGGTGCTAAGAAGCTAATGGGTGTCGTCGTTGGATTAACCGTGGTAGCCGCGGTTGCGTTCGGATGGCCCTTGAACCGGGCACGAAAGACGACGGTCAATGGAATCGGTTGGTATAACTCCTTTTCGGACGCCTTGGCCGATGCGAAGCAAACCAATCGGCCGATCCTACTTTTCAGCATGTTTGGCCGCATCGACGAAGAGTTGCCGTGCGCCAACGCGCGGACTTTGAGGGCAACCTTGTTCAAAGATCCCGAATTCAAGAAACTCTTGACAGACGATGTAGTTCCCGCATGGGAGATGGTTCGGGAAGTTCCGAAGATTCAGATCGATTTTGGCGACGGCAAGAAACTGACTCGAACCGTGCGGGGCAACGCCGTGATGTATCTATGCAATTCCGATGGTAAAGTCGTCGACGCATATCCAGGAGTCTATACGAGCAAAGACTTTATGCCTTCCATTCGAGAGTCCATTTCGGAGCTTGCCCATGCGGATGCTGAGACCGTGATTGCGTACCACAAGCAGCGGGGAAGAATGATCCCTCCATCGTTAACCACACTTGGGAAAACAGTGATGGAGGCGCCAACTCTTGAGATGATTGGGGCTAAGCCTTTTGCAGGAGCCGTTTCGGAGTACAAAGCCGATACTCCAGCAAAACAGGTGTTCGCAATGGCTGCGTCGAGAGTCACGGACCTAAGCCTAAGTCCAATGTCTTCCTTTGATGCGGTCGCCAAGATAACCGGCAGGCCGAGTCAGGGGCATATCAACGAGAGCCTCGTTCAGGTGATCTTGCAAACCGACTCGCTCAACAACATGACCCGAATGCGACCGGTGATCCACCTTTGGTTGGCCTCCGAATCAGTGTTGCCAACACCCGAACAAGCACGTGACGTCGTGCTGCAAACCATCCTAAAAATCCCTTACAAAGACCCCTACTTTGGGCTCCGAGACGTGGTTCTTCCGGGAACTCCGAACTGATTGTTAGCTCCTTAAACCGGTTTCGGTCTTGGTGGTGAAGCGTCGCCTTGATTACAAACCGAATACAAGATGGATGCCTCGACGCCATGAACATGTTCGCGCTTTCGGGTCCAATACGTCCAAATGGGCAGGAGGTTCCCAACCACAAAATGTGGGATTCTTCATCAAGCGGCGCTCGGATAGAGTTGGCGATAGATTTTGCTCATCTCTAAGAGCATCTATCGCCGATAGGAAGGGGAGTTCACACCGAAAGGATGAATTTAGTTGGAGGAGCCGGTTGAGCGCGGTTCAGTGGTTCTTTGGATGTCAAGCCATTGCACTGCAGACCACGCTCTCGCGGTAGGCGCTGCGTCGTTTCGTCACTCCGGCCAGATTGAGTTTAGAGGGTAGTTCGTCAACGAATGAATAGAAACCGGGCCGCCTTCGGCTCGTACTGAAATGCCATTTTCTCTTGGCAGAACAAACCGCGTCGAAGAGATCTCCCCGTGGTTCACGAACGCCTCGATCGAAGTACGATCCACCAACACCTCGATCGTTTTGACCCGATCCAGAACTGGCGCTGCGTCATGACCCGATTCAAAGCTCTTGGACGTGAGGATCACAGGAATTCCACGAATTTCGAAAATCAGTCGGGCGCCCTCAGGGATGCTCACCTCAGCCTTAATGTGATAAAGAAGTCCAGACGGTTCTAATGGCAAGGTCTCGTTGGCAGCCACCGTTCGGTTCGTCCACGAATCCTGACCGTTGTGGAGAAGCTCTATCTGATGGATCGGTTCTCGGTAGATTCGAGGACCGTTGGGAGTGCTTCTAAGCGAGAGTTCGCATGGAAAGCTGATCTGTTGATTGAACGGCATGTCGGGAAAGTCGGCGCCGCGCATCCACGCCGCCTGGATTCTTCTCCCATCTCCCGTATCGACATTGGCCCACGATTGCGTGGCATAGAAATTTGCTCCGATGTCGCATGGGAACCGTTCCGTTTCTTCACTGAATTTGGTTCCGTCAAAGGTGCCGATAGAGTACTGGCCGTTACCTTGGATCAGAACCCACTTCTTGTTGTGGGCGTCTCCGTCAAGCGGAAGTTCAAAGAAATCTGGGCACTCGTAGCTGTTTGGTATCGGGTTCTTCTCGTCTTTCCAGTCCAACAGGTTCGGGGATGTGAAGAAATGATATTGACCGTCTCCGTATAAGATCATCACCCAGTGCTTGCCGGGGCCATACCAGAACACTTTCGGATCGCGCTCCGCATAGACCATGTACGGGTTGTTCTTATAGAACGTCCAAGTCCGACCGTGGTCCAGACTGTAACAGAGGCATTGGCTGCGGTTATCGGCGCGAGACCAAAATGCGACCATCGGAGGATTGGCCTTGTCGGGCGACAAGCGGGACGTGTTCTCGTAATCGATGACGCAGGTGCCCGATTGGCAGCCGACTTCCAATCCTTCTTCAAAAAAGGCGGGTTCAAGTTCCGTCCAGTGGACCAAGTCTCGACTCACGGCGTGGAGCCAACACTTGTACCATCTTTGGGCAAACATGTGGTACTCCCCGTCATAGTAGATGAGGCCGTTCAGGTCGTTGATCCAACCTTCCTGTTTGGGCTGTGGATTGAGCCGATCTACCGTCCATTGGCGTGCCGTAAAATGGAACTGTGGTCGTAATGATTCCTTATAGAGTGGCTCGGTTACCACGGGAAGACGCTCCGGTTTGTCGGTCTGAATAATACGATCCACATTGATATGCCCCCAATCTCCGCTTGCTTGGTCCACGATCTGAACTTGAGCCCGCTTGCCCAAAAGTCGTCGAACGTCCCAACTCACTGGCGTCAAGCGGTCGCTCCGCCAGCCCGTTGCGCTTCGAACTATTTTGCCATGAACGATCAGATTCAGGCAGGTCCGTCGTTCATAGTTGCCCCCGCTAATCAGAAACGCGATGTATTTGCGCGAGATTCTGAATTCCGGAGAGGTAAAGGTGCCCATAGGATCATCACCATCAGCCTTGCTTGTTGCTACTATCTGATCGGGTGAATTCTCGATGCCCAGTTTAGCGACCATGTCTCCAATTGCCGGCCCGGACCTAAACGCGGTTCCGGTCGCCTTCCAATCAAGGTAAGGATTTGCGGTAGAACTTCCTATCGGCAGATCCTCTGCAGCCGCCGTCGCTACAAGTCCGATCCAGAAAACCAGGGCGAGAGATAAGGCGTCTAATGGCTTCACTATCCTGATTGTGGTCCATAACTTTAAATGGGGGCCATCATCCCCCCCCTACGCCTAACCGAACCCACATTTATTGGATTTCTGAGCTGTACCGAACCAGGCTTGACTGCCTCCGCTGTAACGCAAGTTCGTCGCTAGATCACCGGGTAGACGTGAATGAACACAGGACGGTGGGCGTGGGGATGAGCCTAAAGGGCAATTCTCAATGTGCTTGGCAACTGATCTCCCCAGTCAGATCTTCCGTTTACTCGCAGCGGGATCCGGGAACTGAGCTTATCGTATTCGGCCCCATGTTGCTTTGCAGCGAGTTCTAAACGCGGCAGACCGTGTCGGTGACTTCAGTGAGGATCCCTTGGCAGACGGATTCAAGCATGTTGGCCACTTCTTCGAAGTCCTCGTCTTCTCCATAATAAGGGTCTGGTACTTCGAGGCTTGTCGCCCGACGGTCGAATGAGCGGGCAAGGCGGATCTTATGGAGTTTAGCTTTGGGCCAACCGCATAGGCTTCTTACGTTGCCATGATCCATTGCGACGACAAGGTCAAAGTCCTCAAAATCCTTAGACTGGACTTGGCGTGCATGCATCGTCATCTTGCACCCGCGAGCCACCCCGACTTTCACCGCGCGTCGGTCGGGCAATTGGCCAACATGCCAATCTCCAATTCCGGCGGAATCGACCTCGATAGGGATTCCAGCCTCTTCCGCTTGCCGACGTAGGATGCCTTCTGCGAGTGGGCTTCGGCAGATATTGCCAAGACAAACAAATAAGATCCGGGGCACCTGCCAAGAGTACCGTGCCAATAAAGGCAGGTTCAACCTCCTTTTATGGTTAAGATCTAAGGTTGGGACTTTTGCTTCACCCGTAAAATTGGCTGGTCCGATCGTGGATGAGGCAATTTCATCCATGAGCCCTCTTGTCGTTCACAAGTCCCCGGCTTGTCATTGAGAGATTCAAACTTGGCCCTGTCCATGCCTTTTGGGGTTCCTTGGGCGTCTCGTTAGCGCGGTTGTTCGGGGTCGCACACGGCCTTGAAGGCACAAAGACCTACATAGATCGAGTCGACCATAGGTTCAAAATGGCAAATGGAAGGACTTTCGAATCAATCCGTAAACGCATTGGATGGCTGAAGCGAAACGTGACCGAAACTGTGGCTACTGACATGTGCTTCGGAAATTGAGGGTGAAACGAATGACAACAACTAACAAAACGAATTGCGGCTTTACGATTGTCGAATTGCTCGTCGTAATTGCGATCATCGCGGCTCTTGCGGCGATCTTATTCCCAATTTTTGCAAAGGCAAAGGAGAGTGCCAAGCGCACGACCGCTCTAGCGCAGTGTAACCAGATCGGGACGGCCCTGAAGATGTATATCGATCAAAACGACGATAAGTACCTCCCGTCGACAAATTACGGCATCCCGGATACTGCGCCCGGAAGGATGTGGCAAAACGCTCTGATCGGCCTCGTCAGGGATAAGGGAGTATTTGTTGCGCCAGATAGCAATGCAAAGTTTGCCGAAACTTGGGATGATCGCGGACAGATGTCGATCGGCTACAGCAGCGCCACCGCGATCGACAAACAGCAAGGCTGCCCAGACAGCCAAACCAATACGCAGGGATGTCTTGCCTTTCAGACCGCTGCCGAGTTCAACAGCACCGACAACGTTTCGGCAGTAGGGCTATTTGCGGTCACGCCGAACGGCTCGGCAGACAGCAACTATCGAGGCTACGAATTCAGCCCCTACAATGGAACTGAAAACACCGATAAACCCCAATTCAGTCCACCGCTCGTTAGTGATCGAGACTTGGTAAAAGAGATGTCGACTCTACCGGCAGATGCCTTAAAGCCGATCTATTGCCGCTACATGAGTACTGGCAACGACGAAGGATTCACTCCGGTGGTCTATGCCGACGGACATGCCAAGGACTACTCGGCCCAGTCGATCAACGACAGCGGAGCAGGAATCATTTGGCGATTCCGATAGCGGTGAATCAGAGATCACGAGTCTGAAACCGGAAACTGAACCATCACATCCGAAGGGCACATCTGGATTGACCAAGAAGTGCCCTTCCCTCTTAACCCGTATGACGAGTTTGAATAGATAGAGACGTGCCCTACAACTCGTAAACAGGCAGTCGATTGGATGGAAGGTCGGACAGCAACAAGCCGGCTTGGTCTTTTTCCGAGACAGTCGGGTTTATCACTGCCCAGTCCACCCCAATTTCTGGATCGTCCCAACGAATCGTGACTTCCGAGGACGGATCGTAGCGTGCTGAACATTTGTAAGACACCAGGGCCCGCTCTCCAATAACGGCAAAACCATGGGCAAAGCCGGCGGGGATAAATAGCTGGCGTCGGTTCTCGGAGGAGAGAATCTCTCCCGTCCAGTTACCAAACGTCGGCGAGCCCCTTCTGATATCGACCGCAACATCTAAGACTGCCCCATCTAGAACCTGGATGAGCTTTGCCTGCATCGTTGGGTACTGGCAGTGCAACCCACGAATCACTCCAGCATTCGAAAACGAAATATTGTCTTGGATAAAGTCGCAGTCGATTCCTGCGGATTGATAGCGGCTTGCATTGTAAGACTCGAAGAAATAGCCTCGGTTATCGCCAAAGACGCGAGTCTCTACTAGCAACACCCCATCCAATTCAGTTCGGGTTACCTTCAAAAGGCCCCCCCGGAACGGGCGATGCTCTGCAAGTATTCGCCGTATTCATTCTTCTTTAGCGGATCTGCCAGTCTGAGCAACTGCTCCGAATCGATCCAACCGTTTCTAAACGAGATTTCTTCGGGACAGCAGATCTTTAGCCCCTGGCGTTGCTCGACCGCTTCCACAAAATTGGTGGCCTGAATGAGGGCCTCGTAGGTACCCGTATCGAGCCACGCTGCGCCTCGACCCAGTCGCTCTACGCGGAGGTCTCCCCGGCGCAAGTACTCGGCGTTCACTGACGTTATCTCCAGTTCTCCACGCGGAGATGGCTTCACGCTTTTGGCAATGTCGACGACATCGCCATCGTAAAAATAGAGTCCGGTAACGGCAAAATTCGACTTGGGAAAATCTGGCTTCTCGATAATGCTTACTGCGCGGCCATCCGAATCGCATTCGACGACTCCGTACCGCTCTGGGTCCTTAACCCAGTAGGCAAATACCGTCGCACCGGCATTTCGGCTAGCCGCTTCCCGAAGCTGGGCTTGCAATCCCTGTCCGTAGAAGATGTTATCGCCTAGAACCAAAGCGCACGGGTCGCCGCTAATAAAATCTTCGGCAAGGATAAACGCTTGTGCCAGTCCGTCTGGGCTTGGTTGCGCGACGTAATCAATGGAAATGCCCCAATCGCGCCCATCGCCAAGTAGCCGCTTGAAAGCCTCTTGTTCGTGGGGCTTGTTGATCACAACCACCTCCCGGATGCCCGACATCATAAGAATGCCAAGCGGATAGTAGATCATCGGCTTGTTGTAGATCGGTAGAAGCTGCTTGCTCACCGCTCGAGTTACAGGCCAGAGTCGGCTGCCGGTTCCACCGGCCAAGATGATGCCTTTCGTCGTCAATGTATTGTGTCCTGACCGTGGTTAACGCTGGGTGTAATTCTGCTCGATCCAGCGTCGATATTCCCCGGAACGCACCTGCTCAATCCAATTCGTATTGGCAAGATACCAGGACACGGTTCGTTGCAGGCCGGTCTCAAACGACTCCGTGGGCTTCCAGCCGAGTTCGGCCTTAATTTTAGACGCGTCGATCGCATATCGGAAGTCGTGTCCGGGACGGTCCTTTACGTATTCGATCTGTCCGACAAGCGATTCATAAGACCTGCCAAGTTCATTGGCCACAACACGACATATCGCGTGTACCACTTCAAGGTTCGTACGTTCGGAATTCCCCCCTATGTTGTAGGTTTCTCCAGGCACGCCGTTTACGAGTACTTCCCAAATGGCTTCGCAGTGGTCATCGACATACAGCCAATCTCGCACGTTCATTCCGGATCCGTAGACGGGCAGCCGTTTGCCTTCGATGGCGTTGAGAATCATCAACGGCATGAGTTTCTCTGGAAATTGACGCGGACCGTAATTGTTCGAGCAATTGGTGATCGTAATCGGCAGGCCGTAGGTTCGATGATAGGCCCGAACCAGGTGGTCGCTCGCCGCCTTGGAAGCCGAATAGGGACTACTTGGATCGTAACGAGTCTCTTCGGTGAATTGTCCTTCGGCGCCTAATGTTCCATACACTTCATCGGTGCTGATATGGTGGAAGCGCACACTGGTTGCTCCGCCGAATCCGGCACGAAATGCCTCGAGCAGGTTGAGTGTGCCTACCACATTTGTTTCGATGAAATCGGTCGGGCCGGAAATGCTGCGGTCGACGTGGCTTTCTGCGGCAAAGTGAACCACCGTGTCCGGTCTGAAAGTCTCCCAAACTCGCTTAACTGCCTCGCGGTCACGAATGTCGCAATGCTCGAACCGGTAATTTAAGCAGTTCTGAATGGGTTCAAGGCTGGCGAGATTTCCGGCATAAGTCAGAGCGTCCACGTTCACAAACGTACAGGCAGGGAATCTTGGGACCATTAGGTTGAGCCAATTGCTGCCAATGAAGCCCGCCCCGCCCGTAACCAAAACCGTGATTGGAGTATCCATCTTTCGTCTTCAACACCAGCCAGTGTTGAAATGTCCCCGGAAATTCTGGCTTATTATGAGCATCTGCTTTCTTGCTGGCCTTGGCCTGACTCTCATCGGAAAAACCCTCGGGTCTTCCTGTGCCGATGATCACTCCTAGAGGGTTGGGAGACTTTCAAGGAGAGAATGTCTGCACCTCAATACGATCATTCTTGGGCTCGCTCTCAGGTTCGGGCAGGATGTATTGCCTCGCCGTTACAATCGAAATGGAAGCGACGGCGACAATGTTGAACATCGAATAGGTTTCAAAGTTCGTTCCGAACCCGCATGCAAGCAACGCAAATCCGTTATACCACTGCAGAGATCGACGAGCTATTCGGCGACTTTCCCACGCGGCCGCAATGAAAACTCCATAAAAAAGGACCAACCCAAGAATCCCTTCCTCAAATAGAATGGTCACGGGCGTATCGTCAAGAGTGCCAGGACTGCCATCGTCAAGTCTCGCAACCAGCATCGCGGAAAGATATCCATGGCCGAAGGCCAACTCAATCGGACTGGAATTATCTTGAAGCTCCTTGAGGACCTTGGCCGAGTTTACGGCTCGCAGAGTTACATTTGCTTCCGACCGATCAGTCCCGGCGTCGGTTGAGATGCCCAGTCGGGTTGCCCATACCTGGACGTAAGGGTTCTGGTCCAGTTTCGAGCCACGGCTTGTCAGCGCCACTGCACCCACTAAGACGGCGCACAAGCCGACGATCATCCAGAATTTCCGTCGATAAACGATTGCGCATGCGATCACGAAGACAGCGACTCCCAAGCCTGCGGTGCGGGAAACCGTGGCGGCGGCTCCTCCAGCCAGCAATGCCAAGAACATAACCCTAAGAAGACTCGATCGGAGTTCGAACACGAAGGGAATGCAGACAACCATTAGGATCGACATGAATATGGCATTCCCCATCGTTCCGGTGGCTCTAAAGAAATCGAATCCAAGTTGTCGAGTGTCCATTCCTTCGCCAGACTCAGAGGCAGCTTCGATAAAGTGCTGGTATAGGGGAATTCGAAGGCCCAACAGGATCTCCAAGACGGCGATTATGGCTGCGATGGACCCAGCCACGAGTACGGCACGGGTCATCCACTTGTACCCATAACGCTCAGCCAGGTACACGAAAATGACGTAGTTAATGACGAAACAGCAATAAAGCCGAAGTGTGTGCGAGAAAGCATTCGCTGGATTCCAGGAATGAACCGATGCCGCGACCATGACGCATACAAACAACGACATTCCAACGGCGAACCGCCTTCTAAACCCGGCAAAGACGGCTCCGTAGGAGGTCCATCCTATGATTAAGAGCGCGACAAACGAGGAGGCAATTGAAGGGGAGAGTGTCTTTCCAACGTTGATGCCAGGCATTCCAAGGTCGAGTGGAAGAAGCATGTGGAAGCAGATCAACAGCGAAGCGACTGTCGTTTCAATATTCAGAATGAAGCCACTGCGCGCGGTGGAACGATGATCTACGGCAGCAGTGGAGATGCTCATCTGTTTGATACTCCCCTTAATCCGAAGTCAGTCCGACCGTGAAGCACTGCTAGTGCCGCCGTTCCCAAATATCATCATGTCTTCGATATCCCCGAAGCATTGCACTCAATGCCCTCTTTCGCTTTTCGAATGTAACCCAGTTTAAGACCAATCGACGTACCAGCCTGCTGCGACCGTACAATTGTTCCAATCGGCGAAGTTCCTTGGCACGAAGATGAGAGGCACTCGAATCGACATCCGCGATGCTGGTCAACTGATCCGGGTGATGCCGGTAGTCGGAGACCACCCGGTTCAATCGCGAAAACCGCAACCCGGCCAATTGAAGCCTGAATATCCAATCGGCATCGCCTGTATACCTTAGGTACTCGTTGAAGAAGACTCCTGTAGTCAGCAGCGACGACGATCTCACAAAGAGCGAACAATGACTAAAGGTCAAGCAGTATTGCAATGGCCAATAGGGAAAGTTCTGAGGAGGCTGGACG